>Ga0224495_10002919_pt1 | contig 10782 bp, 12 predicted proteins | sample SF_Jul11_sed_USG_FD_168128 | JGI IMG/M metagenome (GOLD analysis project Ga0224495, IMG submission 168128) | Sediment microbial communities from San Francisco Bay, California, United States - SF_Jul11_sed_USGS_4_1 | ecosystem: Environmental > Aquatic > Marine > Sediment | place: USA: California...
TTGCCGGTGAAATCCGGCACGGACATGCACCCTTCCCGCCCCACCGCCAGGCCGTCCCATTTGGTGATCTCCGGGTTGATCATCACCACTCGGCCGTTGTTTTTGACCTCCGGCTTGGAGGAGACGTCTATGATGGCCACCCGGATGGCGCGGCCCACCTGGGGCGCCGCCAGGCCCACGCCGCCGGGGCCGTGGCGCATGGTCTCTTCCAGGTCCGCGATGAAGGCAAGCAGCTCCCCATCCACGGCGTCCACCGGCTGGCTGGGGCTTTTCAGCCTATCGTCGGGATAGGCGATTATGGGTAATACTGCCATCGGTCCCGGCTTATCCGATCAGGGTGTCGATCGGCTCCACGCTGATCTCTATCCCTTCCTCGGCCATCCCGGCCAACGCCGCCTTGATGGGGGCCAGCCCATGGGCCGCCACCCCTTCCATCTGCATGATGTATATGGGCGAGTCCTGGCTGCCGCCCACGTCGGTCTCCAGCAGGGTTATGTTGAACCCGGCCTGCGCCAGCGCCCCGGTGGCCTTGGCCACGATGCCGGCCCGGTCCGCGCCGAAGAGGGTGATCCGGGCGTTGGGCTCTACATGGCTGTGGAGCCTGCCTTCGATATCGTCGGCGTGGACGCGCAGGCCCATGGTGTCGGCCAGGGGCTTTAGGATCATCTCCAACTCCCGCGCCGCGCCAGGCCCCTGCACCATCAGCATGATGGTGAAAGCCCCGCCCAGGCGGAGCATGGAGGCCTCGCCCAGGTTCATGCCCCGCTCATAAAGGATGCGGGTGACAGCGGCCACGATCCCCGGCCGGTCCTCGCCGATAATGTTCAGCATTTTCCACCCCTTCATCGACACTCTCCTGAATTTGTCGTTTCAGCCAACGTTCCCGGCGCCCGGCGCCTGCCCGGCCAGCTCATGGGCCAGGGCCTCCACCCCTTCACGGATCAGCTCCAGCGCCTGCCGATAATCCTCCGGACTCTTGCCATAGGGGTCCGGTATCTCCATTTTCTCCCTGCCTCTTATATACTTGGCGAGGAGGGCCATCCTTTTTATAGTCGATGGCGACAGGTCCATGGCCAGCCCCAGGTGCCTTTTTTCCATCCCCAGCACCATGTCCGCTTTCTCCAGCATGGCCCTGGTGACTATCCTGCTTCTGTGGCCCGTCATATCCGTCCCCGCGGCGGCCAGCATGCCAGCGGCCACCGGGCATGGCGGATTGCCTTCCGTCAAAAACCCGGCGGACTCGACAATCACATCCGCCACGCCCATCTCTTGCAGCCGGTCCCTCAACAGATACTCGGCCATGGGGGAGCGGCAGATGTTGCCAGTGCACAGGAAAAGAATCCTACGCGCCACGTCAGGCTCAGCCTTCCAGCTTCCGGTCGAACCGTTCCACACCATCATACGGCCCCAGGAGGGTCATTTTCACTCTTCCGCGGTTGAAATATTCCCGGGCGGCGGCGTTTAGCCCGTCCAGCGTCACCGCGTCCAGCTCCGCCACGATCTGCGCCGGAGTCTTCACCTTGCCATAAACCACCTCCCGGCCTGCGTACAGGTTTGCCTGGGTCATGGAGTTTTCCAGCGACAGGTCCAGCCCCCCCTTGAGGTTCTCCCGGCCGCGGGTCAGCTCATCGGCGGTGAATCCATCGGTGGCGGCCTTGCCCAGCTCTTGCATCACGCATTCCACAGCCTCCTCCATCTTGTTCACATTCACACCGGCGGAGATGACGAAGGCGCCGGTGTCTGTGAAGACCCGGCGGGAGGAGCCAATGTAGTATGCCAGGCCCCGCCGCTCCCGAATCTCGTGGAACAGCCGCGACGACATGGCGCCGCCCATGACGGTGGAAAGGATCTTCAGCGCCGGCTGGATCGGGTCCTCCTCCCCGGGGATGGGGAACCCTAGGACAAAATGGCCCTGCTCCGTCTTTTTCTTGATCAACCTGCTGCGCTGGCCTTCCAGCGGCCGGTAAGGCGCCGCCGGGGCCTTCCCTGCGCCGGGCTGGATGGGGAAATATTTTTCCGCCAGCTCCTGCGCGCGCGACGGCGTGATATCCCCCGCCGCGGCCAGGACGCAGTTTCCGGCGGTGTAGTGCAGGTCGCGGTATTTGATGAAATCTTCCCGCTGAACGGAGTTGATCACCGCCTCCGGCCCGGCCACATCCCAACCCAGGGGCTGGTCGCCGAAAAAATGCTCCTTAAAGCCGTTCTGCACGCAGCTCATCGGGTCGTCGTTATACATGCGTATCTCCTCGACGATCACGCCCCGCTCCCGGTCGATCTCCTCCGGGTCGAACTTGGAGCGCAACAGCATGTCCGACAGCACGTCATAGGCCAGCTCCACCTTGCCGGAGGAGAGCTTGACGTAATAGGCCACCCGCTCCTCCGAGGTGAAGGCGTTGAACAGGCCGCCCACCCCCTCGATGGCGGAGGCCACCGCCATGGTGTCCGGATATTTTTCCGCCCCTTTGAAGAACATATGCTCCATGAAGTGGGAGATGCCGTTGATCTGGCGGGTCTCATAACGGCTGCCCACGGCGGCCATGATAAGGATCGTCACCGACCGGGTGGAAGGCATGGGGACGGTGATCACCCTCAGCCCGCTGGGAAGAACATGTTTCACGTAATCATGCTGGCTCATGGCCTGAAACTCCTGTTTATAAGCGCATATATGGCGCCTTGGAGTCTATTGTAACCATTTTGGCGGGAGAGCGGCTTGATATTGTGCATGAGAAGCGGTGGCGGAAGGCAGACGGAAGGCCCGCCGCCATATGGATATTACGTCCGCCCCTATTGATACAACGCCCCGCCCACCTGGCGCATCCAGTCCAGCTCCTCGGGGGTCATGGGGCCTTTATCCACCGCGTCCAGGGCGTGGCGCATCTGCTCGTCATTGGCCGGGCCGGTGATGGCCACGTCGATATCCGGGTGTGAGAGGGCAAAACGATAGCAGTCGCCGGCGGTGGGGACTTTCAATCCGCCGATCCGATCAGGCTTGGCGTTTATGAGCTTCTTCCAGCAGGTGACGGTGAAGGCCACCACCCCGGGCCGGTCCGGGCTCTGCTTCGGCGGCAGGTGGGGGAAGACTTCAGTCTCCGCGCCCCGGTGCACGGCGTTATACCGCACATGAAACAGATCCATGAACGGCTCCTGATGGAACCGGGCGAAGTTCGGCCGGTGATGGCCGGTGGCGCAGATGTGGCGCACCTTCCCCTCCTCCTTCAGCCGCAAAGCCGCGTCCAGCTGCCATCCCACGGAGAGGGGGCGATCCTTGCGAACATAAAACTGAAGCCCATCAATATAATCCATACCCAGCTTGGCCAGCGCCTTGTGCACCGTACGGCGGATCATGAACTCGGAGGGCGCGAGGCTGGTGATGACAACAAACATCTTCTCCCGGTGGGTCTTGCCGATTTCCCGCAGGCCCTCCCTCATGCCGCCCCTGCGGCTCCAGGCCCAGTAAAAATAATTCACCCCCCGGTCGAAAGCCTCCCTGACGGCTCCGGCCCCCACGCCATAGCTGGACCCGACGCCCAGGGGCCCGACCATGAAACCGGTCCTGCCCAGCGGCCTTGGGGCGAAGATAGCGTTCTGGTTGGTGTCTTTGTTCGTTTGGCTGTCATTCATAATCTTCAAGCCGAAAAAGTTTGCCTAAATCCTTATGCCACGCCGGACTACTGATGTTAATCATTTTCCGTCTCAATATCAGTTTTGTCCACTGTTTTAAGGCCTTGCGGCGCCACTGGAGGGTCTGGCCCTGCTCCACCCCAAGGCGGATCTGCGCCATGTTTGCGCCCTGGAGCGCCGCAATAACAGCCTACCCCTGGCCTCACCGAGCGTTGACGGTTGGGCTTTTTTCTCTTTCGCAGCTTTTATGAACAGCAAAGGGAAATGCGCATACCTTTGTTATCAAACGCAATATGCGTTACTAAGAATGTGTGGTGGGAAATATTTTTTCCATCCTATACAGGTTCCATCATGGGTGATCTATAAAATCAAATAGTTGGTGGTTGGCCTGATAATTGCTCCTAATGGGAGGTGTTGTCCGGGAAGCAGCGCAAGGCTCTGTTGACGAGGGGGGTGCTGGTTCCCGGGCTTGGGGAAGTTTCCAATAAATGGCGTGGGCGCCTTGAGGGGCAGGTTGCGCCCTGGATGGAAACGCATGGGGTTGATAACTATCTGGGAGAAATGATCCATGGCAGAAGACCCGTTTGAGCAAGCCGAGGTAATCGAAAGAAACAGCACCATTGTCATCGTGGTTATTTCATTGATGGCTTTCGTTCTTTTATATTCCGGGGCCTTGGCCGCGCTGGCCGGGGCCGCGGGGGTCGGCGATGGTGTAATAATGTTTCTGTTCGCCATAGCGGTCAATGTGGCGGCGGTGCTTTATCAAGTCAAGGCCGGCAAGGATATCAACCGCAAGTGCAACCGGCCTTATATCTAGCGGAGGGGGACCCTGATGAAACTTACTGATCAAATGAAGGAAGCGCTAAGGGTGGGAAGCCCGTCGGGCGTGGTGACTTATCTGGTCACATCCAGCGTCAATGGCAAGTGCAACATCTATCTGCAGCCTTACACCGACGTGTATAAGGATGAGTTCATTTTCTCTCCCGATCTGTTCGCACAGAAGAGCAAGATCAACATAAATGAAAACCGGGTGGCGGTGATGACCGTCACCAATCCGGCCACCGGCTGCTCATGGGCCTTCCGCGGGCCGTGCAACATCATCCAGTGGGGCCATCCGCCCAAGTTCAGCTTCCACGGCGTGCTGGCCGGCGAGGTGCTGGAGAAGTGGGGCGATTGGGGAAAGCTGGAGCCTTACGACAGCGTGGATGAGGATATCCGCCCGAAAGCCGTGGGCCAGCGCGGCGTCTTTGTCCTGAAGGTCGAGGAGGTCTACAGCGTCGATCCGAAGGATTCCGGGAAAAAGATACTTTAGAGATAGGGGGATATTTTCATGAAAATGAATGAAGAGATGCTCGGGGCGCTGAAGACGATCGGGACCGGCGGGGTGGTGGTGCACCTTACCACATGCAGCAGCGACGGAATCCCCAACACGGTGGGAGAGCGGTTCATCGCCGCCTTTGGCGAGGAGCATATAGTGATAGCGGACATGTTCGCCCAGAAGACAAAGGTGAACCTGAACGAGAACCCGGTGGGGGTGATCACCGTGGCTCATCCGGTGAAGGGGCGCTATTGGGCCTTCCGGGGCCCATGCATGATCATCATGTGGGGCGAGGATGAGAATTTTGATTTTCATGGCGCCCGGGCGGGCGAGGTGCTGAAGGAGTGGGGCGATTGGGCCGCCAAGGAGCCGCCTTCGGAGGTGCCGCCGGATATCCGGCCTCCGGCCCTGTGCCAGAGGGGAGTGATAACGCTGAAGGTGGACGAGGTGTACAGCTGGAAACCCGACGAGTCGGGCAGGAAAATATTATAAGGGAAGGGAGAGGATAAAATGGCGCAATTGACCGGGAGAATGAAGGGCTGGCTGGAGAAATTCGGCGCCCATATCGGCACGGCCACCAAGGCCGGATTCCCCACCACCATCGTGGTGGAGCAGGCGGCCATCGAGGGGGACAATGTGGTGGTGTTCGACCTGACGGCGGCCCAGGCGGCGCAGATCCAGGCAAACATGGCGGAAAACCCATATGTTGCCCTGGGGCCGCACGCCATCGCCAGCATCCGGGCCGCGTATCAGTTCAAGGGAAGCGCCAGGCTTTCCGGAAACAAGCTGAAGGTGGAGATAAAGGAGATCTACTGCACCAAGCCCGGGCCGGAAGCCGCCCTGAGGCTGGATGTGCTGCCGGTGGAGCACATCGTCAAGTTCGAGGAGACCAGGTGGAGGGATTCCGGGCCTCCGAAGTGAGCGGCCCGTGGATGAGCGATTATTGACGAAAGCGGGATAAGGGGAAAAAAATGTCGGTCTTGGAAAAGAAGCAGATGTCGGGGTTCATCAATCCCCGCTGGATGAAAGCCAAGTGCGTGCGCTACTGGGAGATCGGGGCTATCCCGTGCATCCTGGGGGTCTGGCTGCCGGACTTTGTGGGCCAGTACGCGCTGAAGATGCAGGGGCTGGACAACCACGCGTTTCCACCGGTGATCACCTATGTGGGGGCGCTCTTTCTGTTCGCCGCCTGCGCCCACGCCATAGAGAAGATGGGCCTGCACTATAACGTGGTGATGGCCGGTGGCTGGTCCGCCATCGCCTTGGCGGGCCTTAGCGTGGTGTTCCATTTCATGATCACTCCGGGCAACTACACCATGCTGGCGCTCACGGTGCTGTGCATCGGCCTGTGCGCCTATGCGGCCACGTCCATGTTCTATTTCACCATCGCTAAGGCCGCGGAGCTGGGAATGGAGACTCGCATGGCCAGGAACCAGTGGATCGTGCTGATCCTCAACCATTCGGCGATCCTGGCCGGGGCGGTGACGGTGGTGGCCATCTATCTTCAATCGCCATTGTGGGTGACGCTGCTGCGGCTGACGGTCATCCTGTTCACCATGGCCTGGATAGCCTGCCGCACGGCGGTTTATTACTTCAAGACGGACAAATCGATCGGCGTCTTTTTCACCAAGCCGCCGGACGAACAGTTCTGGATATGACCAAGGGGGGGCCGCCGCTTCCGGGCGGCGGCCCATTTTTCCGGCTAAATATCATTTCCATGTAGGAGTGGCCGATGACAGAGTCTCCCAGCACGATCAAGCGTAATGACCTTCTGCCCTGGGTGATCCCGGAGCAGTGCGAGGCCTGCGCCGACTGCGTGAACGCCTGCCCGGTGTTCGGCCTGGAAATGTGGCAGACCGACAATCCGGACTTCTCCATCCCATGGCTTTCCAACCCCGACGCGTGCATCGGCTGCGGCAAGTGCGAGGAGGTGTGCGTCTGGGGCGGCATCAACATGACGGCCCATGTGGAGGAGGCCCGGCGCAGGCTGCTGGTAAAGCGCCCCGCAGGCCTGACTCGCCAGCATGATAACCGCAAATTCAACCTGCGGGAGGTGGCGGCCCAGATGAAAGTGGTGATCCTAACCTGCCTGGACTCCAGGCTGCACGTGGAGGATATCCTGCAGGAGCACCGGGACAACGCCTACATCCTGCGCAACGCCGGCGCCGCGGTGACCGAATGCGCCATCCGCTCCATGATGCTGGCCATCGATATCCTGGAAGCCAAGCAGATAATCCTTATCGGCCACAGGATGTGCGGGCTGCGGGTGATAAACACCAAACGGCTGAAAACCGTGGTGGAGACCCGGGTGGAGGCGGAGGTGAGCCAGATGCTGGGTCAGCCCTTCAAAAAGTGGCTGCAGCTTTCCACCGACCCGGAAACCAACCTCCGAAAACAGGCGGAGATCATCCGCCAATCCAAATTGATCCCCGGCGACATACCTCTGACGGGCCTTATGTATGATGAGTACAACGGGCACATATACAGGATTTTCGGCCCTGAAACCAAGGTGTCGCCATGAAGCGCTCATGGGGCCCGCAGGCCGCGCGGTATTGAAAGAACAAACCAGATATTTTGGAGGCGAAATAGATGACGCAAAACCTGGAGGCCGTGAAGGCCAGGCTTACCATTCTAGTGGACAACACCATCATGGAGCTGATACCGGGCAGCGGCCTGGTGACGCGAAAGTCCGGCCCGCACAACAACTTCCTGGCCGAGCATGGATTTTCTGCCCTCATCGAGACAGAGGAGGCCAAAGTGCTGGTGGATACCGGGGTGACCGGCATCGCCCTGGAGCACAACCTAAAGTTGCTAGGGGTGACCGTGGATGACCTGGACCTGGTGGTCTTCTCTCACGGGCATAACGACCACACTGGCGGGCTGCACAAGGTCAAAGGGCGCATCGTGGCCCATCCGGACTCGTTTCATGAAAGGTGCCTCTCGCCCAAGGAGGGTGTGCAATATGACCTGACCAGCCCCAAGCCCAACAAGCGCAAGCATAAGATCGAATTTCACAGGGAGCCTGTAATGCTGGCCAAGGGTGTGATGACCACGGGCGAGGTGCCCCGGATTCATGAGTGGGAGGAACTGAAGGTCTTCAAGGTGAAGAAGGACGACGCCTACGTCGAGGACAAGGTGATGGACGACATGGGGATAGTGATCAACACCGACAAGGGGCTTGTGGTGATCCAGGGTTGCAGCCACGCGGGTATCATAAACACCGTGGAACAGGCCAAGAAAGTGTCGGGCGTGGAGGAGGTCTATTGCGTCATCGGCGGGTTCCATCTGATCGGCCCGGCGGAGAAGAAGATCGACCGGACCATCGCCGAGTTCAAACGGCTGAACATAAAGAAAGTCATCCCTATCCATTGCACCGGCTTCGAGGGGATAAAGCAGGTCTCCCTCCAGATGCCGGAGGCGTTTGAATATTGCACCGTGGGCTGCCAGATGGAGTTCTGACAACAGTGGCGGTTTATGGCGGCGCGACTGGGGTTGTGGTAAACTTGAGCCATTAATCCACAATGGTGGCGCCATGGGAGAGCTTTCTTTTTCCTCGTTGAACCCGATCTTTTTCCTGCAGACGATCATGAGCCAGGCTGTGCGCGTGGCCGGGCTTCTCAACGGCGGCAAGGAGAAAAACCAGGGGATAATCCAGATTGGGCTTTCGGCCGGGGGCTGTTTTGAGACCGCTTATCGCGATGAATATTGCCTGACAGAGCCGCTGACCCTGGAGCAGTACACCGATCTCATCATTTCGCTGAAGAACAAGATCGGTGGGAATTTTTCCATCGCCTCCAGCGGGCCGGGGTTTGTCCGGGTCACCAACACCATCTGCCCCTTCGGCGAGGCCGTCAAGCAGGCTTCCCAGCTTTGCGGCATGACATCCAGCGTTTTCGGCGGCATCGCCGCCCGGAACTTCGGCTACGCCAAGGTGGCCCTGAACAGGTGCATCGGCGCCGGCGCCGATGGCTGCGATGTGTGCGTGTACGTGGATAAGAAGCTGGGGGCCAGGGCGGAGGGGGACGTATATAATCATGACCGGGGCCAGATGACCAGCGCCAACGGCGCCGTTGTCCCATACCCCAGCCTGCAGGAGCAGATCAGCCAGTTCCTTTGCGCGCCCAGGCCGGAGAAAAAGGATATCCGGGGCAGGCTTTCCAATATCGTGGCTCATTCCCTGTCGATGCGCGAGGCCCTGCGGGCCGTGGAGATCGCCGCCCCCACCAAGGCCAGCGTCCTGATCACCGGAGAGACCGGCGTGGGCAAGGAGCTGATCGCCCGCGCCGTCCACACCCTTTCGGACCGGGAGGGAAAAAAATTTGTGGCCGTCAACTGCGGCGCCGTCCCGGAGAACCTGATCGAAAGCTCCCTCTTCGGCCACGAGAAGGGCGCCTTCACCGACGCCTACGAGGTACATCACGGCTTTTTTGAGCGGGCCCAGGGTGGGACGCTGTTTCTCGACGAGATAGACTCGCTGCCGCTGTATTCGCAGGTGCGGCTGCTGCGGGTGCTGCAGGAGGAGGAGTTTGAACGGGTGGGCGGCAAACAGCCGATCAAGACGGATGTGCGCATCATCGCCGCCGGCAGCGAGCGGTTGACCCACCTGGTGGAGGGCGGCAATTTCCGCCGGGACCTATTCTACCGGCTGAACGTGGTATCCATCCATCTGCAGCCCTTGAACAAAAGGCCTGAGGACACGCTGCCCCTGGCTGAAAGGATATTGGAAAAACTGGCCGCCAAGTATAACGCTGGGCACAAGTTCCTGGCGCCGGAGGCGGCCATGGCCATCCATCTGCATCCCTGGCCTGGCAACGTGCGGGAGCTGGAGAATGTGCTGGAACGGGCGTATCTTTTCACCAGCGGAAGGGAGATATTCGATCTGAAAATACCGGACGCCTTCGTCAACCTGGCCAACGTGGCGCAACTGGAGAATGTGGACCTGAAAGAAGCCAGGAAAGACGCCGCAGACAAAGTGGAGATATTGATCCTGGCCGAGGCGATGCGCCGATTCAAGGGGAATGTGAAAGCCGTGGCCAAGCGCATGAAGCTCACCCCCCGGGCGATCCATATGAAACTCAAGGAACACCATATCCCCTCGGCCCTCTATCGAACCCAGCCCGATGAGGGGACCGGCGCATAACCTTGCCGTGCGCCGCCATGGCGCGTATTATAATTGCCTATGAGTCATCACCCATCCGCCAGGCCAGGAAAACCCTCCATGGAAGATCTGCGTCTTCTGCCCTCGGTGGATAGAGTCATGGCCGCGCCGAGGACGGAGCGGCTGATCCAGGCCTGGGGGCGGACCCGGGTGACCCAGGCCGCCCGAGAGGCCATCGAGGCCGCCAGGGAGGCTATCCTGGCCGGAGAAACCGGGCGGCAGTGGGATTGGCCGGCGCAGATCGAAAATATCATTCAGCGGGAGCAGGCGCCCTCCATGCGCGTTGCGCTCAACCTTTCCGGCGTCATATCCCACACCAACCTGGGGCGGGCCCGGCTGGCGGACGAGGCCGTCGCGGCGGCGGCCATGGCCGGCGGGCGCAACGTGAACCTGGAGTACTCCCTGGAGAAAGGGGAACGGGGCGAGCGGGACAGCCTGGTGGAGAGGCTTGTAACCAGGCTCACCGGGGCCGAAGCGGCCACCGTGGTGAACAACAACGCCGCCGCGGTCCTGCTGGCGCTGAACACGCTGGCCCAGGGCAGGCAGGTCATCGTCTCGCGGGGTGAGCTTATCGAGATCGGCGGGTCTTTCCGCCTGCCGGAGGTGATGGAGAAGAGCGGATGCCATCTGGTGGAGGTGGGCGCCACCAACCGCACCCATCTTGCCGATTATGAAAACGCCATCA
>Ga0224495_10002920_pt1 | contig 10779 bp, 12 predicted proteins | sample SF_Jul11_sed_USG_FD_168128 | JGI IMG/M metagenome (GOLD analysis project Ga0224495, IMG submission 168128) | Sediment microbial communities from San Francisco Bay, California, United States - SF_Jul11_sed_USGS_4_1 | ecosystem: Environmental > Aquatic > Marine > Sediment | place: USA: California...
CTCATCGAATGGGATAATGGGGATCCCGAGCCGGGTTTCTTCGACGAAGAACGTCTGGATGGCATTGATCTTCTCGGCCGCCCGCCGGGCTTCCGCGTCGGTCGGGACCTGAAGCCCGAAGATCCCTTCCCGATAGCCGTCCTTGCCCCGGTCGAGGTCGCCGGGGATCATGAACAGCTGGCGGAATTTTTCCTCGGCCGTCATGCGGCCAAGGAGGTCCTCGACGCGCCGGTCGATGGACAGCCCGGGATCGCGATAAGGGAGTTTGGCTGAATCGGGCGTGGGACTCCGGCCGCAGGCGGCGAGCCCGGCGCAAGACACGGCGATAAGAAGCGCTCGCTGAGTCCTGTCGAGCCGCATGCCCGAATTCTAGGACCGCAACGGGCTCGAGTCAAATCCGGCGCTGCAGACGCCGATGACGATGCGGCGATAGGTTTTATGGATCGCGCCGTCCCCCTCAAGCTCGCCCGTGGTGTTGCGTACCTAGGGATCGTCCTTCAGCCAAGCTCTTCGTGAGATGCGCCGCTAGCGGCTCTCGGTGCCCTTGAGGGCGGCCTCGATCAGACGATAGGCGGCCTTGAGCGAAATCCCGTCCGGGTCGCGGGTTCCGAAGGGCAGGGACGCGATCCCGATCGCCCCGGCCTTCGGGTGGCGGAACATCCGCTCGACGGCGGCCGCGAGCTCCGCGCTCGTCGGCCCCTCCGGGACGCTCAGGGAATGGCCCCGGACTTCGCTCGGGTCGAGGACGTCCATGTCGATATGGACGTAGATGACGTCCGTCAGCCGGCCGAGGCGCTCCATCTGGCGGTCGATCTCCGGCGACGACCGGCGCAGGTCGTCCGTGGAGAGGAATTGGATGTCCGAGCGGTCGAGGAGTTCCTGCTCGAGAGGGTCGACGTCGCGGAGTCCGCCCAGGACGATGTATTTCGTGGGCAAAGCCGGATCGAGGCCTGTTTTGAGGCGCAGCCGGTCCAGGCACATCCCCGCGGCGACGGCCACGTCCATCCCCCCGAGCATCCCGCTCAAGGTGGTTTCCGGCGTATTGAAGTCGGCATGGGCGTCGAGATAGACGAGCCCGACGCGGAGCGGTTTCACCCCGGCCAGGCCTTCGCGCCGCTCCCCTTGAGCCGCCCCGCCGGCCACCGCGGGCCGGCCGAGATGCTGCATCCCGGCCAGCATCCCCAACAAGTCGACACAGTTGGTCAATAGCCCGATCGTCGGGCCCTCGCCGAGACGGTGGCCGGAGACGAGGCGTCCGAGGTGCCGGCTTTCAAGGGCGTCGCGATTCCACTCGCCGTATTCTTTTTCCTCGGCCGGCGTGAGCCTGACGGTTTCCACGCCGGGAACCTCATAACCGCGGCGGCCGAGGATCTCGACGAGCCCTCCCTCGGCCATTGCCTTCGGCCCCTCGGAATCGTTCCGGACAACGAAGGCCCTGCGGGCCGGGCTTCGACCCTCATTCCCCGCGGCGCACAAGAGAAACAATCCCAGGCCGAGGATCGTGATGATGATCATTCTCATGGCGACTCCCTCCGCTGTGGCGCCCTGAAGGAAAGGGAGAGATGGCGCGGTCAAAGGATAGCAGAGGAGGGGGATTAGTCAAGTCGGCGGGCGGCGGCCCGCGAGGCTCCGTCAAAAAGGGGTCCCCGAAGCGGACGCGGTGGGTGAAAAAGGAATGGGATTATCTTGAACGGCGCGCGTCTTTTTTATGGGAGTTGAGGGTTGACAGGGATTGGCCTCAGGTGTTATCATGTAATCAAATATGTAATCATTGGAGGCGATATGGTCAGGACGCAGATCCAGCTCACCGAAGAGCAGGCCAAGGCCCTTAAAAGGATCTCGGCGGCCCAACATCTGTCTGTCGCCGAGCTCATCCGGCGGGCGATAGATGTCATGGTTAGGACGAGTGCCATGGTTGACCCGGAAGAAAGGCTGAGGAGATCGCTGGACATCATCGGAAAATTCAGCTCCGGGAAACGGGACATTTCCAAGAAGCATGACGTCTATTTGTCCGGGGACTACGGCAAATGAAGATCTTTATCGATACATCGGCCTATTATGCCTTGCTCGACAGGGACGACGACAACCAGCCGGCCGCCAAGGAGGCGTGGCTCAAGATCATGAAGGCCGAAAATACTCTCGTGACCAGCAATTATGTTCTCGTCGAAACATTTGCCCTGCTGCAAAACCGGCTGGGCGTGGCCGCCGTCCGCGCGTTTCAGGACGATGTCGTCTCTGTCCTAAATATCGAATTTGTCGTTCCCGAGGTCCATCGATCAAGCATAGCCGCTCTTCTGGCCGCGGCGAAACGGAATCTCAGCCTGGTCGATTGCACGAGTTTTGAAATCATCCGCTCTCTGGGCATCAGGTCGGTCTTTGCTTTTGATGCCCATTTTAGAGATGCGGGATTCCAGACGATCCCTTAGATTTGACGCGCGTCTTCATTCTAAAAAAACCCGATATCTTTCCTGCGGTCATAAGAAAGTCCATTTACAGGGTGACAGATAAAAAAGATGGCTGAGCTCTTTTGGCTTCCTTACCTCTGTCCCTTGAAAAGCTAATTAGCCAGAGATCGGGGGTTATGGAGATTAATTTGAAAGCCGGGTAGCGCGGGGGGCTTGTCGACGAAAGGGCAGGCGTGAAACTGCGGCTTGACAGGTCGGGCCAAATGATATATGAATATATCTTCATATATTAGTCTCATGCCCGAGAAAAAATTCGCCCTGAATATGCCCGAGGGAACCGGCCTCCTGGCCTATCTCGAGAAGGGCGAAATGGGGGTCGTCGGCGGCCGGCGCGTCCCGGCCAAGACCGTCCACGAGCTCCGTACAGAGGGCGGCCGGCTCATCATCCCGCCCGAGCTCGAAAAAAAGCTCGGGCTCTCTCCCGGGGCCCCGGTGGAGGTCGTCCTCGACCGCGGCCGGGCCGAAATCCTGCCCAATATCCACAGTCTGAACCGCCTGACCATCGAGCCCACCTCGCGCTGCAATTTGACCTGCCGGACCTGCATCCGCAACACCTGGGAAGAGCCCATGGGCGACATGGAATCCGAGACGTTCCGCCGTCTCGTGGGACAGCTCGCCCGGTTTCCCCACCTCGAAGCGGTCATGTTCGCCGGCTTCGGCGAGCCGCTTGCCCACCCGGATTTTCTCTCCATGGTCCGTCAGGTCAAGTCCCTCGGCCTGCGCGTCGAAATGACGACGAACGCCACCCTGCTCGACGACGCCCTCCTCGAGGGCCTTTTCCGGGAGCGTCTCGACGCCCTGTGGATCTCGCTCGACGGGACGACCGAGGAGAGCTTCGAGGACATCCGCGAAGGCGCGAGTTTTCCGAAAGTCGTCGAGAACCTCGAACGCCTGCGGAGGGCCAACCGGCGTCGGGGAGAGGCCATCGAAGTCGGGATCGCTTTCGTCGTCATGAAGACCAACCTCCACGACGTCAAGCACCTGGACCGAGTGGCACGGTCCGTCGGGGCCCGCCGGATCCTCGTCAGCCATGTCCTCCCGTATAGCGAGGCGATGGAAAAGGAGATGCTCTGCCTCCAGACGCTGACCCTCGAGACGTTCACCTTCGCTCCGGGCAAGACCGAACTCAGTCTGCCGCGCCTGGACATCAACAACGCGACCAAAGAAACGGTCTTCCACTTGTTCCAGGGGTTCGAGAACCTGACCTTCATGGGCAACAAGATCAGTGTGGACGCCCGGCGCTGCCGCTTCGTCCACGAGCGCTCGACCTTCGTCCGCTGGGACGGGAAAGTGAGCCCCTGCATGGGCCTGCTCCATGCCCACCGGACTTTTCTCTACGGCCTCGAGCGGCGCGTCCGGCCCCACGCCTTCGGCGACATCCGGACGGGCGACCTCTTCGAGATCTGGAATTCGAAGGCCTACGCGGAGTTCCGGACGAAGGTGCGGGACTTCGATTTCTCGCCCTGCCACGTCTGCGGCGGCTGTTCCATGCTCGAGTCGAACGAAGAGGACTGCTACGGGAATACCTTCCCCGTCTGCGGAGGTTGTCTCTGGGCCCAGGGGATCATCCAATGCCCGTAAAAAATCCCGTCCAGATCTTTAAAGCCCTCTCGGACCCCAGCCGGCTGCGGATCGTGCGGCTCCTCCTCCGTCGCGAGATCTGCGTCTGCGAGATCATGTTCATCCTGGGCATGGAACAAACGCGCGTCTCGCATCATATGCGCGTCCTCCGCGAGGCGGACTTGGCCGAGGATGTCCGCGACGGCCGGTGGATCATCTACCGGATCCCCGCCGCGACGCGCGGGCTCGTCGAGAACCTCCTTCAGGGCGCGCTGGGCACGGAGATCGAACGCTCCACCGAGATGGCCGGCGACCTGCGAAAACTCGAAGCCTGTGTGCGGGAGAATATCCGGGGCCGGGTTTGCGCGGCGTCCCCGCCTCGTGCGGTCCGCACGGCCCGCCAAGCCGCGGCGCAGACGGCTGGAAGGGTCAAAGCCAGGTGAGTCATCGTCGGTCCGACCGAAGAGGCTGAACGAGATAAAGGGAGCGTCATGGAGAAAAAGCGAATCCTTTTCATCTGCGTCCACAACTCGGCCCGCTCCCAGATGGCCGAGGGGCTGGTCAACGCGCTTCACGGCGACCGGTTCGAGGCCGTGAGCGGAGGGACCGCGGCCACGCGGGTCCACCCCGGCGCCATCAAAGCCATGGCCGAGATCGGCATCGATATCAGCGGGCACCGCTCGAAGAGGATCGACGAGTTCGAGGGCCGCCGCTTCGATTACGTCGTCATGGTCTGCGACGACAAACAGGCGGACTGCCCGTTCTTCCCGGGCGGGAAAGAGTACGTCCATCACGCCTTTGACGACCCGGCCGCCTGCGTCGGGACCGAGGAGGAGATTCTGGCCTGTTTCCGCCGCAGCCGCGACGAGATCAGGGCGTGGATCGACCAAACCTTCCTTTCGGGAGGGAAGGCGTGAAGGCGAGCCGGTGCGGAGGATAAAGGTCGATCGATCATGGTCAATCTTCCAGGAGGATAACCGATGAGCGACAAAAAAACCGCGCTCATTCTCTTCTTGGTTTTCCTCGCCGCCTACTTCATCCCCTTCTCAAGGACAACCGTCCAGAACGCCGTGCTCGAATCCCTCCTGATGCTCCAGGAGTACGCCCGCCAACACGTCCTTCTTTGTCTCATCCCGGCGTTCTTCATCGCCGGGGCTATCGCCGTCTTCGTCTCGAAGGACTCGGTCATCAAGTATCTGGGCCCCAAGGCTAATAAAATCTTGTCGTACGGCGTCGCCTCGGTCTCGGGAACGGTCCTCGCCGTTTGTTCCTGCACGGTCCTCCCGCTGTTCGCCGGGATCTACACGCGGGGGGCTGGCATCGGCCCGGCCACGGCCTTCCTTTATTCCGGCCCAGCCATCAACGTCCTGGCCATCATTCTGACCGGCAAGGTCCTCGGCTGGCAAATCGGCTTGGCCCGAGCCGTCGGCGCCGTCGTCTTCTCTGTCGTCATCGGCCTCCTCATGCAGGCGTTCTTCGGCCGGAAAGGTCGGGATGACCGGGACGAATCCGGCTTTGTTACCGATCACGGGGCGAAGGAAGACAGGCCGCTCTGGAAGACAGCTATCTATTTCGCTGTCATGATCGGTATCCTCGTCTTTATCAACTGGGGGAGATCCGATCCCTCCCTGGCCGTGTGGTACTGGATCTACCGGGCCAAGTGGGTGATCGGCGGCCTTTTGGCGATTGGTTTGGCCGGGATGATCCTCCGCTGGTTCAAGAAGGATGAGCTCAAGGAGTGGACGTCCTCGACCTGGGGCTTCGCCAAGCAGATTTTTCCACTCCTCTTCGGCGGCGTCCTCGTGGCGGGGTTCCTCCTCGGGCGGCCCGGGCATGAGGGAATCGTCCCGAGTGATTGGGTGGCCCGGCTCGTCGGCGGCAACGGTCTCAGCGCCAACCTGTTCGCCTCCGTCGCCGGGGCGTTCATGTATTTCGCGACACTCACCGAGGTCCCCATTCTCCAAGGCCTGCTCGGCTCGGGGATGGGCCAAGGGCCGGCGCTGGCGCTGCTTCTGGCCGGGCCCGCCTTGTCGCTGCCGAGCATGCTGGTTATCCGGAGCGTCCTCGGGACCAAGAAGACGGTTGTCTACATCGTGCTCGTCGTGATCATGGCGACGATGACCGGTATGATCTACGGCGCGCTGGCCGGATCATAAAGGATCATAAAAAGGAGGATGGAGATGGAGATCAGGGTTCTTGGGCCGGGCTGTCCGCGCTGCCATGAAGTCGAGAGAAGGACGCTCAACGTCCTGGCCGAGCTCAACGTCGGAGCCGATGTCCAGAAGATCTCGGACATCAAAAAGATAGTGGAGTACGGCATTATCGGCACTCCCGGCCTGGTGATCAACGGCAAGGTGAAGTGCTCCGGCCGGATCCCGCGTCCCGAGGAGATCAAGGCCTGGATCCAGGAAGAAAAGTAAGCCCGAGAGAAGGCCGCTTCGCGCTGGTCGGGAAGAAAGGCAAGCGGCACGAAGGGAACATCCATAGCGGCGAAAGGGGATGAGCGGACGATGAATGAAGCCCATGAAATCCTAACCAAATACAGAACCTTTGCGGTCGTCGGCGTTTCCCAGAACAAGGAAAAATACGGTTACGAAGTCTTTGCCAGCCTCTTGGGGGCCGGCTATAGCGTCTATCCGATAAACCCCAAGTATGAAGTCGTCGACGACCATCTCTGCTATCCATCCCTCCGGGACCTGCCGGAGAAACCGGACGTCGTCGTGACGCTCGTTCCCCCCGCTCTTACGGAAAAGGTCGTTGAAACCTGCGCCGAGCTTAAAGTCCCTGTCGTCTGGATGCCCCCCGGCTCCTGGTCGGATTTGGCATTGAGCAAGTGCCGAGAGAACGGTCTCCTGGCTATCCACGATGTCTGCCTTGTGTTCGCGCTGAGATCGCTGCCTTTTGCCAAGGCGTAGCCGAGCCGGAAGGGAGTAAGGATATCGACTTGAAAGGGAACGAAAGACATGCCGCAAAATAAACCCCTGCTCTGGACCTTGGTGATGATCCTCTTCCTGTCGAACACGGCCTGCGGGCGGAGCGCCGCTCGTTCTTCATCTGGAAAGGCCGGGCAGGAAGGCGTTTCTTCGCCGGGGACCGTGCTCGTCACGAACAGTCTTGACCTGGACTTCTCCAAGCACAAGGTCACGTTTATCGAGCTCGGAGCGGACCGCTGCATCCCGTGCAAGGCGATGCAGCCCATCATGAAGGAGATCGCGGCGGAGTTCGCGGGGAAAATCCAGGTCGTTTTCTACGACGTCTGGAAAGATCCCGAGCCGGCCCGCAAATACAAGATCCAGCTCATCCCCACCCAGGTTTTCATGGACCAGAAAGGCAACGAGATCTTTCGCCACGTCGGATTCTTTTCCAAGGAAGAGATCTTGAAGATGCTCCTGGAGAAGGGGATCCTCTAGGGGGCAGCGGGACATGAGCGGCCTGTTCGGCGACGTCGCCGTCCTCGTCAACCAGAATCCCTGGCTGGCGGTTGTCGCCGTCTTCGCCGGCGGGGTCACCACGGCCCTCAATCCCTGCGTCCTCGCCATGATCCCGCTCCTCATGAGCGTCGTTGCCGGGAGCAGGGAGACGGTGACCCTCAGAAGGTCCCTGGTCTTTTCCCTCTTCTTCGTTCTGGGCCTGGCGGTCACCTTCACGGCCCTGGGACTCATCTCGGCGCTGATGGGCCGGATGTTCGGGGATGTCGGCTGGTTCTGGAAGTACGCGGTGGCCGGCGTCTGTTTCGTGATGGGGCTCCACCTGCTTGGCGTCCTCAAATGGAACTTGCCCGTCCCGGCCGGCCTCCGGGTGAAAAAGCAGGGCGCTATCGGCGCCCTCCTGCTGGGCCTCCTCTTCGGCGTCGTCTCGACGCCGTGCGCGGTCCCCATCCTGGCCGTCCTCCTGGCCTTTGTCGCGAGCAAGGGAAACGTCGTGTACGGCGGGTTCCTGTTATTCGTGTATGCGCTGGGACATTCGGCCCTCGTTCTGGTCGCCGGCACCTCCGTAGGGGGGGCGAAACGGCTGATCGAGTCCAGGGGGATGCGCCGGATGCGCCTCGTTTTGCAGAAGACGGCCGGCGCGGTCATCATTCTGGTCGGCGCCTATTTCCTGTTCCTGGCATGACCTCGTGAAAGGAGAATCTCCATGACCCCTGGAAACGCGAGACTCAGGTTTCTCGACAGATATCTGACCCTCTGGATCTTCCTGGCCATGGCCTGTGGCGTCGGGCTGGGGTATCTCGTCCCGGCCGTCGTCGGATTCATCAACCGCTTCCAGACGGGCACGACGAACATCCCCATCGCCGTCGGACTCATCCTGATGATGTACCCCCCGCTCGCGAAAGTGAAGTATGAAGAGCTCGGAGACGTTTTCAAGAACGTCAAGGTTCTTTCGCTGTCGCTCATCCAGAACTGGGTCATCGGGCCGCTCCTGATGTTCGGCTTGGCCGTCCTCTTCCTCCGCGACAAACCCGAATACATGTACGGCCTGATCATGATCGGACTGGCCCGCTGCATCGCCATGGTCATCGTCTGGAACGACCTGGCCCAGGGAGACAGGGAATACGCGGCCGGGCTCGTCGCCTTCAATTCGATTTTCCAGGTCCTGTTTTTTTCGGTCTACGCCTACGTCTTCATCACCGTCTTTCCGACCTGGCTCGGGCTCAAAGGGACGGCCGTCGATGTCACGATGCGTCAGATCGCCGAAAGCGTCTTCATCTACCTGGGCATTCCCTTCATCGCCGGCGTCGTCACGCGGTTCAGCCTCCTCAAGCTCAAGGGCCGGACGTGGTACGAGACGAAATTCATTCCGCGGATCTCCCCCATCACCCTGATCGCGCTTCTCTTCACCATCGTCGTCATGTTCTCGCTCAAGGGCGAGTTCATTGTCAAGATCCCGCTCGACGTCCTGCGCATCGCCGCGCCGCTCCTCGTCTATTTCGTCGTCATGTTCCTCGTCTCGTTCTTCCTCAGCCGCAAAGCGGGCGCGGATTATCCCAAGGCGGCGACGCTGTCCTTCACCGCGGCGAGCAACAATTTCGAGCTGGCCATCGCCGTGGCCGTGGCCGTGTTCGGCATCAATTCGGGGGAGGCGTTCGCCGCCGTCATCGGCCCGCTCGTCGAGGTGCCGGTCATGATCGGCCTGGTCAACGTGGCGCTCTATTTCCGGCGGCGGTATTTCTGACGGCGTTGCCCTAGATTTTCTGACCTTGAGAATTCCCTCCGAAAAACGATAAGATAGGCCGGCGAAGGGTCCGCACGTGGAAGACATCAGCCGGGGCGTCCGCTCCTTCACCATCGGGACAGCCCTGAGCCGGGTCATGGGCCTGGGACGGGAGATGGTCTTCGCCCATCTCTTCGGGGCCAGCCAGAGCGCCGCCGCCGACGCCTTCAACGTCGCCTTCCGCATCCCCAACATGCTCCGCGACCTCTTCGCCGAAACGGCGCTTTCGGCGGCCTTTATCCCGGTCCTGACGAGCGAGCGGGCCAAGAGCAAAGAGGCCCAGAACAGGCTCGCCTCGAATATCTTCAACGTCCTGTTCATCGCGACGGGGGCCGTCTCGCTCCTCGGTTTGCTCGCGGCGCCCTATCTCGCCAAATGGATCGCCTTCGGTTTCGGCCGGGTGCCGGGCAAGATCGACCTGACCGCCCAGCTGACGGGCGTCCTCTTCCCGTTCCTTCTGGTCGTCAGTCTCGGGGCCTGGGCCATGAGCTACCTCAACACGGAGAAATCGTTTTTCGTCCCGTCGGTCGCCCCGGCCCTCTTCAACCTTTTCTCCATCCTTGTTCCGGTCCTGACTTACGGCTGGTATGTCGCCCGCGGCAAAGAGCCCATTTTCGGCATGGCCATCGGCGTTCTCATCGGCGGGCTGATGCAGTTCCTTGTCCAGATGCCCCTCGTCCGCAAAAAAGGCTTTCGTTACAGCTTCTTCCTGAGTTTTCGGGACCCGGAATTCCGCCGGGTCATGGCCCTCTTCGTCCCGGTGGCCATCGGGCTGGCCGGGCCGCGGATCAATGTCCTTGTCAACACGATCCTCGTGACGCCCCTCGAGCAGGGGAGCGTGAGCTGGCTGAATTACGCCTACCGCATCATGCAGCTCCCCCTCGGCCTTTTCGGGGTCGCCGTCGGCACGGTGACCCTCCAGTCGCTCTCCCGGCTGGTCCTGACGAATGACGTCTCGGCCGTCCGTTCGAGGCTCACGGACTCCCTGAAGATGGCCCTGTTCCTGACGGTCCCGACCGGCGTCCTGATCGCGTTCCTGTCGCGGCCGATCACTCGGGTCATCTACCAGCGGGGGCAGTTCCGGCCCGAAGACACGATCCCCACCGCGGTGGCCCTCATCCTTTATACCCTGGGGATCCCGTTCATCGCCGGGATGAGGAACGTGGCGGCCGTTTACTACGCCTATAAAGACGCCAAGGTGCCGATGTACGCCAGCCTCGCCTCCGTCGCCTTGACCATCGCCCTCAACGTGTCGCTCGTCGGGGTTTTGGGCTTTATGATCTTTCCCTTGTCGACGAGCCTGGCCGCGGCCCTCAATTTTTGGCTTCTGGTCGTCTATCTGCCGCGGAAAATCGGCCGCGTCGATATGGGCCCTCTAGGCCGCTATGCCCTGGCCTTGACGGCCGCTTCCGTCATCGGGGGCGCGGCGGCCTGGCTCGGGAACGGCCTTTTCATCGCGCGGCTCGGAGCGGGCTTCTGGCCCTCGCTCGTGAGTGTCGTCGTCTGGGGCAGCGTGGGTCTGGCGGTGTTCTATGCCGCATCG
>Ga0224495_10002921_pt1 | contig 10779 bp, 7 predicted proteins | sample SF_Jul11_sed_USG_FD_168128 | JGI IMG/M metagenome (GOLD analysis project Ga0224495, IMG submission 168128) | Sediment microbial communities from San Francisco Bay, California, United States - SF_Jul11_sed_USGS_4_1 | ecosystem: Environmental > Aquatic > Marine > Sediment | place: USA: California...
AGAAAACAGAAGAGAACAATCGCCGCAATCGCAAGCAGTTTCGCGAAAGCAACGCCGGCAACGGTTTCAACCGGGATCATATCTGCCAGCGGCCTTACCACCAGGCGCGCAATGTGCAGGGCCTTGCCGATGACAACCGTCACGACAATGACCGGAACGAGGAACAGCACGCCTCCGACAATCGTCGTTCTTAAAAAATAAAATTTACTCTTCATCTCTTTCCCAACCTCCTGCCTGATAGGAGATACCACTTATCTCCTTAAAACTTACAGGAGATTTTGTCTGCCGTCTATTGGACTTTAGTCCAATATGTGCCTCAGAAAGAGAGCGGGGCTGCCGCTTAAAAAAACGGCTGCGTTGCCGGTCTGATTGGTGACCGCGGTCCAGTTGATGGCAGCAGACCGGGCAATCTTGAATTTTGCAATAGAAAGGAATAGAGTTTAAATTATTGGCTCAGGAGCCGGCCTCCGGCAATCATACTCACATTTTGGGGGAGGATGCATGGAATGAAACAGAACCTAAGATCAGCGTGCTGCCTGGTTGTCTGCACTGTTTTGCTCGCGTCATGCGCTGCAACATCACTGACCGCGGTCTGGAAAGACCCCTCTTTTGAACGCCCGATCAGAAAAATCGCGGTCATAGGGATATTCAGGACACCTGCCGTCAGGAATTTGTTTGAGGATGAGTTTGTGCGGCAGCTGGGAGCGCATGGGGTGGAGGCAGTGGCGAGCTACACCCTCATCCCGATAGATGAACTGTCAGATCAGGATGCCATCACCGAGAAACTCGGCAAACTGGGGATCGACAATGTCCTTGTCACGAGGCTCGTCGACAAGAAGACCGTTCAAAGTTATGTCCCGGGGCAGGTCTACGCCGTTCCGGGCTATTACCGTTCCTGGGGCGGTTACCACCGTTACGTCTACACCCCCGGGTACATCGTGGAGGATACATATGCGTTCGCCGAGACAAACATCTATGAAGTGAAGAATGACAGGCTTATCTGGTCCGCGCGCTCCGAGACGCAGATATCCGGCGTCCAGCAGGAACTTATACAGTCCTTTGTCAAAATCATGGCCGACAGACTTTCCGCTGACGGGTTGATAAGGTAGGGAAGACCACTCGGGAGAAATACCCCCTTCATTTCTGACAACGGCAATTACCGTAAGAATATCCTTATCGTCTGCCTTTGACGCCTCGCGTTATTATGTTAGCGGCCTCAAAAAATGTGTGTTTGCACATTTAATGGCATAATTGTTGCATTTTCAATAAAGATTTCTGTATTATTCAGCAAAAAACGAGGATTTTGCTGAAAAACATACTACTCCGTACAGCGATGCCCGGTCGTGAAAAGCTAAAAGCGAAAGGCTGAAAACAGGACATGAACCTGACAGTAAAATTTCAATTTTCAACCCTTAACCCCAGGCACCGGAAACAATCGGCATGAAAAAAAAGAGTTTGCATGCCAGACCTGCAGAGAGCCTTGACCTCTTCGAACAGAAGTTTTCTATTCTTCAGGAAATATTAAACTATGTTGTCGCTACAGACAATATCACCTCAATCGCCAATCTTATGCTCGATCTCTCGATAAGTTATACAAACGCTGAGAAAGGCTCGCTCATGCTGCTGAATGAATTTGGTGAGCTCTATATTTCTGCTGCGAGAGGCATTGACATACAGCTCTTTAATTCCTTCAGGGAGAAGATTGGAGAGGGAATTGCCGGCACGGTAGCCAAACAGAGGGTCTGCGTTCTGGTAGGAGACATAGATAAGGATGAGAAGTTCAGGGAAAAGAAAAGAGACCGCTACAAAACGAAATCATTTATATCGTGTCCCATACTGCACAAGAACAGACTGCTCGGCGTGCTGAATATCAATGACAAGAAAGACGGATCGCCCTTTACCAATGATGAATTCACCCTGATAAAAACCATCGCCAATCAGGCGGCCATCGTCCTTCACAATGCATTTCTGATGAACGAGCTGAAGATGAAGGCCACAGATCTTGAGGAAATCAATAAAAAGCTTATCGAGTTCGATGTCGTGAAGACCGAATTTCTTACTCGCGTTTCGCATGAACTGAGAACCCCCCTGAACTCCATTAAGGGGTCCATCTACTACCTGAATGAGACGCTGAGGCCGCTCTCCGATGAGCACAGAGAATTCTACAGGATTATTTCAGATGAAACGAACAAGCTTATTTCGATGGCGGAAAATCTCCTTGATTTTCTCAGACTCGAAAATGAAACGCAGTCCCTGAAAAAGTCGGTGATAAGCCTGACTGCCCTTGTACAGGAAGTAGCGAACTCGAAATTTCTCAGGACCAAACTGCAGCAGAGGGGAATAGAGCTGCGCTTGGATGCGAAAAAAGAGATCTCGAATGTCCTGGTTGACAAAATACGGGTCTTCCAGTTTTTCACCAACATCATAGAAGGATTAAGCGACTATCTTTCCCCGAATGACGAAATAACGGTCAGCTTTGATGAAAATGAATATGTGGAAATACAGATAGTAATACCGAAACGGCTGCCGGATTCGATTTACCGCACTATCTGGAACTCCACGTATTTTTTCCGGACAGAACATGCTGATGAAAGATTTAAACTCTATCTTGCCTGGAAAGTTGCCGAGACCCATAAATGGAAGCTTCTCGCGGAAAACCTTGAAGACTCCTTCACTGTTTCCGTCTCGATCCCTAACAGCGAAAAAGTGAAGCTGGAGGCGGTGCTCGCGACTACTATAGATATGTTCACAGAGTTTATCACGGAACTGCTGGATATCAATATCTGTTCAATAATGCTGGCAGATGAACTTACCGGCGAACTTTCAATCAGAAGCGCCAGGGGATTAAGTGATGAGGTAATCAGCCGCACAAGAATCAGGGCAACAGACAGCATTTCAGGGTGGGTCGCGCTTGAAGGGAAGCCGCTCTTACTGGAAAATATTGATGCCGCCCCCCAGTTTGTGAGATTAAATACCCAGCAGTACAACACAAACTCTCTTCTTTCTCTTCCCCTGAAAATTGATGACAAAGTAGTCGGCGTCATCAATCTCAACAACAAAAAAACAGGCAAACCCTTTACAAGACAAGACCTCCATATCGCCTCTTCGCTCGGTGAACGTATTTCCTGCTTTTTAAAGAAGCTTTACGCAGGTGAACACAGCGAAGATTATTTTAACCATTTTATAGCATCCTTCGGCAGTCTTCTGAATGCTGAAAAAAACTATCCCAAGAAAAACAACTTGTTCCCCAGTGTAATGAACAGTGTTATCAGTAATCTTGGCGTAAGGGACGAGGAGAAAGACACAGCCCTTTATATATCCCTGATATATGACCTTGGCCTGGTGTTTTCTGAAAATGGCTTTTTAAAGGAAAAAAAGCTGTCGCCATCGGAACTCAGCGCACTACGAGTCCATCCTTATTCTACGATCGGACTGCTTGATGAATTTGAATTTTCCGAGGATGTCAAAAAGGCGATACTGCATCATCATGAGAAATTCGACGGTTCAGGGTATCCCGACAGACTGAAAGGCGAAGAAATCCCGTTTATCTCAAGAGTGCTGTCTGTCGTCGATTCTTATTGCGCGATGATAACAGAGAAACCTTACAGAAAGGCTTTCACTAAAAATGCCGCTCTCGCCGAGATAAAAAAGGGCTCCGGCTCACTGTACGATCCGGTGGTAGTCGAAGCCCTCGAAAAAGCAATGCATGGAGTTGTATTGCCTGACAGGTAATATCCCCGATTGATTTTTTTATAGTCATTTCTGTGTGCCTGAATATTCCTTGTTCTTAATTCCGGAAAGCGGAAACGCAATAAACTCTTAAATGTATCTAATAGAGACAAAATATATTTTTTTATGACTTTCTGTATCCAAAAGATACATATGCCTAAACAACCGGCATGCCCGCAAGAGGGAATTTTTGTTTCTGACCGGCATGATTGCCTGAATTACTACAATAAAACCTTTAAAAACAGGAGTCCCTATGCAGAAATTACAAGCATAGTTGTATCACCCCGAAAATTCCGATTTCAGATGAGTCACGGCATGTATTCCCTCATAAAACATGATAAAGCAGAATTGGACTTCCGGTGAAATCATTCTCATTTTAATTTAAATGGTGAAGATTCTTCTATTATCTGATGTCACGCAGAATTTGACGTTGCCTGTCAGTTGCCCGGGCAAGCTCGCCTTCGGGACAATTTGGCAGTTTCGACGCACTTTCCCAAATGATTATTTCCTCTCCTCTCCGCTGCATCAAATGGCACATAACTTGCTTTGAATTTAGGAAAAAATGACTTTTATCTTTGGGAGTAAATTTTTGAATTTGCGTATTCAGACTTTTTTAGAACGGACCGGAGATATGAAAAAGTTCAAGTTAGTATTCAATAATGAGTTCATGCTGAGTTTTATCAGCATAGTGGTGTTTGTTTTACTGCTGCTGACATCCTGCGCGAGCAATGACCTGCAGTCTAATACCCTGATGGAACTGAACGCTTCCCCTGCAAATGCCTCTTCTGCCAAAACTGCGGAGTTAAATTACGCGCTTACAGAACAAAATGTGAGTTTACGTAAAGCCTACTCTATTTCCGATTATAAAATAGGCCCCGAAGACTTACTGGAAATAGATACGTTCCAGGTCCAGGAATTAAAATCAACGGTGAGAGTCAGCGCTCAGGGTTTTATCAAATTGCCGTTAGTCGAAAAGGTTGAGGCGGGCGGACTCACGGTATCCGAGCTTGAAGCGGTAATCGCGGCAAAACTCGAGAAATATGTAAAGGAGCCGGTAGTCAGCGTATTTGTGAAGGAATACAGAAGTCAGCAGATTTCCGTATTGGGCTCGGTGAAAGACCCGCGTGTTTATTATGCAACCGGCCAGAAATATCTCCTTGACATGCTCTCGCTTGCAGGAGGACTGAGCACGGATGCGGGAAGTCTTTGTATCATTCAGAGAAAAGGCGGCCCTGATTCCGAAGGAAAAGAATTCGTCGAAAAAATCATCATCGATCTCGACGAGTTGCTCATCAACGGCCGGGCCGACCTCAATATTCCCATGCTTTCGGGGGATATCGTACAAGTACCCAAAAGCGGGATATTTTTTGTTGACGGCGCCGTACGGGCACCGGGCGAATATCAGTTAAAAGGTAAAACTACAACCTTTACACAGGCCATCAGCATGGCGAAGGGATTGGATTATTCGGCCCTGCATTCAGACATGAAGATCTACAGGGACAATGGGACTCCGGAGAGGGAAATCATCACCGTTGACTATGAGTCCATACTCGGCGGAGAATCTCCTGACATTCCGATCAGGGAAAGAGACATTATCATTGTCGAATCAAGCGGATTCAAACGGTTTTTGAACACTGTTTCAGGATCTCTCGGGTTTGGTTCGTTTCGCGTAGGCGGCAGACCTTTTTAAGGAGTTTACATGACGGATAAACCGGACAACAATGGCGACATAATAAAAAAACAATACGGGATACAGCCTTATACTCAGCGTGACTTGCCGCTCACACCGGATATCAGATACAATGACTATGCAGCGGAAGAAGACGTCCATTTACGTGACTACCTGAATGTTGTATTGAAAAGAAAATGGATCGTTGTCACCTTTTTTATTTCTGTTGTCATCACCGCGACAATTATCTCTTTTTTAATGGTTCCCCTTTATCAATCAACGGTAACACTGAAAATCAGCAATCAGAACCCGGATGCCCTCTCGGTTCCCGGGCTTCCGTTTTCCAATACAAATGCAAAGGATTTCTACACCACGCAATATGAATTACTGAAAAGCCGCAGCCTCGCTGAAATGGTGATCAAAAAGCTGGAACTCGACAAAAACCCCGATTTCCTGCCGCTTGAAAGCAAACTGTCAAAAGCAGCTGACAGACTGACCAAGCCGATAACAAAGGCTGCTTCATCATTTATGTCTTTATTCGAACCTGCAGACAATGAGGGACCTTCAAAGTCATCTGATAAAGAGGAAATACCTGTCTACCTTTCCCATGCCCTGACGAGCAGGCTCGAAATAAATCCTGTTAAGGACTCCCAACTGGTAAATGTAAGTTTTGAATCGAATGATCCTGAAATCACAGTGGACGTCACAAATGCACTCGCTGAAACTTACATAGAATACGACCTGAAGAGCAGAATTGACTCGAGCAGACAGGCAAAGGAATTCCTCGAAAAACAGATCGCGGATACGAAGCAAAAGACGGAAATCTCCGAATCTAATCTCAACAGATATGCCTCGCAAAATGAAATTGTATTTCTTAACGAAGGGAAACAGAGCGTACTTTCTCAAAAGCTTTCTGAAATAAACAACAGCCTGAGCGCAGCAACGACTGAGAGGATGAGAAAGGAAGCGCTGTATAATCAGATAAGGGAATCAGGCACAGCAATTCCAGAGATTTTGAACAATAGTTTAATTCAGGAGCTCTCTAAAGAACATGCGTCCCTGGAAGCCGAGTACTCCAACCTGTCCAGGACATTTACTCCGGATTATCCAAAGATGAAAAACTTAAAGAGCCAGATAGACACTGTCAGCGCCAGACTTGAAGCTGAAAAAGCCCGCATCACAAAATCCCTTCAGTCTGACTATTACGCGGCGTTAAAGAGAGAGAAATATCTGAAAGATTCTTTTGAATCCCTGCAAACCAGGGTCCTCGATTTTCAGGAAAGGGCAGTCCAATATGATACTCTCAGGAGAGAGGTCGACGTCAACAAGGAACTGCACAACAGCTTGTTGCAGAAACTGAATGAAGTAGGCATCGCCGCGATGAGCAAGGCATCAGGCATCCAGATAGTTGACAGGGCAGTATACCCAAGGTATCCGTCTAAACCGGACAAAACCCTGAACTTTATCCTGTCGGTTATATTCGGTCTTATGGGCGGTATTGGTCTTGCCTTCTTCGTGGAATATTTCGATAATACAGTGAAAGACCACAAGGAAATTGAAAAGGGGATGAGGCTTCCTTCGCTTGGGATGATTCCCTTCCAGAATAACATCGCGGCTGAGACAAGGCCTTTGCTGGTAAACGCTGATTTCGCAAACCCCGTATCCGAGGCCTTCCGTTCCATCGGCACATTTCTTTTGCTCTCATCTTCTGCAAGGCCTCCCAAAACACTGCTGATCACCAGCCCCGGGGGACAGGAAGGGAAAACAACAATCTGCATTAATATTGCTGCTGTCCTTTCAGAAGCATTAGGAAACGGGATAATTATAGACGCGGATTTGAGAAAACCAAGGCTTCATAATTTTTTTAAGGTTGACAATAAAAATGGCCTTTCGAAGTACCTTTCCGGAAATATCGAATTTGATACCAGTGACGGAAAGCTTATAAAGCCGACATCCATGAAAGGCATCAGCGTTATCCCTTCGGGGCCGATTCCTCCGAATCCGTCTGAATTATTATATTCAGCAAGGATGAAGGACCTGCTGGATGCCCTTCAAACCTTATATAGTTTTGTAATTATCGATGCACCGCCCGTTATGGGGATGCCCGACAGCATCCTCCTGAGCAGTCTCGTTGACGGTACCGTATTGGTTGTAAAGGCCGGTGAAACTCAAAAAACTGCTCTTGCCGAAACTAAAAGAGTATTCAACTCCGTAAATGCCAAACTCCTGGGTGTAGTACTGAATGGTGTGAAGAAAAATGACATTAAGTATGATTATTATTCACATTATTTTTCCTCTTATTTCAATAAATAAAATTATTTCTTCCCTGCATTCTTACATTTGTTAATAATGAGAGCGTGGTTCCGGAACCATACGCAACCACCGGATTACTTTTTCATACTATGAACACAAGAGAGAACGCCGGTGCAGTCAAACTGAGAGTGCTCAAGACTTCGACACTCATTCGAAGATTTCTTGAAAAATGTCCTATTACTGAAATATATGACAAGGCCGTCAGATGCTATGAAACTCTCATCGATTCAATTGAAAAACCAGCAATCGCAAAAGAAATATCAGCGTTGCTGAATATCCCTGCGGTCAAAGTAAAGGAGCATGCCGAGTCTGTCATCAATATACTGCTTTTCAATAAGGAAAATGATCCATACCTCTCTTTCGGTCTGGAGAGAAATGCTCCTTTTTCAGAAGTGAACAGGAAGTGGAGGCGTCTCATTGTGCTCTATCATCCCGACAGGCATCAAAACCAGAAAATAGTTGAAGATAAAGTCAAAAAGATCAATGAAATTTATTCAGAAATACAAAAGATACAAAATCAAAAGATTATTTCCGGCAGATTCAATACTGCAAGCAAAATGAGTGTTCCGCAGAGCAACCGGATAATCCGGAGCAGGTATCTCAAATATATACCTTCCCTTATCATCGCTTTGGCCGTAATGATAGCATTATTCTCCCTGGTGCTCTTCATATTCGATTTGATATCCCCGGACCCTTCCGCATCTTCACGCAAACCGAGGGGAAAAGAGATAAAAATTATCCGGATAGATCTTGACAATGTGAATACCCTCGACAGATCCCTCAGGTGTAGTTTTATCATACCTTGTGAGACACTTTTGTAGTAGAGATTCTGTGTCATAGGAGGTATATGTAATGAGCAAGGAAGCGAGAGCATATTGTCGATTTCAGAGAAAGTTGGCAGCAATCGAGTATGCAGAGACCTGGAGAAATGTATCGAGGGCTTGTCGAGCATTCAGCGTATCAAGAGCAGCCTTCTACCGCTGGAAGAAGATCTATGATGTGGAAGGCGAATCCGGTCTAAAACAGCGAAAGCCTATCGCAAAAGATCACCCCCGACGTATCCCAGAAGCCACCATAGAGAAGGTTCTGGAGCTCCGCAGGACATATCATCTTGGACCACAGCGAATTGTCTGGTATTTAGACCGCTATCATGGAATCACCATTGCTTTCTCAAGTGTGTATCGCATTCTTGTCCGCAATGGTCTCAGGCGGTTACCTAACACTGTCAGTCGCCGCGAACTTCACACCCGGCGCTACGCTAAGCAGGTGCCTGGCCATCACATACAGATGGATGTAAAAATCCTAAATTTGACGACTGAGCAGGGCATGAGAATACGTCGCTATCAATATACTGCAATTGATGATGCCACAAGAATCAGAGCGCTCAAGATATACCCTCTGCACAATCAGGAAAATGCAATCCAGTTTATCGATTATGTAATACAGAAGTTTCCTTTTAGAATTCACACGATCCGAACTGATCGCGGTCATGAGTGGCAAGCCAAATTTCATTGGCATGTTGAGGATCAAGGAATCCTTCACACATATATCAAGCCCCGCTCTCCCCAGCTTAATGGAAAGGCTGAGCGGTCACATCGAACCGATCAAGAAGAGTTCTACCAACTTCTGACTTACAAAGATGATGTGGATTTAAATAGCAAATTAGCTGCCTGGGAAAATTTCTATAACTTCAATCGACCTCACAGTGCACACGACGGACAGACTCCCTATGAGGCTCTCAGGAATACAATGGAAAATACCACAGGTGTCTCACTTCGTTGACAATACTACACAGGGAGTAATCGCTATAAAATAAGCACCGGAACCGGGGGGCAAACCCCGGTCCCGGCATACAATCCGATCTGTCTTTAGCCAGAGACCTGTTTATCTGACAATGGTAAATTTCTTATCGGATTTATCTTCCCCCACCCTGCTTTTTGAGATACTATACGCCGTTACCTTTAGATAACAGCCTTGCATTTTCTTGCTCAGGACCGGAACAAACCAGTTGTAGTTGGCTCCACTTACTCCTGATGCAATTATCATCCAGGTGCTGCCATTATCAATGGAGTACTCCAGATCAAAAGTCACAGCTGTGGCAGGTGCAGTCCATTGGATATTGAATACCTTTCCACTCCACAGATATTCACCGCCATTGGGTGCAGTCAGTTCAAGGGCATCCGTCGTCAGGATCGCCGGAACATAAGGGTTTGCCAGCGTAGCTGCCGATACGGAAAGAGATTGTGCTGATACGTTTCCTGCCGCATCAAAGGCCGAGACTGTGTAGGCATAGGCGGTTGATGCAGCAAGTCCGGCATCAGCGTACGAAGTTGAAGCAGACGTCGTTATCTGCGTCCCGTTTCTGTATATCTTATACCCTGCCACCCCTACGTTGTCGGTCGAGTCTGTCCATGTGAGATCGATCTGTGAAGATGAAACAGCTGTTGCCTTCAGATTCGCCGGCACCGTCGGCGCCTGTGTGTCAGAGGCTGCCGCGGTGTTATCCCATATCGGCGCCGACTGACCTGAAACATTGCCTGCCGCATCAAACGCGGCAACCGTGTATTGAAAAACAGTCGAAGAAGACAAGCCTTTATCTGAATAGGCTGTCGCTGAGACTGTCGCGGCAAGGACTCCATCCCTGTATACGTAATACCCTGCCACCCCTACATTGTCGGTCGAGGCCATCCATGTGAGATCGATCTGCGACGACGATATCGTTGTTGCATCCAAGTTCGCGGGTACTGTAGGTGCCTGCGTGTCGGAGGCGGCCAGCGTAGTTGCTGATACCACTGCCGATTGTGCTGAAACGTTACCGGCAGCATCAAAGGCAGCGACTGTGTAGGCGTACGCGGTTGATGGTCTCAAGCCATCGTCTGAATAGTTTGTGCCTGTCACGGTTTGGATAAGCACACCGTTTATATACACCTTATACCCTGCCACCCCTACATTGTCAGTCGAGGCTGTCCATGTAAGGTTGATCTGTGAAGATGAAACAGCTGTCGCCTTCAGATTCGCCGGCACCGTCGGCGCCTGTGTGTCAGAGGCTGCCGCGGTGTTATCCCATA
>Ga0224495_10002922_pt1 | contig 10773 bp, 9 predicted proteins | sample SF_Jul11_sed_USG_FD_168128 | JGI IMG/M metagenome (GOLD analysis project Ga0224495, IMG submission 168128) | Sediment microbial communities from San Francisco Bay, California, United States - SF_Jul11_sed_USGS_4_1 | ecosystem: Environmental > Aquatic > Marine > Sediment | place: USA: California...
CGACGCTACCCTGCACTGAATACTTTTCGAAACGCTCATGCGCCACAAGAAAGGCCTCCCGATTCCAGGAGGCCCGCGCATCCACAACGGATATGTTCACTCAGCCTTCGTCATGCCATGTGTTTGGACGCATACATGTAGTCCACGAAACCCGATATCTGCGTCCGCGCGTCATCGGTCACCTGCCGCATCTTCCTGAGCATCATGATCTCATCGGTACTCAGGATTTTGCCCAGATAATCGGTCTGTTCTTCGGACAGCGGGAACTTGCGCTTGCGACGGCCCGGTCCCGCAGGCCCCGGGGTCAGAAAGAACCCCTTCAGCTCGTCAGGGACCTTCGCCTGGTGCGCCGCAAGCACGAGAACATGCATCTCGATGTTCAGTTTCTTTGCCATCAGTGCCAGCGTGTTGTCCTTCGGGATATGCCCTTTGTTGATGATGACCCGCAAAAGCTCGGGACTGATCCCGAGCGCGACCGCGGCGTCCTTAAGGTTCTTGTATCCCTTCTTTTCGATCCCGCTCCTGATCATCTCGGAAAGCTTCATTGTTCGCGTCTCCCGGGGAAAGAAGACACCCTCTGGTGAGCCCTTCATTCCTGTTGTTCATGCGTCTCGATCACTTGCTTTTAGTATACTCCAAATACCCGCAGCCGGCAGGCCTTTCGGATGTTGTTTCTCCATTACCGATGCCTATCGGGGCTGTTCATGACTGTTCTCAATAATCCTTTGGCTCGATGAGCAACTTCAGGCCTGAGACGATCTGCTTCACCCGTCCCGGAGCAAGACTGCCGATCTTCTCAACGAGATCGGACTTGTTGATGGTCACGACCTGGGAAATGTTCACCACGCTGTCTTTCGGCAGGTTTGCCTCGCCTTTTCTAAGGAGGACATTGCCGGGAACCGCGGACCGTTTCAGGTTGGAGGTCAGCGCGCACACAACGACCGTGCTTATCCTGCTGCTGTTGAATACATTGTTCTGGACAACAACGTGCAGATGACGATAGCCGGGCTCCGATCCGTCGGGATCGCCCAGGTCGATCCAGTAGATGTCCCCCTGCCGAATGGTCATTTCCGTTCTTTCAGGACGGTCCGGGCGTACCGCTGTTTGCTTTTCCGCCTGACCGCGTACTCCTCAGGGGACTCCACGACAGCAAGCGATTCGTTCAGATCATCGAGGAGTTTTTTGGCCTTGCGCTTCTCCAGATACTCCCTCACCGCGATGACAAAGACCTCGCTGCGCGATACATGATTTTCCTTGGCTGCCCTCTCCACCTCGTCGAAAAGCGCATCGGGCACTGATATGGCGGTTTTCATGTGATTAGTATACCATGTGGTTATACCAATAGCAATACCAGCAGTGGGACGTTTTTTGTCGTTTCAAAGGGAAAAGGCCTCCCGGATTCCGGGAGGCCCTGCTTTGCACACGCACTATTTCAAACTTGTCTACACCATCGCGGCAAGGTCTCTGATCAGCTTCTCCGAATCCTTCCACCCCAGGCAGGGATCGGTGATGGATTTTCCGTAAACGTTCTCCGTCACCTTCTGCGCCCCTTCCTCGATGAAGCTCTCGACCATGAAACCCCGGATCATCTTCTTGAGCAGGGGAGAGTGCTGGCGGCTTCGCATCACTTCCATGGCGATGCGCGGCTGCTCGGCGTACTTCTTGTTCGAGTTCGCGTGGTTCGTGTCCACGATCATGGTCGGATTGGCAAGACCCCGCTTCTGGTAGGCCTCGGCGAACTGCGCCAGGTCCTCGTAATGGTAGTTCGGCACCGACAGGCCGTGATAATCCACCGCGCCCCGGAGCACCGCATGGGCCAGCGGATTGCCCTTGGTCTTCACTTCCCAGCGGTTGTAGCTGAACACGTGGGGCGCCTGCGCGGCCTGGATCGAGTTGAGCGTTACATCCACGTCGCCGGACGTGGGATTCTTCATGCCCGCCGGGATGTCGAGGCCGCTGCAGGTCAGGCGATGGGCCTGATTCTCCACGGAACGGGCCCCCACGGCAACATAGGCCAGCACGTCCTCAAGATACGGATAGTTCCCGGGATAGAGCATCTCGTCCGCTGCCGGCAGATGGGATTCTTTCAGAGCCCGGATGTGCATTTTCCGGATCGCCTTGATACCCTCCACGATGTTCGGTTCCTCGGCAAGGTTCGGCTGGTGCGCCATGCCCTTGTAACCGATGCCCGTGGTGCGGGGCTTGTTGGTATAGATGCGCGGGATGATGATGATCTTGTCCTTTACCTCGGCCTGGACCTTCGCGAGCCTGCCGATATAGTCGCAGACCGCTTCCTCGTCATGGGCCGAGCAGGGGCCGATGATCAGCACCAGCTTGTCGCTCTGGTGGGTGAAGACCCGGCTGATCTCTTCGTCCTTCTTCTTCTTGGCAGCAGCCAGGTCCGCGGGCAACGGCATATCCGCTAAAATGGCTCCGGGCTGGGGGATCTCTTGCACGTATTCGAAGCTCATGATACTTTCAGTAACCTCCTCGAATGATATCGTCAGCAGCACTCATGATTCCAAGTGTTCAGCAGTATAAAATCAGCAGGCAGGCATGTCAAGGGCAAATACGGAAAATGAAGGTCTAGAGTAGTAAGCGCCAAGTCGTAAGCAGAACGTGCTTTCTTCTGCTGCTTTTTTCTTCTGGTTTTTTCGGTTTCAATATTGTATATATGGCCTTGTCATGGCTCAGAAAAAACTTCCCGCGCGACGAGGCGGCAAAGGCGACCGGTATACCCGCGTCGTCACCTGGAGCATTGTCGTCCTGCTCATTGGTCTTGCCGTGCTGCTCTGGGGTCCCTGGAAAGGCAAAAGAGCCCCGAAGACCGGCCAGGAGCCCAGACAGCCCAGGATCGCCGGCGTTGTCGCGATCGTCATCGACGATCTGGGAGAGGACCTCGCGTCAGCTCACGAGGTGCTCGATCTTCCCGGCCGAGTGTCCCTGTCGGTCATCCCCCGCAGACCGCAGTCGCGCAAGGTCGCTGAACTGGCGCGAAAAGAAGGGCGTGAACTGCTGGTCCATGTTCCCATGGAGCCGAAGGACCGGTCGAAGATGCGGACCCCCAACACGCTCCGTGCGGACATGACACCCATGGAATTCATCCAGGCGGTGAACGACAACCTTGACGCGGTACCAGGAGCGGCAGGCGTGAACAATCATGAAGGTTCCGCCCTTACCGAGAACCGCGAAGCTATGAATTTCCTCATGTCGGAGCTCAAGGCCCGGAACCTCTTTTTCCTCGACAGCTTTACCAACCCCAAGAGCGTCGCTGCTGATGCTGCCCGGGCCTTCGGCATCAGGACATCGAAGCGCGATGTGTTCCTGGACAATGCCGGCGATGACCCCGCGGCGATCCGGAAGCAACTCCAGGAACTTGCGCGGATCGCAAGGAAGAGCGGTCATGCGATAGGCATCGGCCATCCCCACGCAGCCACACTCGCGGAGCTCAGAAAATGGCTCCCCAAAGCGGCTGAGCAGGGCATCGAGGTCGTGCCGGTATCGCATCTGCTCAAGTAACACAAGGAAGGATCGAAGGATCAGAGGATTAAAGGATTAAACATCCTCCACCCTCTAATCCTTCTAATCCTGGTCCTCCGTTAATCCTTTAGTCCTTCTACCATGTTTATCCTCGGCATTGAAACCTCCTGCGATGAAACAGCCGCCTCGGTCCTGTCGGACAGGACCGTGCTGTCCAGCATTGTTTCTTCCCAGGTGGCCCTGCACGAACGTTACGGCGGAGTAGTTCCCGAACTCGCCTCGCGGGAACACCTCCGGAACATCATCCCCGTGGTGCGGGAGGCCCTTGATGCCGCCAAGGTCCGGCAGCAGGACCTCGGGCTTATTGCCGTCACCCACGCACCCGGCCTGATCGGCGCGCTGCTCGTAGGCGTTTCCACGGCCAAGGCCATGGCCTACGCCCTGCATATCCCCTTTATCGGCGTTCACCACGGCGAGGGGCATATTGTTGCGGCTCATCTGGAGTATCCTAAACTGGAATATCCCTATGTTGCGCTCCTGGTCTCAGGCGGCCACACAGCCCTCTATCACATACGGAACTTCGGAAGTTATGAGCTTATCGGCCAGACACGGGACGACGCCGCGGGCGAGGCGTTCGACAAGGTTGCAAAGCTGCTCGACCTTCCCTACCCCGGCGGTCCGGTCATCGACCGTTTGAGCAGGGAGGGAGACCCAAAAGCGATCCCTTTTCCCCGGGGCGTGCGGGAAGGTTCGGACTTCAGCTTCAGCGGGCTCAAGACCGCGGTGCGGAACCATGTGGCGCTCTTCCGGTCAAAGGACCGCGGACTGGACCCCGGTCTCAAAGTGGCTGACGTGGCGGCGAGCTTTCAGCAGGCGGTCGTCGATACCCTGGTGGAAAAGACCGTGCAGGCCGCGGCTTCCCGGGGCCTGCGATCAGTGGTCATGGCAGGCGGGGTGGCAGCGAACAGCGGCCTCAGGAGCAGTATGGAGAAAGGGTGCCAGTCAGCGGGCATCAGGCTCTTTATCCCGGGTATGGGTCTCTGCGTGGACAACGCGGCAATGATCGCCCTGGCGGGATATCTGCGCTTCAGCCGGGGCGAACGGTCTGCGCTGGATCTCAATCCGCGGGCAAGCATGGGCTTGTGATGTTCAAGGATCAGCTAGAGGAAGAGTTTTTTCGCTTCCGGGGACTTGAGGAATTTGATGATCGCGGCAAGGGCAGGTGAAATATCGTCCTTGGTGACGATGCTCAGCTCCCGCGTGATCGGCTTCATCTTGAGGACCTTCACCTTTCCTTTGTTCATCTTGACAAACCCTTCCGATACGGTGCCGATGGCTATCGGCGACTTGGTGACGATGTCGACCACTTCACGCGTGGTGATCGTGGTATAGGCCGAGTCAGCATAGTCCTTGCCCTGCATGACCATGTCGCGTACCACGGCCCGGGTCCCGGCGCCTCGCGGCGCCGCGACCACAACGATCCGTCCGTCCTTCCCGCCGATCTCTTTCCAGTTCGTGATCTTTCCGGTATTGATGTCCGACAGATGCTCCCAGGTCAGGCTCTTGACCGGATTGCCCGGATGGACCACGGCAACGACCGTGTCCTTCATGATCACATGCTCCTGATAGGTGCCTTCCGAAGGAATCCCGATCTCGCGAAAGGCCACTTCAAGCGAGCTCGACATCATGGCTGCAGCGGCCTCTCCCTTGATGAGCGCGGAGATGCCCTTGATCGTCCCCACCCCGAGGAGTTGGACCCTGGTCCCCGACCTTTTTTCGAGCGCCTTCTGCACCGGTTCCAGTATCCGCTTTTGGACCGTTGATGATCCGGAAAGCACGATATCTTCTCCGGCAATGGCGCTCCCGCAGAGTGCTCCGACCAGCGCCAGGACCCGTGCGATTTCCGCCGATCGCTCCAATATCAGCATGCCAATAGCCGCTCCCGCTCCTGTCGCCACACCATCAAAACCGCAGTACTTTGATCACAGACCGGCGTCCTTCCTGAACTGTGCCGTCATGTCAGAAGACGTTTCCTCGATCAGGCTGCGGAAAGCCTGGACAGTCTTTTTCTTTGGATCGCCCAGGTCGATGTTCTCAGGCTTCACCGCATCCCTGCCCGCGCCCACATAGATCGGCAGCATATCACGAAAAGCCGACCGGCCATCGAGTTCTGCCGGCCCGAGGTCAGCAATGATCCTGCCGGACCTGTCCACCATGGTCAGGGTCTGCGCCATGCGCACCGTGCCGTCGGTACGGTTCTCCTTCACCATGAACGTGTTCTCCCGCGGATGGTCTACATCCGCCCCGATCTGCACGATCAGGACAGCGTCTACACCCAGGGCCTGACATAACCTCGCGGCCTGCTCCAGCATGAGCGGCTGCACCGGATAGTCCGGCTTTCCCTCGCCCGGGTCATGGACGAACGCGGACCGCGGCACAACAGGAAGCTGCTCTGCCCCGAGATAGGAATCTTTCCATCGCGCCCGCTCCCGTTCGAGTGTCTGCTTCGCAAGGGACGGACCCTCCCCCACGGGGTATACAGCCCGCGCGTCATCCTCAGATACCGCGCCAAAGGAACGCAGTGCCCTGGTCGCTTTGGTCCCCTGCAGATCAACGATGGTCCAGGAAGGGATGCCCCGCATTTCCTTCGAGATCCTTTCCTGGGCCTGGTTCACCGCAGCCTGCAGCACGGCTTTGTTGGCCTCCCGGGACACATCGGCGATCTTAGGCATGACAACGCTTATAATGGCAACCTTCTCCGTCGTAGAGAGAATCCCCCGATCCATAACCACCTTGCCGGCGCAGCCTGACAAAAGAGTCAGAAAAAACAGGGAGATCCCCGGAATGACCATTTTAATAATTATTAACAATATATTCATGTTTGTTACTATAACAACCGATGCTTGCGAGTGTAAAGAAAAAAAACGGGGTATTTTCAGGGTATTGATGGCTACAGATGAAGCTCCATGGCAGAATCAAGGATCAGCAGTTCAATGGAAGGGCTGGAGAGCGAATCAGCAGAACATGGGGCCAGGGAAACAAGTGATGGATGGAAAAACTGTCAGGCAGTCTGTTCATGGTTATCGGCTTCTGGCTACCATCTACTTATTGCTCGTCCTTCGTAGTTTCTCCAGCAGCACCGCGGTAAGCATGAGCCCCATTCGCTCCTGGGCCTTCACTGCCTGGTAGAAATCGCATAGCTCGCAGTTCTTGAACTTCAGGGCAAATGCCCCTGCACGCTGTCCTTGCAGAGTGTCCCCGCGACGACCCAGCAGGACCGGCCCGCGTTCGTGCCGTCATGCACGCCGTCAAGCGCCTCCTCCGCGGCCGCAGGGCAGAGGCCCATTTCACGTACCCGCTCCGGCCCTCTCGGGCTCGAATTCCCCTACTTATGCTTTGGTTTTGCTTCCAGAAAATCAAGCGTACCGACGATCTGCTGAAACGCCTTGAGGTCCGCCTCGGCAGCCTTTTTCTTGAGCGATCCCATGGTGACAATGAACAGATAGGGCGATTCCCTGCCCGGATTGACATAGGACACGTACTGGTACGAGGAGTTCTTTATTGCGAACAGTTTGGCATAGGTGCGGTAAGAGGGGTGGGGAGTCTTGAGCGTCAGGAATTCCACGTCCGGGTAGAGCGACCGGTACTGCTGCATGTCATGCGCCAGGTCCTCGGCAGTGTTCTCGTCCACTTTTCTGCTGATGCGGATCGCGATCAGCGTCGTATGCTTCTCAATGGTCTCGCTGCTCCGATAGAGGACCACGCCCGCGGACAGTTTTGGTGCATTCTCGATATCACCGGTCCACCCCTCCGGTTCCTTGACGCTGAAGATGAGATCGTCGCTGAACACGACCAGGGGGCCTGCTTTCCGCTCCTGTTCATCAGGAAGTCCCGGTATTTCCGCATATGCCGCAGGAGCGGCAAAGGCGATCGAAATAAAAAAAACCAGCAGCGCGAATATCTTCCTCATGGTCCCTCCAGGCTTGCCTTCAAAGCAGATCATCAGCAGACATCCTTGTTACGCGACCCCTGCCAGGCGCGGGCCTGGTGCATGAACGCCTCAAGCCGGGTGACCGTCTGCGTGTCCCGTTGTCCCTCATAAGCGATCGACAGGAGCGGAATATTGCCCTCTTCCTCCCGCACGCGCTTGAGCAGCGCGCCGGTGATCGTTCCGGGCATGCAGGAAAAGGGCATCACGTTGACGATCCCCGACACGCCGCGCCTGATATAATCAACGGCCTTGCCCACGGACAGGACAGCCTCGCCCTCGAAGGAATGATGTACATAAGGCCTCGCGCGCTCCAGCGTGGTCTTGATGGTCGGCTCGTGCAGGCTCCTGAGGCTCCCGTTGAACGATGCCATCAGCCGGTGTTCGTCGCGGGACTGGACCCAGTGGGTCACATGGGCCTTCAGCAGGTCGCGCCAGGCGCGGTTGGTCCGCGCAGAGACCTTGGCGGTCGCGTTCAGATAGAGCAGCCATTCCGAGATCGGCGCCACCCACGCCTCCCCGCCGAGCCGCTCGATCTGGCCAACGATGTCCTCGTTGCCGAACCGGTTGCCGCGGATGTAGATCTCGCCCACCACGCCGATCACCGGCCGGTCACGCTCTCCGACATCGAGGTCCGTGAAATCGCGGTAGGCGCGCTGCAGCACAGGGAGGGGGTCCTCCCGCCGCTCGATCGATCCGGTCACGTCCGCAAGCGCCCGGTGATAGATCCGGTCAGCAGCACCCTTCTGCCGTTCATAGGGCCGGTGCTCCCACAGCGCCTTCTGGAGCATGTCCACGGCAAGGACACCTTTCCAGTTGAGTCGCAGAAAGTCCTTTCCCACCATGCCCGTGTCGCGGTACATGCTCTCGTCCTGCATGGGAGCGACGATCGGCACCTCAGGAAGACCGATCCGGTCCAGCACCAGCCGGTGGTACCGGTTGTACTGGCCGAAGCGGCAGGGGCCTTTGCCGGAAGGCATGAAGAAGGCGCTCCGGGCAGGATCGAAATCCGGACGCCGCGTGGCCTTGATCATATCGCCGGTCGTGAGCGCCAGGGGATAGCATTCCCGTCCCGAACTGTGCTCCTTCCCGATCCGGATGGTCTCGTCATCCGACTCGGGAAGCATCTCGGCCTCGACCCCGCAGGCACGGAACGCCGCTGCCACGATATTGGCGTGGTCAGCCATGGGCGGGATGAACACCTTCCTCCGGTGGTGGGTTGCCGCGCCTGCCAGGCCGGACCGGCGCACTTTCTGCGCTGCGGCACCGCTCCCGTTCCCGAGGCTGTCAAGGAACGCCTCGATCCTGGTGACGGCGCCGGCATCGGCGCTGTGCTCGTCGATCTCAAGCTGCAGAAAAGGTTTGCCTGCCATCTCTTCAAGAAAGAAATGGGAGATGAAGGAATCAGGGCCGCAGCCGAAGTTGGTGATGTAGACCGGCGCGAGATTGGGGTGCTTTTTCATGAAACGGGCCGCGGCCAGGATCTTCTGGCCCGAACGCCAGTACATTTCCTCCATGCCCTCGTGATCCGCATCGTGAAGCGGCAGGAAGTCGAAGGGGATCGCCTGCACTCCCAGATCGCGGATCTTTGAAGGCAGGTTCATATTGAGCACCGGATCGCAGCTGTTGTAGGTCCGTCCGATCAGCACGATCGCGCGCTCATCCTTCCCGAGCCCTGCGAGCACTTCCTTTCCCCGTGCCTTCACCGCCGCGTCAACCCGCTTCTGAGCTTCCTGTCCTGCCCGGGAAGCGCGCTCCGCTGCCTTCCGTCCCTTGCCAAGCGCCCTGCCTACAGCGCGCACGCTGGCTGCAAAATGTTTCGCGTCCTGTAAATGAAGCGGCGCTTCCAGCACCATGGTCCCGCTCAGAGAGAAAGCGGCCCTGGCCAGATAAGGAAGGGCCTGAGCATAGGGACAGGCCTGGGAGGTGCGGCCCTTTCCATGGGCCGCGGGAAAGCGGACAAAGCTCGGCAGGAACAGGATGTCCACTTTTTTATCCAGCAGGTCGCGGACATGGCCGAGCGCCACCTTCGCGGGAAAGCAGGTCTCCGCAGCCGCGCTCTCGAGCCCCAGGTTCACCACCTTGCGGCTCGTGCGGTCCGACAGGACCGTGCGAAATCCGAGATCGTCGAAAAAGGCGCGCCAGAAGGGAAGTTCGTCGTTCAGGTAGAGCATGCGCGGGATCCCGATCACCGGCCCGCCGGACGCGGCAGCCTGCGGGACCGCCTCCGCGATCAAGCGTTCTCGCTCTGCAAAGAGATCCGGCAGCCGGTCCTCTCCCGACCGTTTGCGCTTCACATCGTACTTTTCGCACCGGCTTCCGTAGAAGAGCGGCTCTTCTCCTTCAAAGACCACCCGGCGGATATCGCACCGGTTGGCGCACTCGGCGCACTGGAAGGTCGAGACGGCATAGGACCGGCGGGAAAGGTCGAATCCCTTGAAGGAGCTCGGCCCGCCGTTCCGGGAGCGCATTGCGATGATGGCGGCGCCGATGGCGCCGGTCACTTCATGATGGGGAGGCACGGTCACGGGTTTTCCCGTTATCTGCTCGAACGCCGAGACCACGGCCTTGTTGGCCGCGACGCCGCCCTGAAAGAAGATACGGTTGCCGATCCGTTTGCCCGCGGCGACCTTGTTCAGGTAGTTCTGTGCGATCGAGTAGGCCAGACCCGCGGTCAGGTCAGGTACTCCGGCGCCCCGGTTGAGGTAATGCACAAGGTCGGACTCCATGAACACGGTGCAGCGCTCGCCCAGGCCGCAGGGTGAGCCCGCACAGAGCGCCTTGCCCGCGAACTCTTCTTTGATCCTTATCCCGAGCCGCTCGGCCTGCTCCTCGAGAAAGGATCCCGTTCCTGCTGCGCAGGCCTTGTTCATCTCGAAATCCACGACCGCGCCGTCCCGGAGGCTGATGAACTTCGAATCCTGACCGCCGATCTCGAAGATCGTGTCCACGTGTTCGTCAATGGCCGCTGCGGCGGTCGCCTGGGCGGTGATCTCGTTCCGCACTGCATCAGCGCCGATCATGTCGCCGGTGAGATAGCGGCCGGAGCCCGTGGTAGCCGCCCCGCAGATCCGCACCCTGTCGCCAACCTCGGCGCCCACTTCCGCAAGACCCTGCTTCACCGCTTCGATGGGCCTGCCCGCGGTCGGAAGATAGCGCTTGGACAGCACGCGCAGGTCACGGTCGATCACCACCACGTTGGTGGACACGGACCCCACGTCCACGCCCAGGTAGGCATCGACCGTCACCCCCGCCCCCGGGACAGCGTCCTGGTCGGGATTGGCCATCATGCCGGCGGGCATTGA
>Ga0224495_10002923_pt1 | contig 10771 bp, 10 predicted proteins | sample SF_Jul11_sed_USG_FD_168128 | JGI IMG/M metagenome (GOLD analysis project Ga0224495, IMG submission 168128) | Sediment microbial communities from San Francisco Bay, California, United States - SF_Jul11_sed_USGS_4_1 | ecosystem: Environmental > Aquatic > Marine > Sediment | place: USA: California...
CCCGCCCCCGGAACTCCATCAGCCGATAGGGCGGCTGATCCTCCAATATCAGAAACAGGGGGTCCACCAGCTTTCGGATCACCCAGGAGGAGGCCTCCATCCGGTACACCGAGGTCCCGGCAGGAGCCTTGGCCTGGGCGTCACTCACCACGCGGAACCCTACGCTATCCTGGCGGCTGGGCACCAATAACCGAAAATCCATGTTCATCCCGGCCTTCAGCGCCTCCCGGTTGCGTTGAATGAACATCGTCACGGCGGCGGATATTATTTTATCGGCGGCCAGGGCTTCCTCCCCGGTTTTCTTGCTCTCCCCCTTGGCCTTCACGTAGGTCATCACGGCTTTGCCTGCCTGCCGGTCCAGGGTTTCCGTCTCACCACTCCGGAGATCCTGATACCGGTATTTCACCGGTTCCAAAGTGGTGGCATCAAAGACCGCCTCGGTTTCCACCAGCACCGTTCCCTTGGTGTCGCGGTAGGTGTTTTTTTCAGTCAGCTGACCGCCCTCGGTGTGCAGCGTGCGCTCGGCGGTGTACATGACGGCCCCCCCTTGCAGGGGAAACATCTCAATGGTCACCTTCTGATCCTGGGCCCAGAGACCCCCCGGGATTAGCATCAGGCCTGCACCCCACAGCCCCCACAGCAGGCTTTTTCCCAACCCGGGCTTTGAAAGCCGGGCATATTTACTTAGTGGTGTCAGTAGGTTCATGGAATTCTCCATTTTTTTTTTGATTGCACCGTTGAGAATGATATTCTGGACCGCCGAGACTGCCTGAAAGTCAGGGTACGCATTCCAGGGAGAGAAATCATCCGGTTGAATTCCGTGCGGGCCGGATCGTTCCTATTTCCCTCGGGACCTGTGCCCTTGGGTGAACGCCTTAGAGTCCGGTGGCCGCGCCCTGGCCGGGAGTGGATTGATAAAAACGAACTAATGCCTTATTAAATAAGGGCTAAAATAACAGGATTGGCCTGAAGGGTTGCGAGCCACCACGCGGTAACCGCCCTCGGGCACACGGTACATGCATAACGCACATTCATAGCAATACATCAGAGGTGACGGATGAGTAAAGGAATGGGATACCACGGCAAGATCCTTCGGGTGGATCTGACGTCCGGAAAAATTACCGTTGAGGAACCTGGCGATGAAATCTACCGGCGCTATATGGGGGGAGGCGGTCTGGCCTCTTATTTCATGCTGCGGGAGATGAAGCCGGGCGTGGACCCCCTGGGGCCAGAGAATATGTTGATCTTCATGACCAGCATCATCGGCTCCGGCCAGCTATCCGGCACCAACCGCTACAGCGCGGTGGCCAAGTCCCCCCTGACGGGTGGCTATGGCGAGGCTGAGGCGGGCGGGTATTGGGGGCCGGAACTCAAGGCCGCAGGTTATGACGGCATCATCATCACCGGGCAATCGGCTAAACCCGTGTATCTGTTTGTCAGCCCAGAAGCGGTGGAACTTCGGGATGCCTCCAAGTACTGGGGCAAAACCTCCGGTGTGGTCTCCGATGGCATCAAGGAGGAAGTGGGCGACAAACGCGCGCGCATCCTGCAAACCGGCATCTCCGGCGAGAACCTGGTGCGATTCGCCGCTCTGGTGAATGAGCTCAAACATTTTCATGGCCGTGGCGGCCTGGGCGCGGTCATGGGCTCTAAAAAGCTCAAGGCCATCGCCTGTCTGGGAAGCGGCCCGCGCATGAAGCCCGTGGATAAAGACCTCTCCAAACAGGTGTTCGACTGGTTCCGCAAGACCTATGTCAAGGAAAAGGACCCCATGCACCTGTACGGTTCCGCCCGGGGCGTGGCCACACTGCACAAAGAGGGAATCCTGCCCACGGAAAACTTCCGCCACGGCCACTACGACGGTTACGCGGACATCACGGGGCAAAAAATGGCCGAAACCATTCTGGTGAGCCGCGGCACCTGCTATTCCTGCTCCATTGCCTGCAAGCGGGAGGTGAAGGTGGAGGAACTGGGCGTGGAACCCCGCTTCGGAGGCCCGGAATATGAGACCATCTCCGCCTGCGGCTCCCTGCTGCGCATCCACGATCTGAAGAAGATCGCCAAATCCAACCAGATGCTGGGCGAATACGTGCTGGACACCATCTCCACCGGGGTCGTCATTGCGTTTGCCATGGAGTGCTTCGAAAAAGGAATCCTGACCACCAAGGACACCGACGGTCTGGAACTGAACTGGGGCAACGTGGAGTCCGTGCACAAATTGATCGAGATGATCGCCACCCGCCAGGGCATCGGGGATCTGCTGGCCGAGGGCACCAAGCGGGCAGCGGAAAAACTGGGCCGCGGCAGCGAGATTTTCGCCATGCATGTGAAGGGTCAGGAACTGCCCATGCACGAACCCCGTGGCAAGAAAAGTCTGGCTCTGGCCTACGCCACTTCACCCACGGGCGCGGACCACATGGAAGCACCCCATGATCCGTTCTACACGGCGTTTCATCCCAACACGACCATGATGCCGGAAATGGGCATTTTGGAAGGCGCCCCGGCGACCGAACTCAGTGCCCGCAAGGCCAAGCTGTTCTACAAGGCGCAACGGGTATGGAGCATGTACAACACCGTGGGCATGTGCGACTTCGTGGGCGCGCCCATCAACGCGGTGTCCATGACCAAGATTGTGGAGCATATCCGCGCCGTCACCGGCTGGGATGTGAGTCTGTACGAGGTGATCAAGGCCGGTGAGCGGGCGGATGCCATGAGCCGCGTGTTTAACGTGCGCGAGGGCTTTACGCCGTCCGACGATACGCTGCCCCCCCGGCTTTTCGATGCTCTGGATGGACCCTTGAAAGGCGAACGGGTGGACCCCAAGGAGTTTGAGCAGGCCCTGGCCACCTATTACCAGATGGCGGGTTGGGACCCTCAGACAGGAATGCCCACCCCCTCCCGGTTGATGGAACTGGATCTGGAGTGGACGGCGCAAAAGCCGCGCTGACACATCCGGTGTGGCGGAAACACCCATGGCGGGCGCTCCTTGCGGGGACGCCCGCTTTTTTTTGTCCGCGGAGCGCGGCCCCTTTTACACCGCGATCCGAGGCCGACCCTCCCCGAGTTCCTTGCGCAGACAGGCCACCATCTCCCCGTGCGTGACGCCCGCCTCCGCGGCTTCCACTATCCTTTCGAAGACATTCTCCCGCGCACTATTGGCCGCCCGGGCCAAGGCCGCGAGCGAGCGGGCCACGGCCTCCTGGCTCCGCGCCTGTTTGAAACGCTTGAACGCCTCCACATGGCGACGCATCGCCTCGGCATCGGGCCGGTAGGGTTCGGGCTGCACCGCGTCATCTTCGCTCTGGTAGCAATTCACCCCCACCACCTTTTCCATGCCGGATTCGATTTTCTCCTGATGAGCCCGGGCGGATTTTCCTATCATCTTTTGCACCAGACCCGACTCCACCGCCTTGTACATTCCCCCCTCGGCATCCATGGCGGCAATCACCGCCTCGATCCGCTGCTCCATCTGGTTGGTAAGGGCTTCCACATAATAGGAGCCTCCGAGAGGATCAATCACATCGCACAGATGCGCCTCCTCGCGCAGAATGTTCTGCGTGGCCACGGCAATCCGGGCGGGACCCTCGGAAGGCACCGCGATCACCTCATCGTAGGAATCCGTATGCAGGGATTGCAGCCCGCTCAGGATTCCGGCGATGGCCTGGGTGGTCACCCGGGCGATGTTGTTGAGGGGCTGCTGCTGGGTGAGGTCCACCCCGGAGGTCTGGCCATGGAATTTGAACCGCCAGGAGCGCGGGTCCTTGGCCCCCAGACGCTCTTTGGCGAGGCGCGCCCAAATGCGCCGGCCCGCCCGGAATTTGGCAACCTCCTCAAAAACGCTGATGGAGATATCGAAAAAAAACGTGAACCGCGGCAGCAGCGTGTCCGGGTCCATTCCCCGGGCCAGGGCATCGTGCGCATACTGGAGGGCCGTGGACAAGGTGAAGCCCATGGCCTCCGCCGGAGTGGCCCCCGCCTGCTGCATATGCTGACCGACCACCGAGACCGGATTCCACCCCGGCACCCGGGCCCGGCAGAATTCAATATGATCCAGCAAGACCCGGCGCGAGCCCGGCAGCGATAGCCGGAAAAACATGTGGTTCGCCACAAAGTGGGAAATGTAATCCGACTGGTTGGCCGTGCCGGTGATCCGCTGCCAGGGGATTCCCCGGCGCTTGGCCACCCCCAGCAGAAACGCGAAGAGGGTGAACGGCGAGGGGTCATTCATCGCCGTGGAAATCCGACCCACCGGCACCTCCTGAAGGGCGGTATCCATGTGCTCCAGGGTGTTGACCACCGAGCCGCACGTGCCCAGCAGCGGCAGGGGGGTCTCATCGCAATCGTTGCCGCGGAATACCGAATTGCAGGGAATCAGGGAAATCGCCGAGGCGCCGGCTTCCAGCAGCGCCTTCACGCGCCGGTTGTAATCCTCAGGGGTGCCCAGCCCGATGAGCTGACGCTGCGACCAGGTGCGTCCACGATGCATGGTGGCGTAGATACCCCGCGTGAACGGCGCCCGGCCCGGAACGCCCAGATCCCGGGAATAGGCCGCCTCGCTCCAATCCAGCGGGGTATACAGGGGTTTGATTTCAATCCCGGACCGGTTTTCAATCCGGGCTCCTTCTCCGAGCTGCCCCGCATACTCGGTCCGCCACTCCGATATCTCCTCTTCCAATCCTGGCAGCGGCATTTGCCGTGTGCGTACGCTCATCGTTCACTCCTCCCACAGGGTTGCCTCGGAACTTTCCCCTCCGGAACCTTCCCGATGTGTCAAGCACGATCCCGCAAGGCGCGCGCATCCATCGCCAGGGCTCTGATCCTGGCTACAATCTCCTCGCGCAGGGCTCCGGGTCCAAAAATGCCTTTCACCCCCGCCCGGTTCAAAAGCGCATGCTCCGATTCGGGAATGATACCGCCCACGATGACTTGAATATGCTCCAGTCCTCCCTCCCGCAAAGCCTGCATGAGGTCGGGAACGATCAGGTGGTCGGTGGCCAGGGAACTGACCCCGATAACATCCACATCCTCTTGCAGCGCCATGGTGACCACCGCGTCAATGGTCTGCCAGGGCGGGGTATAGATCACCTCCATGCCCGCATCGCGCAAAAAGGACGCCACAATCCGGCTGCCCCGGTCATGACCATCGAGTCCGATTTTCGTGATGAGCACACGCTCCGGCACTTCACCCATGGCGTTGCGCTCCCCTGTCCTCAGCGGTGATTTCCCCCGGTTGCGGCCCGATGGCCTTGGCCCTCCCCGCGACGGTATCCACCAGCGCCCGCGCCACGTCTTCCAGCGACCGCGGCCCTGCATGGAACCACAGTTGCGTGTGATTCGCGGCCCCCAGCACAAAGAAACGCAGCAGCTTTTTATCCACCCCTGGCCGCACGGGCAGCGCATCGATGACCGAGGCCATCCGGGCCTCGTAGGTATCGCGCAGCCGGGTCAACTGCCGGGCCACCTTGGGCGCGCTGTCGGGCAGCACCCGGATCAGCACCCGGGCATAGGCGGTCGGCGCCAGAATCGCCCGCAGATGGGCCGTGACCGCCGCCTCGAAGCGGGACCAAGGCTCCTCAACCCCTTCCAGCGCCCGCCCCACCTGTTCCTCCAGTCGCCGCACCCCTTCGGAATACACGGCGACCAGCAGTTCATCCTTGGACCGGAAGTGATAATAAATTGAACCCGGCAGCATGCTCACGGCGGCCCCAAGATCCCGCATGGTCGTTTCGCGATAGCCCTGACTTGCGAACAACGCGGCTGCGGCATCCAAAAGAATGTCCAGGCGGCTGTCGACCCGTTGTGACTTGCTCAGCATGACGGCGTCCTTGTCGTAAAAGATGGGCAATGCACCCATTCATAGACCAAACAAATGTTTGTTTCAATGGGGGGCTTGTTTCCCGTCCTCTCAGAGCAGCGACATTGACACTCTACCTACTAGTAGATAGAATTGAAACACCTTGACCGCGCTTTTATTTCAGGGCGCAAGGGCTCCCGACCTGGCAAACCCATACCCGGAAACCTGAATCCCCTTTTGCGGACTTCCATGCCTCTCACCACACTCAAAACGAAACCCGGCGGTTATGGGTCTCCCCTGCCTGAGGATAAGGACACCCGAACGCGGCTGCTGGACCTGGGTCAACACCTGTTCCAAACCCGGGGCTATAACGCGTTCAGTTACCGCGACCTGGGTGCGAAGATCGGAATTCGCAATGCCAGCATCCACCATCACTTTCCCACCAAGGAGGCGCTGGGACTGGCCATCGTGACGCGCTACCAGGAATGGTTTCTGAATTGGAGCCGGATCAAAGCCGGTCTGACTCCTCCGGAACAGGTGGAGGCGTTCTTCCGCATGTATGGCCGCTTCGTGCGGGATGAAGAAAAGTTGTGCCCCGTGGGAATGCTGGAAACGGACTTCCATACCCTGCCCCAAGCCCTGCAGCAGGCCACGCAGCAGTTGGTGCGGACGATACGGGAGTGGCTGACGGAGGTATTGGCCCAGGGCCGCAACGCGGGGCGGTTTCATTATGCCACCACCGCAGAGGGCGCGGCGCGGATGATGGCCGCCGCACTCGTTGGCGCACTGGCTCTCTCCCGATCGGAAGGAACGGAGTTATTGGATGGCACCTGCGAGGAACTGCGGCGATTTCTGGGCATGAGCCCAACACCGGGCGCTGAACAGCGGGGAGACACTCCCGCCGCCACCTAAGCATCCCGAGGGAATCTTCTACACCATGGAAATGGAATTATGACAACACAAACGGAAACCTCCCAAACCCTCCTTGCCCCGGAAGCCCCACGGGAATCCATGAAGACCCGGCTGATGCGCTGGGCGGCCAATTTTTGGCCGGTTATCTGGGGCACGGGGGGACGTATTACTTTTGTCGCCCATGACTTGCGTGAACTCCGGATCAAACTGCCTCTGAACTGGCTCAACCGGAACTATATCGGAACCCTGTTTGGTGGAAGCTTGTTCGCCATCACCGATCCCATGTACATGATCATGCTGATCCATTTACTGGGGCCAAAGTATTTTGTGGTGGACAAGGCAGGAACCATCCGATTCTTGAAACCGGGTCGGAGCACCCTGTTCGCCACTTTCCGCATCCCGGAGGAGGAAACCACGGCCATCCGTCAGGCACTGGAGCATCAGGAGATGCTGGACCGCGTATACACGGTGAACCTGGTGGATGCGCAGGGCGTGGTTCACGCCACCGTGGAGCGCACCGTGCACATCCGCAAGCGCCGGCCAGCGGGGAATAAGACGGCCCCTCCGGCGGTCTGAGTTCCCGACCCTGACAAGGAGTTATGGCATGACCGAATCCGTAAAAATCCCATCGGCCTTTGAGCGGCTGAAATCCCTGCTGGCCCAGGGCTACCGCCCTCCGGTCGCCAAGCTATTGGATTTTCAGGCGGCGGTGCCCGAGCCGGATCAGGCCGTGGTGACCCTGAGGGTGGACGAACGCCTGCACAGTCCTATGGGCACCCTGCATGGCGGCATCCTGTGCGACATCGCCGATTCCGCCATGGGCATCGCCTTCAGCACCGGGCTTGGCGAGGGCGAGTCCTTTGCCACCCTGGAACTGAAGCTGAACTTTTTCAAGCCGGTGTTTCAGGGAATCCTGACGGCGGAGGCGAAGGTGTTGCGGCGAGGCACTACCGTAGGGATGATCCTGTGCACAATCTACGATGAGAAGCGCAGTCTGGTGGCTCACGCCAACAGCTCGGTCATGATACTGCGGGGAGAAAAAGCCGAAAACCGGCATTTCCAGGAACTCCGGAGCGGGGACAGTCTGGAGAACCCGGGTTGAAGGGAGTGATTAAACGGGACGTCCAGCCATCATAAAACTGGCCGTCATTCCGCCATCCACAGGCAGGATCACTCCGGTAATAAAGGAGGCGCGGGGCGAGGCCAGGTACAGTACGGCATCCGCCACTTCACCGGGCTCGCCCAGACGGCGCAAGGCGTGCAGATCACTCCAGTCGCGCAGGGTCTTGCGGGGGTCCTCGCTGGCGTCCACGGCGGCGAGCAGACGCTCCGTGGCGATGGCCCCCGGGGCCACGGCATTCACGCGAATCCCCAGGGGGGCCAGGTCCAAGGCCAGGGAGCGCGTCAAGTTCACCAGTCCGCCCTTGGAAGCGTTGTACGCCGCATTGTCCTGTTCCGAGAACAGGCCCTGCACGCTGGCCACATTCACCACCGCGCTGCCAGGTGGCATATGCGGAGCGGCCAAGGCGGCCAGACGCATGGGGGCGGTCAGGTTCACCTCCAACACCCGTGTCCAATCCTCATGGGCCACATTCAGGGCAGAGCCCTTGGCGCTGATGGCCGCATTGTTCACCACCACATCCACCCGTCCCCAGCGCTTCACGGCGGCAGCCACCATGGCCAATCTAACTTCCTCCCGCGCCACATCTCCCGCCAGAAACCAGGCATCCAGGTCCGCGCCGGTATCCCCACCCTCCGGCGCGTTGTCCAACAACGCCAGATGCGCGCCTTCCACCGCGAACGCTTGGGCAATCGCCAGCCCAATTCCCCGCGCCGCGCCCGTGATCAGCACCACTTTGTCCTCAAACACCATGTCCAGTTCTCCAAGGATATATCCGGGGCCAGGCCCTCATTGGACCCAGGACAGGTCTGGATGCCGGCGGTGCCAATCGGTGGCCTGCTCATAAGCCCAGGCAGCGCGCAACGCCCGGTCCTCCTGAAACGCCTTGGCATAGAGCATCAACCCGATGGGCAGACCGCTTTGGGTGAATCCGCAGGGCAGGCTCACCGCGCACAGATTCAAGTTGTTGCCGGCGGCGGTGTTCCGCAGGTAAGCCCAGTTGTGGGCGCCATAGGTATCCAAGTTCTTGTCAATTTCGCTCAGCGGCTTGGGAGGAATGCGGCAGGTGGGCGCAAGCAGCACATCCACATCCCGCAGGGTATGCGACACGCTGGCCCGCAGACGCTGCCAGTCCCGCAGCAGCGTGAAATAATCCGTGGCGCTCATCTCCTTGCCAGGGCGCATGCGGTGGGCCACCACCGGGTCGAGCTGATCAAAGTTCTGCTCCACGAGGTGCCCATTCACGGCCAGGGCTTCCGCGGCGATCATCAGATCGCGGCGCTTGAGTCCATAGATTTCCTTTATTTCGGGCACCTCCAGACTGAACACCTGGGCGCCCAGACGGGAAAAAACCTTGCCCGCCTCGCGCACGGCTTTTTCCACTTCCGGGTCGGCCTCATCGAAGAGCATGGTTTCACAGAAGGCGACCCGCATGTGCTTGGCTCCGTCCTTCAGCCCCCGCAGCACATCGTGGGGCGGAATGCCCAGGGTGGTTTCATCCGCGGCGTCCGGACCGCACAGGGCGGAATAGACGAGCGCAGCATCCTCCACCGAGCGCGTAAGGGGTCCCACGGAGTCCAGAGTCCAGGATAGGGGATACACTCCGGCGCGGCTGATACGGCCCACCGTGGTTTTGAGTCCCACGATGCCGTTCAATGCCGCGGGAATGCGCACCGAGCCTCCCGTATCGCTGCCCAGGGCCATGGGCACCAGGCCGGAGGCTACGGCCACACCGGTGCCGCTGGAAGACCCCCCCGGGGCATGGGGGACCTGACTCCAGGGGTTGTGCGGCGTGCCCTGGTCGTGGTTGATCCCCACGCCGCCAAAGGCGAATTGCACCGTATAGGTTTTGCCCAGCAGCACCATGCCCGCCTGCGCCAGACGGCGCACCACGGCGCAATCCTCCCGTGCGATGTTGTTGCTGAGCAGCCGGGTACCCGCCGTGGTGGGCAGACCCTTCACGTCATACAGGTCTTTGGCGGCATAGGGTATGCCATGCAGCGGCCCCAGATCACGGCCCGCTTTCAAGGCCGCCTCCGCAGCCCGGGCCTCTGCCAAGGCCCGCTCCGGAGTGAGGGCGATGAAACTGTGCAGGGCGCCATCCAGTCTCCGGATGCGTTCCAACAGCGCCTCAACCAGGGCCACGGGACTGAGTTCACCGGAATGGATGCGGGCACCCAGTTCTGAGAGGGTCAAATACGCAAGCGTGTCAGGATTCATGGCGGGACAACACGGCCAGAGGGTTAACGGTCAGAGCCGCCGAAGACCTTCGATGGGCATGGCGGTTCACCTTACGCCAAGTATTCTTGGGCTGGCAACCCCGACCCTTCTCCCGAACGCGATGATTTCGCGTGTTCGTCACACACTCCCGCCGCCAAAGCCGATTGGACGCGTCCATCCTGCCCCTGGGAGCGTGCAGGGCATGGGGGAACCAGGGTGACGGACAGGTCTTTCCGTTGTCTGAATTTTACCGCTGCACGAGTGGATTTTCGAAAGGTCTCAACCAACGGTTCAGCCACGCCAGCTTGCGGGGCCCGTGTGCGCCATACCCGGTGGTCTCCCCAGACCGGCCAGCGTGCGCCTGCCCGGGGCGGAACGCATCCATTCCAGTCCGATCTTCAATTGCCTGTAGCGCGCCCGGCCACCTGTCATCCCTTTTCCCAAAGGGGGCTCATTTCACGCCAGGCGCTAAATGCCGGGATCGCCGGATTTTTCCTGGGCAATTTCCGAAAGCCAGTCCCGGCGCTTTCCTTCGCTGGCGCGGAAGCGGTCATACACAATGCGGGCTCGATTGAGGCGGACTTCGGTGGACATGCCACCCGTTTCCAATTGAAAATCGATTTGAAACCGGGCCAGTGGAAAATCCGTATTCAGCACGGTGTTTGGATGCAGCCCATGCTGGGACAACGCCTTCATCAATCCCTCCACCGTCCAGTTGTACCGTT
>Ga0224495_10002924_pt1 | contig 10771 bp, 6 predicted proteins | sample SF_Jul11_sed_USG_FD_168128 | JGI IMG/M metagenome (GOLD analysis project Ga0224495, IMG submission 168128) | Sediment microbial communities from San Francisco Bay, California, United States - SF_Jul11_sed_USGS_4_1 | ecosystem: Environmental > Aquatic > Marine > Sediment | place: USA: California...
TGGCAAGCTCCTGTTGCAACTCCCGCATATGTGTAATTTTGCTCTCGATCTGCTCCGCTTTGCTGCGCGCCTCCACCACCTGTACCTGCATGCGTGAGACCTTTTCCAAGGCCTCGGCAGCCGCAGCTTCCCGGTCGCTGAGTTGGGTGCCAGCTCGGGACATGTTGCTGACGAGACTGTCTTTCTCACTGGCCAGCTGGCCGTAGTCCAACTCCAGACTGTACTGGCGGTGGCGGATTTTATCAAGTTTGCTCTCGGCTGACTGGCGTTCCCGACCGAGACGGGCAATCTCGTTTTCCACCGTCTGCCGGCGATAGCCGCTCTCGGTCAGTTTCTCCTGGGTTTCGCGGACCTCTTCAGCCAGGGAGTCAAGTTCGGATGCAAGATGCGCCGACCGCGCCCGCGTACCGGCGATGCGGGCGGTATTCTGGTTCTTTGCCGTCTGCAGGTTGTCTATTTGCTCACGGAGTTCGGCGATCAGCCTTTCCTGCTCGGCTACTTTTTCCCTGCGACGGAAAAGAGGAAACTGGTCATCGGAACCACCCGAGATGATATTCTTGCTGTACACGGTTCCGTCCGTGGAGACTGCCTTGAACCCGTAAGGGAGACGCTCGAGAATCCCGGTTGGATCAGTTCCCTTGCTGAACACGGCGACGCGCGCCAGGACGGCCTGCATGAGGGGACGCAACTTCTCGTCGGTGGAGACTAAAGTGTCGAGCCAGCCGACGAACTCGGGATTGGAGATGTCGGGCCGTTTTACCACCGGGTTGAGGGTTCCGCTATCCGGGACCAGTATCCCGATCCTTCCCTTCCTCTCTTGTTTCAGATACTGGATGATGTTCTCGGCGGTTTTGCGCTCCTCGCAAATGACGTACCGGGCCAATTCACCCAGTGCGGCCTCGACGGCAACTTCGAGGCCTTCGGTCGGGACGAATTTCTCGGCCACTGTGCCGGCGATACCGCTCCAGCGGTCCTTGACTTCCATGGCAGCCACCACCCCGGAATCGTGACCTTCGTAATGGAGCATCATCTCTTCCAGGAGGTGCTTGCGGGCCAGGCAGGCTTCGGCAGAGGCGGTCAGATCGGCGATTTTCATCGCGAGATCTTCGCCCGTCTCGACCAGGCGCTCGAGTTCTTCACGCAGACCGGCCGCAGAGGTTTCGGTCTCCAATTTCCGCGAATTCACGTCGTCAAGCGATTGCCGGCGCTGCTCGAATTGTTGCTGCACCTCGACCAGTTGAGAGTGACTGCTTTCGATCTGCGACGATATTTCATCAAGCCGCTGTCGCAGTTCCTGTTCCTGCTGGCGCAGATTGTCCTCTTCGGTCTTGCCCGAGGAGATTCTACCTTCCAGTTCGACCAGTTTTTTGTTTCCACTCTCGCGGGTCGTGCGCGCCGCAAGAAGCTGCCGGTCAGCCTCGGCCTGGGTCGTTTCGGCGCCGGCCAGGCTGCTCACCAGCGATTCGAGCAGCGCGTTCTTTTCCGAGAGTTCTTCTTCAGCATGGGCCCTCTGTTCGGACAGAATCTCGGAACGCGCCTGAAGGGCTCTTATATCGGCCCGGTTGCGTTCGATAAGAGCGCCGGCGTTGGAGCGCTTCTCGCCCAGAACCGAGATTTCGTTTTCCAACTGGTGTGCCTTTTCGGAAATTTCGTACACCTGGTTGCCCACGCCGGTCAATTCGTGCTCGAGATCGAGTTGTTCGGTCCGGTTATTCTCAAGTTCGGCCGAGACCTTGTCCAGTTCGGCCTGGCGGTTGAGCATTTTGTCGTTAAGGCCGTCGGCCCGGGCCTTGACTTCACGCCTTTCGGCGTCGACCGCCTTAATGCGCTGAGAACTGAGATGCAACTCCCAGGCCTTGATTTCATCGAGAGCCTTCTGGTATCTTTCCGCCTTTTTGTATTGTCGTTTCAGAGAGTTGACCTGGGTTTTTACCTCGGAATAAATGTCGTTCAGCCGCAGGAAATCGGTTTCGGTAGCATCCAGCTTTCTCAGGGCGGCCCGCTTGCGCTGCTTGTACTTGGTGATGCCGGCCGCCTCTTCAAAAAGAAACCGGCGCTCTTCGGCCCTGTCCGAGATAACAGAGTCGACCATGTCCTGCTGGATTACGGAATACGAATGGGCCCCCAGGCCGGTGTCGAAAAAGAGTTCAGTGATGTCTTTTAACCGGCAGGGAACCTTGTTGAACAGGTATTCGGACTCGCCGCTGCGAAAGAGGCGGCGGGTGATCTGTAACTCGCCGTACTCGGTCGGCAGGATGCCGGTTTCGTTGACCAGGGTCAGGGTGACTTCGGCCATTCCCAGCGGTTTCATATCGCGCGAACCATTGAAAATAACTTCTTCCATTTTGCTGCCGCGCAGCAGAGTCACTTTCTGTTCACCCAGCACCCAGCGCAGGGCATCCAGTATGTTGGTCTTGCCGCATCCGTTCGGGCCGACGATGGCGGTTATACCGTTGGAGAAATTGATGGTGGTCTTGTTGGCAAATGATTTGAACCCCAGAATGTCCAATTTCTTTAGATACACTGTTCCTCCGGGCTTTGGCTGCGATTAGGCGGTGACACTTCATCGGGGACACTGTTTCGGAGTGTGTCCAGAGTTTCCAGCAAGGAGCGATATATATGGCGCTCATCGCGCAAATATTTCGTTTTTATTTCAAGGTTATAATACGGTCGACCGAGGTGGTTGCCCCGACCTATGCGCACGACGTTTGGAAAATTCAATAAAATGCATGATGTGAAAACGGACGGTTCCAGACCCAGGTCGAGCAGGGCATCGAACTTGTGATCCTGCAGCATCTGCAGGTAACTTTTCTTGGGCAGCCCCGACCAGGTCAGTTGCTCCGGCGACGGCGAGAGAATCTGGAAACCCTTGCGCGGAAAGATGTCCTTGACCTTTACTCCCGGCATTGACAGCAGGGTGATGTCGGCCGGTCGGAACAACTCGGAGATTTTAGGCAGGAACTGCTTGACGACAGTCAGTTCTCTCAGTCCGCCCGGCAGGCAGACCAGGATGTGTTTTGTTTTTTTCAAGTCCGCCGGAAAACTGAAAAATACGGCCGGCAATTTGGTCTGAACGTGGCGAAGCTTTATCCGGGCGACAAAATCCCTAAAGCTCATCAGTTGCCCCCTGGTAGGTCTCGCCGGTTTCATCGGGGTTCTCGGTGGGGGAGGAGGCCGTGTCAGTCTCCGCTTCGGGAACGACTCTGACCGGAGGTTTTTGGCGTACCACAGCCGGAGCGGGTTCGGTTTCGCGTGCGAGAACAGATTGAAGGTTAACCTGCGTGATCTCCACCCGGGAGATCCGCCTGTCCTCGGGATCGACCAGGTTCACCGGTCGTCCATTCAATTCGATGTCCACCTGCGACGGCACAGCCACGGATACCCGCATACGATACTTGGCGGTAACGGTGTAAATACGTCCCGGCAGGAGATTGCGAAAAACGGCCGTGTCGCCGTCGGCCAGAATAGTCGCCCAACTCTCGCCGCGCGCGGCCAGGCGCAGCGTGAACGGCTGGGGTTCGGTATATTCCGGCACGTTCCAGTCGTACGATGTATACCGGGCATCTTCAGCGCTCGCCGTCGGCTCCCCGGCCGGCTCATCCTCAATGGGGACCGCCGCCTGCCGGGAAGCCTCGGGACTGTCGTCGCCGGAAAGCAGCATGTTCAAGGCGAGAAATATTACAAAGGCAGCGACAATGATTCCCATTATTACGGCCAATTTTTTCATGTTGCCCGAGGATTCGGCGCGGGCGGCATCCGGTGTCACTTCTTGTTTTTCGGGCGTGTGTCGGTCGGGAAACGCGATCTCGGTTCCGTCGGCTTCGGATGCATCCACCGGTTCCAGAGCTTCGCCGATATCCTCTTTAATGGCTTCAATGGTCCGGGCATAATCAATGCCCAGGGCTTCGGCGTAGGACTTGGCGAACAGACTGTAGTATACTTCAGAGGGCAGCGTTGAGATATCGCCTGATTCAACCGACTCAAGACTGGCCAGCGGTATCTTCAGTTCAACCGACAGGTCATCCAGAGAGAGGCGCCGACGTTCCCGTTCGAGTTTAAGCAACTCTCCAAGTTTTTTTCGTACCTGGTTCATATTCAACAAGTAAGGCGCATTTATCGTGTCACAATTTCTCTGGCCAGCCGCTCCAATAAAGAGCGTGGTAAGCCAATGACATTATCCAAGTTACCTTCTATCCTGTCAACTAAAAAACCCCCCATGCCCTGTATGCCGTAGGCGCCGGCCTTGTCACGGGGCTCGCCGGAATGAATGTACTGCCATATTTGTTCGTCGCTGACCTGGTTGAAGTAGACACCTGTCAGTTCGTACCCGGAGGCCAGGATGTTTCCTGCGGAGGCGAAGGCCAGGGCCGTGCAAACCGTATGTTTGTTGCCGGCCAGAGTCTTAAGGGTCCGGTACGCCTCTTCATCATCGGCCGGCTTGCCCAGAATGCGCCCGCCCAGAACGACAACGGTGTCACAGCCCAAAACAATCTGGTGCTTATTAACCTGCTCGGCGACCCACAAAGCCTTGTCCTCGGCCAGCCGTCGGGCGTAGGCGTGCGGGTGTTCGCCCGGCAGACTATCTTCCTCCAGATCCGGAATGACCTGCCGAAAGGGTATATCTATCTCTTTTAGCAGCCGGACGCGTCGAGGAGACCTCGAGCTGAGAACCAACTCGAATCCGGCCGTCAACTGCCGCAGCGACTCATACATCATGTTCCAGAATTATGGTAACGGGTCCGTGATTGGTAAACTTGAGATCCATCCGCGCCCCGAATACTCCCGTTTGCACAACCAGTCCTGAAGCGCGCAGGCGCTCGACGAACAGTTCATAAAGCCGCTTCGCTTCGACCGGCTCCATGGCTTCGGTGAAAGCGGGCCGGCGACCCTTGCGGGTATCAGCGTAAAGGGTGAATTGAGAAACGACGGTGATTTCGGCGCTGACATCAAGGGCGGATAGGTTCATTTTTCCCTGATCGTCCTCAAAGATGCGCAGGTTCACGACCTTGTCAGCCAGGTAACCGCACGATTGTTCGCCGTCACCGATTTTCGAGCCGAACAGTATCATCAGCCCGGCTTTCGTCGAGCAATGCAGGCTGTCCTCGACCCAGACTTCGGCGCCGGAGGTTCTCTGTACAATCAATCTCATGGTCATTCCTCGTGAACGGACTTGAATATACGCGAAATTGGCACGAAGACAACGGTTTTTGCCGACCGCCCGTGATTATAATTTACTTGCATAGGCTTTGCGGGGGCATTTGATTGGGGCCATGACAGGGAGGCTCCACAGCATAGGCATAGATATCGGTTCCGTCTCGGTCAAGGTCGTGCTTCTTGACCGTGGTGAGGTTGCCCGAAAAGTGTATCGCCGCTTCGAAGGCAGACCGTTCGAAACCCTGCATCAAATTCTCTGCAAAGATTTTCCGGAATTGAGACAGCAGTCATTTTACCTGGGTCTGACCGGTATCGGCGGCAGGACGGCTCAGTCCATATTGGGCGGCAAGTTCTTCGGTGAAATCGGCTGTCTCGGAACCGCTAATCTGCGGACGGTATCCGGAGCGCGTACCGTTATTGAGATGGGGGGGGAGGACTCCAAGCTCCTCGTGCTCGACCGGGAGAGAAACGTTGTCGCGGACTTTGCCATGAACGCACAGTGCGCCGCCGGAACCGGTTCCTTCCTCGACCAGCAGGCCGGGCGGCTGAAGATATCCATTGAAAACGAGTTCGGTCGCCTGGCGATGATGTCACAGAACCCGCCGCGCATTGCCGGGCGCTGTTCGGTCTTTGCCAAGTCCGACATGATCCATCTGCAACAGATCGCGACTCCCGACTACGATATTGTTGCCGGGCTTTGCTTTGCGGTGGCCCGCAATTTCAAGAGTTCCATTGCCAGGGGGAAGAAGCTGGAGACACCCATAGCCTTTGAAGGCGGTGTGGCGGCTAACCCCGGTATGGTGCGGGCTTTTACGGAAATACTGAACCTGGACGAAGGGGAGTTGCTTATCCCGGGCCACTACAACGTGATGGGTGCTCTGGGAGCCGCCTTTCTGGCATGCGACGACCAGGCGCTGGTAGGCGATTTCGACCCTGAGAAAATTACCGGGTATCTGAAATTCCGCCAGGTTGCCCGGTCGGGGCGCGAGGCTCTGTCGTACGATTATCCTGATTCAAAACATTACGATGTCACTACCGGGCGGCGCCCGACCGATTACGACGGGCTCGAGGTGTTTCTGGGCATCGATGTCGGCTCTCTGTCCACCAACCTGGCCCTGATCGACCGCGATTACCGGGTGATCGCCAGGCGATACCTGATGACCGAAGGCAGGCCGATTGAAGCCGTAAGACGAGGCCTGGCCGAAATAGGGGAGGAAGTGGGCGAGAAGGTGGTCGTGCTGGCAGTGGGAACGACGGGTTCGGGACGCTACCTGACAGGTGACTTCGTCGGTGCCGATACGGTGCGAAACGAGATTACTGCTCAGGCCACGGCGGCCGTTAATATTGATCCGACGGTGGACACGATTTTCGAGATCGGCGGTCAGGACTCGAAATATATATCACTCGACGAGAGAGCTGTCATCGATTTTGAGATGAACAAGGTCTGCGCCGCCGGCACCGGCTCATTTCTGCAGGAGCAGGCGGAAAAACTCAATATCAGCATAGAAAACGAGTTCGGTGACCGTGCCCTGGGTGCCAAGTGCCCGGTAGGATGCGGCGAGCGTTGCACGGTGTTCATGGAATCCGACCTGGTGGCACATCAGCGCAGCGGCGCCTCCAAGGATGATCTTATCGCCGGTCTGGCGTATTCCATTGTTGCCAACTATCTGACGAAAGTGGTAGGAGATCGGAGAATCGGCGACAATATCTTCTTCCAGGGGGGAACGGCCTGGAACAAAGCCGTCGTGGCCGCATTCGAACGCCTTACCGGCAAGAAGATCACGGTTCCGCCGCACCACGACGTCACCGGGGCTATTGGTGCCGCCATACTGGCTATGGAGGAGACGGCCCGCCCTGACTTCAGAAGCCGCTTCAAAGGGTTTGATCTCTACAAGCGGCAGTACCGTCTGAGTACGTTCAACTGCGAAGACTGCCCGAATAACTGCGAGATACACAAGGTCGAAATAGAAAACGAGCAGCCGCTGCATTACGGTGCGCGTTGCGAAAAATACGATGTTGACACCGCCAAGAAGAAAAAGCAGACGACGAATTATGTCGCCTTGCGCCAGAAGCTGCTCTACCGGCAGTATCTCAAGTTCGGCGGCACCGGCGAGACGCGAGCGCGCGTCGGTATTCCGCGTGTCCTGCATTTCTTCGAATATTATCCCTTCTGGCGCGCCTTCTTCGAATCTGTTGATTTTGAGGTGGTCGATTCCGACCGGTCCAACTATAGTATTGTCGAAGACGCCCTCGAGTTGTTCATCGCCGAGACGTGCTATCCCATCAAGCTGACGTACGGCCATATCGCCAACCTGATAGGCAAGAAGGTCGACTATATCTTCATGCCGTCGCTTATCCGCGTATCCGAGGCGGCCCATGACACGGACAAGGGCGCTTTTATCTGCCCTTACGTTCAGACTATCGGCGCCTCCCTCAGAACGCGCTTCGACTTTGCCAAAGAAGGCATCAAGCTGGTCGATCCCGCCATCTCGCTCAGTGATGATGTCGGTGGTCTGAGGGCCAAACTCAAACCGCTGGCCGGAGCCTTCGGTCTGAACGACCGGGAGTTCCACAGGGCAATAGACGCGGGACTAGAAGCCTTCAGAACCTTCAAGAAGAGCCTGAAGGATGAAGGTCAGAAGATACTGGAGGAGTTGGGTCCTGACGAGAAGGCGCTGGTAATAATCAGTCGTCCCTATAACGGATACGACCGGACGCTGTCCCTGGATCTGCCTGACAAGATTCGAAATCTCGGCTACAAGGCTATCCCGGTCGACTTTCTGCCGGTGGGCCAGTGCGAAGATGACCTGTCGCATATGTACTGGAGCTACGGTAAGCGGATTCTGTCGGCGGCGGAGCAGATCCGCAAGCATCCCAACCTTTTCGCTGTCTATATCACATCGTTCGGCTGCGGACCGGATTCATTTATTACGCATTTTTTCCGCAAAAAAATGTCAGGAAAGCCGTACCTGCAACTGGAGCTCGATGAACATTCGGCGGACGCCGGTATGATCACCCGGTGTGAGGCCTTTGTCGACTCTCTCAGATTCCACAAGTTCCATCCGCCGGTCAGCGCTTTCAGTATCGCCGCCGACGTCTTCCGACCGTTTGAAAAAACCATATACCTTCCCAACATGTGCGACCACGCCTACGTTGTGAAGGCCGCCCTGGAGCGCTGCGGTCTGACGGTGGTCGTCCTGGACGAACCGGACGAACTTACTCTGGAATACGGTAAGAAGTTCACATCAGGCAAGGAGTGCTTTCCCTGTGTGGTCACCACCGGAGACATGATCAAGAAGATCAAATCCAAGGACTTCGACAAAGCCCGCTCGGTTTTCTTCATGCCGGGCGCCGGCGGGCCGTGCCGCTTCGGGCTGTACAGCCAGTTCCACCGTATGATCCTCGACGAGCTGGGTTATGATGACATCCCCATCTATTCGCCGCATTCCGACGATGGCTACGCCGGGTTCGGTCTGGATGGATCACCTTTCCGGAAGATTGCCTGGAAGGCCCTGGTTTTTGTCGACTGTCTCATCAAAATGCTTCACCAGACGCGCCCTTACGAAATAAACAAGGGGGAGACCGAGAAACTTTACCTGCGATGGCTCAACCGTCTCTGTCAGGCGGTCCTGCATGACGAGTCCATGGAAAAGCTCGCGGTCGCGGCCGGGTCCGACTTCAGAGGCATAGGTGTTTCCGGGACCGAGCGGCCGCTGGTCGGCCTCGTCGGCGAGATCTACCTGCGGAACAACCGTTTCTCCAACAATTATCTTATTGAAAAACTGGAAAGACTGGGTTTGGAGGTCTGGTTGGCGACCTTTACAGAGTGGCCGTTATACACTTCCTGTACATATCTTCGTGATTCGTTTCTGGATCGGAACTTGAAAGGCTCGGCTCGAGCGGGCCTGCAGATTCTGTTACAGTCGCACCTGGAGCACCGGTTGCTGAGGAAATTTGCCAAATCTTTCGACCTCGGTCACGAGTATCCCGTCCACCGGGTCATGAAAATAGCCACGCGGTACCTGCCGCTGGACTATGAAGGTGAGGCCATCCTGTCTATCGGGAAGGCCATGGAGATGGCTCAAAAGGGCGCCGGCGGTATTGTCAATGCCATGCCTTTCAACTGCATGCCGGGAACCGTGGTGAGTTCTTTGTCAAGGAAGGTCAGCGAGGATCACGACGGGATTCCATGGCTGAATATCAGCTACGAGGGCCTCCGCGACTCCGGTGAGGATACGCGGCTGGAGGCGTTTGCCGAGCAGGTGAGGGCATTCGCCGGTCAACGCCAGATCCGTGTCGAAAAGAAGTGATCTCCCAGGGGGACTCCGACGGCACCGACTGAACCCGCGAGGGATTATTATAGTCGCAATGGCCGTAGAGTTTACGTATATTAAGGGTGACCGAAGAGCAGACCGGCAAGGCGGACCCGTCAGGGATTTAGCGGCAGTCCGCGATTGGCCGGAACTCAGGCACCGGGTGCTTGTTATAAGTGGCAATACAGGCTTAGTGTAAGATATAATGGAGGTCTATCGATGAGCAAACCGATCGATGTCACTGACACAACTTTCGAGGAGGAAGTACTGAATTCCGACAAGCTGGTCATTGTCGATTTTTGGGCCGCCTGGTGCGGGCCCTGCAAGATGATAGCACCGGTTCTCGATGAGATTGCCGTGGAATACGCTGACCGTGTCAAGGTCGCCAAGGTTGATGTTGATGCCAACAACGCCACCGCCGCCCGTTACAGCGTTATGTCGATTCCTTCGCTGCTGTTTTTCAGGAACGGCGAACTGGTCGACCAGGCCGTTGGAACCGCGACCAAAGCTCAGGTGGCCGCGAGGCTCGAAGGCGCTCTTGCCTGATCGGACGGAAATTGTCAGTTCCAGCCGGGATCTATGTATTGATTCCGGCTTTTCTTTTGGCGCCCCTGCTTACGTCCGCGGCCGAGCCGGTCTGACTGACAAGGCTGTTTCGGCGGGCTATTGGGAATCGTAAACCGGCCAGGAACCTTTGCGGTCCGCGGCGAATTTAGTTTATAGTAGACATTTTGAGGCGATAACTTATTTTAGAATTAGTCTGGATTTTCGATGGATTGGTATGACATAATAATCCTGGTCATCTTTCTGGTCGCCTGGTTTTTTCTGGTCACGAAGGTCTTTCCCAAATTCGGCGTCGGTGGGTGAATGGCCAATTCGTGCGATCTTCCGGAGGAAGAAGAAAAAGCAGAGGATCAGGGCGATATCCGGCGCTGAGACATATAATAATCGGCAGAGGCGGTCGGCACTTGATTGATTTTGCTACTTGCCGATAAAGTAATAAGATGAGGTCTGATCAGTATAATACGGGACATTTCCGCCGCGGCATCGGCATCGGTCCCGGCGGTATTTCGGCTTTTATCAAGGTAATGATAATTGTCAATCTGGTGGTCTTTGTCCTCCAGAACGTCTCCGTACAATTGACATATATGTTCGGGCTCACGCCGGCCCGCTTTTTCGCCGAGTTTCCCAACCTGGTCTATCAGCCGTTCACCTATATGTTTCTTCATGGCGGATTCGGTCATATTCTGTTTAATATGTTTGCGCTGTGGATGTTCGGCACCGAGATCGAGCGTAGTTGGGGG
>Ga0224495_10002925_pt1 | contig 10771 bp, 11 predicted proteins | sample SF_Jul11_sed_USG_FD_168128 | JGI IMG/M metagenome (GOLD analysis project Ga0224495, IMG submission 168128) | Sediment microbial communities from San Francisco Bay, California, United States - SF_Jul11_sed_USGS_4_1 | ecosystem: Environmental > Aquatic > Marine > Sediment | place: USA: California...
GTATGCACGCGGGAGAACGTGCTCAAGATCTTCCGCATCACGGGCCTCGACAAGGTCTTCCCGATCTTTGGAACGGTCGAGGAGGCCAAGGACTTCTAGGCGTCCTGACTGGTCGACCGGAGCGGTGCGTACTGCGAGCAACGCGCGGATCGTCGGCAGGATTCGAAGCGGGAGAGTGTTGTTTCGGTGTTCGGAATCAGTGGCTTCGAGCTGTTCATCATAGCGGGCTTTGCCCTCATCATCTTCGGCCCGGACAAGCTGCCTCAGATGGCGCGCACTGCGGGTAAGTTCATGCGCGAGTTGAAGCGTGCCCAAGAGAGCATGGAAGCGATGATGCGTGCCGAGATGTACGCGTCCGACAAGCCGAAGGTGACACCTGACGCAGACAAGGCTTCCGTGACTGCTCAGACGGTGGTTCCCGATCTCGCCGAGGACGAGGACGAGGAAGAGGAAGAGGAAGAAGAGGAGGAAGAGGAGTAGGCTCGCGCCGCTCCTCGAATGCACATGCCCGTCGGACCCAAGAGGATGCCGTTTCTGTACCACCTCGATGAGCTGCGCCGACGCATAATCATCATCGCTCTGACCATCGGTCTCGGGTCCGCAGCCCTCTATCCCTTCGCCGAGCAGATCCGCGACGTGCTGCTCAAGCCGGTCCTGCCGCACATACCGGACGGCAAGGTCTCCATCTTCGGGCCTTTCGAAGCGTTCACGTTCAACTTCAAGGTGGCCCTCTACGCGACGCTTGTCCTCGCCAGCCCGATCATCATCTGGCAGGTGCTTGCGTTCTTCTTGCCGGCGCTCAAGCCCAAGGAACAGCGCTACTTCATCCCGACGTTCATTGCCGCGATATTCTTCTTCGCAGCGGGCAACCTCTTCTGCTACAGCATCATTCTCGATCCCGGGTTCGGCTGGCTGATCGACCAGGGCGAGGGGATGAATCTCGTGGCGTCCGGTCCTGCCTTCGTGAACGGTGTGACGCTGTTCATGCTCGGGTTCGGGATTGCGTTCGAACTGCCGATCGTGATCTTCTACCTGCTTGCCTTCGGCATAGTGCCGTACAAGACGATGCGGAAGAACTGGCGGATCGCCTACGTGATCCTCATGGTTGTGGCATCCATCGCAACGCCCGATTGGTCGCCGGTGACGATGGGTATGCTCTTCGGCGCGCTAGTCGTTCTCTACGAGGGCAGTCTGGCACTGGCGCGAGTCGTGCTATCGAAGCGCATCGCAGCTCAGAAAGCGATGGGCTACTGAGTCTTCACCTGAGCGCCATGCCGCTCTTCGGCAGACAAGGGAGTCCGGCACGTGCACGAGATGGGAATCTGTCAAGGCATACTCGACGCGTCTCTCGACGCGGCGAAGGCCGAGGGTGCTACCCGCATCAAGGAGATCCGCATCAGTGTGGGCGAGCTCACCGAGGTCGTGGAGTATGCGCTGCAGTTCGCGTTCGAGGCACTGACGCCGGGCACTCTTGCCGAAGGCTCCGTGCTGCTCGTCAACCACATCCCGGCCAAGTCTCGCTGCCTTCAGTGCGGCGCGGAGTACGAGCACGACCGCTTCGACTCCACTTGCCCCTCGTGCGGGAACCCGTTTAGCGAGAACATTGCGGGTCGCGAGCTCCTCATCGACAGCCTGGAGATCGACACGGGCGACGAAGCGCCCGAAGACGGGGAGTGACGCAATGGAGATCGACCTTTCGAAGCGGATCCTGGATCGCAACGAGCGCCTAGCCGAAGAGAACCGGCGCCTCTTCGAGGAGAAAGGCGTCTTCGTCGTGGACCTAATGGCGAGTCCTGGTGCGGGCAAGACTTCCACGATCCTGGCTACGATCGCCGCCCTGCGCGACCGGTACCGAATCGCTGTGATCGAGGGCGACATCGCGAGCAAGGTGGACGCCGAGAAGATCAAGGAGCATGGGATCCCGGCCGTGCAGATCAACACCGGCGGCGCATGTCACCTCGAGTCGGACATGATACAGCGGGCGGTATCCGCGCTCGATCTCGAAGAGATAGACCTGCTGATAGTGGAAAACGTCGGCAACCTCGTGTGCCCGACCGAGTTCTACCTCGGTGAGGACGCGAAGGTGATGATACTGTCGGTGCCGGAGGGGCACGACAAGCCGTACAAGTACCCGGCCATCTTCGAGATAGCCGAAGCCGTGATCCTGAACAAGTACGACACCGTGGGCATGTTCGACTTCGACGAGGAGGAGTTCCGCTCCGTGGTGCGCCGTCTCAATCATCGTGCGCCCGTATTCGCGATGTCGGCGACAAAGGGCGACGGCGTTGGCGCCTGGGCGGAGTGGCTGGCGCTGCGCATAGAGGATTCGAAGACGTCGTCTAGCGAGGAGTGAGGCGAGTGGATCGAGAAGCGGCGTTCGAACTGGTCGAGGAGAACATCCCGAATCGCAACCTAGTGAACCACTGCGTGGCGGTCGAGGCCATCATGGTCGCTCTGGCGCAGCGGTTCGAGCTGTCCCGCGACGAGACTGAGCGCTGGGCGCTCGCAGGCTTGCTGCACGACCTCGACTACAGCGAGACCGTCGACGATCCCGAAAGGCACGGATACGTCACGGCCGACATGCTCGAGGGTCGAGTCGACGAGGAGATCATCCACGCCATACTCTCGCACGCCGAGAAGGCGCCGCGCGATTCGCTCATGGACCGCGCGCTCTACGCGGCCGACCCGACGACCGGATTCATAGTGGCCGCGGCCCTCGTCCGTCCCGAGAAGAAGCTCGAGGCCGTGAGCACCAAGTCGCTGAAGAAGCGCTGGAAAGAGAAGGCCTTTGCGCGCGGCGCGAGCAGGGAGCAGATGGCAACTTGCGAGGAGTTCGGTCTGACGCGCGACGAGTTTCTGGACATATCACTTGGGGCGATGCAGGCGCGAGCCGCAGAGCTGGGGCTGTAGGACTCCGTTCGGTCGGGGGTTGACGCCGCAGTATATACTCGCAAGACGTGGGCCGACTGGGCTGGCCCGCCGACACGCTACGAACACAGACAGGGATGGTCAATGCGCCTCGTCATTTCTGAAAAGAACATCGCTGCACGCCGCATTGCCGAGATACTCGCGCTAGGCAAGCCCGAGTCGGACAGCGTGTATGGAGTCCCCGTGTACCGCTTTCGTCGCGACGGCGAGGATTGGGTCAGCATAGGTCTTCGGGGCCACATCATGCAGGTGGAGTTTCCGGAGGCTCTCACATATCGCGATGATCGATGGTATGCCGTGTGGCAGGAGTGGGGCGAAGCACCCACCGAGATGCCGGACTCGCTTTCGACGCCGCCGTGGCCGAAGCCGGTCAAGAAGCCGTTCTCGGCAGACGGCGTCGGTCTCAAGCAGTGGAAGCTCACATCGCTGCCGTACCTCGTGTGGGCGCCCGTAGGCAAGTCGACATCCGAGCGTGAGATAGTGCGTGCCCTGAAGAACCTCGCCAAGAAGGCGGACTCGGCGATCATCGCTACCGACTACGACCGCGAGGGAGAGCTCATCGGCTTCGATGCGCGCTCCGTCGTGCTCGAGGCCAAGCCCGATCTCTCGGCCAAGCGCGCTCGCTTCTCGGCGATAACGAAGGAAGAGATCGAGAAGGCGTTCTCGAATCTGGATGAGGTGTCGGATGACCTGGCGCAGGCGGGTGGTGCGCGACAGGATATCGACCTCGTATGGGGTGCCGTGCTCACGAGGTACCTCACGAAGGTGCGTTTTGCGGGTGTGGCGAAGCCGCGGTCTGCCGGCCGGGTGCAGACGCCGACCCTCAAGATCATCGTGGACCGGGAGAAGGAGCGGGACGCATTCGTTCCCGAGACGTACTGGACCGTGAAGGGCGACTTCAAGTCAGGGAAAGACGAGTTCGTCGCGGCACACAAGACGGAACGCTTCGGCGGTGAGGAAGAAGCGAAGGCGGTTGTCGAGAAGACCGCCCGGGAAACGGCCGGCAAGGTCGTCGATGTGGTCAAGCGCCGGCGCACCCTGGCGCCGCCCGCCCCCTTCAACACCACCAGCCTGCTGGCTGCCGCGGCGGCGGAGGGACTCGCACCGGCCCGCACGATGCGCATCGCCGAGTCGCTCTACATCGAAGGCCTGATCTCCTATCCTCGCGTCGACAACACGGTCTATCCGGCAAGTCTCGACCTTGCCGGTATCCTGCGCGCGCTCGACGGTGTGCCGGCGTACCACGAGCACGCAGCCGCGCTCCTCGGCAAGGGGAAGCTTTCCGCCACGCGCGGCAACAAGGAGACGACCGACCATCCTCCGATACATCCGACCGCCGCGGCGGATCCCGAACGACTCAGACCGGAACAGTTCAAGCTCTACAACCTGGTTGCACGCCGCTTCATGGCGACACTCTCCGATCCCGCCGTGCTCGAATCGACGAAGGCGACCGTGGAGGTTGCCGGAGAGTCGTTCGTTGCAAGCGGCGATGTCGTCATCACATCGGGGTATCGGGACGTCTACCCATACGGCGCGAAGAAAGAAGAACGGCTACCATCCCTCTCCGAGGGACAGGACGTAGACTTTCTCGGGGCGCGGTACGAGGAGAAGCAGACGCAGCCTCCGAAGCGGTATGGCGAAGGCGGCATCATCCAGCAGATGGAGAAGCTCGGCCTCGGCACCAAGGCGACGCGGCACGACATCGTCCAGACCCTGCTCGATCGTCGCTACTTGCTGCTCGAAGAGGGGAGCCTGGTGCCCACGTGTCTCGGCCGCACCGTCATCGATGCGCTCGAGTCGTTCGCCGTGCGGATCACGACTCCGGGCATGACCGCGGAACTCGAGGAAGAGATGGACGCGATCGCCAACGGCCGCGCGAAGCGGAAGGTGGTAGTGAACCACTCGCGGGAGCTGCTCGAGGAAGTCATGGGCAAGTTGCTGCCCAAGGCCGCGGACGTCGGTGAGCTGCTGAAAGCCGCGGCGAACGAGGATGCACGTGTGGGTGCTTGCCCGAAATCCGGGCACGACCTTCTGGTCAAGCCGAGCAAGAACGGGCAGTTCGTCGGCTGCGCCGGTTGGCCCGACTGCGACGTCACGTACCCGCTTCCGGACGGGGGAATCGAGCCCGTGGAAGAGCCGTGTTCAGAGTGCGGCACGCCGCAGGTCAAGATAATCCAATTCCGGCGAAAGCCGATCGTGCGCTGTCTCGACCCGGCGTGCAAGACGAACTACGTGGAGCCGCTGGATCTGGGCCCGTGTCCGGTCTGCGCGGCCGAGGACCGGTCGGATGGGCGGATCACATTGCGCGTGTCTCAGAGGACGCTCAAGAGGTTCGCCCGGTGCACCAACTACGAAACGTGCGGTCGCTCCTACCCGCTTCCGCAGAACGGCGACCTCGAAGTCACCCAAGAGACATGCGAGCCTTGCGGCTCGCCCATCGTGGTGGCGCACACCCGGCGCGGTCCGTGGCGCGTGTGCATCGATCCGGAGTGCCCTTCTCGGCCGAACGGGAAGGACTCGAAGGGCGCCAGCGGCAAGAAGAAGGGTGGGCGCCGCGCATCCGGAAGTGGCTCGCGGCGAAAGCGCTCGGGATAGACGATCACGCCGCGTCCGACGTTCGAGGCGGCCGGTGACGGGGCAAGTACTGTGAGACGCATCTCGATGCCCGGGGGATCCGTGATAATCGCTGTCGTACAGCATCGCCTGAGAGACTCTGCCGAAGAGGACGCGCGAGCGCTGGCCTCCGCGGCGAGTCGTGCGGCCGAGGGCGGCGCGGAACTCATCGTGTTCCCAGAGGTTCCCTCGCTTCACGAGCATCCGGCGCGTGAAGATCTCTACGCGCAGCTCGATCCGCTCGAAGACCGCGTTCCCTGGATAGTCCCGCATGCCGGCCCGGACTGCATCGGTCAGTCCTGGAGTCCCGAGGTGTTGCCCGGTCTCGAGGGTCTGGGCAGCGTAGCCCTCGCCGTCGGCGATGCCGTCATCGATCCTGCGGCCATCGGGCGTCTGGCCCTGGAGCGACCCGCGTTGCTCGTCGCCGCCCCACGCAGCGAGTCAGATCTCCAGGCGGAAGCCGTGCTCGAGTTGGCTCTCGGCTTGTCGGACTCCGTCACGGGACTCGTCATCGTGATCGAACCGTCCGGTGCAGAACCGGGACAGCCGGGCCACGGAGGCAGCGCCGTGGCCATGTACGGGGAGATGGTCGCCGAAGCGACCGAGGATGAGGACGTGCTTCTGGCGAACGTGGTGGTTCCCGTGCCGCAACCGGAGCCGCGCGGCCCGATTCCGGGGGTGCCGCCCATTCTGCTGCAACGCTTGGCCCATCACCGCGGCGAGCGCGTCCCGGTCGACTATCCCGCCGACCCTTCCTGACGCGTCCCAGAGCGCTGGGCAGGCTCTCCTGCATGGTAGAATCCACGTGCGACGCGTGGCGGTCCTCTCGGGCCGCCGCGGTGCGTGGCACCCCCGTCCGAGTCGCGAAAGGGTGTAGATGCCGTATCCCAAGGTGACCGTAGTGGGTGCCGGTCAAGTCGGTGCGACCGCCGCATTCCTGCTCGTCTCCAAAGGCCTGGCCGATGTCGTGCTCCTGGACGTGGCCGAAGGGCTGCCGCAGGGCAAGTCGCTCGACATGATGCATAGCCGTTCGGTCGAGCTGTTCTCGCCGACCGTCGTCGGCACCAACGACTACGCGGACACTCAAGGCTCGGACATCGTCGTCGTGACCGCCGGGCTTCCCCGCAAGCCGGGTATGAGCCGAGACGATCTGTTGGCTGCAAACGCCGGGATAGTGCGGTCCGTAGTCGCCGGTGCCGTTGCTGCTTCCCCCGGAGCACTCATCCTTTGCGTCACCAATCCGCTGGACGTCATGACTTATCTAGCCTGGAAGGAGTCCGGGCTGCCGACGCAGAGAGTGTTCGGCATGGGTGGCGTCCTCGACTCCGCGCGTTTCGCGTACGCGATAGCCGAGGAAACGAACAAGCCCATGGGTTCGATTCAAGCTGTCGTGTGCGGCGCGCATGGCGACGCCATGGTGCCGATGCCGAGGCACTCGACGGTAGAGGGGAAGTCGCTCGTCGACGTTGTCGATCAATCTCGTGTCGAAGCGCTTTGCGAGCGCACGATTCGCGGCGGCGCCGAGGTGGTGGCCTTGCTCAAGACCGGGAGCGCCTACTACGCTCCGGCAGCGTCCGTGGTTCGGATGGTGCAGGCCGTCCTCGGCGACACCAAAGAGAGCCTTTCGAGTTGTGTCTACCTGTCGGGCGAGTATGGCATCCGGGACGTCTACGTTTCGGTGCCCGCACAGTTGGGGCGTGAGGGCGTGGTGTCCGTCACCGAGATGGATCTGAACGCCGAGGAGATCGACGCCTTGCGGGAGTCGGCTGCGACGATAGCCGCCTCGATCGAGGCGCTGGGTCTGAGAGGCTAGTCGCCATGGATGCGTCGACGATCGGGGGAGTCGTGCGAGAGGCGGTGGCCCAGGTCGCCGTCCGATTGCGTCCCGACGTGCTCGCGGCCCTTCGTGAAGCGGCGATTCGAGAGCGTTCGGACCGCGGCCGTGAAGTGCTGGGACAACTCATCGAGAATGCCCGCATCGCCGAAGAAGACGGCGTGCCCCTCTGCCAGGACACTGGAACGGTATGGGTTTGGCTCGAACTCGGCGCCGATGAGTGCCTGGCAGGCGACCTGCAGGGCGAAATCGACCTGGCGGTCTCGCAAGCATACAGAGAAGCCGGGTTGCGCATGAGCGTCGCTGGTGACGCACTCCTGGACCGTTCGAACACCGGTGACAACACCCCTGCGTTTGTGGACGTGACGCTGCGCCCCGGAACCGGGGCGACGGTTCACGTGATGCTGAAAGGTGGGGGCTCGGACAACTCCTCGGCCATGAGGATGCTCGATCCGACCGACGGTCCCGATGGGGTCAGGCGATTCGTGATCGAAACGATCGAGGCCAAGGCCACGGGGGCGTGCCCGCCCCTCGTTGTCGGAGTCGGCGTGGGCGGCACCTTCGACAAGGTAGGCGTTCTAGCCAAGAGGGCCTTGCTGCGTCCCTTGACGGCGCCGCCGCAGGATACTCGGCTCGCCGATCTCGAAGCGGAGATGCTGGCGGAGATCAACGCTCTCGGCATTGGACCGGCAGGGTTGGGTGGAGACACGACGGCTCTCGCCGTTCACGCGATCACGGCGCCATGCCATATCGCAGCGTTGCCGGTGGCCGTGAACATGGGATGCTGTGCGATGCGGTCGGTGAGCGTGGATGTCGACTGACGTGGGCGGCGACACTGGGAAGTCGCGTCCGCTTGACGTCACCGGCGCCGTAGAGGTCTCGAAGGGCGCCTACAAGAGACTTCTCTCCAGCTCGCAGTTCCGCCGTCTGTGGTGGAGCCAGTTCGTGAGCGGCGTCGGCGACTGGCTGGTCATCGGCTTCCTGATGCCTTTGGTGACTTCCCTTTCTGGCGGTTCGTCGTTCGCGGTTGCGGGGATCATGATCGCCAAGATCATCCCCGCGCTGGTGTTCAGTTCCGTCATAGGTGCTCTCGTCGACCGATTCGATCGCAGGCGCACCATGATCGCTGCCGACCTGACTCGAGCGGGGCTGGCACTCGGCCTGCTCTTCACGAACAGCGTCTATGTCATCTACTTCGTGGTCATGGTGATGGAGGTCGCATCACTGTTCCACCTGCCCGCCAAGAACTCGCTGATCCCGTACATAGTCGACGAGAAGGACATCGCTGCAGCCAACGGCCTCTCGTACACGACGCAGCAGGCGAGCATGGTCGTGGGCCTTGCCGCGTCCGGCGGTATCCTGGCCGCATTCGAGGCGATCGTGCGGACCGTGCTCGACTCGGGCCTTCCGCTCGTCGGAAGTCTCGTCGGGCCGTTCGCTCCCGCGCTGCTCGGCCCACGTGCCGGAGTGATCCTGGACAGTCTGACGTTCCTGGTCTCGGCTGCTGCGATCCTCGGCATCCATGTGCGGGCCAAGGCCGTCCGTGCCGAAGCCAAGCTGGACCTCTCGCTCCTCGGACACGACGCCATCGAGTCCTACCGTTTCCTGAGCGACCACGACGAGCTCCGCGCGTTCCTGGTCACGATCGGGTTCGCGATTCTCGGCGGGGGCACGCTGATACCTGCCGGCCTGGTCCACGTACAGCAGAACCTGGTAGGAGGCGTTCCAATCTTCGAGGACTTCGAGTTCGCCAGTCGGCTGGCGGCCGCCCCGCAAACGTTCATTCTCCTCTTCATGGCCGTGGGAATGATGGCCGGTGCACTGATCGTTCCGCGTTTGGCGGGTCGCCTCTCGCTGCAACTGATGTTCCTGGGCGGTGTCTGGGGATTCGGTATTGCCATGTTCGGCTTCGCCTCGGTGGAGCTGTACTGGGTCGCGGGCCTGTTCGCTACAGCCGCCGGATTCTGCATAGCTACGGTGACGGTTGCCGGGAACACCTACGTGATATACACGGTCAGCGACGAGATTCGCGGGAGGGTGTTCACGGCGCTCGAGTCGGTGGTTCGCGTGTCTCTGCTGCTATCGATGATCGTCATGGCTCCTCTCGGCGACATCGCAGCCGCAGCGCTTCAGCGTCTCCTGGACGCCCGCCAGATACCCGCGGAGCAGATGCTGCTGACCGGTTCTCAGGTCGCAATGCAGCTCGCGTCGCTGCTCGTTGTCGCCGCCGGGGTGTACGCTTTGAGAAGACTGAACTGGAGAGCGAACGGAAGGGGCGTCGCCGAGAATGCGTAGCATGCCCGGCGTGGCGAAGATCCATCTCCCGCCGCAACGCTCGAAGCTTGCGGAACTCGCCGTCGGAGAGCAGGCGAGGCTCTCGGGCCCGGTCTTCACTGCGCGCGATGCCACGCACGAGCGGCTCGTTGCCGAACTGGAGTCGAAGGGCGCTTTGCCGTACGGGCTCGAAGGCCAGGTGCTCTTCTACGCGGGTCCGACGCCGCCCGTCCGGGGTCGCGCGGCCTCGGCGGTCGGGCCGACGACGGCGCGCCGGATGGATGCCTACACACCCACGCTCCTCGACGCGGGGATCGCTGCCACTCTCGGCAAGGGCGCTCGCTCGAGAGCCGTGATCGACGCGTGCGTGCGGGCCGGGAGCGTCTACTTCGCGGCCGTCGGTGGTGCCGCGGCTCTGCTCGCCAGACACGTGCGCGCGTCGGAGATGATCGCCTACCCCGAACTCGGCACGGAGGCGCTCGTACGGCTCGAGCTCGAAGACTTCCCGGTGTACGTCGCGATAGACGTGCACGGCCACGATCTATATGCGGAAGCGCCGGCGAACTGGCGCGAAGAGAGAGGCGATTCCTGAAGTGGTCCGGGGCGTCTTCATAACGCTCGAAGGCGGGGAGGGTACGGGGAAGTCCACGCAACTCCGCATGTTGGCCGAGGAGTTGGATTCGGCAGGCTTCTCTGTTCTCGTGCTTCGCGAGCCGGGAGGCACCGAGGTCGGCGAGGTCGTGAGGAAGGTTCTCCTGGATCCCGTGAACGACGGGCTCGATGCTCGAAGCGAACTGCTGCTCTACGAGGCCAGCCGCGCCCAGCTCGTCGCAAAGGTGATCGGTCCTGCGCTCGCTTCGGGTCGAGTCGTTCTGTGCGACCGCTTCTACGATTCGACGACGGCCTATCAGGGCTACGGCCGCGAGCTGGGGTTGGACGACGTTCGGCAGCTCAACGAGTTCGCGACTGGGGTTCTGACGCCCGACCTCACCATCGTGCTGGATCTCGATCCTGCCGAGGGTCTGACTCGTGCGACGTACGCCGGGACCGACCGGCTCGAAGCCGAAGAGGCCGAGTTCCACGTCAGAGTCCGCAAGGGATTCCTCGCCATCGCTGCCGAGG
>Ga0224495_10002926_pt1 | contig 10770 bp, 10 predicted proteins | sample SF_Jul11_sed_USG_FD_168128 | JGI IMG/M metagenome (GOLD analysis project Ga0224495, IMG submission 168128) | Sediment microbial communities from San Francisco Bay, California, United States - SF_Jul11_sed_USGS_4_1 | ecosystem: Environmental > Aquatic > Marine > Sediment | place: USA: California...
CAAGGCTGAACCATACGATTTCTCTTTGCACAAATCGGCTACAAGCGGGGAAGTTGAGGCTGTAACCATCGCCATGCTTGTGCCGAAGGCCATCAGCACAATGGCCAGAGACAGAAAGGAATTAGTCAGAAACATGGCGATTAGAGAGACTGCTCCCAAAACTAGACCGATTCTTATTGGGAGTCTTCTGCCGACTCTATCTGAAAAAACACCCATGATAGGCTTAGTTAGCATCAAGAGGACGCCCATAAACCCTAATACGGCGCCGATCTGCCAGTCACTTAACTCTATGACTGCTTGTCCATATTTCGGGATAAAAGCCTCAACTGCTCCGTAAGCAAAGAGCTGGCCTGCCTCAATGAAGCTGACTGCGAATATGCGGCGTTCGCCGACTACCTCTCGAAAACCTTCATGAAAAGCTGCGCTTACGCTTCGATGCCCAGTTCTGGATGCGCTAGTTTTCTCCGGATGAATTTTGGCGGCTGCAAGCAACGCAAGAATTGCGCTGATGCCGCACACAAGATAGACCGTATGAAAGCTCTGACTAGACACGGTCAGAAGGAAACCACCGATGAATGGAGCGATCCATCTGCCTAAAAGCGTGGCAGAAGAGAAAACTGACATTCTTTCGCCTCTACGCGAGGGAAACAAATCGGCAACAAGCGCAACGGACACTGGACCAAATATGGCTGTAGCGAATCCGTGAAAAAACCTCACAATGCCAAGCTGAAATGGGCTGGTTACCAAAAGATAGAAGAACGGAGCAACGGCGAAAAGAAGCGCCGATACTAGAATGATTTTTCGTCTTCCGTAGATATCGGAGAAAATCCCGAAAGGCAAACTCGCCAGAATACCTGGGACTGTGGATGCTGCGGCTATCAAACCTATTTGCGGGTCGGATGCGCCTAGGCTTACTGCAAACAGGGTCAGTGTCGGACTTTTAGACATAGATGAACTAAAGATGGCGAACAGACCCATGATGGACAAGTAGAGAAATGATCGGGGGGTTTGGTTCAGATTGCTGGGCATGATGTTGAGTCCTCTTTAAGTGATATTTTCGAAAAGAATAAAACAATTGGTGCCAGTAAGAAGACAAATCAACTGAGGAAGCTTGAGATGCACGCCTACAACAAAATCACCAACGTCAAAGGGCGAGTAGAAAGCAGTATTGTGAGCAGAAAGGAAAGGGATCGACTTGTTGAAAAAGCTGAGAAAGCATTGGGCAAGGAGTCGTACGGTTGGAAAGCTAGCATCGATGGTTTCTGTCTTCAACTGTTCACCAACAGCGAGCACTTGTACAATTTCTGGGTTGAAAACTGGTTTTCCATGAACCGAGATATAAAATCACATGGTCGCTTATACGCAGTGTTGGATCCTGAGTTTAACCTTGGCAAACCGCACGCCTATTACAATCCACAGACTAAGACGGCGATAATATTCAACACGGAGTATTATGGGCAGGTGAAAAGCTGGGCTTTGGGTGTAACCTGCGACATAGCTGAAGATCAACATGACATTCACAGCATACATGGTAGTTGCATTGAAGTCAACGGCAATGGCATAGTCCTAGTAGCGCCCACAGGCACTGGCAAGTCAACTCACAGCTACGCTCTGCTGAAAATGGAAGGTGCCCGCTTGCACAGCGACGATTGGATATACGTGAGATTCATTGGAGGCGCAAAGGGCAGAGCTAGCGCCGACATAAGCGAAAGAAAATTCTACCTCCGCACAAATATCGTCAGAATTTTCCCAGAGATTAGATCACTTCTGGACAAGTGCAAGCTTGAAAACGTGGAACCTTTAGCCGCAGCCGAAGCTGAACGTCTCAGAAGCAACGGTGCGGATGAAGCGTCGATTGAAAATATGACCCAAGACCCGTATATTGCGCACGAATACTCCCGAGTAATGCTAGATCCCTTATGGATTTCCGGAGCTGAAAAGTTTGTCGACACCACGCGTGTAAGAAAAGTGATCCTACTAAAGCGGGACAAGGAAGATCCCCAGATAATCAGACGATTGCAAGGAGAAGAGGCAGTTCAATACCTGACGACTCAGCCCGAGCAGTTTCTGAATCCGTACTTGATTGTTAAGACTCCTGAGAAAATTGAAGTCAGGCAGGATTTCTTCAGGCGGCTCTTCAAATTTGCACCGTGCTACTTGGTGAACACCGTGGAATCGGTTGATCTGGTTCAAGAGAGAATCAGGGAGATAGTCAGAAAAGCGAATATCTGACACAGCTGTCGAATCTGAATTCAGGGCATTGACGTCGCGGAAACATCTTTAGTAGCTGCGTCAATTCACCTCGCGATGTCCTAACGCCAATTGCTTCTACGACAGACGTTGTTGTTGAATAGTAGCAGCTGTTTCTCATTACAACCGCTAGTCATAATAAAGCGAACGAAGATTTCCTTTAGGAGACACTGAATCTATGACTGATCTAGCAGTTATTTTGGCTTCCGTGACCGCTGTAAGCCTTGTGTCTTTCGTAGGCATATTCTTTATCGGTCTGAAAGAAGCCATCATTGGACGCATCGTTATGGCCCTTGTCGGTTTTGCCTCAGGATCATTGATAGGCGCAGCATTTTTTGATTTGATACCTGAAGCAGTTGATTCTGGACAGGCCATCTGGGTCTACATAGTTGTGGGCATAGTTTTCTTTTTCATTATGGAGAAATTCCTGTACTGGCGTCACTGTCACGACGAAACTTGCCAAGTACACAACTTTGCATATTTGAACCTCATCGGAGACGGCGTCCACAACTTCGTAGACGGAGCCCTCATCGCCGCCAGCTTCCTAGTCTCAGCCTCTTTAGGCTTCACCACATCACTAGCAGTTGTGTTTCATGAGATTCCGCAAGAACTCGGAGACTTCGGCGTTCTATTATATGGCGGCTTTGAAAAGAGGAAGGCGCTAGCATACAATTTCCTATCTGCAATCACAGCTGTCATAGGTGCCATTGTGACCTATTTTCTAGCCTCGCAAGTTCAAGGCTTGGCACAACTGTTGGTTCCATTCGCTGCCGGCGGCTTCATTTACATAGCCGCAACTGATCTCATGCCGGAACTGCACAAAAGAACGCAGATCAAAGACTCTGCGATTCAGCTGTTCACTCTTCTATCAGGAATTGCACTGATGTTCGCAATCGATGTGTTGCTACCGGCTCACTGACCCGAAGTGTTCGTAGTTGCTTTCTTCAAACGTTTGAGGGCTTCTTTTGGGCTGCTGCTTCCAGCGACGATTTTTTCAAATGGGCACAGATCCGTTTTCCTCATGTTCAAGATGTGAGGCACCAAATCCTCAAACTCGCAGCGAATGCCGTTTTTCTCAAGCACGTTTCTTCCGCATTGACTCAGCGTGACAGCATAAACTTCGTGCACGCGACTATAGACACACAGTTGCGCAACGGCTTCGCCAACAATTCTGTCTGCAACTGCGGAATTTTCCATGTTTTTGCCTACTTTGTCAACAGCCATGAGTAGCCCGCGTATTCCGTGAGTACTAGTTTCGAACAAGACTCGGCCATTTTTCACGATCACTAAAGAACGGTTGTTTCTTCGCAGCAGGTTTTTTGCTGTGTTCAAATCATTCATTGTGTTTCTCGCTCATAAGACGCCGCAAACTCAAGATGTTAGCTCATCTCTTACTCAAGAATAGCTCCGCATCAGATCGAGATGCAACATCCATGCCGATCTGACGAATCTCTTCATCCGAAGGTTTTTTGGCAAGTTTGCGCTTCAATTCGTGAACAACCGCGGGGGATACCCAGACTTCTACTCGTTGTTGGCTGGAGCTGAGCTGAAATATAGCGCCTATTTCTTTGGATTCTTTCCATACCAGCCTAGCGTTGCCAACGGTGCACCTTGTGCTTATCTGAATCCCATCCAAAATGCACGAGAATGGGACAACGTATTCCAGCATCACAGTCGCCGTCAGTCGCGTATGGCCTTGTTGAACACTTAATTCTCGCAGACCGAATAGACCCATCCGCACACCTAGCGCAAGGAACGGCCCAAAATGCCCGTGGAGGTCAGTGGCTGCGCGGAGTAACGCCCTAAGACCCGACTTGCCGTGTTTAGGTGTTTTCATTCTTACTGTCACGCACCTGAAATTCTACGGCGCTATCGCCGCAAACTTAACTTGTTTTACGCCCTTTCTCGCCATAAGTTTCTGCATCAAGCTCTTCGTATGCTCAGCGCTTCCTTTGACTGCAATTATTTCCAGACATTTGTCTTTAGTTAAGTGAACATGCATACTTGATGCTATGACGTTCTCAAACTCGTGCTGAATCTGCATAATGGTGTTCAACAGTGAGGGCTTGTCAAAATAGTAAAGCAACACCAACGCGCCTATAAGTTCGCCTCCTTCCTCCTGCATCCACTTGTGTTCGGTTATGTAGTTTCGAATAGCGTCGTGAACGGCTTTTGACCGATTCGTGTACCTCATGCTACGCCAAACTGCGTCAAACTCCTTTACCAGAGAAGACGGAAGAGAAACGCTGAGTCTAGTTGCGCCGGACATCGACACCAAGCTCCCACCGCTCTGTATTAGTATGCAAAAGCCTTATAATAAGAGTATTACAAAGGTAGGCATTCGTAATACGATTTCACGAGGCTGTCACATGACAACGAAAACACCGACGCTGACTTTCGTAGCTCTGATGGTAGCTTAAGCCAACATTCTGTCATTTCCGCCAATAGCCATGCCTCTAGCTCCTGGAATCATTGTGCACTTCACGCAGTTGCCTATTCTCATGAGCGGCATGCTTGCAGGGCCAGTTGGTGGACTCGTAACTGGAGCTGCTGGCGGCCTATACATGAGTCTAGTTGTTGCCCAAATCCCTTTTATCATAGGGGGACCAGCTATTCTCGGATTGGCAGCTGGGTTCTTCAGCAGGAGAGTTCGCCCCTTTTTCTCAGGCGTCTTGGCATGGCTTGTACAGGCACCCTACGTTGCAGTCACAGACTACGTCTGGTTCACCATATTTCTGCAGAGAACGCCGCAGAACGCTTGGATAGCTGTCACACCAATAATGGCAAAGCTGACTGTGGAGACGGTCATAAGTTCAGCTTTGGCGGAAGTCATAGCACTCTACCTCAAGCGGACAAGAATGCTGCAGCGTTTCTTTGGCACCTAGCACATTAGGCACCGGTGCCTGTTCTCAATTGTGGCGTCTATCGATTTCTGACGGTTGTTTCCTTTGATAGGAACCCTCGTATTCTGGTCGATAGATTCTCGCGTAGAGTTCTGGAGTAAAGCAGTATTAGTCCCAAAGTGGAGAGTGCAACTATTAAGTAGAATGCTAGATCGGGTACACCAATTATTCGCGCTCCATTGAGAGGTTCAGGCTCACGGCCTCCGAGAAAAACCCAGTGACAGAGTCCGATTTGGGGAAACACAGTGTAGAAGGGGAGATCCAATATGCCGAAGATGCCCAGGATCTTCAGACCGACTTGTGCCTTGATGTTTAAGCCAGTTTTGAGCAAAAATGCACCTAGAATCCACGAACCAATGTTTGTGGTCATTGAACCGCCTAGAAGCGTAAGACCGTATGCAACTGAGCCGTGTGAAAGCCCGTTGATGCCTGTTAGTCCTAACTGAAATTCACGAGTTAAAGCTAATCGAGGAAAGATTTCGAGATATGCTATTTTCATATAGGTTAGTGTTCCTCCAACAGCCGTGCCCCACACAGCGTGGCCAAACTCGTGCACAAAAGCCATCACAAGTCCGAAAGGGATAAAAAGAATCATTGGCAGCAGGATGGATTTGCGACTAACCTGGATTCCTAAACTGGGAAACGCTATTTTCTGAAGGAAGATTAGAGCGATCAATGAGACGGTTATCCAGAACACTACGTCTAGGGCTAAGTTCACTGAAATATAATCTGTGGGACCGTTTAGATCAGTTACTAGCCATGGTAAGGGGTAGCCATAATGTTTAATCTCGGGTAGATCCATTCCAGTCTCAGAACTGATGGTTGCGGTTCCTAGAGACGCAAGAATGCCGCAAACAATGGCCATAAGCAACAGTCTCAAACTCACAGTTTGAAAGCGCAATGTTGTCATGTGCCTCCATTCAAAAGGCAAACTTCGGTGGCTTTGTGAAGGCTGAGCTTCATTTCAAACGCCAAATAGAGTTTCGTGGAAAACAGTCGGTGTTCCAAGGGTGTCATATCGACTATGGAAGAACAGGCTGACTAGTTTCATGTTGATCGGTTCGGGGGGCCTGTCAAGTCTCTCAGTTCTTCGATTGCTTTGTTGAGACCTACCACATCTGACACAGCTTTCACTGCGTCTACTGAGAGGAGGATTTCTGTGTGCCCCAGAAATGGTTTCTTGTATCCTAATTTTTCGACGAGTTCATCAGCCAATTCTACTCGAAGGTGTGTTACTTTCCATTCTGTGCAGTCGATTTCGATGCCGATGAGTGTTCCTACGATTTTGGCTCCTGTGTCAACAACCTTTTTTCCTTCTAATTCAGTTGGGTTCATGTATGTCACCTTCGCAATATCGTCTTTATCCCACTGTCTTAGTATTTATTCTTTTAAGTTCACCGTTCAACCATTGTTTTCGAAACCTTGCTGCCTCACAGCGTAAAATTGGTAGCCCGGGAGAGATTCGAACTCTCGTCAGCGGGTCCAGAGCCCGCCATCCTTGACCGCTAGACTCGGCGGCTAGTAAATGCATTCGACTAGCCTCGACCGGGCTGCGCCGGGCTAGGACACAATGAACTGCATCAGCCTAATAAATCATTCATGAGTTTGACTGCATTCAGCTTTTTGAATGAAACCATTATTGATAGACCTAGCATGGAGCAGTGAGATTTATCATCAAACGTTATTGTCAATAATGGGGCTAGAAGTGTAAATTCGATACATTTACAAAGATCGTAAGGTTTATATATTTAGACATTTCCTAAAGCTCTAACACGGCGGGGCCAGATGGACGAATTCTAGCCCAACGGTTCTTGACATGGAACTGTTTGCTGGTGACGGTTTTCTCGCCCTTAAAAAGAATAGCACTGGAATTGCCATGGCGAAGGCAGAGGCAAAGCCCAAACTTGCGGACAAATGTCCAGAGTGTGGCAGCACAAATCTGATTCATGATTATGATAGCGGAGAGACTGTTTGCAGCAACTGCGGCTTAGTTCTACATGAACAAACTTTGGACAAGGGCCCTGAATGGCGTGCTTTCACGCAGGAAGAGAAACAATCTCGTAGCCGTGTTGGCGTGCCCACTTCGTATTCAGTTCATGACAAAGGATTATCTACAGCTATTGGAAGAGTTGACAGAGACGCCTTTGGACGCAAACTGCCCTTGTCAACTCGACTGCAGATGTGGCGTTTGCGCAAGTGGCAGATCCGCTCTCGAGTACATTCGTCTGTTGACCGCAACTTGGCTCAAGCCATGGCTGAACTGGACCGACTCTCCGACAAGCTGTACATTCCAGGGCCGATTAAAGAGAAGGCTGCAGTTGTTTATCGCAAAGCCTTGGAGAAGGGCTTGGTGCGAGGCAGATCCATTGCTGCTATTGCGGCTGCATCTCTGTACGCTGCATGTCGCAACAGCGAAACTCCTCGAACACTGCGGGAGATTTCTGAGGCAAGCTTAGTTGACAAAAAGGATGTGGCTCGCTGCTACAGATTGCTTCTGCGCGAGTTAGAGATGCAGATGCCCATTGCCGACCCCATGACTTACGTCTCCAAGATTGCTGAACGCACAGGTATAAGTGGGCCGACGCAGGGCTTGGCTATCAAAATTATTCATGAAGCTAAGAAGAGACGCGCGGCTTCCGGCAAAGATCCCATGGGTTTGGCAGCCGCCGCCTTGTACATTGCTTGCCTGCAGAGTAATGAGAAGAAGACCCAGAAGGATATAGCTGAAGCTGCTGGGGTCACTGAGGTCACTGTTAGAAATCGGTACAAGAGTCTGAAGCGTCAGCTGGGCTTGGAGTTGCCGGACTAGGCTCCGTCGCTTCGTGCTCTCCTTCTTCTTTCTCTAGTTCTAGTGTAACTGGTCCTTTGTAGCCACATTCTGAACAAATGTATTGTTCTGGGAAAAGCCACATGTCAAAGCGGGTAGAAAGCCGCAGTTTTGGACTGCCGCATCTTGGGCAAAGCTTAGGCGAAGCACGCTTATGCCTTAGGTTTCCTACTACCTCGCGAAAGTTTCGTAGTATCCCCACAGATTTCGTGGCTCCTACAGTGCGTTTGGCGCTATGAGCTTTTATTGTACTTCTATGTTGTCTTTTGGGTAGCCCAATTGTTGCGCTAGGAAGTCGGCTATGCGGTCTCGATGATCACCTTGGAGTATGATTTGGCCGTTTTTGGCGGTTCCGCCGCAGGCGCAGAAGGCTTTCATTTTTTGAGCTAGGCGTCCCATGTCGTTTTCCTTTGTGTCTACGCCGTCGATGATAGTGACTGCTCTGCCGAATTTTCTGGTTTCTAAACGAACTTTGATTCGTTGTTGTTCTTTGCTGATCTCACTGCATACGCAAATGTCTTTAGGTAGTCCGCATGTTGAACAGATTTCTGCCATTGTTCTCTGTTTCTAACAATAATGCGGGGAGTATTTAAGAATTGAGTATGGTAGTACGTTGAGTGCTGAAAAATTTTTTTGCGGTGGAAGTTCTACTTTTCTGTTTGTGTTTTGGGCTCAGTTCATGGTTCTGTATGGTGTTTCTGGCGCAGTTTGACGTGGTTTTGTGGTGCGGTTCTGCATGGTTTGTGGTGGGCTTCAATTTTGGTTAGCGTGGCTTTTGAGTATGTTGCAGGGCTCTGCGGGAAAACAGTCTCAAACAGAAGAAGGCAACTATTCCCTTATACCTTCTTCATCCATGGAGTGGGTCTAACTGCTGTAGCATTGAAGGAGTGCTATTGTGGCTCCGAAGCGCCTTGGCTTATGAATGGTCAGGTTTTTGGTCCGTCTTTGGTGTATTTCAGCTGGATTTGGAACAAGCCTCTGATAGATGATGATACTCCTTGGTCGTGAGCCGTGGGGATGAACACGAACAACGCTGTTGTTTTGGACGAGGAGAGTGCTTCGAGAAGTAAGCGGATGAATTGGTAGGTTTTTTCGAAACCGCATCTTAGGATGATGTCGGAAACATTGTCGAAGAGCAGGTTAATTGTTTTACCTTGATGAGTTTCTTGTATTTTGACGCAGGCGTCGAGCAGGACTGAAACGTCGCTTGATGGCAGCATGGTCTCTTTCTGGCTGATTTTCTGGGGATAATGGGTTTTGGAGGTCAGCAAGAGGAAGCTTGCGTTTTCTGTTGTTGGCAACGCTGAATGCAACGCGCTGTTTTTGTTGGTCACGATGAACAGCGATTCGCCGTTTTTCTTTGCCTCAGACGCGAAACCTGAAATGGCGACATTGTAGTCTGAAGCTGGATCGACTTCTAGCAGAATTTTCTTTCCCACCATCTGCTCGTGCGTCATTCCAAACTGCTTCGAGAATGCAGTCGTCTTCGTGAAAGTGAGCAATCTTGCATTATTTCTGCGTCTGGACGCTAAGAACCAGAGAAGTAGTAGTGCAAAGGGCAAGGGCAGCGCGACCAGAAGCACGGTAGGCCAACTGAGTAGTGATGGCGGGGTGGCGGCATTCTTGCAGTCAAGTTTGACTTGGTTGATTTTCTGTTGATACGGAGCTGTGGTCGACGACACGCTTGTTACACGTATTCGAGCGGTTCCATTTGACATGTAGAACTGTTGACTGATGTCTAGGCTGAGCAATCGTGTTTCGTTTACGCCAGATGACGTATATCTCAGGTAGCCTTGACCCGTGTCCACGTAAGCGGAAGCCAAGTAGTTCCAAACCTGAATGGTAACAGAGACATCTGCAATGCTGTACTCGCTTACGACAGTGAAGTTAAACTGTACCATCGTGTTGTTAGCTATGGACAAGAAAAGAAACTCTGTTGATGCCGCGTATACGCTGTAGTACGTGGGTCTTAGCTCTATCCAGTCTCCTCTAAAATCAAAAGGCGTGTTAGATGCTTTGACGCCTTTAACCTTGATTCGCCAGTAGCCTGCTGAGTCACGAAAGTGCTGGGGATTCGCTGTTATAAGCTGCGTTTTCGTCTCATCCGTGCTTGCGATCGCGCTTGCCGTGTACGAGATAAAGCCATCGCCGCTCGTTGGATAACCACCCAAGGCAAAATCGTACAGTTGCAGCGTAGTCGCCACTGAGCCGGTGGACCACGAAGTTTCGGCAGTCCATGAGATCTGAGTGCAAGCGTATGTATTGAACGGCGCAGTGAACTCGACTTCAACCGTATATTCGCTTGGAAGCATCACGTTTGCCACTTTTGTCTGATCAGCTGTAGGCAAGGCATTATCGTCGATTCTCAGGTACGCTGCAGCACCTGACGTGGCTGAAGTGACATCCACATAATAGTCGATTTCAAGATAGTCGCTTTGATCATCAACGCTGTAAGCTGCCATCGAGTAAGTTCCCGAAAGCGTAGTGGGAGTTGAGGTTAAATCAGCAGAATCTGCGACACCTGTTGCTAGAGCTGAGCGGATTGAACCGTCAGACTTCCGGACTAGTATATCAATGTCCACATGCCCAACAGGACGAGGCGCAGGTTTGAATGCCACTGCTTGGGCAATTGTATCTATGTAGAAACTCATGTTCCACGACATCGTGTATAAACCCGAAGTGGTCGTGGGTTTGTCGTCTCCGTCATCTGCAGCAGGGCGGCTTGGTCCGCTGCCTCCAGTGCCGATTTGGTAGTAACGATGCACTTGCCCACTACCATGTGCCAGAATC
>Ga0224495_10002927_pt1 | contig 10770 bp, 11 predicted proteins | sample SF_Jul11_sed_USG_FD_168128 | JGI IMG/M metagenome (GOLD analysis project Ga0224495, IMG submission 168128) | Sediment microbial communities from San Francisco Bay, California, United States - SF_Jul11_sed_USGS_4_1 | ecosystem: Environmental > Aquatic > Marine > Sediment | place: USA: California...
CTGCCTTCGTCGAACGACGATTCGAAGAACTCGTCGCACAACGCCGCGATTTCGTCTTCGCGCATCGGACTGGTACGCTCACCCACGGAGCGCGAAGCGTCAACGGCTTTCTGTGCGCTCGCCCACGAGAACCGCGAACGCCGTGAAGTCGAGCCGCGCGGCGCGCCCCGCAGCGAGGCCCGGATCGTCGGGCGCCCAGCGTTCCAGCACGGCAACCGCTGCTGCCAGCGTGTGCGCGAGTCCCTCGGGCGACTCAGCCAGCGTGGCGTCGTCGAGGCCCGCGAGATGACGCGCGGCGCGGGCCGTGTCATTCGCGTCGAGCGCCGCCAACGCGCGGGCCGACGACACGACGGCGTTCGCTTTTCGCGGTGCCGCTCCGCGCCGTGGTTTCGAGGCCGCGCCGACCCGCTCGTACATCCACGCGATGTGCGAAACGGCTACGGCGGACACCCGCGCGCAACTCGCCGCGCCCGCCCACGCTTCGCGCGCGTGCGTCTGCGCCATCGCGTCGAGCCCGTCACAGTGCTCCGCCCACGCCTGCCGCGCAAGGGCAACGGCTTGCACACACTTCGGCCGAGCAGCACCGCGCGACGATGTTCCGCGACGGGCGCGGCGCAGCTCTTCGCGCACGAGCGTATCCCGGGCGCCCTCCGTCGCGCCCGAGAGCACGGCGCGCGCGGAAATCGCGCACAGCGCAGCCACCTCCGCCGCCTGCTCTGCCTCCGCGACCGCCCCATCGTTCCACGACGCGAGCTCCGCGTGTTTTCCCGCGCAGAACCACGCCCGGGCGAGCCACGGCTGCTCGGTCGCGGGCCGCGTGGCCGGACCATCCTTCGCCGGCGCGAAGGCCTCGAGTACCCCGGCCCAATCACCGCTCGCCGCGCACCAGTCCGCCCATGCCGCCGTCACCGCGTTGCGTTGCTCCCCGTCGCACACGGCTTGCAGACCGCTGAAATCCGCGCGCTCGAGCGTGCCGCGCTGCTCACGAACGGCGCACAGCAGCTCCCGCGCTTCGCGTTCGCGCACGAGCGCGAACTCGCGCACGTCGGGTCCGTTGGCGCGCGCCGTCGCTCCGTGCGCAGCTTCGACCCACGCGAGCGCGGCGCGCTCGGCCGCCGCGGATTCGTCGTCGCTCGGGTCGACTCCGACCGCGGCCAGAGCGGCACGAGCCCTTGCTTCGGCAATTCGCAACCGACGTGCCTCCGCGTCGAATACGTTCCCGTGCTCCGTTGCCAGAGCCTCGGCTGCTGCCCACGCTTCGACCAGTTCCACCGCACGCCCGACCTGCCCGACCTCGAGCGCCAGGGACCCCAGCGGTTCTAGGGCCGCGGCATGCGCCCCCGATTGCTGTGCGGCCTTCTGGGCCGCCAGCACTTCGGCCAGAGCGAGACCCCACTTCAGTGCGCCTGCAGGATCGCCCGATCGCAGGCAGCTCTCGTGCGCCCAGCGAAACGCTCGTTCGCGCGCCGCGTTGCGTACCCCTCCGCGCGTAGGCACGTCGTCGCAACGACGCACCCAACGCGCGTGCGCCCGCCGAGCTGCGTCGGTCTCACCCAGACGATCGTAGGCATCCGCGAGCGCCGCGAGCGCCGTGATCTGCTCGCTCGCGCTCAGGGCCCTGCCGCGCGCCGAACGCAGCAACGTTTCCGCGCGCTCGGTCGCTGATCGCAACGCCACGGCAGCGCCGCGTCGGCGTTCGGGTCCTCCGAGGGCAACCACCAAGGCCTCGAGCGGTTCGACCCCGCTCGGCACCGTCGCTCGCGGTCGCTTGCTCTTGGAATCCGACATGGCCACTCCGTAGTTCCCGTCACGTGTGTGCGGGACTGCCGTTTACCACGGTTGGCGCCCCGGAGAAGCAGCCAGGGATGACCGTGGCGGCCATCGCGTTGCAGAAAACGGTGGCGTCCCTGCGACCGTGCGACGGTCTCGCCGACGCCCTAGCGACCGCCGTCGCGTCGAAAGAACACACCCGGCAAGGGCCGCCCGTTGCCGGGAACGCCGGCGTCACCCGCAGGGGTGGCACCGACCGAGCCGGTACCCGTGCCGCGCGGGCTCGCCGCGGGCGGCGCAGTCGAAGCGCCCCCGCCTGGAGGTGCGGGGAGTCCGAGGTCGGGCAATTGCACCGGGCCACGCACGGGGAACTGCTGATTGTACAATTGAATCACGCGATCCGTGAGATTGAGATGCGCGGGCGAAAATTGCACGGCGGCCTCGTCGAGAATGATCTGGTAGTTCTCGGTCTGGCCGATCTGCCGAACGATGGGCTGGATCTTCGCAGCCACGGCGCCGAGCATCTGTGACTGCAATTGCTGGATCTCTTCGGAATACTGCGCGCCGGCCTGCTGCAGTCCCATGGCTTCTTCCTGGTACTGCTGCGCGATTTCCCGCAGTCGCGCTTGCGGAATCGGCGTGGTGGGATGCTCCACGCGCTGCTTGATCTGTTGAATCACCTTCGCGCGTCGGTCCAAGTCGCGCTGCCGTTCGTCAAAGCGAACTTTCAGTGCGTCCGCGATCGCTCGGCCCTCGGCCGTCTCTGCGACCACGCGCTGGACGTTGACCACGCCGATGCGCGCCTGCGCCTGCGCGTACACGCGCGGCGCGGCCAGAGCCAGCACGGCGACCATCGTAGCGGTCAACAGGGCGACGGTGCGCGACATGCGCGAAAAGGCGTGCAACACAGGGGCATTCATCGATAGATCGTTTCGTCCGACGGTCGCGCAGCGAACGGAATTCAACCTCGAGGGCCGACGGAGCGGCAGTGGTACGTCACCCGGCCCCGCTGTTCAAGCGTCGTGCAGACGCGCGGCTCGGTCGCGAGCGGTCCCGCGTACTCGATCCCACGCGCGTTCGCGCTTGACACTGCGCGTTACGGCGTTCGCTGCTTCTCGACGGCCTCGCGCCGATGGTAGAGAGCACCGAAGCAAGGAGACCGCGTTCGATGTCCGACAAGATGAACGCACTGACCTACGACTACGAGCGCGATCCGTGGTCCACGACGCGTGGTCTGTGGAAGCGCGAGGTCGACCGTCCGGTGCTCGACGAGCGACGGGATCCGTCCGACGCCACGCGCGTGCTCGTGCGGGTGCAGTACGCGGGTTTCTGCGGTTCTGACCGGGGCATCTGGTTCCGCCGAGCCTTCGGCGACATGATTCGCTCGTCGCTCGAGCGGGAGGGGCAGACCACGCGCATCGTCGGTCACGAGCTTCTCGGCGACGTGGTCGCGATGGGAAGCCGCGCGCACGAAGAAACCCGTGTGAAAGTCGGCGACGTGGTCACCACGGAGAGCCACTTGATCTGCGGTCGCTGCTATCAGTGCGAACACGGCGACACGCACGTGTGCGCGGCCGACCAGATCATCGGGATCAGCGCTGCCGGTTGCTTCGCAGACATGGCCAAGCTGCCGGCGCGAACCCTCTGGTCCGTGGACACTGCGCGCATTCGTCCAGAGGTCGCGGCCATCCAGGAACCCTTCGGCAACGCCGTTCACTGCGCTCAGCAGGTAGACCTTCGCGGCAAGCGCGTGGCCATTCTCGGGTGCGGCACCATCGGTCTGTTTCTCGCGGCCATCGCGCGTGGCATGGGCGCGCGCACCATCATCGGCATCGAGCCGTACGAGCCGAACGCGCAGCTTGCGCGCCGACTCGGGATCGACCACGTGATCGTCCCGACGGCGGCGCGTCCGGACGCGGCGGCGTGGGCCCACGACGAGGTGGTCGTACGGCGCGTGCACGAACTGACCGAGGGCGTCGGCGTCGACGTGGCGTTCGAGATGGCCGGCCCGAATTCGTCGGTGAACAACGCGATCGCCGTCACCCGCCGCGGCGGCCACGTGATTCTCTTCGGACTGAAAAGCGGAGACTTCACCGTCGAGAACTTCGAACGTGTCATCGTGAACGGAATCCAGATCCACGGGGTCGTGGGCCGGCGCATTTTCGAAACCTGGGAGATCACCCGATCCATTCTCGAATCGCGCGAGCCCAACGTGCACGATCAAGTGTGGAACGTGATCTTGAACGGTGGCGACGGCACGCTGGTCGACTTCGCGAGCTTCGATCGCGACCGCTTCGAACAGGCCCTGCACGATCACACCAAGGTGGTACTTCGTTTCTGATCGGCGTATCACTCCGTCGATGGAGCCGCTGTCACCGAAGAGCGCGGACCGTTCGCTTCGATGGCTGGCGTCCCTGACGGGTGCGACGGCGGTGCTGGTATTCGCGTGGGAGTTCCTAGCTCGCCAGGTGCCGTCGTCGAGTTGGAACCTGCGCGGGGTTCCCGCCTTGCTCGAGCGCATGGGCATACGGGCGGCGCTTCTCGCCCTCGCGTGGACGGCGCTCGCCGGCGAAGCCCGAACGGACGAAGCTCCCACGCGAAGAACGGCCCGCGTCGCATGTGCCTGGACGGGAAGCTTGCTCTCGTTCGGCTCTCTCGCCGCGTCCGCCCGCAGCGGCCACCTCGGCACCCAGATCACAGACGCATCCGGCCTCGACGGGGCGCTGTTGCTAGGCAGCGTGCTAGGCAACGCCGCGCTCGTGTTCAGCCTCGCAGCGACCTTGCGCGCCCGTGTCGATCGCTAGGTTCCGCTAGCTTCGCGCACGCCAGGATCCGTCGAGTGATCGCTGGCAGCGGTCGATCGTGAAGCGCGTCGAGCTGGACCAGCTCACCACCCTGCGGAACCCCGGCGAGCGTCCCACGAACGACGGCCACGTCCAGCGAGCGGTGCGTGAGCACATGCACCACGGAGCCACAGGTCCGCGTGGGGAGCGGCCTTGGTGCGCCGTCCCACACCGTCCTAGCGCGGCCTTCGCGCATGGGCGGAAGAAGCATGCCGGCCCACCTCGCGCCCGTACCCGGTTGCAGCCACACATGCTTGCCCGCGCGATCGGTTGCAACCAGAGCTGTCCACCGCTCGACCGATCGTGTTGCGCGCGCTCGACGCTCTGGGAATCGCCCCGTCTGACCGAGCGAACGCGCCGCGCATTCCGAAGTCCATGGGCATCGGTCGCACGCGGGCGACGCGGGCGTGCACACCGTGGCCCCCAGTTCCATCAGGGCTTGGTTCACGTCGCCCGCCCGATCGCTGTCCGCCAACCGAGCAGCGATCGTCGCGATACGCGTGTGCGTCGGCTCGCGCTCGGGTGCCCCCGCGAGCGCGAACACGCGCGTGAGCACGCGCTCGACGTTGCCGTCGACCGCAGGCGCGGGCAGGCCGAAGGCGATGCTAGCGATCGCCCCCGACGTGTACGTGCCGATTCCCGGAAGCGCTAGGAGCGCCTTGCGATCCGACGGTAGTACCCCGCCGCAATCGCGAACCACGGTGCGTGCGCCCTCGTGGAGAAGCCTCGCGCGTCGGTAATATCCCAACCCCGACCACGCGGCATGGACACGCTCCGCGGGAGCCTCGGCGAGTGAAGCGACGGTTGGGAAGCGTTCGAGGAAGCGGAGATAGTAGGGCACCACCGTCTCCACGCGGGTCTGTTGGAGCATGACTTCGCTCACCCAGATCGCGTACGGGTCCCGCGTCCGGCGCCAGGGCAGATCGCGCCGGTGCCGGTCGTAGTGAGCGAGCAGGGTCGCGCGCAGGGCGCGCACACGCACCGGGTGTCCGTCAGCGGTCACTCGAAGTCCGCGCGGGTCGCTGCCTCAGGGTCACCGTGGTTCGCGCCCGCTCGATCACGTCGAGCAACGTCACGTCGCGTCCCCAACTGCGACACCGATCGGTGAGCTCGCTCCAGGCGAAGTGCAGGGCGCACGGACTGGCCGAGTTGCAGCGTGCCCAGCCGAAGGCGCAGTGGGTGGGGTCGTACTCGAGTCCGGCGGCGGCGAGCACGTTGCCGAGCGAGATGTCACCGGGCGCGCGTGCGAGGCGAAACCCGCCGCCGTGCCCCTTGCGCCCGGTGACCAGCTTGGCTTTCACCATCTTGCGCATCACCTTGGACAGATAGGCCTCGGGTATGGCCGTGGCCGCGGCCAGATCAGCCACGGTGACGGCCACGCGGTCGGGAAGCAGCGCGATCTGGGTCATTGCACGAAGGGCGTATTCCGCGGTCTGACTGACGAACATGCGCTGGATCTTCCCCTAGCGTTCCCAGCGCAGGGTTTCGCCACCGCCCGCGAGAATCTGCTGCTGCGCGAGGCCGTCGGTATTCATGAGGAAGATTCCGCCGCGCGACGACGAGAAGGCGATGAGTCTCCCGTCGGGCGAATAGGTCGGATCGCTGTTGGAGCCCTGGTTCTCCGTGAGACGACGTGCGTGCGTGCCGTCGGCGTTGACCGTGAAGATGTCGAAGTTGCCACCCAGCCGGCCCGCATAGGCCAAGGTGCGCCCGTCGGGCGACCACGCGGGTGTCTGGTTGTAATCCCCCACCGTGCTCACGCGGCGGGGCGTTCCGCCGGTGGCCGGCATCACGTACACTTGCGGTGAACCATCGCGATCACTCACGAATGCAATGCGTGATCCATCGGGTGACAATACGGGGGATATGTCGGCACTAGAATCGCGCGTAAGCCGGGTCAAGTTTGAACCATCCGTGTGTCCGACATAGATCTCGGGATTACCGTCGCTCGTGAGAACCACTGCGAGGTGCCCTCCCGCGAAACTGGCCCCCATGACCATGCCCTCGATCTGCACGATCGGAACGGGCTGTGGCCGCGCCGAGCGCACAAGGGCCAGGTAGCCCTCGCGGGTCTGCATGCTGTAATAGATCCCGTCGGGTCCCCATGCCGGCAGGAAGTTCAACCGGCGCCCGGACGAAATCTGGGAAAGATTAGCGCCATCACAGTCTACCATGAAAATGTCTTTGCGATTGTGCCCCGTGCGTCGTGCGAACAACAATCGCGTGCCGAAGATCCCGGTTCGGCCGGTGTACTGTCGAATCAGTTCGTTGGCGATCTGATGCGCGACCGAGCGCGTACTGCCCGGCCCGTACGTTCGCGAGAGCACGGCTGCGGCCGGGCGACCGGGCTCCCAGACTCGAAACTCCGCGCGGACCGAATCGCCCGAGCCGGTGACCTGTGCTTTGACCACGGCGGTCGCGCCCGAGGGCAACCACGCCGATGGGACGATCGTGAGCGCCTCGGCCGCGAGATCGGCTGAGAAGGTCGCAGGATCGAGCACGCGAAACAATGCCGAGAGTTGCAGGTCGCGCGACACGATGCTCGTCACGTCGCCAGCCGCCGCGTCGCCGCGCATTGGCGGAATCGCGATCGGCAGAAGCCGTGTCTCGAGGTTCTGGATCGTGATCTCCTGCTCGGGTGCCGCGCTGACGCCGGCCGGCGCGGAGTGAACGACGCCCGCGTCGGATGCACGCGACGCCGCAGTCGCGCGAGCTTGCGCGAAGAGCCGCGGCGGTCGCGTGAGTACGGCGACAGTAGCGAACGTCGTCAGCCAAGGAAGCCAGCGCATCGCGGGTAGTCTAGCGGACGGCGGGGAAAGACCCAAGCGTGAGCGTGTCACTCGGGCATGTACCGAACGCGGAAGCTCCGTCCCATGATCGCAGTGCGCTCGTCGTCGGTCAGTTCGGGGATCAAAGCGTGGTTTTCTGCGAGCTGGGCGATCTGAACCGCAAGATCGGAGTCGACCGTGTCGTCTCCCGAACCTTGGACGACCGAACCCCGCGCGATGGAGGCACCGTCGGGTGCGATCACGATGCGCAGGAGAAAGGTCCGACGCGCGGAGGCCGGCGCGGTGGCCAGCAGATGCAGATTGCGTTGCAGAAAGCTCTGGATCTTCGCGTGAGCGCCGTGCCCTGCTCGATTCGGGTCCGTCTCCGTGCCGTGGATCGAGCCCTCGGGCGAACCGGGGCCGGGCGGCGCGTCCGGGGAGGTCTCGGCCTCGCTCTGGGCCATGCGCTGGAGGCGCTCGGCAAGGTCCTGGTTGCCGCGACCCAGGATGTCCCGCGAGGTGACTCTCGCCGTGGGGTCCTGGAGGGAGTCGGGCGCTCGTTCGCGCGCGGAATCCGCCGTCGTGAGTGACGTCGCTGCGCTGCGCTCGGCGAGGATCGGCACCACGCGGTGGAGGGCGTGGCGCGGGTCCCATTCGCCGCCACCGCCCTGACGAAGAAGCGCACCCTCGATGATGGTTTCGTCTTCCGCCGGCGCGCCGTCGGTCGCCGTAGAACCGCGGGACACGTTGCCCTCGTCCGAGCCGACGCGGACCGCGGACAGAACCACGGCCGCGTGCACGCCGAGCGTGAGCGCGAGGCCGACCGTGACGCTCTGCACGTCGCGCAGATTCGCACGGCGGTACGACGCGGCAGGGGACGCAGGACTCTGGCGAGGCACAGGCGGAAGTGTACCATTGAAGGGCTGTCGCTCGATCCAGCTCTGCCGAGCCGGGTTTCTCGAGGAGTGCTCGACGCCTCTTCGCGCATCTCGCTTCATTCGCGGTTCGTCGTTCCTCGTTGCCCTTTTCGCTGCCGCCTGCGCCGGCGCGCCTTTACCTCGGCGAGCAGCAAGGAAGCTGGCCCCCCTGGAAAGCCGGGCGCGCCGGGGCCGTCGATTCGACGCAACTGCGTGATTACTTCCGATCGCGCGGTGTGCTCGAGGTCGTCGACCGGATCCGCTGCGACGCGCGGTGACAGGCCCGCGCTGGTGTCCACCCGACGGTCGCGTTGGCGTCTTTCTCCTAGCTACCGCCCAGCCCCGCGATCCGGCGCGCCAGTTCGTCCCGCACCGCGCGAAACCCCGCCATCAGCTCGTCGTCGCTCCCCCCTCCCGCCGCAGGATCGGGCAGCCCCCAGTGCAGTCGCGCGGCCTTGCCAAGGAACACCGGACACACTTCCTCGGCGCACAGCGTGATCACCGTGTCCACCGAGTCCGCGTCGACGGTGTCCACGGACTTCGAGCGCTGGCCCGCGAGGTCCACACCCACCTCGGCCATCGCCCGCACGGCGCACGGGTGAACGCGCGACGGATGCGACCCCGCGCTCTGCACACGTACGCGCCCGCCGAAGTGCTGGCGTGCGAGTCCTTCGGCCATCTGACTACGCGCCGAATTCTGTACACACAGAAATAGAATACTATTCATAGTCGAATGCTACCATCAGCGGCATATCATTCACCCATCATTCCACTTGCCACAGCGCACTCTCTGACGCGTCCCGCGGTGGCGCCTCTGGCCGAGAGGGCCGGGGGCCGAGTTTGCTTGCCAACCAGGCCCCCGCCATCTGACACGCGACGAACGCGGGAACATCCACCGACCTGATCCCGGCGAAGGTGTTCGTCGTCGCGCGGGCGAGCGTGAGCGCAGGATTCGCGAACGACGTGGACGCCGTGAACCAGTACGCGGCCACGATGTACGCTGCCACCGCGTACGGTGCGGCACTCGGGCGAGTGCGTGCGATCACGGTGATCAGACCGAAGGTGGCCACGACCTCGCTGATCCACTGCGGCGCTCCGGTGCGAGCGTGCGTGGAGGCCTGCACGAGCGCCAGCCCGAACATCGCGTGGCTGGCAATCGCCCCGGCCAGGGCGCCGGCCGTCTGCGCGGCGACGTACGCCAGTGCGCGCGAGCGATCGAGCCGACCGCCACGCCACGCCAGCCACGTGACCAGCGGATTGAAATGCGCGCCCGACGCTGGTCCGAAGGTCAGGATCAGCGCGACGAGGGCGCCTCCGGTGGCCAGTGAGTTGGCCAGCAACGCGCCGCCGACGCTGCCGGGAAAAAGCTCCGCGGCCATGATGCCCGAACCCACGACGGCGGCCGTGAGCATCGCCGTGCCGACGAACTCCGCCAGCGCGCCCTGGCGTAGCGACAGCGAAGGCGTCCGCGCTTCGCTCACCCGGCGCCTGCTGCGTCCATGGCGAGCGTACGGCCTTCGCAGCCGCTCACCGTTGCGGCGATCGAGAGAGCCAACAGTATCGATACGAACAGACGAACAATAGGCATTGAGACACGTTGATTCATGGAACAGCTCGCTTTCATCGTTCGAATCCTAGCTGCGGACCGTGACGGTCGCGTGACGGTCGCGTGGCGCCTGCGTATGCGCGGACCGTGTCGATCTTCCATAGCTCGTAGGCGTCGGCCACGGCAATGCGCGTGGCGCGCCACGAGGTCGTTCGATTGCTCTCGAAGGGCGAACCAGGGTAGCGGCCACCCGCTCGGACTAGAACGTAGTCGTAGAAGGGTGCAAACTCGTCGAGGTCCATCGCCCAGCCGCCGTGCGAAAACGACCAGGTGCGTGTGACCGTCAGCGAGTCGGGCGGAACGGTGCGAGCGTAGCGAACGCCCGTGCGAACGAAACCGAACGAGAGCATCGCTTCGCGCTCGGCGACGAGATACGCGGCGGTGTGAACATGCACGGGAAGGTCGTAGCCGTGTTCGTACACGGAGTAGGCCGCGGTGAGCACTCGCGAACGGGCGGGGATTTGCGCTAGGACCGAATCGAAGCCACGCATCGAGCGGTCGAAGCGAGCGAAGTAGACATGGGCGGAGGTCAGCGTCGCGAAGGCACACGCGGCGAGCGTTGCCCGGACGATCCACGCGAACCAGCGCCCCGGACGTTCGAGGGTGCTAGGGGTCAGAGGCAGGAGAAACACGCCGAGAAGGGCGAGGCTGGCGAAGCGCATGGCGATGGTTTGCCCGTGCATGTCTGCCGGCAGTTCGAACACGAGCAGCGGCCAGAGCACGGCGAGCGGCCAACCGGCGTTGCGCCATCGGTGTGGCGACAGGTCGCGCGCGTCGTCGGGGCGAAAGACTCGGCGAAGCCAGGGGAGCTTTCCCAGAAGGAACGCCGCGACGACGGCGGCAGCCGCGGCAAGATAGACCGACCA
>Ga0224495_10002928_pt1 | contig 10768 bp, 7 predicted proteins | sample SF_Jul11_sed_USG_FD_168128 | JGI IMG/M metagenome (GOLD analysis project Ga0224495, IMG submission 168128) | Sediment microbial communities from San Francisco Bay, California, United States - SF_Jul11_sed_USGS_4_1 | ecosystem: Environmental > Aquatic > Marine > Sediment | place: USA: California...
GCATCGCGCGCGTATCGAATCCGGAGTTCGCGAGAGTCTGAAAGCCGATCCGATCCGCCTCGCGCTCGAAATCGCGCGTGTAGTTCAACTGGTGCTGGATGTCGCGCGCCTGCGCCACCGCCACCGCGCCACCCGCGAGGTCCGGACGCGAGCGCGCGAGCAGGATCGCCGCGATGACCGCCAGTGCAGTCGGCAACTGCGCCTGCGCATCGGCGCTCACCATACGGGAAATATGACGCTGCGTCACATGCGCGATCTCGTGTGCCAGCACCGAGGCCAATTCCGATTCGCTGTCGGCGGCAAGAAGCAGTCCAGTGTGCACGCCGACGAAACCGCCCGGCAGGGCAAAGGCGTTGATGGCCGGGTCACGGACCGCGAAGAACTGATAATCCGCCCCGCCGCCCGGCGTCGCAGCCGTCAGCTGTCCGCCCAGTGTCGCGAGGTAGTCGGACACCTCCGCGTCGTCCACATAGGCCGGATTCGTGCGTATGCTGCGCATGTACTCTTCGCCGATGCGACGCTCCAGCTGCGGGGAAAGGGCGCCGTCTCCGCCACCCAGGTCCGGTAGCGCTTGGCCGAGTGCCTGCGGCGCGCTGGCCACGGCAAGCCCCAGCAAGGCAGCGAATGTCCGCGGGTGACACAATATGGAGACAGGGGCAGGCATGCGCTTATGATACCGCCCGGTTGAACGAGTTCCCTTCTGGAGGACGCAAAGTTGGTGACAACAAGACGCTCGCGCAGTCTGACCCATTTCGACGCCGGCGGCCGCGCCCACATGGTCGACGTGGGCGCCAAAGCGAAAACCCACCGCGTCGCCGTCGCTTCGGGCCGGATCCACATGCTGGCCCCGACATTGCACCGGGTGCTGCAAGGCGATGCAAAGAAGGGCGACGTCCTGGGGATCGCGCGCATCGCGGCAATCCAGGGCGCCAAGCGCACCGCCGAACTGATCCCGCTGGCGCACCCGATCGCAATTACGCGGGTTGCGGTCGAGTTCCAGCCCGACATCGAAAATTGCTGCATTGCAATCACCGCAACCGTCGAGTGCAGTGGGCCGACCGGGGTGGAGATGGAGGCGCTCACCGCGGCGGCACTGGGCCTGTTGACCATCTACGACATGTTGAAAGCGGTGGACCGCGGCATGGAAATCCGGGATGTCCACCTGGACGAAAAGCGCGGCGGCAACTCGGGGCACTACCTACGTGTTAGCAAGAAGAAGGCCAAATCCAAGCAACGGATGCGCCCATAAGAACATTTCCCCGCGGGGCGCTTCCCCCTCGAAGGCTAACTGGTTATTATTCTTTCGCTGCCCATGACAATTACGGCAACGCGATTGCCGACGGAGGAGGGACGACATGAACGAAATACGCAGGATGGTGCTGAGGGGCGCCGGAGCCGCCGCGATGCTCGCCGCAGGACTGGTGGCGACGGGCCGGGCGTTCGCGGCAACCTGGAACAAGGACGCATTTGGCGCAAAGAACTCCCATGACGCGCTCGCGAGCCTCGGCGCGCAAAACGCGGTGCAAAGCAAGGACGTGATCATCGAGGCGCCGGAAATCGCCGAAAACGGCGCAGTGGTGCCGATCGAGGTGAGCAGCCAGGTACCCGGGACAAGGTCGATTTCGGTATTGATCGAGAAGAACCCGTTTCCGCTTACCGCCAAGTTCGACTTCACGCCCGAGGCGGTGCCATTCTTGAAGATCAACGTCAAGATCAGCGAGTCGTCGCTCGTGCGCGTGGTCGCCGAAGCGGGTGGCAAGCATTTCGCGGCGAGCCGCGAAATCAAAGTCACCATCGGCGGTTGCGGCGGCTAACCGGACAAAGGGGAGAATGACATGGCAGGAGCGATGAAGGCGCGCGCAACCGTCAAGGACGGGATTGCCGACGTGCGAGTAGTGATGAACCACCCGATGGAAACTGGTTTGCGCAAGGGCTCGGACGGCAAGTTCGTGCCCCAGCACTTTATCCAGAATATCACCGTGAAACTCAACGGCAGGACGGTCGTCGAAGGGCAGATCAGCCAGGCGGTTTCGCGTAACCCGGTGTTCTCGTTCCGCATCAAGGGGGCCAAATCGGGCGACAAGGTCCAGATCAGTTGGCTGGACAACAAGGGTGAGACCAACAATACGGAAGCAGCGGTCGCCTGACCGCCACGAGTAGCACCGCGCGCGCGAGCGCGCGGGTATCCGACCATCATCTACAGGAGGAGGACGGCGATGCATGCATACCGATGCAGCGCACTGGTGGTAGTCGCGGCCGCGTTGACGATCGCGACGGGACCTGCCTTTGCGCAAGACGAGAAGAGGGAAATCGAAAAATACCAGAAGATGATCGCGGAGGGCAGCCCGGTCGAACTCTTCGAACTCGAGGGCGAAGGTCTGTGGAAGAAGAAGCAGGGGCCGAAGAACGCATCGCTGGAGCAATGCGATCTCGGCCTGGGGGCCGGCGTGGTGAAAGGTGCATTCGTGAATTTGCCGCGCTACTTCAAGGACACCGACCGCGTCGAGGATCTCGAATCGAGGCTGCTCACCTGCATGATGACGCTGCAGGGGCGCAGTCGGGAGGAGGCGACCAAACGCACCTTCGGCAACGCCGACAAGCCTTCCGAAATGGAATACCTGGTCGCCTTCGTCGCGGGCGAATCGCGCGGTTCGCCCATCGCCATCAGCACCGCGCACCCCAAGGAAAGCGCGGCCTATGAACTGGGCCGGAAACTCTTCTTCTATCGCTCCGGAGCCTGGGACTTCTCCTGCGCCTCGTGCCACGGCGAAGAGGGAAAGCGGATCCGTATGCAGGAGTTGCCGGTGCTCAGCCTGCCGGCGGGGGCACGCCCCGCGTACTCGACCTGGCCGGCCTACCGGGTGTCGAACAGCCAGATGAAGAGCATGCAGTGGCGGCTGAACGACTGTTACCGCCAGATGCGCTTTCCCGAGCCGGGTTTCGCGTCCGACGCAACCATTGCCCTGACAATGTTCCTGGGCGTGACCGCCAATGACGAACCGTACCGCGGTCCCGGAACAAAGCGCTGAGGAGGAACCATGAACAAGCGAAACCTATTGACACTCGCTCTTGCGACCGCCGCGATCGCCGCCTGCGCCACCTCACCCGTCGATCCGCGCCCGGCGTATTCAGAGTCCGACCTGCGTCAGATGGACGCCGTCCACCGGCGCGATTTCCACCCACGCGGCATTGCGAAGATGGATCGCTTCGATCTCGATCGCGTGCAGCGGGCCTGTAACCAGTACAAGGACAACCCGCCCGAGGATCTCGCCAAAGCGCTCCAGGCCGAGCAAATTGGCGCGATCAAGTTTCCCCAGGGAGAACTGCTCGGCGACTGGAAGAAGGGGCAGAAGATCGCGCAAAGCGGCCGGGGAATGACCTGGAGCGACAAGCCCGGAAGCGCGAACGGGGGCAGCTGCTACAACTGCCACCAGCTCTCGCCCGAAGAAGCCTCATACGGTACGCTGGGACCAAGCCTCAAGGGATTCGGCAAGTTGCGCGGCAATACCTCCGAGATCCAAAAATACACCTACGGCAAAATCTACAACTCGAAGGCGTACAGCGTCTGCTCGCCGATGCCGCGCATGGGGTACTCGGGAACGCTCACCGAGGAGCAGATCAAGGACGTGGTCGCCTACCTCCTCGATCCCGCCTCGCCGGTGAACCGCTAGGTTTCGGCGGTCGTTCCGGTTTCGACGGGGCTTGGCCGCGGCCAGGCCCTTTTCAATTTGGAGGGTTGATTAACTATGCAAAGACGCGAGTTCCTCAGGCTTCTCGGGTTCGCGGCGGCAGCCGGCGCGAGCCTGCGGCCGGGAGTGAGCGAAGCTCAGGCGGCAGGCGAGATGTACGATCTTCCGGCCTTTGGCAACCTGAGTCTGCTCCACATCACCGACGTGCACGCGCAACTCCTGCCGGTGTACTTCCGCGAACCCGGTTTCAACATCGGCACCGGCCAGTCCGACGGGCAACCTCCGCATCTGGTCGGCGAGGCACTGCTCGCGCATTTCGGCCTGCGTCCCGGGACCGCGCTGGCGCATGCCTACACGCATCTCGACTTCGAGCGCGCGGCACGCCGCTATGGCAAGGTCGGCGGGTTCGCGCATCTCGCGACGCTGCTGAAAAGGATCCGCGCACAACGCCCCGATGCGCTCTTGCTCGACGGGGGAGATAGCTGGCAGGGCTCGGCAACCTCACTCTGGACCCAGGGCGCGGATATGATCGGCGCGCAAAGGCTGCTGGGCGTGGACATCATGACCGGCCACTGGGAATTCACCTACGGCGCCGAGCGGGTCACGCAGGCGGTGGCCAAGGAACTCGCGCCGATCGAGTTCCTCGCGCAAAACGTCAAGACCCTGGATTTCGAGGACCCCGTATTCAAACCTTATACGATGCGTCGGATGAATGGCGTGCAACTGGCCGTCATCGGTCAGGCCTTCCCCTATACACCGATCGCCAATCCCCGCCACATGGTCGCGCAGTGGAGTTTTGGAATACAGGAAAGGCGCTTGCAGCAACTCGTCGACAATGCGCGCGCGGAAGGCGCGCAGGTCGTGGCGCTGCTTTCGCACAATGGCATGGACGTCGATCGCAAACTGGCATCGCGGGTAAGAGGCATCGACGTAATCCTCGGCGGCCATACTCACGACGGTATCCCTGCGCCGACGATCGTGGCAAACGCCGGCGGCCGGACCCTGGTGACCAATGCGGGATCGAACGGCAAATTCCTCGGCGTGCTGGACCTGCAGGTCAACGGAACACGGGTGACGGACTATCGCTACCGTCTGCTGCCCGTATTCGCCAACCTACTCGCGCCGGACCGCGAGATGTCGACCTACATCGACACGGTGCGCGCGCCCTACGCAGACAGACTGGGCGAGAAGCTGGCGGTGACCGAGGGACTGCTTTACCGGCGCGGAAACTTCAATGGCAGCTTCGACCAGTTGATCCTCGATGCCCTGCGCCAGGAGAAGGAAGCGGAAATCGCCTTTTCGCCGGGTTTCCGCTGGGGCGCGACGCTGTTGCCGGGCGATACCATTACTTTCGAGGACGTGATGGACCAGACCGCAATCACCTACCCCCAGGTCACGCTCAATACGCTGAGCGGAGAGCAGATCAAGATGATCCTGGAGGACGTCTGCGACAATCTGTTCAATTCCGACCCCTACCTCCAGCAGGGTGGTGACATGGTGCGGGTGGGCGGCATGACCTACGCATGCGATCCGCGCGCTGCGATCGGCCACAGGATCCTCGACATGCGCCTGGCCGGCACGCCCATGCAGGCCGGCAAGCGATACAAGGTCGCAGGCTGGGCGCCGGTTGCCGAAGACGCGAGCGGCGAGCCGATCTGGGACTTGGTCGCGCGTTACCTGAGGGCGAAGCGGGTGGTCCCGCCGATCAAGCCGACCTTGCCTCGCCTAGTCGGGATGAAAGGGAACAAAGGAATCTCCTGAACGAGGCAGCGTCGGCGTCGCTCATTCCCTGCCCGCCTGCGCGCAGGCACTACGCCAGGCCTCTCGGTATGCGGTCTCGAGCGACCGCGTAAAGCGTTCGGCATCAACAAGAGGCGATCGGGCGACGCGCTCGCGCAGCCCGCGCCGCAAGCCTTCGAGCCGGTCGATATCACCGGCGAGCGCCGCGGCGATATCGAGATACCCCTCCTCGGTACCGGCCACGAGTTCCTCGAGGCCGGTCACGCGCAGCAGACTCGCGCCTCCCCGCGACACCACCGATTGCCCGGCGAGCGTGACCACCGGCACGCCCATCCAGAGCGAATGGCAGCTGGTGGTCCCTCCCGAGAAGGGAAAGGCATCGAGATTGATGTCGATTCGATCGTGCAGAGCCAGGTAGTCCGCAAACGCCATCTGCTCGAGTATTTCGATGCGATCACCGGGCACGCCGCAGTCGCTGAAGCGCTGACGTATCCGGTCGGCGAGCTGCGCCGATCCCGGAACGATCATCAGCAGGCGCGACTCCGGCACGCGCATCAGAAGCCGTGCCCACACACCGATCACCTGATGCGATACTTTCACGAAGTTGTGCACTGAACCGAAGGTAATCATTCCCGAGCATCTGGCAGGCAAAGGGCCGACGGGCGGAGCTTCGGCCGGGGGCGCATAGCACCATTGACTGTCGGGCATGCGGATCAAGCGCTCCGAGTGGTATCGCTCCCAGCCTTCCGGGCAGGCATGCCGGTCAGTGATTCGATAGTCGATCGTATCGAGCCCGGTGGTATTCAGATAGCCAAGCCAGGATATCTGCACCGGAGCCCGCCGTGCCGCAAACAGCGGCATGCGCCTGCCCGCGGCGCTGTGGCCTGCCAGATCCACCAGGATATCGATACGATCCGAGCGGATGCGCTCAGCGAGCTGCGCGTTGCTCCAGTTCCCCACCCTATGCCAGGCGCCGGCAATTGCCCGCAAGCGTTCGCCAAACTCATCCTCGTGCTCCCGATCCGCGTAGCAGACCACCTCGACCGCCTCCGGGTCGTGGCGAGCGAGAACCGGCTCGATGAAAACCGCCACCGGGTGTTGGCTCCTGAAGTCCGGGGAAACATAGCCGACCCGGAGCCTGCGCTCGGGATTCGCGTCGTTATCGCAACGCAGGAGATCGCCTGTCCTGGCCTGTCTGCGCGCCCAGTCAAGATGCGCCCTGAATACCTCTTCGGCGGGCACTCCTGGAACGTAGTTGAGTGCGAACAGCAGGTTGCTTTGCGCCGAGAGTAACCCCGTATCGAGTGCGCAGGCGCGCCGAAACGCCGCGACCGCCTCTTCGGCCTCCCCCATCTCGAAGAGGCAACCCGCGAGACTCTCCTGCACCACCGCCCAGTCCGGCTTGATCCGCATCGCCTCCTGGAAGCAGGCCAGCGCATCGAGCGGCCGGCTGACGCGCCGAAACGCGAAGGCGAGCATCGCGTGCCAGTCGGCGCGGTCCGGCTCGCAAGCAAGGGCACGCCGATAGCAATCGATTCCCTGGTCATGCTGCCCCTGCTCCCATTCCAGGACCCCCAGATTGAACCACGCCGGCCCGAATTCCCGATCCGCCTCCAGCGCGCTGCGGTAGCACTGCGCCGCCTCGTCGTCGTTGCCCCCCTTTCGATGCAGTAACGAACCTAGACTGTTCAGCGCATTCGCGTGCGACGCATCGCGTTTCAACACTTCGCGGTAACAGCGTTCTGCCCGATCGAACAAACTGGCTTCCATGCAAGCCGCGCCAAGATTGAAGCGACAGGTGGCATCGGCGGGGTCCAATGCGACCGCCCGCTCAAAAGATTCAATCGCATGGATGGAATCGCCTTCCTGCATACACCGCATGCCTTGCTCGAGGAGCGCCTGCACCGCCTCCACCTCGAGACGGCGCTCTTCGTTGCGCGCCGACGCAGATCGGGTCAGTCGTCCGAGGACTCGCTTCAACACGCTCGCACGGGTCTTCACGACGCTGACAGACGCCCGGTCGAGTCGTCGTCCTGCGCACGCTGGGCGGCGGCAAATGTCTCCCAGATCTCCCGGTATGCCGACTCGATGCCCCGCGTAACGGCCGCCGAGTCGAGCAGTGCCGATCGGCGCAGCCGATCGCGCAGCTCACGTCGCAGTTGGCGCCGCCGCTCGAGCTGCGCGGCCAGTGCGCAGGCCTTCTCGAGGTATTCCTCCGGCGAATGCGCGACGAGATCTCCCAGCCCCGCCCGGTTCAGAATGCTCACCCCGACTCGTGCCACATGCGTGATGCCGGCCAGCACGATGACCGGCACTCCCATCCAAAGGGCCTCACAGGTACTCGCCAGGCCATGATAGGGAAAGACATCCAGGGCAATATCCACTTCGCCGTAACGCGCGAGCTGCCCTCTCGTCGAGTCCTCGCCTCCCAGCAGCATCAGTTGGCCGCCGGTGACGCCATGGACAGCAAAGCGGGTCGCCAGCGCATGCCGCGCGCTCGCGGCCGACAAGCCGTCGGCCTTCAGCATCAGCCTCGCCCCCGGAACCCGCCCAAGCAAGCGCGACCAGAGTTCGACCATTTCAGGCGTAATTCGCGCAAGCTCGCCGAAACAACCGAAAGTGATGCCACCCGACGCGATCGAGGGCAGTTCGCCGATCTCGGGGCAATCGTGTGGCGGCTGGTAACACAGAAAACCGTTTTCCAGTCGGATAAGCGTTTCGGTGTGGAAGCGCTCGGTTTCGCCCAGCGGATCGGCGAAAGCGTCGGTAAGGCGATAGTCCATATCGCGCAAGCCGGTCGTGTTCGGATACCCCAGCCAGGACAGCTGAACTGGCGCCGGCCGGCGCATGAAGAGCGCCAGCCGGCCGCCCTGCGCATGTCCTGCAAGATCGACCAGGATGTCGATCTGGTCCGCGCGCATTCGCTGACTCACCCAAAGATTCTCCAGCCTTGATATGTCGCGCCAATTCTCACAGGCCCCCTTGATCCGTTCGGTCGCTTCGTCCGGATAGGCGACGCTCGAATAACAGAAGATGTTGAATCGGCTGCGGTCGTGCGCGGACAGCACGGGCTCGATGAACTGCGCGACCGGATGGCGCGCGAAGTCCGGCGAGACATAGGCGATGTTGAGACGTCGATCGTCGATTGCCACTTCGCTCCTCGATCGGTAACCGCCCCTGGCACCGACGGGCCGGTGCCGCGCGGCCCACTCAAGGTGCGCCTCGAACATCGCTGCGGGCTCGTTCCCGCGAAGGCAGTGCAAATTCAAAAGCAGGGCATCGTGCACCTCGGCATCGTCCGAATCGATTTCCATTGCCGCGCGATAACAGGCGTCGGCCTCCCCGACACGCCCGAGCGCCGAAAGCGCGGCGGCCAGACCGGCATGGGCTCGCGCATCGCCAGCATCGATCGCAATCGATTTACGGTAACACGCCTCCGCTTCATCCAGCTGCAGACGATTGTAGTGCGCCTGCCCCAGGTTGCATTGCCAGTCGGCATGGCCGGGCTCCCATTGCAGGGCACGGCGGAAATGCTCTATCGCCTGCGCATCATCCCTTCCCTGTCGATAGACGTTGCCGAGGTTATAGTGCACGACGGCGAGCCGGGGATCGATATCGATCGCCCTGCGATAGCACCGCACCGCTGCCTGCACGTCGCCCGCAGCTTCCAATGTGCAGCCGAGGTTGTTGTGCGCCTTGGCCAATCCGGGATCGATTTCGATCGCCTTGCCGAAGGAGGCGATCGCTTCCATCGACCTTCCCTGCGCCTGCAAAGCGCAGCCCAGCATGTAGTGCAAATTAGCGACCCCCGGGCTCACCGATATCCCCCGGCTCAGCCAGTCGACCGACGCGCCGGGATCGGCGGCCTCGTGCGCCATATCCCAGACTGCCGTCAGTGCCTCGAGATGGTCCGGCTGACGCCTGAGAATCCAGGTATAGGCCGCCTCCGCCTGCAGGCTTCGTCCCGCGGCGCGCTGCGCGGACGCCTCTCGAAGTCTCTCCTGAATCGACTCGCGCGACGAATCGGGCTCTCCGGTTGCGCTCGCCGAAGCCGAAGCAGCACGGCGCCAGAACTCCAGGTAGTTGTCTTCGAGCGCCCGCGTGAATCCCGCACCATCCATCAACGACGACGAACGAACCCGCTCGCGCAGTCCGGCTCTCAGTTGTGCAAGCGCTTCGAGGTCGCCCGCCAGCGCAGCCGCAATCTCGATATATTGCTCCACATCTTCCGCTACCAGATTTTCCAGATCGACCGCATGAAGCAGGCTCGAACCGACGCGCGCGGCGTGCCGGTTACCGAGCACCGATACCACCGGCACCCCCATCCACAAGGCTTCGCAGCTGGTCGTCGCGCCGTTATAGGGAAAGCTGTCGAGCGCGATGTCGACCTCCTGGTAGATCGAAAGGTGGCCGTCCACTTTCGGCGTCCAGCCGCGCAGGTCCAGACGCGTCGCGTCGACTCCAAACCCCGCAAAATGCCGACGCACCCGATGCGCCACTTCGGCGACCGCGAGTGGCTTGGCCTTCAGCAACAATCGTGAGCCCGGAACGCGTTGCATGATCCGCGCCACCGCATCCAGAAATGCGTTGCTGACCTTGGGAAAATTGTTGAAACAACCGAAGGTAACCCGACCCGCTGCCAGGGCCGGCAATGGATTGACCGCCGGCGCCGAATCCAGCGGGCGGTAGCAGAAGTAGCTGTGGGGAAGGCGGATCAGCTGCTCCGCGCTCAATCGATCCGCTTCGCCGGGCGGATCGACGCGAGCGTCGGTCAACCGGTAATCGATCGCCGACAATCCGGTCGTATTCGGGTAGCCCAGATAGGTGACCTGTACCGGCGCCGGTTTCATCGCAAAAACGGAAAGCCGGTTATCCATGGTGTGTCCCGTGAGGTCGACGAGAATATCGATGCGATCCTCGCGAATGCGCTGCGCCAGCTCTTCATCGGACTGGTACACGCAATCCACCCAGTGTTCGGCGAAACCGCGCAGCCGCTCGGTGACCTGATCCTCCACGCGATGGTTGTGATAGCAGAACACCTCGAAACGCCCTCGATCGTGATTCTCCAGTATCGGTTCAATGAAGCAGGCGACGACATGGAAGCGAAAATCGGGGGAAAGGTATCCGATGCGCAGCCGCCGCCCGCCGAGGGGCTCGGCACGCGGCGCGACATAGGGTTTCGCGAACCGCGCTCCATAGCGCTGGTGCTCCGCATACAGTTCCTCGGGCCCGACATCCTGCGAATACTGGAGGGTCAGCAGGAGATTCGACCATGCATGAACATTGGTCTCGTCGCTCGCCAGGACGCGGCGAAATTCCCGTATCGACTCGTCGATACG
>Ga0224495_10002929_pt1 | contig 10768 bp, 9 predicted proteins | sample SF_Jul11_sed_USG_FD_168128 | JGI IMG/M metagenome (GOLD analysis project Ga0224495, IMG submission 168128) | Sediment microbial communities from San Francisco Bay, California, United States - SF_Jul11_sed_USGS_4_1 | ecosystem: Environmental > Aquatic > Marine > Sediment | place: USA: California...
GGGATATTGAATCTCTGATAGCCGAAGAACTGCGCACCGTTACCGAGGTGTATCATCTTGACCATGTGGAAGTCTCCTGTGGTGACCACAATATCCCTACGGCGACGGTCAGGCTCATCGCTCCGGACGGGCAGAGTCTGGCTGATGCTGCTCTGGGCACAGGTCCTGTGGATGCCGTATATAAGGCCATCAACCGCATAGTCGGCATACCTAATAGACTCACGGAATTCACTGTAAAGTCCATTACCGAGGGCATTGACGCCATCGGAGAGGTCTTGATAAGGATAGAGAGCGAGGGTGTAACCTATACCGGGCGTGGTGCTGCGACCGATATCATTGTGGCCAGCGCCAAGGCATACATGAATGCCCTGAATCGTTTGTTGTCGGTGAAAAAGGGGAGATAGTGATGTCGAGGGCAAAGGTGCTTGAATCTGAAAATCAAGTTTTCAGAGGTCTTCTGAGGAGGGTGTTTGGAAACATAGTGCGAGGCTTTAGCCTCGTGCTGCACGACCCTGAAGGGTCGCACTACAAAATGTGGAGGTGATGAATTTGAGTTCTTTGCTGGAAATGATACTGAGATTCTTGTTGGCGGTTGTCTTGGGGGCAGGCATTGGGTTTCAGCGAGAACGGGCAGGCAAGGCAGCGGGGCTGCGCACGCATATATTAGTTAGCGCCGGGGCAGGCCTTTTCACCTTGGTATCTATATATGGGTTTAGTGGTGCAGTGGTTGACATCTCTCGAGTTGCCGCTGGAGTAGTAGTTGGAATTGGTTTCATCGGCGCTGGCGTTATTCTCCGTGGCCAGCGTCAAAAAGAGGTGGCAGGACTGACCACTGCAGCCACCATCTGGATAACTGCCGCCGTAGGTCTGGCTGCGGGGGCAGGAATGTATGTGGTCTCCGTTATAGCAACTGCGGTCGCCGTAGGTGTTTTGTTTCTTCCTAAAGTTCGTGGTTAAGAAGGTCACTGTGGGCAAAGCAATCTGAATGAGAATCTTGGTTCAAGAATTTTTGACAACACTCTTGGCAAAGAGGCATTTGGTATGCTAAATATTTTGCACACTGCTGATATTCACCTCGGGGCGAAGTTCGTAAGTCTAGAGAATAAGGGTGCTTCTCAACGAGAGCAGTTGAGAGCCACATTTAAGAACGTTATTGCCACTGCAATAGCTGAGAGTGTAAACATCGTTTTAATTGCCGGAGACTTGTTCGATTCCAGTCAACAGCCACAGAGAAATGTGGATTTGGTGATTGAGCAGTTTAATCTGCTTGGGTCAAATAGCATCCCGGTCTGCCTTATCCCTGGCACCCATGATTCTCTTGATTCCTCCTCAATTTATAGAAAAGTTGACTTTGAGGCAAAATGCCCCAATCTAAAGATTTTCGCTGATGAAAATATCTCCTACAAAGAGTATCCCAGCCTCGATTTAACAGTATATGGGAAACCAAATCTGAGTAATAAGTCCTACGTAAGCCCATTGAAAGGGCTTAAGCGTTCGACCTCAAGCAGGTTTCATATCGCTATGGCTCACGGGTCATTCTATATCCCGGAGAAGATAGCGGGGGATGACCATGTCTTCAGACTTGAGGAAGTTAAAGCCAGTGGCATGGATTATCTGGCACTGGGGCACTGGCATCGAGTCTATCGCTGCTCAGAGGAGCCTCCAACCTGGTATTCCGGCCCGCCGGAGTGGATATCTGGCCAAACAGAGAGGGGTGTAGTGCTTTTAGTCAGCCTCTCGCCCGCCGGTGAGGTTGAAGTTGAACCCAAGAAGCTTGGGCTTCGTGACTATACCGAAGTAGAGATAGACATGAGTGAGATAGAAGACTTGGCGATGCTGAAATTGAGAATCTCCGAGGGGGCAAATCAGAATTTGATAAGAAAAGCTACTCTCAAGGGACTTCGCGATGCCGAATTTATAGTAAATCCAGAAGAATTGGAAAGCGAATTGGGGGAGAAATTTTTCCATCTTAGTGTTATGGATAAATCTCATCCGAAGTCAGGAGAGGTCGCAGAGGTTGAAGAGCGGTTGATTGGAAATAGATTTATTAGGCTAATGAAGGGACAAATTGAAGGCCTAGAAGGGGAGGAGAAAGACATTGCTGAGAATGCCCTTCAGTATGGCATAGCTCTTCTGGACGGGAAGGAAGTTTTGTAATGCGGTTGAAAAAGATTGAGCTAAAAAATTTCAAGAGGCTTGTTGATTTTCAAGCTCAGTTCAGCCCTGGGATAAATGTGGTCAAAGGTCCGCTGAATGAGATGGGGAAGTCCACTTTGCTTGAGGGTATCGTTGTTGCACTTTTCCATAATCCTAGAAGCACTGCGAAAGGGCTTAAAGATTATGTTTCCTGGGGCCTAACTAGGCAGTTTCGAACCAGTCTTGAGTTTGAAGATAAAGGGAACAGATACTTGCTGGAGAAGGATTTTGACAAAGGAACCGCCAGGCTTACTAGTGAGAACGGCCGAGAAGAGTTCGATACTTTCAAGGAGATCTCGGAGAAAATGGCTGAGTTACTGGGCACCAAATCTGACACGCTTTTCTTATGTTCTTCTTGCATTCGTCAAGACCAGGTAAGTGAAATCTCATCAGGTAAGAAAGAAATTAACGAAAGCCTGGAAGAGATTGTGAGTGGCGGTAAAGAAAGCATTCTTGCCTCACAGGTGATGCAGAAATTAGATGACAGAATCTCCGAGATTAGGAAAGGATTGGATAGACCAGCAAAGATAAAAGGCAGCTTGGCGTTGCTGAGAGACCAACGAGATGAGTTTTTGCGGAAATATAGAGAGGTTAGGGATGAGGTCGCCAAAATTGAGGCGCGAAAAATCGAGCTAGTGGAAATGGATAAGAAACTGGCTGAGGTTAAGGAGCAATACGAAAATGCCAAGGTTTTGTTGGATAAAAACAAGCAGCGTAAAGAGATCGAGGCATCTATAAAAGACTTAAAGCAGAAATATGATGAGGTGGAAGAGCTACTCGGTGGGGTGAATGGGCTGATGACCAGACTTGAAGCGGCAGACGAGGCACTCAGGTCCGTTGAAGGGCTTGAAAATGAGCAACAGGTCTCGGAATTTAGAAAGGGGCTGGATGCAATCCAGTATAAACGGGGTGATACCGAGAAGGACCTGGCTATGAGAGGGAAAGAACTAGCAGAAGCGAAGGAGAAGTTGGAGAGGAAAAGATCTCAAGCATTTTTTGGTTCGGGACGTAGTATAGCTGTTCCGGTGACGATGATCATAATCGGGGTAATTGGAGCATTGGTTGTCCATTTATACTCTTTGGGTTTAACGATCCTGGGCGCAGCACTTCTTGTCATAACCGTAATAAGAGAGAGAACTGCGTTCATTCGTGAGGAGATCAGTATTGCAGATCTTGAAATGCGCCTCCAGAAAATGAAGGAGGCTCTCGGTGGACTTACCACGAAGCAAAGTGAATTGCTGGCTGGGGCTAAGTGCAGAACGGTTGGCGAGTTCGATAAGAAGGAAAAGGATTTTAAGTCCTGGATTGCAGAGAAGGGCAGCCTAGAAGCTCAGTTAAAGGGGATGTTGAGAGGTAAGACGGTTGAAGATTTCCAGAAGCAAAAACAAAAGATAGCGAGGGATTTAGCGGTTGAGGAGGCGAAGCTCACCGATGATTTGAAGGCCACGGCGCTGAGCACGGAACAATACATCGAACTAGAGAAGAGGGTTCGAAGTTTAGAAGTCAGGCAAGCTGAGCTTGAGAAGCAGAGAAGACGCTGCGAAGTAATCATCGAGCAGGCAAGATTTAACATAGAGAACCAAATTGGATTGGAGGAAGAACTGAAAGGAATCCACGAGGCTTTGAGACACGAAGAGAAAAAGGTGAAAGTCTATGGATTAGCCAGGGAATTTATCTCCAAGGCGAGAACTGAGATTCTCTCGTCAGCCGGAGAAGCTTTGGAGAAGGAAATTCAGAGGTATTTGGCTATCTTTACCGATGGCAAGTATAAGCAGGTCAAAGTCAACAAGGAAGCCTTGGAGTTCCGGGTATATTCAGATGAAAAAAGAGACTGGGCTAAGCCCGAGGAGTTGAGTGGGGGGGTAATTGATGAATTCTATCTGGCATTTCGAGTCGCCCTGGCAAAACTGATATTTGGCGATAAGAAGCCGCCCTTGATATTAGACGATCCCTTTGTCAATTTTGACTCCGTCCGTCTGGACAGGACGCTGGATTTCTTCAAGACACTGGCCTCAGACTATCAAATTATCATATTCGCGCTGAGCGATTCATATGATAGGGTAGCTGATAACATTGTTTTGTTGGGTAAAAAAGAGAGGCAATGTATGGCTCTACAGCAGATAGAAGGCAAAGATTTCCCCAAAATTGACCTGATAGGGAAGTCCGGTAATGCCGACAACGTTATTTATCTTCCAGACAATCTGCATTAGCTCAAAATGTTTGTTGATGGGGGACCAAGTTATCAGTGTAATATATTGGGCGAAAGACCGAGGAGGTTAAAAATGGGTTGTATTTCTCCTACACTGGCTGTAAGGAATATGAAGCAGACGATTCAATTCTACAGGGCTTCCCTGGGATTTAAGATAGGAATGGCTTTCCCAGATGCCGACAACCCGGAGTACGCCGACCTATCTAAGGATGGGATGGTTATCATGCTAATACCGGCTAGGAATGTGGGTATTCACAGTAAGCAAAAACTGGGCATTGGTGTGAACTTGTATATGCAAATCGACGGGGACATAGACGAATACTACAAGGAGCTAAAGAAGAAGGGCGTCGAGATTGTAGTTGACATAAAGGACGAGCCGTTTGGCATTAGGGACTTCACAGTCGAGGATATTAACGGATATAAGCTGACATTTAACCAGGTGTCCAAAGCCGTTAAGGCTTGTATGAGCTGCGGCATGCCCATGAACAAGCTCGAGGATTTCGGTGGAGGAAATCCGGAGAATTTGTACTGCGTATACTGTTCAAACCCGGACGGCAGCCTCAAAAGCCGCAAAGAGGTGTTTGAGGGCATGGTCAACTTCATGATGATGTCCCAAAAGATGGAAAGAGAAACTGCCGAGAGCGCAGCGAAAGAGCGTATGTCCAAGATGCCTGCGTGGAGCGGTAGAGTCTGAATTTGTGTGTACTGTCAGTGTATTTTGACTCGGAGCCGAGAACCACAACTTCCGAGTCACAACTCTCTTTTCCCTCTCCAATGAAAAAGCAAATAAGCTTGTGCAAAAAACGAGGTTGACATAATCACCCAACAAGCATATAAATACCCTCTCCTAGTCAAAGAAGGCAAAGCGAATATATAATTAGGAGATTTTAGAGCGGGAATATACTAAGGCGAGATTGGAGAGGTAAAAAGTATGGAATTCGATATAGCGGTTTTGCCCGGCGATGGGGTTGGACCTGAGGTAATGACTCAGGCGCTAAAGGTTTTGCAGGCAGTGGGTGAAAAATTCGGGCACAGCTTTCACCTCCGTGATGGTCTCATAGGAGGCATTGCCATAGATACTCTGGGCACAGCCCTCAGCGATGAGACCTTGAAGATGTGCAAGCAATGTGATGCAGTGCTGCTCGGCGCTGTCGGGGGTTCTAAATGGGATGACCCTCAAGCTAAAATCCACCCTGAAGACGGACTTCTTGCTTTGCGAAAAGGGCTGAAGCTGTTTGCCAACTTACGCCCTGTGAGAGTCTTCCCTATGCTGGTGAATTCTACCAACCTCAAGCCGGAGGTGATTAAGGGTGTTGACCTGGTGATGGTTAGAGAGCTTACTGGTGGCCTTTACTTTGGTCAGCCCAAAAAGCAATGGCGGACTTCGAAGGGAAGGCAGGCTGTTGATACCTTGGCGTATTCGGAGACAGAAATTGAGCGTATATTGAGGGTGGGCTTTGAGCTGGCTCGCAGCCGCCGGAAGAAGCTAACCTCTGTGGACAAAGCCAATGTTCTCCAGTCATCCCGGCTATGGCGACAGATTGCCATAGAAATGTCCGCCGATTATCCCGATGTTGAACTCCAGCATATGCTGGTTGATGCTTGTGCCATGAGGTTTATTCAGCGCCCTGCTGAATTTGATGTTCTGGTTACGGAGAATATGTTTGGCGATATACTCACAGACGAGGCTTCCATGCTGGCTGGCTCCATGGGCATGCTCCCTTCGGCCAGTTTAGCGGGAATTCCCAGGGGAAAAACCTTTGGCATGTATGAGCCGATTCACGGCAGCGCTCCTAGTCGAGCGGGGCAAGACCTGGCTAATCCTATTGCCACAATCTTGAGCGTAGCCATGATGCTTCGCTATTCCTTTGCCCTGGAAACGGAAGCTGAGGCTGTCGAAAATGCTGTCCTGGCGATCCTGGAGCAGGGTTATAGAACTTACGATATAATGTCGGACGGGAAAACCAAGGTGGGGACGAAGGAAATGGGAGATTTGATTGCACAAAAGGTGAAAGCTTAAGGGAACTTCCGTGACAACAGTGCAACTTTACGATACCACTCTAAGGGACGGTGCCCAGGAGGAAGGTATTTCCTTTTCCGTTGAGGATAAGCTCAAGATTTGCCTGAAGCTTGATGAGCTGGGCGTTGATTTTGTCGAGGGCGGCTGGCCAGGCTCCAACCCTAAGGATACCGAATTCTTTGGCAGAGCGCGGAATCTGCACTTGACACATTCTACTCTGGTGACCTTCGGCAGCACTCGACGTTCAGATTGCCGAGCGGAGGAAGACCCTAATCTCCAGGCCTTGCTTGAGGCCAAGACCAAAGTGGTTACTATCGTGGGAAAAGCCTGGGATAAGCAGGTAACCCGGGTTCTGGAGACAACACTGGAAGAAAACCTTAACATGATTACAGATTCCACAAGTTACCTCAGGGCGAAGGGGCTCCGGGTTTTCTTCGATGCCGAGCACTTCTTCGATGGCTACAGAGATAATCCTGAATATGCCTTGCAGGTAGTGGCGGCTGCGGCCGAAGCCGGCGCGGAATGCGTAGTCCTTTGCGATACCAACGGCGGCAGTCTGCCGCAACAGGTAGTAGAGGCTGTTAAGGCTGTGCAGAAGGCAAGTCCCGTCGCTCTGGGCATTCACACCCATAATGATGCCGAGCTTGCCGTAGCTAATACCCTGGCTGCTGTGGAAGCGGGGGTTACTCAGGTTCACGGGAGCATTAATGGCTATGGTGAGCGCTGTGGCAACGCCAATCTCTGTTCCATCATACCAACTTTGAAACTTAAAATGGGCATTGATTGCGTTACCGACAAGCAACTGAGTAAGCTCAGCGACGTCTCTCGCTATGTATCAGAGCTGGCTAACATGCCGCATTATGACCGGCTTCCTTATGTTGGCGATGATGCCTTCACTCACAAGGGTGGGATTCACGTATCGGGCTTGATAAAGTGGGAAGATAGCTATCAGCATATAAATCCGGGCCTAGTAGGCAACCGCCCGCATGTTGTCGTTTCCGAGCTAGCCGGGAAGGGAAGTATTGTCTTTAAAGCTAAAGAGCGGGGACTACCTGTCCCTAAAGGCAAAGCAATTGAGGAAGTACTGGAGCAAATCAAGATACTTGAGAAGCAAGGTTTCCAGTATGACGTCGCCGAGGCGTCTTTTGACCTTCTGCTCCGCCGGGTTCAGCGCGACTACCGGTCACCTTTCGAGCTAGTCGATTTCATGATCGTGGTGGAGAAACGGCGCCGTCCGCCCACCAGGGGGAATCAGGAGGAGCCACTGTCAGAAGCCACTATCAAGGTCAAGGTGGATAACAGGGTAGTGCATACGGCTGCTGAAGGTGATGGCCCGGTTGACGCCCTGGACAAAGCTCTGCGTAAAGCCTTGCTCCAGTTCTATCCTGACCTGACGGCTGTAAAACTCATTGACTATAAGGTGCGGATCCTGGAGGAAACCGCTGGCACTGCTTCTCAGGTACGGGTGCTCATTGAATCCAGCGACGGCAGGGAAAACTGGCGGACGGTGGGCAGTTCCACCAACATCATCGAAGCTAGCTGGCTGGCCCTGGCCGACAGCATGGAATACTGGCTAACAAAGCAGGCTGGGAAAGCGAAGGGCTGACCTCTTCCTTTCAGCACCGCGACTTTAGCCAGGCCACAACGAAATCCATGGCTGCTTTTTCCAGGCGCATTTTATGCTTGGCACCGGGTATTATTTTTAGCTCTTTCGGCTCTTTGGCTTTCTGGTAGAGCCTACGGGCATGCTCCAGGGGTATCAATTCGTCGGCGTCTCCATGAACCAAAAGGAGAGGGCGAGGGGAAATTTTGTCTACCCAGTTGATGGGAGAGATGGTCTCAAATCCTCTTTGCCATTCCTCTATCGATGGTGGAAAATCCTTGTCCCTGATGGCTCCTATTTGACGAAACCGTTGGATGGTGTCCAGAGGCGTTTCTCTCTGAGGGAGAGAGCGAAAGTCCGCAGGACAGGCACAGGTTACCACTGAAGATACTCTAGGGTCATGAGCGGCAACATAAACGGAAACTGCTGCCCCTCCGCTAAATCCCAGCAAGCAGATACGGGCCTTATCTGTCTCTTCCAGACTATACAGAAAATCAAGAGCGGCTCGTAAATCTCGACTCCAGCCTAGGATGTCTAAATTACCTTGGCTCTTTCCCGTCCCTCGGAAGTTAAAGATCAAGGTGACGAAGCCAGCCTGGCAGAAACGTCGCGCCAGCAATGTATAGCCCTTATCGGTGGGGTCGGGGGGAGTAGCTGGAATGCCATGGCAGATGCATAAGGCCGGGTGAACCTTGTCCCCTGACGGAATATGAAGCTCGCCGCCAAGCTCGAGTTCGTCGGCTTGCAAGCGAATTTCTTTTACCTCCATATCTCAAAGGGTCAAAAATAGTCGATTCGCCTTCTTCTCCTGAGAACGAACCCTGCTATGAGTCCCCCCAACAACCCCCCGAGGTGGGCTTGCCAGGCTATGCCGGAGAACAAGAAAGAAAGCAGGAAGAAGATTAAGATTGCCACCCAGAGCGGCATGGCGATCGGGATGAAGAATATGTAGACTGGCACCCTGGGGACCAGTACTGCCAGCGCCCCACCGATGGCGAAGATAGCGCCTGAGGCTCCTATACCTGTGACGTTCGGAGGGGCAAGGAGAATGTAAAGAGCATTTCCTGCCAGTCCCCCGAGAAAAAATACCGCCAGGAAGCTTCTCTCTCCCACTGCCCGGAGGAAGAAGCTTCCCAGAAAATACAGGCTTATCGTATTGAATAAAATGTGGGCAAAACCGCCGTGGACAAACATACTGCTTATGATGGTCCAAGGCTGTTGGGAAAGCTGATCTGGTCTCAAGCCAAGAAGTAGAACAACTTTGTTGACAATTTCGCCAGCTCTCTCGATTGGATACTCACCAATCACAATTTCGAGTATAAAGATTAGGACATTCAGAGCTATTAGAAACCACAGGACATTTAAATTGATGGGGCGATAGGTTCGCATTGTGCAATTATAGGTTAAATCTGACTTCCGGTTCAACAGGCTGTCTCAGCGAGAGCGTTTACCAATGTCATTCTGAGGAATACCGATGAATCGGGACGACGAAGAGTCTCTGGACGCAGTCCCCGAGCCGGGCCCGGTTTCTCCACTTCGGTCAGAATAGAAAGTTTCACTTGTCATTGCGAGGCTGACGGGTTCAGCCGAAGCAATCTCCGGGATTGCCGCGCTTCGTTCGCAATGACGAAACGAGAGCAGGTCAGGATGACAGATGGATGTTGTTGAACAGTCTCCGGCTCAAAGAGCTGGTGGGTTATGATGTATTGTAATATCTGGCGCGGTGAGTTTATAATGGGGAGCATATTTAGGCTAGCAAGATATTTTTGCTGTAGGAGCTTTAGGTGAGCGAGCAGAACCCAGAGAGAAAACGAAAGTTTCTCCCAATAGTCGTAGTAGGGGTGATTTTAGCAGCTCTCTGCGGCATTTCATTGTACATACGCATAGCCCTGCCTCATGACCAGATTTTCGTCAATGGCTCGGTCTGGTTCCGGGAGACTGATGCCTATTACTACATGCGCAACATAGAAACTCTGGTTCATAACTTTCCCCACTATAATTCCTTTGACCCCTACATGCTCTTCCCCGGTGGTGCCGGAGCGCTTGCTCGGCCATTCTTCGCCTGGCTTGTGGCTGGCATTATTTTGCTCGTTAAAGGAGCGGCATCAAGTCTGCACAGCATGGAAGTGGTGGCCGCTTACATGCCCGCTATTCTGGGCACTCTGGTACTCTTTCCAGTGTACTTTATCGGCAAGGAGCTGTTTAACCGCTGGGCGGGCGTAATTGCCGCCGCCCTGGTTGTCGTCTTGCCTGGCGAATTTCTGCATCGTTCCTTACTCGGCTTTACCGACCACCATGTAGCTGAGGTTTTGTTTAGCACAGTGTCCATGCTCTTTCTCATAATGGCCATTAAACGGGCTCGAGAAAGAGAAATTTCCTTCAGCCACGTTCTCACCAGAGACTGGTCAACCATCACCAAACCCCTAGTCTATACCCTGCTGGCCGGTGTCTTCCTGGGTCTCTATCTCCTTTCCTGGAGTGGCGGGCTGATGTTCATCTTTATTGTATTCATTTACCTGGTGATTCAGTTCATAGTGGACCACTTGAGGCGCAAGTCAACTGACTATCTGTGCATCGTCGGCACTCCCCTTTTCATTATTGCTCTCCTCATGCTTCTTCCTTTACTGGCCAAGGGCAGCCTGGATATTATGACTCGCGTATCACTGCTAATTGCCATACTGGTACCGGTAGTCCTGAGTATTATCTCGCGGCTCATGGCGGCCCGGGCTTTGAAGCCTGT
>Ga0224495_10002930_pt1 | contig 10768 bp, 6 predicted proteins | sample SF_Jul11_sed_USG_FD_168128 | JGI IMG/M metagenome (GOLD analysis project Ga0224495, IMG submission 168128) | Sediment microbial communities from San Francisco Bay, California, United States - SF_Jul11_sed_USGS_4_1 | ecosystem: Environmental > Aquatic > Marine > Sediment | place: USA: California...
GAAGGAACTTTACTTAGCTGTTGTCGAAAGATTGAAATCAGATTTGAAGAAATCGGCGGTCGTTAATTGCGGTTTAACTTCCTCGAGGGGTGCTGTCCCTGCTCTAAAACATTCAAGAATGGTTTCTCTTCCCATGCCGATCTGTCCTGTTCGAGGGTCGATCTTCGCAAACTCGACTCCTTCGGGAATAGGGAAGTCCTGGACAGGTTTGTCCTTTAATATCTTCGACATAAAGGTCACCCAGATAGGCGACGCAGCGCGTGACCCCGTTTCATTTTCCCCCAGGGATATCTCATCATCGAATCCCACCCAGACCCCGGTGATGAATTCAGGCGTGTATCCGATAAACCAGGCATCAATGAATTCGTCAGTCGTCCCTGTTTTAGCTGCCACGGGTCTTTTGAGTGCTTTGGCCTTCCATCCGGTTCCATTTTGGACGACCCCTTCCAAGAGGTATGTCATTAAATAGGCTGTCTCGGGAGTAATGACTTTTTCCTGTTCGGGTAACTCTTTAGGATAAAAGAGAGGAAGATTTTCTTCTATCAGATTTCCATCCCTGTCCAAAATTTTCTTAATGAAAATGGGCTTAAAGATCCTTCCTTCGTTGGCAAATACAGCATAGGCGTTGATCAATTCATATAGGGAAAGGCTTGAAGACCCCAGGGCCATGGAAAGGTCGTTTTGCAGAGGAGATGAAATCCCCAGTTTTCTCGCGTAGGCGATGATGTGGTCGAGGCCGATGTGCTCAGCGATCTTCACGGTTACCACATTGACCGAATGCGTTAAGGCGTTTCGGAAGGTGATCGGTCCCAGGAATCTTTCCCCATAATTTTTGGGTTTCCATGTGTTCTCTCCGGATTCATAGAGGACCGGGGCATCCACAACGAGAGAGGTGAGGGTGTAGCCTTTATCTAATGCCGATGCGTAGACAATCGGCTTGAAAGCCGAGCCGGTCTGTCTACGGGCTTGAATAGCTCGATTGAACTGGCTTTTGCTAAAGTCCCTACCCCCTACCATGGCTTTCACATATCCCGAAGACAGGTCGAAACAGAGAAGGGCTCCTTCCAAGGCGAGCGGTACTGCAGCCGGGTCATATTTTTGTCGTTTCTCAATCTCTCTCAACCCGGATTCAACAGATTCTTGAGCGATTCTTTGAGAGGTTAGATCGATGGTCGTGTAAACCTGAAGGCCTTTCTTGTATAAGGCCTCTTTTCCGTACTTGTCTTCTACATACTTTCTGACGACCTCCACAAAATTGGGAGCCTTATCCGTAAAGGGATTCTGTTTCTCTTTAAACCTTAATGGCATCTGTAAGGCTTGACCGAGCTGGCCGTCAGAAATGAACCCTATCTCAACCATTCGATGAAGGACATATTGTTGCCTTTTTCTTGCCTGATCTGGATGACTCAGGGGAGAGTATTTGCTCGGGGCCTGTGGTAGCCCTGCGAGCAATGCGGACTCTGCCAGATTCAGTTCCTCGATCGATTTTCCAAAATAATTCCCAGCCGCAACAGAAACCCCGTAGGCTCCGTGTCCCAAATAGATTTGATTGAGATACAAAAAAAGAATTTCTTCCTTAGTAAGATATTTTTCGATCTTGAAGGCCAGAATAGCCTCGCGGATCTTCCTTGCAAAGCTCCTTTCCGGTGAAAGGAGGAGTGATTTAACCACCTGCTGGGTGATGGTACTACCCCCTTGAAGAACCTCTCCCGAAAAAATATTTCGGAATAGGGCTCTGGTGATGGCCAAATAGTCGAGCCCCTTGTGTTGAAAAAACCTGGCGTCCTCACCAGCCACAAAAGCTTGAATCAGATGAGTAGGCATTCTTTCAAGGGGGACGACTTGTCTCTTTTCAGAAAAAAATTCGCCAATGAGTTCCCCATCATGAGCATAGAAGCGGGTTATCGTGGAGGGTTTATAGTTCCTTAAAGTATCAAGACTTGGTAACCCATAGGTGAAATAAAAGTAGGATAGAACCCCAAATATGAAGACCACCGTCGTCAGGATCATTACAATGGAGATCGAAATTTTAATCCACTTTTCAAGCTGATTCGGTTTCATTGGATCCTTGACTTCTTTTCCAATAAATTATAATCATTATAACAATTCTTCCATCTTTAGGGAAGCGTAGAGTGTCAGTCCCGCAGGAACTCTCATCTGAGGCGGCAAACAAACGGATAAGGAACGGTTCGTGAAAGAAATTATGAAAGAGACCCTTTCCATTTTGATCCCTGTTTTTAATGAGGAAGAGAACATTCTCCCCCTCTACGAACGGCTGACCAAGGCACTTCAAAAAACAGGAAGGGCTTATGAAATCCTGTTTGTCGATGATGGGAGTTCAGATGGATCACTCGAAGTCCTCATTGATATTAGCAAAAAGACCCCAAATGTAAGGGTCATCAGTTTTTCCCGTAATTTCGGACAGACAGCAGCCCTAAGTGCTGGAATCGATTCATCAAAAGGGGATATCATCATTCCCATGGATGGAGACCTTCAGAATGATCCGGAAGACATCCTTCTTCTCCTTCAAAAAATCGAAGAGGGTTATGATGTCGTGAGCGGTTGGAGGAAAGATCGGAAAGATCCATTCTTTACCCGTCGATTCCCCTCGACGATCGCGAACAAGATGATTTCGCTCATCGGAGGAGTCCGGCTGCACGACTACGGATGTACACTCAAAGCTTATAAAAGGGATATCCTAAAGAACATTCGGCTCTATGGCGAAATGCACCGGTTCATTCCCATCTATGCCCATTGGATCGGGGCACGTGTTTCAGAGATTCCAGTGAACCATTTCCCGAGGGGATCCGGGGCGTCAAAGTACGGTCTCAGCCGGATCTTTAAAGTCATTTTAGACTTAATGGTAGTCAAATTCCTCCTGTCGTATTCCCAAAAACCGATCTATGTCTTTGGAGGAATGGGGCTTCTAATGATGTTAGGTGCACTTCTCTCTGGGGGATGGGCTATCTATCTCAAGATATTTAAAGGAATCTCATTCATTCTCACCCCTCTCCCCCTTTTAAGTGTTCTCCTTCTGGTGTTAGGTTTTCTTTCCATTCTGATGGGCTTCCTGGCTGAGATTCTGACCAGAACCTATTACGAATCGCAGAGAAAACCCACCTATCAAATCAAAGAGACCATCCCTTAATTTGGTATAGCCGAATGTTACTCCCGTTCAATGGAGGCAGGCATGGAGAGTGCAAAATTGTTTTCGGGGTTAACGTTGAAGGGCCAGGAAGCGAGTATGCCTGCCGGTAGTAGGCAGGGTTTAGGGTCAAAGGGTTACGTCAAATTCATAAGCCGAACAACGTAACCGAATGACGAAACAGGCATCGTTACCCTTACCCCTTGCACCGAAGACTTTATTAACATTATACCTGAAAACCCCGTCCTGTGCGTGCCTGCCGGTAGGCAGGGACGGGGCTGAAAGATGTGTCTGTCGAAGGCAGAAAAAAGGACCAGATGCTGAAACAAGCCTGATCTTCATCAGTCCAAGGTTCATGACAAGATGGTTCGGTTCCGGTCTTGGTGTCATCCCGAACTTGTTTCGGGATCTCGGTTTTAGGTTTAGAGAATTTGGGTTTAAAGCCCCGCCCTGTGGGTGGGGTTCTTTACTATCCAAAATATTATGTGCGGCATTTTAGGATTTCTCACCTATCAAGCTGTGAATATCCCTGATGAGGGGGTCCTCAGATCGATGCGGGATACTCTGCTTCATCGAGGGCCTGATGACTCTGGAGAGTTCATCAGGCCTCTGGATGATGGAGGCCCTTTTGTCTTCTTTGGCCATCGTCGGTTAAGCATCATCGATTTGACCAGTGGGCACCAACCCCTCTCAAATGAGAATGGGAAGATATGGGTGACCTTCAATGGAGAAATTTACAACTTCCAAGAATTGAGAAATCAGTTGGAAGCTCTGGGGCATCAATTTAAAACAAACTCCGACACAGAGGTCATTGCCCACGCTTATGAGGAATATGGGGAAAGTTGTCTTCGCCACTTTAATGGAATGTTTGCGATTGGGATTTGGGATGGAATGCGAAAAAGGCTGTTTCTCGCGAGAGACCGCTTGGGGAAAAAACCGCTTTATTACTCCCTGATGAATGATACTTTTCTTTTTGCTTCAGAATTGAAGGCCCTTTTAGCTTATCCTTGTTTTTCAAGGAAGGTCGACCCGCTTTCTTTTATGAAATATCTTTTTTTCGAATATGTTCCAAGCCCTCATACGATTTTTAATGATGCCAAGAAACTTCCTCCTGCTTCCTACCTCATCTGGCAAAAAGGGGGAGTTAAAATCAAAGAATATTGGTCTCCTTTTGATTCAGAAAATAAAGAAAAGAATCTGCTAGAACCCGAAGTTGAGTCGAGGATGATTGAGCTTCTCAGGCAGTCTGTGAAACGTAGACTTATCAGCGATGTCCCCCTTGGTGTATTCTTAAGCGGAGGGATCGATTCGAGTGCAATTACTGCATTTGCCCAAGAAGAGGCTCGAGGGAAGATAAAGACATTTTCTATTGGCTTCGAGGATCCTTCATTTGACGAATCGAAATATGCACGTGTGGCGTCTGAATATCTCGGAACAGATCACCACGAACAGACGATGACCCCAGCTGATTTACTAAACCTGGTTCCCAACCTACCTGATATTTTGGACGAGCCGATGGCCGATGCTTCTATTCTACCAACGTACCTTCTTTCCAAATTTACCCGGAGATATGTGACCGTTGCTTTGGGTGGAGACGGAGGAGATGAGCTTTTTGCAGGGTATCCCACCTACCTTGCTCATAAGCTTGCTCGACCGTATGAATTTGTTTTGGGAAACTTACATCCCATTGTTTCTGCTCTGGGGAATTTACTTCCGGTCTCTGATGACAATATCAGCTTTGATTTTAAAGTTAAGAAATTCCTATCCGGGATCGGTTACCCCGATGGCATTCGGAATTCCGTTTGGCTTGGTTCTTTTTCTTTCCCTGAGTTGGAGAAGGTATTATCCCCCGACATGAACACACAATTTAATCAGGCTCGATTGACAGAAGAAATCACATCTTATGAGAAAGAGTATCCTTTAAAAGACAAGACAACTTTACTCCAGTATTTGGACCTAAAGCTTTATCTACAGGAAGACATTCTGGTAAAGGTGGACCGCGCGAGCATGGCCTGCTCCTTGGAGGTGAGAGCCCCTTTTCTCGACCATGAATTGGTTGAATTTATCATGAATGTCCCGTCTTCATTGAAATTGAGACGATTCACTACAAAATATTTGTTGAAAAAGGCAATAAAAAAGTTTCTTCCGAAAGAAGTTATCCAGAGGAGCAAGAAGGGATTCGGTGTCCCCATTGCGAAATGGGTAAAAGGCCCGTTGAGAGAATTATTTGGAGATCTTCTTGCCTACGATCGAATAAGAAGAGAAGGGTTCCTCAATCCAGACTATGTGACGGCTCTGTTTCAAGATCACCTTCTCAACAAGAGGGATAATCGAAAACAACTCTGGACGTTGCTGGTATGGGAGCTTTGGGCGAATCGTTATCATCCCTAAAATGAATATACCGCAAGGGGATAACAACCAAACCATAAAAGATTTCGGAGAACAATGGCTCCGGTACCGTGATAACGAAGGTTATTATGGTTCTCTTGAATTGTTCTCAGATATCCTTTCCCCATTTCTGAAACCTGATGAGATAAAGGGCTGCCGGGTCGCAGAGATTGGTAGTGGAACAGGAAGAATTGTTAATATGTTACTGGAGGCAGGCGCCAGGCACGTGATTGCTGTTGAGCCCTCTGAAGCATTTGAAGTTCTATGCCGAAATATTAGACAGCCAGAAAAGGTGACCTGTCTCAAAATAACCGGGGATCAATTGCCTCCTCAAGGCAATCTGGATTATGTTTTTTCAATAGGCGTGCTCCATCATATTCAAGAGCCTGCCGCGGTCGTTAAAGCAGCTTTTGAAGCATTACGTCCAGGGGGGCGATTTTTTGTTTGGTTATACGGCAAAGAGGGAAACGAAATCTACCTCGCTTTTCTCAAAGCATTGAGAATTTTTACGAAACATCTGCCGCACTTTTTACTTTGGGCTCTGGTTGAAACGATGTATTGGCCTTTACTGCTTTATATCAAGTTGTGTCAAATATTTCCTTTGCCAATGGGAGGGTATCTCCTGTCAGTATTTAATAAAATGTCCTCAGATAAACGTAGACTTATCATCTACGATCAACTGAATCCTTCATACGCAAAGTATTATACCGGCCATGAGGCTGAAAGATTACTCTTAGAGCGGGGATTCAAGAATGTCTCCGCCCACCATCGTCATGGATATAGTTGGACCGTGATTGGCACAAAACCCCACTTCTGACCTTTTAGAAACATGCAGATTCTGTTATCAGATTTCATTCGATAGGTAGATTAATGCCTTTCTCTCCTTTTAGTTGAGGATCCCAGAGAAACAGGTAAATGGAAGCATCGTATGGGAATTTGTTGAAATTGAGAAAACTTCCGTCGAAATACCCCTTGAATAGGAGAGAAGTGTTTTGCCTCAGCTTTTTCGCATTATTTTTTTCCACCACGATCCATAATCGGTTTCCATCTGCAAGATACTGATTGCAGCAGTTTTTGGAATGATAGATGGTAAATAGTTTGTTCCGATAGGTAAAAGAATGACTGAATTGAATTTCTCCGCCTGGAACTTTGCGAAAAGAAAGGCCATAAATCCGCTGTCGTGGATACGTTCCGAAATAATGAAGCATCGCTGGCATATGTCCTACCGCACCGCAGAAAATCTTATCCCCCTCTTGAAGATTTAATTTCAGGTAGGTCACTAAGCCTTTAAAGTCTTGCTTCTCAGAACGATAATAAAAAGGGAGGATGATAAGGTTCGATGCGACAAATAGAATTACAAAGAAGAGCTTTAATCGCACGAGCCTTTTCAATTTTTCAAATTTGATTTCAATGCTATCCAGAGCCAAATAAATGATAAGGAAGAAGACAGGGAGAAAATTAATAAAGTATCTGGAAGTGATGAAATGGGTTATATGAAATATTTTGCAGAATGCATAAAGAGATCCAATCGGAAAAACGAACATAGTCATAAGAAGGAAAGCGTTCTCCCTATGTTTATGAAACAACGGAAGAACAGTCAACAGGATTACAGAGGTCACCAGCAAAGGGGCATGAGGTACCCAATCATGTAATATTCCATAAAAGATGCTAAAAAAGGAGACAGGGAATTTATCCTGGAGAGGGTCTTCCATGATAGGTTGCCCTCCATAATGGGTTGCCAAAAAAAGAACCCACGGTAAACAGAGTAAAAGAAGGATGCCATTCAGCATGAGTGCAGAGGAAAGGCGTTCTCTTTTTACATCGTCACCCGTTCGGTAAAACCAGAGCATCTGGGAAAATAAGATAAATGGAATAGAACTGTAACTCGTGTAAAATAAAAGGCTAAATGCGACCGCCGAGCCCAGAAGGTAGCTCTTTCTGGGTATTTGTAAATGTTTCAAGAAAAGATATAGACTGACCAATCCCAGAAACAGAAGAAGTGAGTAGGAACGCCCATCCTGGGAGAGGTAGATATGGTAAGTCATGAAGGTTAGGGAAAGGGTGCACGGAAGGGCGATACCAGGACAAAATAATCGTGAGAGGAAAAAGATCATGGGTATGGAGAGGGTTCCAAAGATGAGGGGGATGATCCTGAGGTCTCTTTCCGGCTTTTGAAAGGGATAGAATAGATGGGTGAGGACGAAGAAGAGGGGAGATTGGAGGGAGGTTGGATTCTCTTTATAAAATTTTATTTGACCTCTGAGATCGTCCCTTGAGTCATTGAAAGTATGGACTTCATCCAACCAGAGGGACTTTTGGTCAAATGTATAGAACCTTAGGGCGAATCCAATAATGAGACAAAGAATAAGGACGAGTAGTTCCTTTTGTTTTATTTTTTCCATGAGAAAGGACCTTTTCTAAACGGGATCGATGTACAGGATCCAATTATTGTTCGACTGGTAAGTCAATTCCTTTTTCTCCTGGAGATTTAGGATCGAGAAGAAAGAGATACATGGACGCATCGCTTGGAAATTTCCTGAAGTTGCAAAAGGCTCCATCAAAATATCCCTTGAAAACACAAGCGGAACATTCTTTCATTTCTTTAATGGCTGGTTTCCCCATGATTATCCATAACCGGCCCCCATCAGCGGCATATCGAGCATAACCTGAACTTGAAAAATGGATTGCAAATCTTTTCTTTTGACCTATCAAGGTGACTTTTGCCAATAATTCATGTCCTGCATCATCCAGCCAAACTGGATAATTATAATGCCGTGATTCTGGATATACTCTAAAGTAATGGAGCATTCCCGGGATGTAAGCTATTGATTTGACAAAAATTTTATCCCCATCTTGAAGTTGACCTCCTAAGTAAGATACCAAACCCCTGAAATCCTGTTTCTCAGAGCGATAATATAAGGGAAGGATGGTTATATTGGAAGCGATGAAAAGGATAAGAAAGAGGACCCTGAATCGAAGCACGCTATTCCACCTCTTTAATTTAGCCTCCATGGAATAAAGCGAAAGGAAGATTGAGATCAGGAAGAGAGGAAGAAAATTAATCACGTATCTGGAACTGAAGTAATGATTAATAATGACAATTTTGCAGAAGATGTAAAGTCCCAAGACAGGAGAAACAATTAATGCTAAGAGGACGAGGGCGTTCTTCCTATTTTGGGAGAAGATAGGGAAAAGAAATAACACCAGTATTGAAATAACCGTAAGAGGTGCAGCGGGAACCCAGTCATTGAGTATATTCAGGACAATTTGCTTAAGCGAGCCAAGATTTTCAGTAAAAATACGATCGACCACGGGTTGACCCTTGTAATTCAAAATTAGGAATATGATCCAGGGTGCGCAAAGAAGAAGGACAATACCATTTAATGTTAGAAAAGATGAAATATTAGGTTTTTTGTATTCTTCTCCCGGGTGGTAGAACCACAGTATCTGCGATAGAAGGATAAATGGAATGGAACTGTAGCTCGTATAAAACAAAATAGAAAAAAAGAAACCAACTAAGAGCAAATCTAATCTCTTGTGAGTTTTCAGGTATTTCAAAAAAAAGTAAAGGGCTACCACTCCAAGAAAAACAAGCAGGGAATAGGAACGACCATCCTGGGAGAAACTGATGTGATAAGTCATGAAAGCCAAAGAGAAAGCGCATGGAAAGGCGATAGGAGGTGAAAAAAGCTTGGCAAGAAAATAAATCATCGGTATTGACATAATTCCAAAGATGAGGGGGAAGATACGTAGATCTCTTTCTGGTTTTTCAAAGGGGTAAAATAGATGCGTAAGGAGATAAAAAAGGGGGGGATGAAGAAAGTCGGACGGATGCTCTTTAAAGTATTTTATTTGGTCTTTAATCCCTTGCCTCGCATCATTGAAGGTATGAACTTCGTCGATCCAGAGGGATTTTTGATCAAAAGTGTAGAACCTCAATGCGAATCCAACGATGAGACAAAGCATAAGGATGAGGACCTCTTTTTTTTCTTTATTGAAGCTCTTTTTGATCATCACTCTATGGAAAAATCGATTCCTTTCTCATTTGGCGATCTCGGGTCGTAGAGAAATAGATAGATCGAGGCATCCGATGGGAATTTGTTGAAGTTTACAAAACTCCCATCAAAGTATCCCTTGAATACAAAGGAATTAACTTCCATAAACTTTTTCGCGGTGTTCACCCCTACCACGAGCCACAATCGGCCTCCATCCGCAACATATTGGTCGCAGCAGATGTTAGACCAATTAAGGGTATAGGTCTTATTTTTATAGGTAAAGGGGAGTTCCACATGAACTTCGTTATCTGTGCCTCTTTGAATGGAAATAATCTGATGCCGTGTTTTTGGGTATGCCCCAAAATAATGGAGTATCCCGGGCATGTATCCCATCTGCCCATCAAAAATTTTATCTCTTTCTCGAAGATTAACCTTAAGATAATTCACTAAACCTCTGAAATCTTGTTTCTCAGCACGGTAATAGAAGGGAAGGATGGATAGATTGGAGGCAATAAAAAGGATGACGAAGAGGACTTTTAAACGGATGAGCTTCCTCACCTTGTCAAATTTAGCTTCAATGGAATGAAGTGAGAGGTATAGAGTGATGATGAAGGGAGGAAGAAAATTGGAAAAATATCTCGAGCTGACAAAATGAGTAATATTTAAGATTTTGCAAAAAAGGTAAACTCCACTTACAGGAAGGATGAAAAGAGCAAGAAGAATCGAGGCATTTTTCTTATTTTGTGAAAAAAAGGGAAACAAGACTAGAAGCATGATGGATGAAATCATTAAAGGCGCGTGTGGGGCCCAATCATGTATGATTAGATATAAGATGGTCAGAAAAGAGCCTGTCCCTTCAACGTGAAAGGAGGGCATGAGAGGCTGCCCTTTATAATTTAGCATGATGAGCAGAATCCATGGGATGCAAAGGAGAAGAGTGAGGCCGTTCAGGATAAGGAAAGAGGAGGAACGGGGTTTCTGGCCCTGACTGTGAACCCCGTAGAACATGAAGACCTGGGATAGAAAAATGAATGGAATGGAGGCATAACTCGTATAGAATAAAAGGGTATAAGTAGTAGCGACAGGTAAAAGGTAGGTTCTTCTTGATGTGCTTAAGTGTTTCATAAGAAAATAAAGAGCCGCCATTCCAAGAAACAGGATCAATGCATAAGATCGTCCATCCTGCGAGAGACTGATATGGTAGGTCATGAAGGTTAGGGAAAGGGTGCAGGGAAGGGCG
>Ga0224495_10002931_pt1 | contig 10764 bp, 8 predicted proteins | sample SF_Jul11_sed_USG_FD_168128 | JGI IMG/M metagenome (GOLD analysis project Ga0224495, IMG submission 168128) | Sediment microbial communities from San Francisco Bay, California, United States - SF_Jul11_sed_USGS_4_1 | ecosystem: Environmental > Aquatic > Marine > Sediment | place: USA: California...
GGGCTTCTGCACCCTGTCAGCAGCAAAGCCAAACTGGTTAAAAACGCAATTTGAAAAATACGAATCATAAGCATAGATTAGCGTTTGTAAACGTAGCTGTCAATAAATGGACTTGGACTCTCTTACTCTACTTCGCAAGCCTTTGCCGGTTTGAAATCCGCATTCGCCTTATACTGGCGTTTCTCGCGACCTCGGATTTCGATGATATTGAAAAAAACGGTTTAAGGAGGTGGCGGCATACTCGTAGCGAACATCCACTCTTCACCGGCCGTTTTGCCCCACCCATTGACAGAATCTATCTTCCAATAGTAAATGGTGCTATCAGCCATTGTGCCCGGGTCGAATGTGGCAGCAGTCTGGTTGCTTATGAAAGGCGGAGGACTGCTCGTCCCTAAGTAAACATCATACGATGTGGCGCCTTCCCCGGCCGTCCAGCTCAAATCAGCATTCTTGTCAATGTTCATTGCCCCATGACCCGGATTCGGATTACTCGCCGAAGCAGGCAGTGGTGGTATCGCCGATGCTGTCAGCCAGTGCTCGACTAAAACAGCCAGGTCCTTATGATTTATTGTGTCATCGCCCGCTGGTGGTGGAGCAATATCAACTGATGGTTCATCCCCGGACCAGTATTGTCCGAGTATACAGACATCTTTGAAGTCAATCTTGCCGTCCCTGTTGAAATCATAATCCGGAAGGTCGGCGTAATTCATACAGCAGACATGCCCATTGAGGTCCCACCCTGGGTATGCTGTTGTCCCCTCGTAATATTGACCGTGAGGATACACATCTTGGGTAACATGGTAAATATTCATGCCGCCATTGTTGCGCCAAGCCTGTAACATGTATGTCTGTCCGGCGACTACAGGGCAATCATTCACTCCCCAGAAGGCCTCCCAGCCGAAGGGCCAGCGATACGGTACAGAAGTGGTCGTCCCGACGGGCTGCAAGCCGGGGAATGTAACAATCCGAAGCTGCCAATCAAGTAAATCGTTACCGCCTATTATGCCCTGGACCCGGGCCGAAACCACACGGTTGCCGGTGGCCACAAAGGTTTGCCCGAAATAGGAGGGAGGATTCTGCCAGTTGCCATAAAAAGATTGGTCCGACCAGTAATCAGTACAGTCAACCCCACTATAGGCCAAGCTCTTCGTGTAAGGTGCATCGTTGTCCTGAATGGCGGGCGCTCGTTCATTCCAGCTGCCGTTCATATCAAGGTCAAATTCACCGGGATTCGACTCATCTGTTTTATATAGAAACCCTACCTCGAAAGAGTAATGTCCCCAGCACTCAGGACGGTGCGTTGTCATCAAACGCGTAGAATCACTCGTTGCTCCCTGTCCATCCACACATTTCAAATCATAATCATTATCCCATATCGGTATTTCGCAGCGGCCGTCGCTGTCCGTCGCAGCCATCAGAACATCCCAGGTCGTATACAAATCGATATTAGGTATCGGATTGCCATCTTCGTCCCACACCCAGACTCTGCACACATGTCCGCCGATGCAATCCGTACCGGCACTGTTTTCCCATGCGGATAATTGACGCTGGAAAGCTACTACAAAGTGACCCGCCCCGTAGGATATGCCTGGCAAAACAGAAATTAAAAATATAGCTCCAACCACAATAACTTTCGCTATGTCCCTCATTGCAACCTTATTTACATCGTGCATAGCTAACCCATTCCAAAAATGTATTCAATTATTGTTTCCCATCTATAATCATTTCCCACCGCAGTCAGGTTTCACTACTAAATATGATACCAAATTTAACTCCCCAATTCAACCACCTTTCTGTTACTATTCCCGCGATTTCGGTGGCAATTTTCCGCTAAAAGCATGAAAAAGGATGCAAACTGAAACTCATTTCCCCCAATATCACATAAGCTTATAATAGCTCGCTTAAGGAGGTGGCGGCGAGACCGTGAAAAATATCCACTCTTTGCCCACCGTTTTGCCCCAGTCATTGACCGAATCGATCCGCCAGTAGTGCTTAGCACCTGCAGCCATGGTGCCGGAATCGAATATAACAGCACTCTGATTGCCTTGGAACGTCCCCGGACCGGTCGTCGTGCCAAAATAAACATCGTACGATGTGGCACCGGCACCGGCCGTCCAGCTCAAATCAGAATTTGCATTGACCCCTGTTGCACCATTCGTGGGATTCGGATTACTCGTCTGACCCGGTTGTGGTGGCTTAATAGATTCCAGCCAGTTCCCCACAAATGCACAAAGGTCCACAATGGTGACAGCCCCGTCCCTTGTAATATCCGCCCATCGGCACCATCCGTTTGTACTATCGCACCCCGTATCCTGCCACCGCGATGCAAACCACGAAGAATCAGCGAAATCCACATCGTCATCGCCGTCAAGGTCGCAGTCCCACGAACAGACCAGCCTGCCTATCTGCCCGAAAGGTATCGCCTCAAAGCCGGGCAGTAAAAAGGCCGGCGAGTAGGAATGAAGCTCAAGATTCAGACTCGGTTCGTCCACAAACTTCGGGTCCGTGTCCTGCATATTATCAAAAATTGTGTAGAAGCCGAAACCGCCCGCTCCGCCCCATGTCCCCTCATCCAGCCACTCACCGTTTTGCCAGCCGATATTCCTCGCAATCACGTTACCCTTCGGTTCCTTTGCCTGGTCATACCCTTCACTCATGATGGACGCAAGCTGTGGATATGCTGTACTCCACGGCGGCTGCGTGTAGTTATACTTTTCTATCTTCTCCGGAAGGTTCCAGCTGTCACCCGGTATTTCGTTGACTTTTACGACGCCGCGACGGTCCGTAAAGTGAGCCGCTCCGCACTTGACGATAACGTTATTCTCAATAATATTGTCGCGCCCGCCGCCGCACATAATCGCACGCCCCGAAACCTCGTAGAAAACGTTACCGAAAACTCTGTGACTGCTTGAACAATCGTCAAGATAAACCGCGTGCACATCATGGCTGCCCGGCTGTTCCGTCGAAATATGGTGGAAAAAATTGTGCCGGATAATATTGCCCCTGCTCCCCCAGTCTCGGCCAGTATATATCGACCCCGAATCGTTCGTTTCTTTACAGACGTTGTGTATCCGGTTGTATTCGATGAGGTTCTCGTTCCGCCCGGTTAGAATCGCACTGTGCGGGCCGTCGTGCATCAGGTTGTGCGACACGACCGCGCCGACCGCGGAGATATCAACGGCAGGGCGGTAGGTTCGACACCATCGGCCGAAATGATGAATGTGACAGTTATGCACTCCGTTCCCACAAGGGGTAAGACTATACCGGTCACCTCCGCCGAGCACGATGCCTTTATTACCCTGTCCGTAGACCTCACAGCATATAACTCTATTGTTCTTGCCGGATACATTTATACCGTCCGTTCCCCCGTTGCGCACCACGCAGTTGCTAATCAGGTTATGTTCACCGCCTTCGACCCTCACCAGCGTTGTCCAGCCAAGTTCGAAGATAAGCCGGTTTAGTCTCACATAAGAAACATCGACAAGCTCAATCAACGGTTCAGCCGATGTCGAAACGGAGATGCGCCCGCTCTCCAGCGGCCCCGGAGGCCAGAAATAAAGTACCCCGCTGCTCCGATTCAAATACCACTCGCCCGCCGTATCAATTTCTTCTAAAAGGTTCAACGCATACCAGGACGCCCCGACCTTGATTCCGTACTGCGGGTCGTAATCCAGCGTAACAGTAGCTGTGGCCGTATCAATCGTTCCCGTTGAGTAAAGCTCCGCCCACCCGTAATACCAGTACCCGAAGAAGAGCGGCTCCTCCGCTGTTAACCACCGCTCAGGCCGCGTACCGTTATAAGTAAATTGCTTGCCGTAAGGGTCGTTAGGTACTGTGGCTACATTCTCAAAACCCTCGTTAGGCCACCTTGCCAATTGCATTGCTTCGTCACCAAAGAACAATTCCGCCGCCGCGTCACCGCCTTTACCGAAACCGCGATTATGCAAAACACCGTAATCCGTAATACCGTGCGCCCCAAGGTCTGCCTGTATCACGTTCCCACGGGCTGCGGCATCCAGCCGCCCCCAGACCGCTGACGCCGCCGTCACCGTCGTAAACCATTCCGACTGTAGCTGCTTTCCTCCGACTATCCGCACTTCTTCGCCGGGGTATGCCCGATACACGATTGGTTTACCCTCTTCTCCTGAATCTATCGCTGAGAGTGTGAACGTGCCTGACCGAGCATAGACACCGCCCCGAATCCAAACCGTCACGCCACCCTCCGGCAATCCGCCGCTGCTTACTACACGTATCGCATCCCTTGCTCGCTCTAATGTCTGGAACGGTTCAGACTTCGTTCCGGGATTCATATTATTGCCGTTGACCCCGTCCACGTAGAAATCCGCCTCAGATACAACGGTTGCGACCAAACAAATCAACAGGGCACAAAATAAAACTCTACGCATAGTCCTCAAAACCTCATAATGTAGCTTAATCCTTCTATTACTTTGCTGCTCCTCCATCTGATTTACAATAACAAATCTTTCTTCGAATTGCAACTGCTTTCGCCCTTGTTAATGTCCCTGAGAGGGCACTATAATTGCCGCTAAACACGGAAAAACTCATCATCTCAGCCTCATCTGTCCGGTTTGAAATGCAAAAATTATCGAAAATCCCTTGCTTCAACGCAGCCGGTTCGGTTATAATTATTTAGACAAACACAGCAGCGAATTGCATCGAATTTAAGTCGGAAATGTCGGTTTAGAAAAACCTTCAAGACAGAAGGAGAAACGCCATGCAAAAACGAAAAGCATTTACCCCGTTGGAAGTTCGCAGGAAAAAGGTCTGTCCTGAATTGCCGGCCTTATTTCTAACGGGCTTTACGTTGGTAGAGCTTTTGGTGGTAATCGCCATTATTGCGCTTTTGATGGCGATGCTCTTGCCGGCACTGGAGCGGGCCAGAGAGCAGGGCAAGCGTGCCATGTGTCTTAACAATTTGAGGCAGTTGATGATTGCCTGGAATTTGTATGCTGATGATAACGATGACAGGATCGTTAACGGTAATACGAGCACCGGCGGCTTCAACCCGGACGGCACTTGTTGGGTCTACTGGCCCGGCCAGGGTGCCACAATAGAAGAACGAATACAGGGAATCGAAGATGGCCTGATATTTAAATACTGCCCGAACGTAAAACTCTACAGGTGCACGACTGGTTTGTTTGGAGAGGTTGTCACTTATGCTGTAGTTGATGCCATGAATGGTTATGACGCGATACCTGGAGCCGCCGGGAAGATAATTAGAACTCGGATGGAGATTCGCAGCCCGGGCGGGAGGGCTGTTTTTCTTGATGAAGGCCGGCTAAGTCCGGCAAGCTGGACCATTTGGTACGACCAGGAACGATGGTGGGACCAAATTACGGCGCGACATGGAAACGGGACAAACTTCTCTTTTGCAGATGGGCGTGCTGAATACTGGAAGTGGGAAGACCCGCGTACGATAGAGATTGCCGAGATGGACTACGACTACTGGCAAAACACGGGTCGTCACGGCAGTTTATCTTCATCGCCGGGCAATCCGGATTTGTACAGAGTGCAGAAGGCCGTGTGGGGCGAATTGGGATATACTCCATAACCTCCACCTTAGAGTAATTTTTTGCTTTTATTATTTATTCTTATTCTGTTGGGCGGGCCGGCGGCGCCGAGCCGGAGGACTGGCAGAATTGGATGAGAAAATTTAAAGACTACTAAAATTCTACGCAGGAGAATCAGATGCGCAAACGAAAGGGATTCACGTTAATAGAGATCTTGGTGGTAATTGCTGTTATTGCCTTATTGATTGCCTTATTGTTGCCTGCCCTTGAACTGGCAAGGGGCCAGGCAAAAACCGTTATCTGTCAGTCCAACCTGCAGCAATGGAACGAAATCTGGATGATGTTCTTCCACGATACCGATGACACTTTCCCCCTTACTAACATTTACTACTCTCCCGGTAATGAGCCGAATTGGTGGTACGATTACTATATCCCTCGCCAGATAAAGAGCATACGTATTTGCCCGTCCGCCAAAGAAATTGCAAATCCTACAGGCCAATCTACTATGGACAGTAGGGGTGGAAAGACCCTGGCCTGGGGCAGGTTAGGACCTGTAGGCACAAGCGATTATGATTTGTACGGCAGCTATGGACTTGTGAGTTATAGCAGAGGTGGGTATGGGTATGAACCGTTCCCGAACGCCCCGAACGTCTGGAAAACTACCGATGTTAAGTCTCCGGGTTATGTGCCTTTGTGGTTTGATTGCGGCACACCCACAGGCGGCTTGCATGACCAGTTCTCTCCACCGTCATCTGAGCCGTTTGTGGTTACACAAAACTCAGGTAGCTGCATAATCGACCGCCATTATGGGTATATAAACGTCCTGTTTATGAATTCCTCTGTCAGAAAGGTCGGCCTTAAAGGATTGTGGACCTTAAAGTGGTACCCCGACTTTAACACCGCCGGCCCATGGACCACCGCCGGAGGCGTACAGCCCTCAAACTGGCCCGAATGGATGAGAAATTTTAAAGACTACTAAATACCCCCTTACATAAAAGTATCCAGCATCGTGTATCAAGTATCGAGAATCAAGCATCGAGTATTCTCCATTTTTCTTGACCCACTTTCATGTTTCTAATATTATTGCCGCTTACAATGAAAAATTATGAATTAAGGAGACAAAAGGAATGAAAGTCAGCAAGCGTGCACAGGACGTACCGCCGTCGGCAACGATAGCCGTGACGACGCGGGCACAGGAATTGAAGGCCCAGGGCGTGGATGTGGTTGGTTTCGGCGCCGGGGCGCCGGATTTCGACACGCCGGAATATATCAAAGAAGCCGCTATAGAAGCGTTGAAAGCGGGGCAGACAAAATATACAGCGGCCGCAGGTATCATCGAGTTGAGGAAAGCCATTGCCGACAAGCTGGAAAGGGAAAACGGCCTCAAGTACGCTCCCGAGCAGATTATTGTTAACATTGGGGGCAAACATTCAGTCTACGAGGCGATGCAGGCGGTGCTTGATCCCGGCGATGAAGTGATTTTGCCGACGCCGTACTGGGTGACGTATCCCGAAACGATAAAGCTCGCCGGTGCTGTTAGCAGGATTGTCCAGACAAAGAAAGAGAATGGTTATAAGATAACGACGGCCCAGCTCAAAAAGGCCATCACCAAAAAGACCGCGATGCTTCTGATAAACTCGCCCAATAATCCCGGCGGCTTCACGTATACGCCGGAAGAGCTCAAAGCCATAGCCAGGGTTCTCGAAGGCACGAACGTATACGTGATGTCAGACGAAATTTATGAAAAACTAATTTATGGCGATACCAAATTTGTCAGCTTTGCGTCACTCAGCGAAGACGCCTATAACAGGACGCTGACTCTAAACGGATTCAGCAAGACCTTTTCCATGACGGGATGGCGCCTCGGTTACACGGCGGGGCCGCTCGATGTGATAAAGGCGATGGGCCGGCTGCAATCCCACATGACTTCAAACGCCGTAACCTTCGGTCAATATGCCGCTATTGCCGCCCTCGGACCGCCCGCCGACGAAGCCATCGAAAAGATGAGGGCTGAATTCGAACGGCGGGGAAAATATATGACACAACGGCTCAACAGTATCGAGGGAGTTGAATGCACCGAAGCTACGGGTGCTTTTTACTGTTTTCCCGATGTTTCAGGCCATTATGGCCGGAATATCGGCGGCGCGACCATAAATGGAAGTATGGACTTTGCAAAAGCGCTTTTGGAGCAGGCAAATGTCGCCCTCGTGCCGGGCCTGCCGTTCGGCTGTGATAATAATGTCCGCTTAAGTTTTGCCTGTTCGCTCGAACAAATTACAAAGGGTCTGGACAGAATAGAAAAATGGCTGGCCCAATAGATTTCGCCGCTGCCTCACTATTTCAGCACTCAGCCGGGCAGCGTGTGCAAAATTTATCTTGCAAACGCGGAAAAACTGCACTTTTTTTAAGTTTCTTCCATTTTTGCGCCAACACCTGTACACTGCTGTCCGTCTAATTATTATAGTTGGGCACAAGAGTCGAGTTGTGCTCCACGCGTGGAGATGTGAGTGGGGCGTAGAGAGCAACGACAGAATCTAAAGATGTTGCGTCAGGGTCGGCGCAAGGCTTATGAAGCAGCTGTGCTTCAGCATTACAGGGCCGTTTATCGTTTTATGGCTTATTTGACGCGAGACACAGTTCTTGCTGAGGAGCTGACACAAGAGACATTCGCCTCTGCCTGGGCAAACATCGATTCTTTCAAAGCCCGGTCGTCGTTCGAAACGTGGCTGCACCGGATCGCTTACCGAAAATTCATTGACTCAAAACGCAGCCGCCGGCGAGACGCTGCTTTGATGGCCGGCTTAGAGGTTCAAAATGATAATGCAGCGAAAGATGTAAATCCCTTGCACCGCCTCGCCGCAGACGAAAACACGCGCCTGCTCTACGAAGCGATGCGCAGCCTGAAACAGCCTGAATATATAGCCATTCTATTGCACTACATCCAGGGCCTCAGCTTTCGACAGGTCGCAAAAGTTTTAAACCAGCCCGTCGGAACTGTTAAGTGGCAGACTTCCCGGGCTCTGAAAACATTAAAGCAATATTTATCTGGCAGGGTATAACAATGACACAAAAAAGAGAAAAGAAATCAAAACGTATCACTCTGAAATCGCTGTCCGCCCAGTTGCGAAGTCTTCCCGAAGTCGAAGTCCCCGAAACACTCAAACCGAGGCTCTTGGCTGCGATTCCCGATACACAGGCAAAACCTGCGCCGGCGAATCAGTGCCGAGGGTATCCTGCTTGGGATTTCGGGGTGACCGCCGCTGCCGCAGTCCTCATTTTTGCTTTGATGTTACTCGTAAATTACGGCCTGTCTACTCCCTCGAAAACGGTTATAATGGAATTTGATTCTTCTCTTTGCTGCACAACGTGGAACCAAAACAGCTTTCTATATGACCAAAACAACACTTATCTTGAAAAGTCTGGGTCGTATCAGTTAAAATGACAGAGGTTAAATAAAAATGAAGACGGGCATTGAGTTTGGGCTGCACATCACTCTCCTGAATCGAAACTTATGGTCCGTATCTTGCAGAAACTACAAGTATAAAGCTCTATTCTGACGATATATAGTATAGAGCAGGTTTACAGGAAAAACCGAATGGAAATGGAACGAAACATAGGCGATATATTCAGTGACATAATAAACCAAAAAGCAAAAACTTCCAAAATGGCGGTCACCTCTATGGTAATGGGAATTCTTGCTCCTTGTTGCTTTTTCGCTGTATGGATTGTATCATTCTTTTCTTCTCATGGTATAATCACTGTGGGTCGATTTATAATAACTGCTTTTTCTTGCTCTTTAGCGTGGATTTTGGGCCTTGTTTTGGGAATGAAATCTCTTGAGCAGATACGGAACAGTGAACAACATTTGATTGGAACCGCGTATGCTGTTGTAGGAATTTCAATATCTGCGCTCTGGATAGCTTTGTTACTGGTACGTTTTTTGTTGCCTGCATTATTTTACGTGGTAAGTTAAATAACGGGCATTCAGTTTTGCCTGTTCGCTCAAAAATATTTCTGTTAGGATTAGAAGAGAAACAAAAATGGCCAAGACGGTAAGACGCGTCAAAAATGCTGCAAAAACCAAAAAGATAGTAGAAACTCCAGAGATTTCTAACGGGCAAACATCCGATATATGTCATGCTTTGTCTGGCTGGCCGATGATCTTAGGCTGGCTCGCTATGCTCATCTTCGCTTTCCACTCAAGCACGCACATGGTCGGTGCCGGCGATACTTGGGTCGCGATGGCATGTGGCAGACACTTTCTACACCACGGCGTGGACACAGTCGAGCCATTCAGCGCAAACTCGCACAAGGCGGGTCCCTCGGCGGCTGAAATCAGAAAATGGCCCGGTTGGGCACGGTCCATTGCCGCTAAAGTCAGCCCCGAGACACTGAAGTACTGGCATCCTACCGGATGGGTAAACCAGAACTGGCTCACACACGTTATCTTCTACTGGCTCACACACGAATCGCCCATAGCGGATCCTGATACCTTTCCGCCATCATTCAATCAGCTCGTGTACTGGAAGATTTTCCTTTACATAGTTTCAGTCATTTGCGTTTACTACATTGGTAGAATCTTGGGGGCAAACCCGGCTCTTTCTGCTGTCTTTGCCTGCTTTGCTATGTTCGTAGGCCGTTCTTTCTTTGACGTCCGGCCCGCCGGCTTCTCAAACGTCCTCGTTGTCGTCTTTTTGCTTATACTTGTTCTTGCAACCTACAGAAACATATTATATATCTGGCTCATCGTCCCACTCGTCATTTTCTGGTGTAATGTCCACGGCGGATATATCTACGCATTCATTATGCTCGTGCCGTTTGTTGTGCTGAACTTTCTGACGAGCTTTTCAAAAAAATGGTTCGTTTCAATCGGACTCAAAGGTGTATACCACACCATCGCCGCCGGATTTGTCGCTTTCATTGCGGCCATCGTCTTCAACCCCTTTCATTTGACGAACCTTACTCACACCTTCGTCATTAGTTTCAGCAAGCACGCCGAAATGTGGCGAACTGTAAACGAATGGCACCCGGCTTTTGAATGGACAAATCCCGTCGGTACAAGTTTTCCTTTTTTGGTACTTTATATTCTAAGTATAGGCTTGACTTTATTTTGGCTCTTCTCTCGACTCCTAAAGCCAAGATTACTCAGAGCACCGATAAATGAGCTCCATGAACAGAAACAGCTCTTCACAACCCTCTCAAAAATCCTCGGATGCGCGACCGCCGTTCTTGT
>Ga0224495_10002932_pt1 | contig 10763 bp, 8 predicted proteins | sample SF_Jul11_sed_USG_FD_168128 | JGI IMG/M metagenome (GOLD analysis project Ga0224495, IMG submission 168128) | Sediment microbial communities from San Francisco Bay, California, United States - SF_Jul11_sed_USGS_4_1 | ecosystem: Environmental > Aquatic > Marine > Sediment | place: USA: California...
CGCGCGACAAAAGCCAGAATGCTCAGTCAAAAAGGGCTCGACCAAACTGGTCACATAGTGCACAGAAGAGAGACGACAAGAATCGTGGAAACCTAGGTAATTGCCTCATGTGTCAGAATGTCTAGTATTTTGTCTGCGGCTGTTCCATCTCCGTAAGGCGACGTTCTTGGCGCCTTAAACTCTCTGGAGAGTGTCTGCTCCATCGCTTTTAGAATGCTTTGTTTCTTCACACCTACAACTTTGGCAAAGCCTGCTTTGACTGCTTCAGGTCGTTCTGTGGATAATCTAATCACCAAGACAGGTTTTCGAATGGGCGGTGCAGTTGCCTCTTCTTGTATTCCACCAGAGTCTGTAATGATCATTTCACATTTTCTCATGAGCACCAGAAAATCAAAATAACCCAACGGCTGAAGAAGTTGGACGTTCTCTGCGTTGGAGAGTTTCTTCAACGTTTTATGTTGATGCAATCGTTTTCTGGTTCTTGGATGAATCGGATACACCACAGGGATAGGCGCCTGAGCGAAAGCCTCCAAAAAATTCCTCAGCACAACGGGGTTGTCAACGTTTTCTGCTCGATGCGCTGTAGCCAGAGCAAATCGCTTGAATCTAATTTTATTCATAATACTTGACTTTTTTTCGGCTAAAGGCATATGTTGTATCACTGCGTCGATAACCGTGTTCCCCGTGACGTAGATGCTCCCCCACACAGCTTCCCGTTCAAGATTCTTCTTGGCGATTTCTGTCGGCGCAAACAAGTATTTCGAAATGTGATCGACTAGGCGGCGGTTGTGTTCTTCAGACATACGCAAGTCAAAGCTTCGGAGTCCTGCTTCCACGTGACCAACGGCGACGTTGAGCTTTATCGCTGCCAAGGCGGAGGCTAAGACCCCGTTGGTGTCGCCTTCCACCAAGACAGCTTGCGGCTTTGCTTTATTGACAACACGTTCGACTAGCGTCAAGATTCGTGCCGTTTGTGAGCCCGGTGAGTAAGCTTTGACCTTGAAGCCATGATCCGGTGGCGGAAGCTCCAGCTCCTCAATGAATTGTTGAGACATATTGTAATCATAGTGTTGCCCGCAATGAACGAAGACATAAGGCACGGATCTCTTACGCATCGCGCGGACGAGAGGTGCCATCTTTATGATCTCAGGTCTTGTGCCCACAACTACCATGTAACAACCGCTAATCAGCGCCACGCCCCTTTGCAACGCTCGCGCAACCATTCCATGCAGCCTAGTATGCGGGGTCGTCTACTAAGGTTTTAGCATCTAAATGCTTTGTGAAGTAATAAAGTTTAAAATATGCACTGCGGAAAGGTCATGCGCACGATAAGGCGCCTTAACGAGATGAAATTCAATGACTGACAGAGTACTAGTCACAGGAGGAGCGGGCTTCATCGGAAGCAACCTTGTGCACAAGCTTCTAAGAATGAGTTATCGTGTGACCGTCCTAGACAACCTAAGCACAGGTTTATCAGAGAATTTGCCCAAAAGCCACAAAGTAAAACTGGTTGAAGGCGATGTACGAGACTTGAGCCTTGTGTCTAGAGTAGTCCGAAGTCACAGTCATGTTGTGCACTTGGCTGCACAAGCCTTCATACCCTTCAGCTACCAGAAGCCCCTTCAGGTGGCAGAAGTAAACGCAATTGGAAGCATCAATGTACTGAAGGCGTGTCGCGATAGCAAGGTCAAACGACTAGTGCACATAAGCAGCAGCGAGGTTTATGGCCCGGCTCAATATACACCAATGGATGAGAAACACCCCCTGCAACCCTATAGCACATACTCAGTCGCCAAAGTAGCTGCCGACCTCTGGGCTCAAACATTCTTCTGGGAACACAAACTTCCTGTAGTTATACTACGCCCCTTCAACACGTTTGGCCCACGAGAGAGCTTACCCTACTTCATACCAGAAATGATTCAACAGTGTCTTAAGAAGCCAAGAATCCACGTGGGAAACCTTGAAACAAGCCGAGACTTCACATACATAGAAGACACCACAGAAGCCATAACTAAAGCCCTTGAAACCGAAGACATCGAAGGCGAAACCATAAACATCGGAACCGGCAAAACGCAAAAAATGAAAGAGATTCTGGCACTCATAAAAAAGGAAACAGGCGCCGAACAGAAACAAACTATCATCGACAAAAACCGACTACGCCCAAAAGACGTTGGAATTCTAGTGGCTGACAACACCAAGGCAAAGAAAATTCTGGACTGGAAGCCAAAGGTCACGTTTGAAAACGGAATCCATAAAACCATCAAATGGTACGAAAACAACACACAAACATGGGGCTACGAAAAACACACTTGGAAATGGCGCTACTAAAACCCAAAAACACTCAAGCAAGAACCACAGAAACAACAACCAACAGCAAACCAATCCTAAAACAATTACAACAGAAAAAATGCGCCCGCATATCTGACGCCAAATAGAGGGCCTATCAGGCGTTGCACACGCAAACCACAGATCATCAGAACGCCTCACACGTAACAGTCAAAATAATCCAGCTCGCCCAAAGAGAGACTTTGACAAATCAAAGTTTTCCTCATCTGAGTCCTGCAACGGCAAAGTTTAAAATATGCACTGCGGAAAGGTGATTCACAACTTTAGGGCTCGATCATCAGTCACGGATGAGCTATTCAGGAGATCAACATGAACACAAAAGCGACGAAAACCTTGGCAATCCTTCTAATCCTCCTGAGCGCTTTCTCTGCGCTCGATCTAATCCCTATGCCTGAAGTGATGGCGCAGCCGACGATTTCGCTCGACCCAGCCACTGGCCACGTTGGGACTACTGTAATGGTCACTGGAACAATAGAAACAGCAAACGGAACCTTCACGGTTAGATGGGATCAAACAGTAAATGTAACTTCAGGTCAAGCTGCTGGCTACGATGCTGCAACTTCCTTCATTGTCCCGCCGACAAACGCCTCGCCTACAGGCCACGACATCACCGTAGAATTAATCGACGATACCACAGGCAATGTAGCTTCAATCTTCTTCACTCTCCTGACGGAATTTATCCTCCGCGTGGAAACTCCTCCACCGCCAAAGCAACTTCAGGAAGGTAACACAACAAGCATCAAAATTGACATTACTGGGGGTCTTCCGAACACAATATACGCCGCAAATATAACGGTCAAGAACCCAGCAAACCAAACCCATTCAGCCATCATGCAGCTTTCAAACACAACTACAACAGGTTCAGGCAATGTAACCTCAATCTACCCAAATGACTTCCCCGAGGCACACATGAGCCTCACTGGAACGTATTATGTCGCTTTCAACGATACATTCGCAACATCAAAGTTTTCCGTTGGCCTGACTGACAAAAGCGAGTATAGAAGAAACGAGGTTGTTCGGGTTCAAGCCACAGGATACATGTCTTCTGAGATAGTGAACGTGGATATGAGAGCTGGCGGGTCTTCTGTTTCGGGCTATCCGAGGAACTTCACAGCGAGTTCTGGAGGCCTCGTCACTCTGGCTTATTTGCTTCCACAAAACGCTACTCCTGGAACTTACCGCATCACTTTAACAAGCACAAATTCAAGTGGCACAGTTAAGACGCCGAGCGACACTCAGAGCTTCAATGTCACGGGAGTTGTCTGCTTAGTTCAGACAAGGAATCTAGCTAACGAGACCTTTGGAGGTGCATTAGTTGAGGTCTATAACGCGTCTGCTCCAACTTCGATTTTGACTAGGGGAAACACCAACTCAACCGGATGGATAAGGTTCAATCTCGACAACGGCAACTACACTTTCAAGGCTTTCGTCAAAGATACTGAAGTGGATGCACTTGTGAATCAGACCATAACAATGGACACTGAGCTACATCTGATACTCCGATTGATCAACCTTCTAACCACTGTTGAAACCCAAGAAGGCGAGAGAATCCCTCTGATCGACATTGCCTTAAGCTACAATTACACTACACGCGACAATAGGACCCTGACGGCAACAGCAAGTGCGCAAACCAATGCCACCGGAATTACCGCTTTAAGAAATCTCTTTACCAACACGACCTATAGAGTGGAAGCCAAGCGTTACGGCATGCTGTTCAATGCTACAACCTTAGTTGTACGCACGCCTGAGTTCCTGCCCACATCAGGCTGGATAGGCTTGGATCTGACTTTGCCAAGTTATAAATTAAGCGTTCATGCTTTGGATGCGAAAGATAGTGATGCAGCTGAAGTTGACATAAGAGTCTATGAATGGGCTTCTGGCGTAACGACTCCAGTTCAGTCCGCTGAGACTAGTTTGACGGGCGATGCTTTCTTCTCGTTGCCGTTTGGGAGATACGTCCTTAGGGCCTACAAGGGTGGCGATTTCATTACTGAGACAGTTATGGATCTTGATGAATCGTTGGCGTTCACATTCAACCTTAGAGCGCTGAATGTTGATGTAACTGTTTTTGTTTTCGACTATTTTGGTCAACCGATAGCAAACGCCGAGGTTAAGATCGAACGCAGGATCGATCAGGAGTTCGTGCTGGTTTCCAGCCAATTCTCCGGTAGTTCTGGTTCGGCACAGTTCGTTTCGATAATAGGCGGAGAGTCTCGATTGTCGGTTTATGTGGCAGGTAAGCTTGCAGGGGTTCAGACGCAGTTTTTGGGTTCTGGCTCAGACGAAGCGACTTTTAGAATAGGCGAGTACATTGCCGTGTTGGGCTTTCCGATTGCCTCTGGTACATTTGCCCTTGTGGTTTTTGCCATAGTAGTTCTCGTAGTTATTGCCTTAGTCTTGGCTCGTAAGCGTATTTCGCAAGTTTTTCGGAAAAAGTCCAAAAGATGATTCTCAAGAAAACTTTATTATCCACTTACCCGTAGCAATAATTGTCTGAGCGGCTAGAAACCACACATGAAAATGTGAGTTCGTTTTCGAGAAAGGTTGTGTTGCTTTTGGCTGGAGTTCAATATTGTTCTCCAAAGTGCAACTTGTTCAGATGTAGCAAGAATGCCATGATGTACCGTGACAACACGGTTTGGTGCCGATGGACTGAGGACAACTGTGATGTTGCCCGTTGCAACTTTGCCACGTGTGCTAAGCGAAGGCTTCTACCTCGAGGCGTATGTGGTGAAAGCGTCAGAAGAAAGACCGTAGAGACTGAACCTGAGAAAACCTTGATTCCCACTGTGAGATTGAAGGGCAAGGCTCTGCGCAGGCTTGGCGAAAAGGAAATCTTCTGACATACAGTCAAGGAATCCAAACGACTAAACCTAGCTGCACACAGTATCTTGGCTGTGCGCTTTGTCTTAGTTGTTGTTATGACTCCCTTAGCGACAACAGCTTCTGTTGCTTGCCTTAAGTTAGGAAGTTGTCGTCTTTGAGCTTAAAGTAAACTACTGAAAACGCAATTACGACGATTCTCCCTAGAAAGTATGCAAAAATGTCATAAAGTGAATGTGTAAATAGTAAATATGGGCTTGGTGAAAGAACTATATGCCGGAGAAAGCCGAAGAGAATACTGAACATCTTTCAGCTGTTTTCACTGCATTGGGCAATCCGGTTCGATTACGAATTCTGCAACTCGTAAGCGAAACTAAAAGGCCCCTACACATTAAGGCAGTTGCCATAGCATTGCAGATGGATTATGCAGCTGTCTACCGTCATGTGGATATTCTGAAAAAAGCAGGGTTAGTGCAGATCTTTGAGGTAGGGCGCTCTCGCGTCCTGTCACTGTTGCATGCAGACTTGATAAAGAAGGTTTTCTTGCTTGCGCAACAGATAGAAAGTAAATGAGTGCCCTGCGATTTTATTATGACTTTTTCGACATAAAAACTTATATAAAACGTAAATATTATTTCGCAACAAGATCAAACGCTGGAAAGAGGGGTCTCAACGATTTGACTCAGTTCTACGTCAAGCGAAAAAGCGTTTTCATCGCGGGAACTGCCCTTTTGGGCGCAATGGTGGCTGTTCTCGACTGGGCCTTCAAGCTGGGGGGGCTGAAAATCCTTTTTCCACCTTTACCCATGCTTCGATTTGATGCGCTTGGTGTCTTGATGCTGCTTTCTTATTTTCTATTTGGTTTTCTTTCAGGAACTATAACTGGTTTAGTGGCGTGGTTGAGCATATCTTTGCGAGATCCCACTGGCTTTAGCGGGTTTATGAAGTTCCTTGCTGAGTTTTCAACGATTGCTGGCGTATATCTCGTCTTGAGGGCTCGCAGACAGGCCAGCCGATGGTGGAAAGCCTTGTCCATGTGCTCTGGTATCTCGGTGCGCGTAATTACCATGGCTGTTGCCAATTATTTTCTCCTTCCAATCTTCACACCAAGCAATGTTGAAACTGTGATTTTGTGGCTTCCACTAATCAGCGTTTTTAACATTATCCAAGGCGCTGTCAGCGTTCTTGGTGGCTTCCTATTGTATGAAGCTGTGATTTTGAGATTACCGTCCCTAAGAATGGGTAGTTGACTTTCGCAGGGTACGTGCGGAAGCAGATCTTGTTTGAAATCGATGTCTTGGCTTCTGGTCTGCCTATTTATGTTGTAGTAAGACGCAAGATTTAAGAGAAAGTGCGTTTACTACATGTATAGGAGAACTACAATGGTACACGTTAAGCTCTCAGGGATAAAGATGGGTCGGGGTAGGAAACCGAAGGTTGACGCCATTCCTCCTGCGCCGCCATTATCCATTCCACGTGGATACAATGTTGTTGAAAGAACCAGCCTCTATGAACCATTTGCACACGCCGTCATTGTGCAGAATCCTTCGACTGGCGAGTACAAGTACATTCTTGACGAATTGCAGCTGGACACTTTTGAACGAGAGATCTACAACAAAATATTGGAAGTGCTCCTCGCCGAGATCAAGTCGCCACGGGAAGAAATAAAGAACCCAAGAGAGTTTTTCGACAACGAAGCCAAGAAAATAGTGGGCAAGTACCGTATCAGCCTAGGATGGCTGCCAGACGTATCATGGTCTAAAATCATTTATCACGCTGAGCGAGACTTAGTTGGCTTTAGCCACATTGATGCCCTTATGCACGATCCCAATATAGAGGACATTTCCTGCGACGGTGTCAGCAAACCAGTCTACATTTGGCACAGAAAATACGAGAGCCTTGAAACAAACATGTCCTTCAAAGACGATGAAGAGCTAGACAACCTAATAGTCAAATTAGTTCACATGTCAGGCAAACATGTAAGCTCAGCTTTCCCAATAGTTGACGCTTCATTGCCAGGTAAACATAGGCTCGCCGTCTGCTATAGACGAGAAGTTACACCGTTCGGCACAACCTTCACGATCAGGAAGTTCCGTGAAGATCCGTACTCGATCATCGACCTTATCAACTTGGGTACTCTTACGGAAGAAGTGGCAGCGTATTTCTGGATGTGCCTCGAAAACAGAGCATCTATAATGGTGTTGGGTGGGACAGGCGCCGGCAAGACCACAGCATTGAATTCTTTGGCCTGTCTTATCCGTCCGGGCAGCAAGATTCTGACAATTGAGGAAACTGCTGAACTCAACTTGTCACACGAGAACTGGGTTGCATTCATATCTCGTATGAGCTATGGCTTAGGCGAAAACCACAGCGGCGAGGTTTCTTTGTTTGACTTGGTCAAGGCAGCCATGAGGCATCGTCCAGACTACCTTGTCGTAGGAGAGGTCCGAGGCAGCGAAGCTTATGTGCTGTTCCAGGCTTTGGCCACAGGTCACGGTGGTATGTGTACTATGCACGCTGAGAGCGTTACCTCAGCCGTTAGGCGGTTGACTCAGAAGCCCATGGATATTGCGCCGGCTTACATTCCATTGATGAACGTTATTGCAGTCATTCAACGAGTGCATCTGCCTAAAGCAGGGGAGATGAAAGCCTACCGACGTCTGACTGCGGTTGAAGAAATAGCAGACTATGAGAAGTACAAGAAGGCTTTCAACTGGAATCCAGGTGTCGACGAGTTTGTATCTACCGTAGACAAGGGTGTTCTGATTCCCATAATCGCAAAGAAAAATGGCAAAACCGAGCAAGAAATCATGGATGAGTTGATCAAGCGCGAGAACGTTTTGAAGTGGATGCGGGCGCACAAGATACGAAGTTACCGTGACGTAGCCGCCATAATCTCCGAATACTACGCAAGACCAGATGAATTTTATCAGAAGAGGGTGGAAGCGTTTGCCGCTGCTCAATAGGCTAGAAGGCTGGTCATACCGCGTCTTTGGCGGTATAGCTCCCAAATTCCTAAGCAACATATTCGAGTTCAAAGGCAACCTCAAGAAGGCAGGAATGAAAATCTATCCAGAAACCTATGTTACTCTGATGTTTATGTCGGCAGTCTTAACGATCCCAGTGACAGTCTTGGCATTAGTCCTCCTCTATCTTACCAAGATGATCTTTCTAGTCTTCTTGGTTCCCATGCCTGTATTCATTATGCTAGTGTTCATGATCACGCCTTCAATGAAGGCCAGCGAAAGGGCCAGTTCACTGGAACGCGAGATACCGTTTACGGCAGCATACATTACTGTGATGGCTACAGGTGGCATCTCGCCTTACATGAGCATCAAACGATTGTGTAACGTCGATCTAATGCCAGCTACGAGACGTGAAGCCAGAGAGATCATGCGTGATGTTGAGATTTTCGGCGTCGACCCCCTCTCAGCGCTTGAGGACAGCGCCAAACATCATCCGTTAGACGTTTATCGAGACTTCATGGCGGGTTACGCCTCCACAGTCATAACTGGTGGAGACATAAGTCACTTTCTCGAATCCAAGACGCATGACATCTTCAAACAGAGATCTATGAGAATTAAGGCTGCAGCTGAGCGTTTAGGCACACTACTAGAGTCTTTCGTCATAGTCATGGTGTTGATGTCGCTGTGCTTCTACATCTTGTTCAGCGTTGATGCCATTTACAGCACAGGCGTAGGGATGTACTCAACCATGCTCTTGTACACTTATGTGTTCGCGCCAATGCTCTCTATTGTGTTTATATACTTGGCTCACGACATGCAGCCGAAAAGTCCGGTAACTGAATACCGACCGTACAAAGTCGCTGCTATATCATCTGCAGTGGCTGCTGTGCTCTTTCTATTGCTCACTGGTTTTGGCGGATTCGTTCAAATTCCGGTTTTCGATGCAATCAAGAACATTGTTGACTTGCCCACCGCATTGGCGGTCTCACTGTTCATTGCTACGATGCCTGCTGCCATTGTTCATACTAAGCTGGCCAAGAAGAAGTCGGCAGTTGAACAAGGGATAGCTAGCTTCCTCAGAGACTTGACTGAAGTTCGAAAGACTGGTATGTCGCCTGAGAGATGTATCGAGAGCCTATCTAAAAGAAACTATGGAGAGTTCACGAAAGACTTGGAGAGAATATCGTCCCAGCTTTCGTGGGGTATCCCACTGAGGCAGGTTTTCACGGATTTCCTAAAGCGGACCAAAAGTTGGCTGTCTCAATTGGTCATATTCCTGTTGGTGGAGGGAATCGACGTGGGCGGCGGAACCATCGCAATGATCGAATCATTGACGCGATTCAACAACATGACACAGGAAGTTGAGAAAGAGAAGAAGATGAACTCTCGACCATTCATTCTCATCCCATACTTCGCAGCTATCATGCTAGTGTCTACAACTCTCTTGACGCTCATATTTGTGACCAAGACCTCAAGCATGGCCACTGAAGGCGTTGGCGGATCAAGCATTGACATAACAGGCCTTTCAACGGTTTTCAGCGTGTCTGTGATGGTTCATGTTTTCATGATTGGCTTGGTCGCGGGCAAAATCAGCGAGGAATCAATTGCGGCAGGCTTCAAGCACTCAGCTTTGCTCGTAATAATAACGTTGCTGGCGTCGGTTTTAGTTCCTCAGATGGTGACCTTGTGAAAAGGCTTAGAACAATCCCTTTTTTCAAAGACAGCAAAGCGGCTTCGTACACTATCTCAGCTATGATCATAACAGCCGTGACCGTGACTCTGGTGGTAGCCGCTTTTGCTTATGCGTATCAGGTTTTAGATCGCCAGAGAGGGCAGTCTGAATGGGAAGTGGCGAAGAAATCAATCTTGGCTTTCAATGATGCCTTGGAGACCATAGCTTGGAAAAGCGCAGGAGCAACTCGATCATCAAGATTCACAGCGCAGTATGGTTATTTGCAGTTGAGACCAAAAGACAATAACATAACAATATGGGCGACCGTTAACAGTGCATTTCAGCCTCTCTCCAATGCGACTTATCCGGGTGCCACAGGCGTCATTGAGTATGCGCTAAGCACCCATTATGTCACGTTTGATCCCAATTATGAATCGTGGATTCTAGGCGACAGTAGTTCGGTTATAACTGGAAGTGGCAGCAGCTATGGTAGAGCGGTGATTAGGCAGCAGGCTGGCTTGGTTAGCATGACTCTCGATTACCGTGTTCGTGCCATGAGAACCTCGGTGATCAATATCAACGGAACGGACACAAACTACGTAGACATTTGGGTCATCAAGCTGCCAATGCTGATTTCAATACCGTGGTCTTATGTCGGTGAATTTGACCTTCAAGCTAGAACTCTGAATATCCGCACAGCTTCTCACAGCTTCACGGGCGTTACGAACCAAACCAGTGTAGTTCGAGTTCAAATTGGAAACGAACCTGCAAGTCAAGTAGCCCTCGCCCTTACTGTTCCTGGATCTGTTGTGTTCAATGTTATCTTGGCTGAGGTGCAGGTTACCGCTTAGAGGTGAAACGTCGTGCCTGCGCCAGCTCTTAGTCACGTCATTTTGACGGGTGCTTTAATCGGCGTCATTTTCATGGTGCAAGTTTTCTACTTCTATGTTGTTGAC
>Ga0224495_10002935_pt1 | contig 10756 bp, 9 predicted proteins | sample SF_Jul11_sed_USG_FD_168128 | JGI IMG/M metagenome (GOLD analysis project Ga0224495, IMG submission 168128) | Sediment microbial communities from San Francisco Bay, California, United States - SF_Jul11_sed_USGS_4_1 | ecosystem: Environmental > Aquatic > Marine > Sediment | place: USA: California...
TGCCAGCCAGGATCAGCCGGCCCGGCTCGAAGGTGAAGGTGTCAATATCCAGCCTGGTCCCTTCCGGCTTGGCCAGGGTCACATCCCGAAGAATGTTCAGGAAAGGATCCTTCCCACCAGAGACGCCCAAGGCGCTGGAGGCCTTTTCCAGCTTGTTCAACTCCGCCAGAAGCTGCTGCTTCTCCGAGACTATGGCCGTGGTCGGGGGCATCACCGATTTAAACAGGCTTCTGATCTGCATTTTCTGCGCGGCGTACTCACTGCGCATTCTCACACCTTCGCCGATATAGAGCGCCGCCCATAGGGCCAACACAACGCCAAGCAATGCCGTGGCCACCAACGCTTCGCTGTTCATTTTGCCATGCCGGGATATTTTTTTAAATCCGCCCGAGCGCAGATTCATATCTGCCGCGTCCTCGGCGGCCATATTAGCCGCACCCAGCGCCGCCAGGAATAGAGCCTTGTCGCTTGCACCGGGGCCAGGCGCGCCGTTGATTTCCGGTTGGGGCGCGTCATCCACCAAGGCCTGCGCCACGGGGACTTGAAATTTCTCCTGCAGCCTGGCTGTCAGGGCGCCGATATCATCAAAACCGCCGCTTAGGATCACCGCGCCCAGCTTCAACTCCGGCGCGTCCCGGTTCAGCCCCAGCAGCATCCTGTCAACTTCCCGAGGGACGCTTTCGAGCGCTCCCGGCCCTGCGTCGCAGGTGTGGAAGGTCAGAGGAGCCCCGGTCTGCCCCAGTATGGTGATGTATGTCCCATCGGCGCCGCCGTGGGCCACGGCGCATACTTCATTCATCGTCCCACCGGCCCGGCCCAGTCCCGCCGCCGGGGCCAAGGGGCCTGGCGCAAGAAAATCCGGGTCCAGCCCAGCTTCCCCAAGGCTGGCAAGGCCCGAAGCTATATCCTCATTTTTGGCCAACGCCGCCAGGACATTGCTCCCTTCCTCGCTCTTGCCGGTCAGAAGAAAACCGGCGGTGAACTCATCGGCTCCCAGTGGGACGCGGGATTCCAGCTCGAAGGGGAGGGTGTCGGCAATCTGCCGGCGGCGTGTGAGCGGGGTGACAAAAGAGCGCAAGGTGATTTTCTGGCCGGGGAACACAGCTGATAAAGTGTCCCGCTCCTTGTCATAGCCCAACCGGGACATAAACTCGGCAACCTCCGCGGCTGTGTTTTCTCCGGGCAGGTTCATCGCCACCAAGCGCGATATTGCGCCTCCCCGGACGGTTTTTTCCACCACCGCCACCCTGATGAAAGAAGGCCCAGCCTCCATGCCGAAATATCTCATCCGCCAGCTCTCCTTGCCATCAGTCCTTTATAGGTTTTTATAATACAGGGTGGTTACGCCCTGGGGAGTTCGCTTGTATACCGCCAGCACGGCCTTGGAGGTGTCGTTGAACATGGCCGTGGAGGTGACAGAGTAGAAATCGGAATTGAAGCCGATCAATAACGCAATTCTGGGAAAGACCTCCGCAAAACCCGGGATCCTGGAAATCTCATTGATCGATTTAAAAGGTTTCTCCTTTGCCGCCTTGATAAGGTCCGTGGCCATCCCTTCGGTGATCCCTTCGTCCAGGGCCATCAGCGCCATGGGGGTGGCCGTGTTTATGTTCAGCTTTCCGGAAGACCAGACGGTGATGTGTGGTCGAAGCTTGGCCATTACCTTCGGCTCAAACCCCTTCACCAGGGCCAGTTCATCCACCGAGTCGAACATGGCGTTCTTGGCCCGGTATGGAACCTCCAGCGAGGTGTAGTATGGATCTTCGGCGCCGCTCAGGTGGGGCTCGGAGTCCTGATCCAGCCAATCCACCGCCGCCCAGGCCAGGTTCGGGTCCAGCTCCAGCCTGGTCAAAAGCCCCCGGAACACCTCAATCCACCGCTCGTTGGGATAACCGCGGCCGGTGATCATCTGGTTCAGGTCTATTTTCCCCGATTCATCCGTTACCTTGAAGAACGCGTAGTCATCGCCGAGGGGAAGGGGGATGCCACCGGCGGCCCAATCCTCATTCATGGCGTCCATGGGCGTCGCGCCCTTGGCGTCGGCCATCAGCAGCAGCTTGGCCGCCTCCTGCCCGCTGCGGGCCGCATACAGGGCCGACGTCTCGTCCCGATAGCTTGCGGCCGTGGCCGATTCCACCCAGGTCCTGCCCAGGAAATCCACAACCAGGATCGAAAGCAGCGCCACCACCGCCACAGCCAGCGCCAGCGCCATACCCTGCCTGCCGGCCATGGGTCTGCTTCTCACAGGCTTTCTCCTGATGGGATCAGCGCTGACCGGGTTATCAGGGCGCCGTCATCATCTTTGAGGGTGTATTTGACACTTATCATGGTGGGAAGCCTTCGGGTTTGCCTGGAGTTGAAACTGTCCTTCCATTCGGTGTCGCTGGCTGATACAGGCTGGTAGCTTATCTCAAAAGATACAAGCCGATCGGTGATGTCGAACGCGGGCGCGGAGGATTGGTCTGCGTCATCCTCGGGCTTGGCCAGCACATTGAAGCTTTCGCTGCGCATGAGGGTGTATGTGTCTTCTTGCCCAGGATTCTTCACCGCGTACCAGGAGATCACCGCCTGGTCGGAAGCCGTGCCAGGAGTGGCAAGCCGCCGTCCGAACCCGGTGAAGGTGATTTTGTCCATCCGGGCGCCATCGAAGGAGTCGAGGGTCTCCCCGGCCTCGCCGATGAAATAACCATTACCGCTGTTGGCAAAGAGGGAAGCCGACGCCAGATCGTCGGTGATCCTGCTGATAATGAACCTGGAAACGTGGTTCAAATCCATGAACGCTTCGGCCTTGGCGGCGGCGGAAGAGGTTTGGGTAAACGATGCATATACAATAGAAAGCATTATAGATAGCACCACCATGGAGATCAATAGCTCCACCAGGGTGAATCCAGCCTGGCGTCTGGATATTTTATATCTTCGCGCCACTGGCGGCTCCTTTGTCGAGGACGACATATTGCCTTAATTCATAAACTTGGCGAGGCTCTGGCTCATGTGGTGTATATACAGTGATAATCAGCTCGAATGCGCCCGGTATGGCCGTGGAGGTCATCTTCCTGCTGAATTCGATATCCGGGTGTTCCTCCCTGGTCTGCATATCCCCACCCATCCCCGGTGATTCTTCGCCTGTTGCGCCCAGAACCTCGATGCGATATCGTTCCATCTCTTCCCGCGCCAGAGTGACCGCCTCTGTAAGAATGGCGTTTTGGCTGACGCTGTGGAGCGTGGTGTTGAAGGTGGACAACAGCGTGGTGAGCGCCACGGCCAGCACCGCCAGCGCCACCACTATTTCCAGCAGGGTAAAGCCCTCCTCGCGGATGATGACTCGTTGACGTCTAATCTTCATTGTTCAACCTGCCTGGGCGATGGCCATGGCATCGGCCCGCTGGCCGATCTCCTGATAGCCATCCATTATTTTCACCCTGCCCGTGAGAGGGTGGACTATCAACGTGAAGGATTTATCTCCATCCCCGCCCAATTCTATTGCGCTAAACTCGGCGTAGCCCGAAGGGAAAAAATGGATATGCGCCTCTCCCTGCTCCACCTTCCCCTGGCCTGGCAACTGCACGCTGAGGAATTTGAGCCCATCGGGAAGCCGTGTCTCCTTGGCCAGCAGGATATCCCGCTTTTCGAAGCTTCCGTCGGTGTTCAGCAGGGAGAAGTAATAGGAGTTTTCCGCAAAGTCCACCGTCATCCGATAGACGAGCTTGCTGGTGGCCGCCTTGTCATACACCGCCCCGATGGAGTGGGCCAGCTTGCGGGCGGAGGATTTAAGCCGCCACGAGCCGATATCCGGCAAACGGGGGATGAAGAGGGTGGCCATTATCCCGATGATCAGCATTACCACGGCTATCTCCACCAGGGTGAACGCGGAGCGGGAGCGCATTGCGCCGCCGCGCCACGTCATCCCAACACCCGTTCCGGCCATGTCAGGCTAGTCCAGTTCCCAGTTGTTGATATCGGCGGCGAATCCCTCACCGCCGTTTTCGCCGTCGGAACCGAGGCTGATAAGATCGAAGTCTCCGTGAGCCCCGGGGGAAAGATAAAGATATTCACCGCCCCATGGGTCCTTGGGCACCTTTTTAAGGTACCCCTCCGGGTTCCATTTGCGCGGCTCCGGATTTGACGTCGGTTTCTCAACCAAAGCCCTCAGGCCCTGATCGGTGGAAGGATAAACTCCATTGTCGAGCTTATACATTTCCAGGGCGCCCTCTATGGACTTGATACCCATTATGGCCGTTGTCACCCTCGCCTCGTCCGGCTTGCTGAAAATCTTGGTAACCACCACAGTCGCCAGAATGCCCAGAATTGCAACCACCACCAGAATCTCGAGCAGCGTGAATCCGCTCCGGCCCGTTGGCCTCTTGAAAATAAGCTTCATAATCTAATTCCTTATTTAACCATTTGGCTCAGTTCAAAAATCGGTAGCAGAATCGCCAGCACCACAAAGAGCACCACCGCCCCCATCACCAGGATCAAAAGGGGCTCCAGCGCCTTGGTCATGATGTTGAGCCTGTTTTCCATCTCAAAATCATACGCCTCCGCTATCTTGGCCAGCATCCTGTCCAGCTCACCGGAGCGCTCTCCGGCGGCCACCATCTGCACCGTCACCGGCGGGAAAAGCCGGGAGCGTTTCATAGGCGCCGCCAGGCTCTCTCCCTCGGTCACGCTTATGATCGCCTCATCCAGGGCCTTGGCGTAGGCGCGGTTTCCAAGGGAGTCGCGGGTGATGGCCAGGGCCGAGAGCATGTCCACCCCGGAGGAGAGGAGCAGCCCAAGCGTCCCGGCGAACCTCCCGATCACAGAAGCCCGCACCACCGCGCCAACCACCGGCGCGTCCAGGATCGCCCTGTCAAACCAGGCGCCACCGTTGTCGGAGCGGGTGTATCTATAGAATCCCGCGCCAGCGCCCGCGGCGGCCAGGACCATGGCCCACCACCATTTGTTCATGAATCCGGAGATTGCCAGCAGGACAATGGTGGCCAGGGGCAGGGCCTTGTCCATATCCTCGAATATCCCCTGGGTCTTGGGGACCACATAGGCCAGTAGGAATATCAGAAGCCCCGCGCACAATGCCGAGACGATGATGGGATAGATCATCGCCATCAACACCGCGGAGCGGCGGCGCAGGCTGTTTTCGTTGAAATCGGCCAGCCTGCCTAGCGTGTGGCCCAGGGCGCCGGAGGTCTCTCCGGCCTTCACCAGGTTCACATAGGTGGAGTCGAAATGGGCTGGATGAGCCCCCATGGCGTCGGCCAGGGAGCCGCCGGAGGAGACATTCTCCCGGATGTCGGTGAGAACCTTTTTGAACCTCACATTCTCCACCTGTTCTATCAAGCTGTCCAGCGACTCCAGAAGGGGCAGGCCGGCGCCCTGCAGCGTCTCCAGTTGGCGGGTGAAGGCGGATATCTCCTTCACCCCGATCCTGTTGAACAGAGCCTCCAGCGGTTTTCTTTTAATTTCGCCGGCGGTGGGGTCCAGGGTCACGCTGAACGCCAGAACCCCCTGGCGGCGGAGCTTTACCCTGGCTTCCTTCGGGTTTTCCGCGTCTATGATCCCGGAGGCGCTTTTTCCCTGGCCGCTGTAGCCTTTGTATTCAAAAACCGGCATCTTGGCGCCCCATTACATTATGTCCGAAGTTTCCCGGACCACTTCCTCCAGCGAGGTGATTCCGTCCATTATCAATCCCAACCCATAATGGCGCATGGTGAAAAATCCTTTCCCCTCCGCCACATGCTTGATCTGGGCGGAATTGGCTTTGGAGGCGATCTGGGAGCGGACGTCGTCGTCGATGAGCAGCAGCTCATATATTCCCGTTCGGCCGGAGTATCCGGTCATGCGGCACTGGTCGCACCCGGTTGGCCTGTAAAATAGCGTTTTGGCCGGGATGACGGTGGAGGAGACTCCGATTTCCGCCAAATGCTCCGGGCCTGGAGTGAACGCCTCCTTGCACGCGGGGCAGAGCACCCGCACCAGACGCTGCCCCAACACCGCCAGCAGCGACGACGAGATTAGGAAAGGCTCCACTCCCATGTCCACCAGCCTGGCCACGGCGCCGGCGGCGTCGTTGGTGTGGACGGTGGAGAACACCAGATGGCCAGTGAGGGAAGCCTGGACGGCGATCTGGGCCGTCTCCACATCCCGGATCTCGCCAACCATGATCACGTCCGGGTCCTGGCGCAAGATGGAGCGGAGCCCGGCGGCGAAATCGAGGCCGATCTTGGAGTTGACCTGCATCTGCCCCACGCCCGCCAGCTGATACTCGATGGGGTCCTCCACGGTGATGATATTCTTCTCCACCGTGTTTATTCGGCTGATGGCCGAATAGAGCGTGGTGGTCTTGCCGGAGCCTGTGGGCCCGCACACCAGGATGATGCCGTGCGGGGTGTTTATCAGGCTCTTCATCCTCTCCAATATGGGGCCGCGCAGGCCGATACCCTCCAGGCCGTAAAGCTTGCGGGACTTATCCAGCAGCCTCATGACAATCCGCTCGCCATTGGCGGTGGGGATGACGCTCACGCGCACATCCACCTCCTTGCCGGCGATGATGATCTTTATCCTGCCATCCTGGGGCAGCCTCTTTTCTGCGATGTCCAGCCGGGCCATGATCTTGATCCGGGAGGCGATCAGCGCCACCAGCTTGCGGGGGGGCTTGATGATGTTACGCAGGGCGCCATCCACCCGAAAGCGCACCACCAGCTCCCGCTCGTATGGCTCTATGTGGATGTCGGAGGCGTTCTCCTTCACCGCCTGCACCATCAGCGAGTTCACCAGGCGGATCACGGGGGCCTCGGCGCTGGCTTCCAGCAGGTCCTGGGGCAGGCCATGGATCAGGGTGTCCAGGTCATCGGGCTCCTCTATATCGTCCATCACCTCGCCGGCCGAATGGGCGGAAAGGTCGAAAGCCCTGTTCACCGCCTCGATGATTGTCTCTTCATCGGCGGCGGCCAGGTCTACGGGCATGGCGTATATGAGCCTCAGGTCGTCCATGGGGCCGGCTTCCAGCGGCCGGGCGGTGACGGCCATAAGGCGGCCATCGATCACCTTCAAAGGAAGCAGAAGGTTGGATTTGCAGAACTGGAAGGTGGCCTTGCGGGCCAGCTCCGGCTCCATTTCGCTGACGCCGATCGATTCCAACCATGGCATGGACAGCCGCCGGGCCAACTCCCGCAACGGCAGGCCTGCCTGGCCCGGCTTTGCCGGCGACGTTGTTTTATCCTCCATGGCCTTGTCTATGTATTCCTGTTAAAGATCATATTATTTGCGTGGATTTGCCTTGTCGGTGATGGCGGGGCTGAATTCGCCCTCCTCGCCGCTGAGGTTCAATCGTTCCCGGCGCTGTTCAATCAACTGGCGCATCTGGTCGTCGTTATGGATGATGTGGGGCGTCAGAAACACCAGCAGGTTGGTTTTCTGTTTCTGCTTGCTCTTGTATTTGAAGAGCCAGCCCAGCAGGGGGATGTCCCCCAGGATGGGCACCTTGTTCTCCACATCGTTGAGGTCGTCGCGGATGAGCCCGCCGATGACCACGTTCTGGCCGTCGGAGACCACCACGGTGGTGTCTACGGAGCGAGTGAAGGTGATAAGGTCCTGGGCTTTTTCCAGCTGCACCGGGGAGATGGAGGAAATCTCCTGATAAACGGCCAGCTTGACGATGTCCGCCTCCGAGATCTGCGGCTTGATCCGCAGCGTGATACCGATATTTTTCCGTTCGATGGTGGTAAGGGTGGTGCCGCCGGTGTTTTGAGACTGGCCGGTGACAAAGGGAACGTTCTGGGCCACCACGATCTCCGCCTTTTCGTTATCGGTGGTCAGGATGTTGGGGGTGGAGAGGATGTTGACGCCGGTCTCGGTCTGCAGCGCGTGGAGGAGGGCGCCCAGGTTTAAAAACTCCTTGCCCGCGAAATTTATGATCCCGTCCACCACCCCGATGGCCAGACCCTGGGGCGCGTTGAACGGATTTTCCGCCACCGCATTGATGGAGCCGAAGTTGGTGCCGCCGATGGCCTGAGCGCCTTTTTTGGTGAAATCGGAGGTGGTTCTCCACTCGATACCGAATTGCCTCTGCTTGTCGGTGGTGACCTCCATGATTAGAGCCTCCACGAAAACCTGGCGTCTACGTTTGTCCAGCAGCTCTATCACATCCCTCAACGTAAGGTAATCCTCCTTGGAAGCGGTGATCACCAGCGAGTTGGTGGATTTGTCTGGAGTGACGGTGATGGCCCCTTGCAGGGTCATGCCCGAGCCTGTGCCGGGCGGCGGCGGGGCGGGCGCCATCGGCGGCCTGCCAGGCTGGGCAGGGGTTGGGCTGGCGCCGGTGACCATGTTGCTTAATACCTTGGCCAGTTCCTCGGCGTCGGCGTTTTTCAGGTAATAGACGTTGATTTTCCCCTGACCCGAAGGAGCGGGCTGATCCAACTCGTCCACCAGCGCCAGCAGCTTGTCGGTCATCTGCTTGCCGGCGACGATGATGATGGCGTTTATCCTGTCATCTGGGATGACCTGAGGCTGGGTCTGGCCCCAGGAGTCGCCCATGGTCGAGCCCATCGCCACGCCAGGGGCGGGCGCGGGCGCCATTCCCGGCGGAGTTGGGGAGACTATGTTTCTTTTCAACAAACCCCCTTTGTTGAAAAGCTGAAGCATCTTGTCGGCCATCTCCTTGGCGCCAGAATATGTCAGGCGGCGTACAGTGATCATCTCCTCCTGGCCTGGAGCGTCCAGTTGTTCTATTATCGCCCGCAGCTTCTCCACGTTGGAGGCAAGGTCCACAATTATCAGGGTGTTGGTGTCCTGATGGAAATTGATAAAACTGGTGACCGGCAGAAGAGGCCGCAGCACGTTTAGCAGGTTCTGGCCCTGGGAGTATTTAAGAGGAATAAGCCGCGTCACCAGCTTGTCGCCGGATGAGGCGGCGCCCATGCCAAAGGGCCCCATTTGCTTGGCCTCCACCGAGGGGACAATCTTGATCACTTCGCCGGACTCCACCAGGGCATAGCCATATACCCCCAAAGTGGATTCGAACACCCGGTACGCCTCCCTGGGCTTTACCTCTTTGGGTGAAATTATGGTGACCTTTCCCTTCACCTGCTCATCCACCACGAAGTTTTTGCCTGTGGACTCGGAGATGGCCTTTATGAACAGCTTGATATCCACATCGTTGAAATCCAGGCTGACAAGCCCACTGGCGCTGGGTTTTGGTATGGCGCCAGAGCCCGCCTGCCGCGATTTGCCGGCCGGGCCGGAAGAAGAGGGGAGCGAAGGCTGAACCACTGCCGGTGGCTCCGGTTCCGGGGATTGCTCCTGGTCATCCTGCGTGACCTGGCCGGATTGGCTGGGGGAATCGGCGGCGGCGCCAATACCCTCGTGCGAGCCCTGGATCTGCTGATCAGGGGGGGCCAACTGGGCGTCCTGAAACTCAACCGCCCCGGTTGAGGTGGCCGACAAAACGGCCAAGATGGCCGCCAACGATAGATATCCCCTAAACATGGTGTTCCTTTCCCTCTTTTTCATTGGACAGCGAATCTGAGAGTGGTTTTTTGTGATCCTCTCATGATATCCACGTTGAAACTGGTTTCATTTCTCAGGGCCTGGAAAAGCTCCAGGCCCTTCTCCGCCGAGTTTAGCTCGATGCCGTTTATTCTCTGGACCACATCCTGGTTGGCCAGGCCGATCTTTTCAAAGATGGAGCCGCTTTGAATGGCAAACAGCTTGAATCCGTTAGTCACGCCGCCTTCGCCCATGTTCGGCACGGCCCGCACCTGGGTGAGCAGTTGGTTCATATTTTTAAGCTGAGCTTCCAGATATCCCTTGGTTACTATGGCGCCGTCGCCAGTCCTGTTCACATCGGAGCCGGGCATGGCCAGCGCCCTGGGGGCGGCCATGGAAGAGGAAGCAGGATTCTCAAATTCCAGCTCCAGCCGCTCCAGCCTGCCATTGTTCAACAGTGTCACCATGTTTCGCTCGATATCGACGATCTCGGCCCCGGCGGCGAACTCACGCAGCTTGAACGTCTTTTCCGATCCTGGCGAAAGCTGGATTACCGCAAGCTTCATGGAGCCCCAGATCAAGGTCCCCATCAGCTTCAGGTTCAGGCTGGTTCTTGGGGCGCCAGTCCCGTCGCCCATGGCGGCCATGGAGGAGGGTTCGGCGGGATCGTAGACGGAAGCGGAATTAAAAATATTCTTCCGTAATATATCCGTGTAGCTTGATGGGGGTTCAAAACCTGTGGTGGGATTATCCTGGCTTGTCCTGGCATCCTGCCCAGAGGAGGCCGAGCCTGCCATGGACAGGACAAAGCTGTTGATCAATCCGGCCAACATCCAGCTTATCAACAGGATAAGCGCCAGATGGATCGCCATCCACGCCGCCTTGGGAAGGCGTATATTTTCAATCATGCACAGTCACCTTGGAACATTTGATATATGGGACGGACCCTTAAGCGAAATTTTTGACAAATTTCTCTTTATCTACCTGATCCCCGGCAGAATTCTGGAAAAGTTGATATGCATTGCTTCTTCAGCTTCCGCCAGGGTCGCCGCGGCCTGCTTTCTGGCCTTTTGGGAGCCTTCTTTCAAAATCCTCAGAACCTCGTCCGGTCTTTGGCTCCAATAGGCCCTTTTTTCCAGCAATGGTTCCAGCCTTTTGAAAACATTTTCGGCCAGGGCCAATTTGCAGCTAACGCAACCTCTTTTGGCGGTCTGGCACTCCTGGGCGGTGATTTCGTTTTCCTCTTTGCCGCTGAAGGCCTCGTGGAAACTGT
>Ga0224495_10002936_pt1 | contig 10753 bp, 12 predicted proteins | sample SF_Jul11_sed_USG_FD_168128 | JGI IMG/M metagenome (GOLD analysis project Ga0224495, IMG submission 168128) | Sediment microbial communities from San Francisco Bay, California, United States - SF_Jul11_sed_USGS_4_1 | ecosystem: Environmental > Aquatic > Marine > Sediment | place: USA: California...
CCTGGCCCGCGAAATGCCGCTCACGGCCTTCGGTTTCTCCGTCTGCGCCCTGGCCATCTCGGGTGTCTGGCCTCTGAACGGCTTCGTCTCGAAAGAGATGGTCTTTCACGGCGCGCTCGAAACGGGCTATACGGTCTTCGCCGTCGCCGCTTGGGTGGGGGCGATCTTCACCTTCGCCTCCTTCCTCAAGGCCGGCCATTCGGTCTTCTTCGGCGAGCGCTCGACGGAGGTGTCCCGGGTTAAAGAGAGCGAGAGCCCGATCGTTCTCCCCATTCTCATCCTCGCGTTGCTCTGCATCACCTTCGGCGTCTACAACAAATTACCCCTCGACACGCTTATTTCGCCTATCCTGGCGGGCCACGCCGAGGCCGGCGCCCATCTCGACTTCACGAGCCACGCGCTTGACCTCTTCAACCCCGTGGCCCTCATTTCGGTGGCCTGTCTCATCGCGGCCTTTCTCCTCCACGCCTACGGCTTTCGTAAGGCGGGGAACAAGGCCCACCTGGCCTCCGAGCCGGTCCATAACCTGCCCGTCATCCACACGCTCTATGCCTGGGCCGAAGCGCGGGTTTTCGACGCGTACGAACAGGGTATCAAAGTTCTCCAGGGGCTGTCCTGGGTCCTCTTCAAGGGGATCGACCGGCCGCTCGACTTCGTCCTCAACCGGGTTGTCACGGCCGTTGGCGAGCGGACGACCGGCGTCCTGCGGAAAGCCCACAACGGTCATTACGCCAACTACCTGGCCTGGTGCCTGGCCGGGCTCATCGTGGTGGCGGGTGTCCTCGGGTGGCTGTTGAAATAGACGTCTTCGGACACGAGGAGGAGCGTTGATATTTCTCTTCATTGCCCTGCCGCTCTTTACGGCAGCCCTGCTGCCGCTCATCGGAAAAGTCTCCCGCCGGGTCATGCCGGACCTCGTGGGGAACGGCGTGCTGCTCTTCCTCGTCGTCTACGCCGTCGTCGTCGGCAGGTCCCTCATCGACGCCGGACCGGTCGTCCAGCAGCTCGCCTGGCTCGGGGAGGCGGTCAATATCCGGCTCGTCCTCGACGGCTTCAGCCTGTTCATGTTGACCACCGTTTCCGTCGTCGGACTCGCCGTCGGGCTGTTCTCCATCGATTATATGGAACACTACGGGGCCAAAGGGACCTACTATGCCCTCCTCCTGGTCATGGTGGTCGGGATGAACGGCTTGGTCCTGACGTCCGACCTCTTCAATATTTATCTCTTCCTTGAGGTCGGCGCGATCTCGTCCTACGCCCTGGTCGCCTACGGCCTGGGTCACGACGAACTCGAGGCCTCCTTCAAATACCTCATGCTCTCCGTCGTCGCCTCGGCCTTCATCCTCATCTCCATCGCCATCCTCTACGGAACGACGGGAGACCTGAGCCTCGGCGGAATCGCCCGCGGCCTCCGCGCCCTCGATAACCCGGGCCTGATCGCCGTGTGCGCGGCCCTATTTATCGCCGGCTTCGGGCTCAAGGCGGCCCTCATTCCCTTTCATGCTTGGCTGCCCGACGCCCATCCCTCGGCGCCCGCGCCCATCTCCGCCGTCCTGTCCGGCCTCCTCATCAAGGTGTCGGGTGTTTATGCCCTGACCCGGGTCTTCTTGAACGTCTTCGGCTTAACGCCGGCCCTCTCCATGGTCCTGCTGGTCCTGGGGACGGTATCCATGGTCGGAGCGGCCTTCCTGGCCCTCGGCCAGAAGGATATCAAGCGCATGCTGGCCTACTCGTCGATCAGCCAGGTCGGCTACATCATCGTCGGGCTGGGGACGGGGACGCCCCTGGGGATCGCCGGCGGTCTTTTCCATCTCGTCAACCACGCCTTGGCTAAAGGGCTGCTGTTCCTTAACTCGGGGGCCATCCAGAACGCCACGGGAACGCGGAACCTGGACGAGATGGGCGGCCTGGCCAAGCGGATGCCCGTGACGGCGGCGACGAACCTCATCGGTTCTCTCTCCATCGCCGGCGTCCCACCGCTCAACGGGTTCTGGTCCAAGCTCCTCATCATCATCGCCCTCGTCCAGGCCGGCCATCCCATCTTCGCCCTGATCGCCGTCCTGACCTCGGTCCTGACGCTGTGGTATTACCTCCTCATCCAGCGCCGGGCCTTCTTCGGCCAGCTCAACGCGCGCTGGGCGGCGGTCAAGGAGGCGCCCTTCTGGATGAGTGCCTCCTTGATCCTTCTGGCCGTGCTCTGCGTCGCGATCGGCATCTTCTTCTCGGCGGTCGTCGCCAGCTGGGTCCAGCCCGCGGCCGACGTCCTGGCGGACGGCACCCAATTCCTGCTCCGGTGGGGGTGGTGACCCATGACCCTGCAAACGATCCTGCTCATCGGCCTCGTCTTCTTCTCCTTCCTGGCCGTTCTGGCGCGCGACCTCCTCAAGGCCGCCATCAGCCTGGCCGTCGCCAGCTTGTTCCTGGGGCTCGTCTTTTTCGGCCTGGGCGCTCCCTACGCCGGTGTTTTCGAGATCTCGGTCGTGGCCGGCCTGATCACGGTCCTCTTTATCTTGACCATCGCCTTGACCAAGACCGGCGGCGACGTCCGGGAAGCGAAGGTCGTCAATATCGTTTTCCCGCTCTTCTTCCTCGTCTTCCTGGTGGTCGACGCCCTTGTCATGCGCAGCTTGCTCCGCAAGATTCCGGTCCTGGACGCCCCGTCCGAGAGCGGGTCGTTCGGCCAGGTCCTCTGGCAGCAGCGGACCTTCGACCTCATCGGTCAGATCGCGATCATCCTGGCCGGCGTCTTCGCCGTCCTGGCCCTGTTCCGCAAGAGGGATAATCATGACTAGCACCTGGCTCCTTTATCTATTCTTTGCGACCGCCCTGGTCTTCATCGGGCTCTACGCCCTGCTCACGAAGCGGAATCTCATCAAGCTCTTCATCGGCATCGAGATCGTCAGCAAGGGCGTTATCCTGGCCCTTCTATCGACCGGCGCCGTCAAGGGGAACGTCCTCCTCGCCCAAGCCCTCGTCATCACCGTCATCGTCGTCGAGGTCAGCCTCGTGGCGACGGCGCTGGCCCTCATTATTAATATCTACCGCCACACAAAGAGCCTTGATGTTCGCCAGGTCGCCAAGCTGAAAGGGTAAGCCATGAGTGGGTTCAATGTCCTCCTATCGCCGCCCGTCGCTTTCCTCATCTTCCTCGGCTTCGCCGGACTCGTCTACGCCCTGGGCAAGACGATGGGCCCCAAGCTCAACAAGGTCGGCGGCAAGCTCGCCACCTATGCCTGCGGCGAGGACATCCCCGGGGTTAAGGTCCAGTTCGGCTACCGCCTCTTCTTTTTCGTTGCTCTTTTCTTCACCATCATGCACGTCGCCGCCCTGGTCATCGCCACCGTTCCCGCCGGCCGGATCGCCCTTTTCGCCCTCTTCTATCTCATTATCATCTTCCTCTCCGTCCTGGCCCTCGTCACAAGGAGTTAGCATGCTCAAGAAACTCGTCCGCTGGTCCCGCCTCAAGTCTCCTTGGATCCTCCACCTGAACTCCGGGGCCTGCAACGCTTGCGATATTGAGATCGTCGCCGCTCTGACTCCGCGGTTCGACGTCGAGCGCTTCGGCATCCTGCTCAAGGCGACTCCCCGCCACGCCGACGTCATCGTCTGCAGCGGGCCGGTCACGCGTCAGATCAAGGACCGGGTCATCCGGATCTACGAACAGGTTCCCGACCCGAAGTTTGTCATCGCCGTCGGCGCCTGCGCCATGTCGGGCTGCGTCTACCGCGGCGCCTACAACATCATGGGCGGGATCGACCAGGTGATCCCCGTCGACGTCTACGTCCCCGGCTGCCCCGCCCGGCCGGACGCCATTATCGACGGGGTCGTCAAGCTGCTCGGAAAGCTGTGAGGGGCGAGGCCATCATGAGCGACGAACAGATCATCGAACGGCTGAAGCAGGACCTGGGGGCGAGGGCCCTGGAGCTCACGCATCCCGACAAGCGCCGGATCTTCCTCAAGGTCGCGCCGGCCGACCTCGTTTCCGTCGCCGCCGTGCTCCGGGACGCCTACGATATGGCTCACTTATCGACCGTGAGCGGGGTCGACAAGGGCGCCACCTTCGAGGTCGTCTATCACTTCGCCAGCCCGGTCGTGAACCTCAACCTGCGGGTCGAAGTCCCGCGCGAAGCGCCGCGCCTTCCGACGATCTGCGCCGTCATCCCCGGGGCTATTCTTTACGAGCGTGAACTCCAGGATATGTTCGGCCTGACGATCGAGAACATCCCCGACCCCCGGCCGCTTGTCCTGCCCGACGGCTGGCCCGCCGGCCAGTTCCCCCTGCGCAAGGACTGGAAGTACGAGCGGCCCCCGGAAGTCATTCCCGGAGGCAAGTCATGAAGTTTGAAATCCCGATCGGGCCTCAGCACCCGGCCCTCAAGGAGCCCATCAGCCTGCGCATGACCGTCGAGGGCGAGGTCATCCGGGACGTCGACATCCGGCTCGGCTACAATCACCGCGGCCTGGAGAAGCTGGCCGAGGAGAAGACCTGGGTCCAGAACATCTATCTCGTCGAGCGGATCTGCGGCATCTGCTCCCATTCCCACGCGACCTGTTACGTCCAGGCCGTCGAGAAGCTCATGGAACTCGCGCCTCCCCGCCGCGGCCTCTATATCCGCTATCTCGTGTCCGAGCTCGAGCGTGTCCACTCCCACCTCCTCTGGCTGGGTGTTGCCGGCCACGAGGCGGGCTTCGATTCGTTTTTCATGTACACCTGGCGGGACCGCGAGGTCGTCATGGACCTCCTGGAGATGATCTCCGGCAATCGTGTCCACTATGCCATAAACGCGATCGGGGGCGTCCGCCGCGACCTGGATGACGCGCAACGGCAGAAGATCCTGGACGGCGTCACCGTGCTCCGGAAGCGGAGCGAATACTATTTCCACATCGGCGCCAACGAGCCGAGCTTCGTCGGCCGCCTGGCCGGCGTCGGCCGGCTGACCAAAGAGCGGGCGGTTGCCCTGTGTGCCGTCGGCCCCACCGCCCGTGCCTCGGCGGTCGCCCGGGACGTCCGGAAGGAAGATCCTTACGCGGTTTACGATGAGATCGACTTCGATCTTTGCACGGCGGAGACTTGCGACGTCCTCGGCCGCACGGTCGTCCGGATCAAGGAGCTCATGGAGTCCTACAAGATCATCGAATTCATCGTCCGGAACATCCCGGCCGGCGAGATCGCCGTCCGTGCGCCCCGCAAGGCCAAACCCAACGAGGCCGTCAGCCGCTACGAAGCGCCGCGAGGCGAGAATATCCACTACATCAAAAGCAACGGCTCGGACAAGCCGGAGCGCCTCAAGGTCCGCGCCCCGACGCTGGCGAACTACCCGGCCACGGTCGAAATGCTCCGCAACGGGTTCATCGCCGATATCCCGCTCATCTTCGCCGCCATCGACCCGTGCATCTGCTGCGCCGAGCGCTCCGTCGAACTCCTCGACGCCCGGAGCGGGGAGGCCCGGACCGTCCGGATGAGCGACTTGCGGCGGCTGGCCGCCGCGCGCCGCCGGGACGTCGGGCTGAAAGGGAAAGCGGAATGGCCGTTCTGAGAACCTTCCTCTACCTCCTCGTCTACCCCGGGCTCGTGTTTCTTTTCGTCTACTCCACCTTCTGCGAGTGGTTCGACCGCAAGGTCTACGCCCGGCTCCAGAACCGGATGGGCCCGACCCACACCGGCCGCTTCGGCCTCCTGCAGCCCGTGGCCGATTTCCTCAAGCTTCTGGCCAAGGAAGATATCGTTCCCGAGCGCGCCGATAAGACGCTCTTCTCTCTGCTCCCTATCTTCGGCATCGCCATCGTCGGAGCGGCCGGCCTGCTCCTCCCCGTCTGGAACTTCGACCTGGCCGTCCCCGGCCCGACCTCCTTCCCGGGAGATCTCATCGTCATCCTCTATCTCCTGAGCCTCCCGACGCTCATTTTCTTCCTGGCCGGCTGGGCCTCGACCAACTTCTTCTCGATCATCGGCGGGACCCGGGTCCTGACCATGCTCTTCGGCTACGAAGTCCCGCTCTTCCTCGCGGTCCTCAGCCCGGCCGTCCTGGCCGGCTCGTGGCGGCTGGCCGAGATCGCCGCCTTTTACCAGGCGCGCCCCCTTCTCGTCCTCCCCAATCTCCTCGGTTTCGTGGTCGCCCTCATCGGCGTCCAGGCCAAGCTCGAACGAACCCCCTTCGACATCCCCCACGCCGAAACGGAGATCGTCGGCGGGACCTTCACCGAGTATTCGGGGAAGAAGCTGGCCCTCTTCCGGCTCATGATCGACATCGAGATGGTCGTCTCCGCCGGCCTGCTGGCCACGGTCTTCCTGGGCGGATTCCCCGGCGGCGCGCTCCTCGGCTTCCTGAGCTTCGTCGTCAAAACCCTCTTCGTCATCTTCCTCCTCACTCTCATCCGGGCCATGACGTCCCGGATCCGGGTGGACCAGGTTGTTTTATTCGCCTGGAAGTACCTGGCGCCGCTGGCCGTCGTCCAGCTGCTCGCCGTTATCCTCATCAAGGGGCTGCGCTCATGAAAGTCGCCGTCTTCCTTCCCGAGCTTCTGCGCCACCTCTTCCGTAAACCGGCCACGGTGGATTATCCGTTCAAAAAGCTCGCGGTCCCCAAGGATTTCCGGGGCACGCCGTATCTCCGGCCCGAGCTGTGCATCGTCTGCCGGGCGTGCGAGCGCGACTGCCCGGCCGAGGCCATCGAAATCACGCCGGTCGACGAGGCCGAAAAGCGGTTCCGGCTGGCCATCCACAACGACCGCTGCGTCCATTGCGCCCAGTGCGTGGATTCCTGCCCGACGGACGCCATGCAGATCGATTCCCTATTCGAGATCGCGGATTACGACCGGCACAACCTGAAAAAGGATTGGGTTTTTATCCGGGCCGTGGTCAAGCCCAAAGCGGCCGAGCCTAAGCCCGCGCCCCCCCAAGCCGGTTCCTGAACCGGGGGCCCGGCCGTATCCCGCCGCCTTCCGGAGAGGACGACCGTGACAACTAAGCCCTGGACATCCGTTGTCCGGCGGGAGCTCAGCGGCGCCCGGCGGGTCGCCGTCCTCGGCGTCGGCAATCCGGATCGCGGAGACGACGGCGCCGGCCTCGCCTGTGTCCGCGCCCTACGGAAGGTCCGCCCGCCGCTTTCCCGCCGGGTTCGGCTGATCGAGGCCGGGTCCGTGCCCGAAAATTTCACCGCTTCGGTCCGCCGTTTCTCCCCTTCCCATGTCATCGTGGTCGACGCCGCCCGCGCGGGAAGAAGGCCCGGTGCAGTTTTCCCGGTCGACCCCCGCCGTATCGCCCACCAGGACGTTTCCTCGCACCGCGCACCCCTTTCGTGGCTGGCCCGTTATCTCACCGAGACGGTCGGCTGCCACGTCGTCCTCATCGGCATCCAGCCCGGCCGGACCAAAGCTCCGGGGCCTCTCTCGTCGGCGGTCGGGAAAAGCGCGGAGCGCGTGGCCGCAGGCCTGGCCCGCATCCTTGAGATAGTCAGGACGCCGAAAAACGGGGCGCGGACAATTCGGGCCCGGAAACGCCCGAGGCGCGTCAGATCTTCATCGGCATGAGGACATAAATATTCTTCAGCCCGTCCTCGGTTTCCGGCCGGAGGAGGACGGCGCTGTTCTCGTCCTTGATCTCGAAAATGACCTTTTCGGCCGTGACCGTCAGCAGGAAGTCCAGGAGGTACTGGGAATTGAACCCGATCTCCAGGTCATGCCCCTTGTAGTCCACGACGAGCTTGTCCCGGGCTTCCCCGATCTCCGGGTTCGCCGAGAAGAGCCGGAGCCTGTTTTTCTCCAGGTAGAACTTGATGCCCTTGCTCCGCTCGGCCGCCAGTAGCGAGACGCGCCGGATGGCACTGGTGAGCTCTTCTCGCGGGATCACCAGTGTATTCTCGTTATCCTTGGGGATGACGGCCTGGTAATTCGGGAACTTGCTCTCAATGATCCGGGAGATGAGCGTTCTCCGGCCCACCCGGAAGAAGAGGTTGTTCTCGTCCAGGTCGAATTCGAGCGTTTCGTCCTCGAATTTCCTCAGCTCTCCCAGCGTCTTTTTGGCAACAATAACGCTCGTCTCCTTATCCGGCTTCAACCCGTCGACCGGATAGGAGGTATAAGAGAGACGGTGCCCGTCCGTGCTGACGAGTTCCATCGAATTCGCCTTGAGAGAAAGGAGGGCGCCGTTGAGATAGTACCGTTGTTCCTGGGTAATGGCGTAATAAACCCGCTCGATCATTTCACGGAGGGCGGGCATCGGGAGCTTTAGCCCCGGCTCGAACTTCGGCTCGGGAACCTGGGGATAATCCTCTTTCGGGAGGCAGACGATCTTGAATTCGCTCTCCCCGGAGACCACCTCGAGCGTTTCGTCCTTCTTTTTCAACAGGACATTCTGCCCCTCGGCTAGGGATTTGACGATTTCGAAGATTTTCTTGCCGTTAACGGTGACGGCCCCCTCTTCTTCCACCTCGGCCTCGACATGGGTTTTCAGCCCGACCTCAAGGTCCGTCCCCGTCATTTCAACCTTGCCCGACTGGCCGTTCATCAGGATATTCGCCAGGATCGGCATCGTGTTCCTTTTTTCGACGATCCCCTGCAGGAGCTGGAGTTCCTCCCCAAGCGTGTCTTTATCGACCCTGATTTTCATGGCGCCACCTTTCTTTCCTTCGTTCGTCTCGTCTTCTTATCTTATTTTCTTATCTTATAAATGGCAAGAGAGAACAAGAAGAATAACAATAAGAGGCGGTGGAATTGTGCAAATTGGCCGCAAAGCGTTGATTTTTTTCATTGCAGGAGGGCGATCAGGCTGTTAATTTCTCTGTTGAACTCGGGGTCCTCGTTTCTGAGTTTCTCGATTTTGCGCACGCTGTGGATGACTGTCGTATGGTGTTTTCCACCGAATTTCTTGCCGATTTCCGGAAGGGAAGACTTGGTCAATTCCTTGGCCAAATACATCGCGACCTGGCGGGGAAAGGCGATTTTGGGCGAATTGTTCTTGCTCTTGATCTGGCTCGGCTTGATTTTGAAGCGGTGGCAGATGATCTTCTGGATCTTTTCCACAGTGACGACGCCGGTCGAGGCGTCCAAAAGGCCGCGCAGGGCATCCTTGGTGAGGTCGAGGTCGACGGCTTCGCCCCTCAGGGACGAATAGGCGATGACGCGGCGGAGGTATCCCTCAAGCTCGCGGATGTTGGAATGGACCTTGTCGGCGATATAAAGGGCGACGGTCTCCGGGAGGACGACGTCCTCCAACTCGGCCTTTTTCTTGAGGATGGCGACCCGGGTTTCTATATCCGGCGTCTTGAGGTCAGCGATAAGCCCCCATTCGAAGCGGGAGCGGAAGCGCTCCTCGAGATGGGGGATCTCCTTGGGGGGGCAGTCGCTCGAGATGACGATCTGCTTCTGGTTGTCATAGAGGTGGTTGAAGGTGTGGAAAAACTCCTCTTTGGTCCGTTCGCGGCCGGACAGATAGTGGATATCGTCCATGAGGAGGACGTCGACACTCCGATATTTCTCCCGGAATTCGAGGATTTTCCCGTACTGGAGATGGTTGATCAGGTCATTCATGAATTTTTCGGTGGTGATATAGAGGATTTTCGATTTTTGGTTGTTCAGGAGGGTCGCATGGCCGATCGCGTTCATGAGGTGTGTTTTGCCCAGGCCGGCGCCGCCATAAATATAAAGGGGGTTGTAAGACTTGGCGAGGTTCTTCGCCACGGCTACGGACGCGGCGTGGGCGAACTGGTTACAGGAGCCGACGACGAAACTATCGAACGTATAATGGGGGTTGAGGTTGGGATTAAGCAGCAGGACCTGCTTCGAGCGACGCTCGTCGGGGGAGCGGCGGATAAAAGAATTCGGCGTCTCGTCGTAGATGTACTTGATATCGAAGACCTTATTAAAAAGCTCGAGGGAGCACTCGTTGATGAAGCTCGAGTAATGGAAAGACAACCAGTCCCTGAAGTAGGAATTGGGGACTTTAATGTAGAGGGCGCCCTCTTCCTGGCCGATATACGAAGTGGGGGCGAACCAGGTCTCGAAGCTCGAGGCGTCGATCCGCTTCTGGACGGCGGCGAGAATCTGGAGCCAACAATTCGTGTTTTCTTCCGGTTCCATGTTATCCCGCTCGTTTTCCACAGAATTATCCACACTTGTGGAAAACGTCGATCCCTGTTCTTTACCAGGGGGAAAAACGGCGTTATGATAGCACCTAACGGCGGTCAATGCAAGGAGTTTTTGGCCGCCCTGGGGGGCTAGAAATCGAAGCCGATCCAGAACTTCGTGCGGGTAAAGCCGGCCGTATCGAAATCCCAGAAACGGGACATGCGGGGGACCTTGATCTGGCCGACGACCTCGATGTGCATGGGCAGGCCGAAGAGGAAGAACTGGATGCCATAGCCGTAGGAGCCGAGAGCCTCGTAGGTTTTGGTCTCGATACCGAACGGGTCGTAGTATTCGTAGAAAACGGACGGGTATCCTTTGAACGTAACCCGGGTCAGGTCGGCGAAGAAGACGCCGCGGACGGGTCCGATCTGACCGAGGATGGTGTTGGCGACGCTCACCAGCGGAAAGCGGAATTCGAGGTTGGCGAACCAGCCCTCCGTGCCCACGATCGTGTAGAAGTCCGCCGACCGGACCTGATTATTCCCCCCCCAGTAGGAAATAAACGGGTCGCGGCCGCGGCTGAGGACACCGTTGAAGCGGCCGGCGATAATGAAATCGTAGCCGAGCGGCAGATACTTCCGGACGTCGACATCGACGGACGTGTTCGAGATGAAAGACGAGGAAAGAG
>Ga0224495_10002937_pt1 | contig 10751 bp, 11 predicted proteins | sample SF_Jul11_sed_USG_FD_168128 | JGI IMG/M metagenome (GOLD analysis project Ga0224495, IMG submission 168128) | Sediment microbial communities from San Francisco Bay, California, United States - SF_Jul11_sed_USGS_4_1 | ecosystem: Environmental > Aquatic > Marine > Sediment | place: USA: California...
GTTTTCGATTGGTATGGTTCTTGCTATTTCTAAATTGGCGTTCTCTGATGTCATGATCTATCATGTTTGTAAAATGCACATATAAAATCCGGTGATAAACCACCGGCCGAAAGGCGGTTATAAAATGGCAAAAAAAGTCAATCTTGATAAAGCATGCGAATTCTTTACAGCAGAAAGGCTCGATGAAATCGTCATACTCCGCTTAAAAGAAAATCTTCTTTTTCGCGCAACTGATTTAAGTGAAAGAGATAAGGTGATAGATTATCTTGACCAGGTTTCAATAACAGATTCTATCAAAGTCGTCGTTTTTATGAGTTCTCCGGAGGTCAAGGGTAGTGAAGAATATTTTGATTTTTATCATCGGGTCTTATCCTCGAGATTGTATGACAAGGATGTTCACAGATTGCACAATGTTTTTACTCAAATCATTTTAAGAATAGTGGAATTAAATAAAATCGTGGTGCATGCGAACAGTGGGAGGGTAATATCGCTATTTTTAAACTTCAGCCTTGCCTGTGACTATAGAATCGTCGCTGACAACACGGTTTTTCAGAACCCTTATTACAAACTGGGACTGATACCTATCGGCGGCGGCGCTTTTTTTCTCTCCAGGCGCCTGGGTCGGAGCAAGGCTCTGGAAATCCTGCTGTCCGACACGGATATCACCGCGGATGAAGCCATGAAACTGGGTATTGTAGACAAAGTTGTCCCTCAGGAAGAACTTGAAAAAGCCGCAGTAGATACGGCACGACTATTTGCTCAAAAACCCGCCCGATCATTGGCGGGTCTCAAGAAACTGATAAATCATTCCATGATAGGTCTAAAAGACTACATGGCAATTGAATACAAGGAACTGATAAAGGTATTGGACATCGGTTATTAATCCCTGATTACTAACTTGTTTTCCCATCCAAGCTATTTGTTTACCCGATGTATTTTGGGTTGCTCTTTTTCAACATCCTTTTTTCTTTTCGGAAAACGGATAATGTTCTGTTCGTCCGGACGTTCTAATGGAATGCTATCAGCTGTCGAATCTTTTTTGTTTGGTTTATGATAACCTTTTTGACGTGAAATTTTATTGGTATCAGAAGAATCGATATTCTGCCGGTATACGAGCGGCCGCCGGAGCATCTTTTCATAAATATCGATGTATTGTTGGGCGGTGACATGATGATTAAATGTAGCGGCGCTTTCGATCATTATTCGACGGATCTGCTGTTTTTTGATGTCAGGGGACATCATATAAAACTGCATGGCCTGATCAATGGCCCATGACAGACCGCCTGAATCGAATGTTTTGAACAAAAACCCGTTTCCCGTATCTTTAGACACGTCCAAATGTACGACCGTATCGTGAATGCCCCCGGTATCATGAGCCACCGGAAGGGCACCGTAGGTGGACCCGATCATCTGTGGAAGACCGCAGGGTTCAAAGCTTGAAGGCATTAACACAAAGTCCGACGCCCCATAAGCCAGGCGGGCCAAACGTTCATTAAAACCACATATTGCCACGCGATCTGATAAATTATGTAAACGAACGATGTTTTTAAAATGCCTTTGAAACTCCCCGTCTGCCACAAAAACAATCTCAAGATTCTGTTTCCAATAACGGGCAACGACGTCATAAAGTATATCAGCCAGTAACTGGCATCCCTTTTGAACCGGGTCCAGACGGGAAGGCCAAAAAAAGATGGGGGCTTGTGTGTCCTGGATCAAACCCAAATTTTTTTGAAATATCCGTTTATTGGTCTTTTTTCCCAAAACATGGTTGGTTGAGGAATACATGCAGGGCTGAACCTCATCAATGGATGGGTGATAAGATGGGTCGGGGGTATTTAAAATCCCGACGGCACATCCGGCATTACTTTTGTTGGCCAGCTCTTGCTGCATGCAATCTCTCACAAAACCGTGCCGTCCTTCGACCATTTCTTTCAAAAATCTCGGGCTTACGGTATTTACAAAGTGGGCGGCAAAAACACCGCTGGTAAGAAAATCTACAGGAACAGCATCCCTTGTCTGTTCATAAGTGGTCGCGTAATGCTCAAAATAAAGGTTCTGCCAGAATGAAGCACCGTCGATACCCCTGTCTTCGATTTCAGAAAGGGTGCATTTAACGGTATGGATATTGTGAACGGTAAACAGGCAGGGAATACCCAATTGTCTGGCCATGGCCGGAATCAGGGCGGTCATCCAATCATTGCAATGGATTAAATCTGGCCGAACTTTGGGAACAATATTGTTGATCACTTCCCGCTGGAAGGCCAGTGAGATTTTAACGTTTTCAAACTCATTACCGGAATAGATATGATTCAGATAAAAAAAAGCCCTGTCCTGCGCAAGATGAATTCTTTCGTCCGGGACGCTGTTTCTTATTTTACTAAACTCCCTTTGAGCAAATGGAGACAAATTGCCGTTGAATATTGATCGATAGTCGGGAAGGGCTACGTGGACATCGGCACCTTGATTGTACAGTGCACTGATCAATGCTGCCGACACATCTGCAAGTCCCCCTGCCTTGGCATTCAAGCAATTTGAATTTTGACCCATGCCATGGGGGAGATAGGTAACCTCAGGGGTCACCATCAAGACTCGGGGCTTGGTTGGAGAATTGATCATGATCTGCTGCTCCTTTGGATCTATACCTTTGTCCTGACATCATCAGAGTGCATTGCTACCCTCCAATGCAATTGTGTCCCCATATTCTCCGGTAAATGTCAGGCTTTGGGATAGTTTTTTGATAGAACAGTTTTTTTGAAATACATCCAGACCAAAAGGATGAACGGAAGAAAGCGCGCAGGTGTGAATAAAAACCCTTCCTGTATTGCCGTGATATTTCATTAGTGTATTGATCAGTTCATAGGCGGATGAACCGTCAAAGTCTCCTATGAGCTTTAGATGAAGATTATCGTTGTTTTGGTGACAATAAATTTTGAAATTTGATGCCATTGTTTCACTCCTTATTCTCGACGAATCTTTGCCCTGGTCAATGGTGATCTATCGTCTATCCTATGCATTCTTCGATCCTGCCCGCTCTGTCTCGTATGACGCGTATATTAATGCAAGCAGGTCTGGCGAAAGAAAACTGGCCGGATCAAGCCTCGGACAGGTTAATGACACTGTTGCAAGTTCCGAAACAGTTTGGACATAGATGGTCGTTTCGGGGGTCTTCTCTCCATTGCCCATCCACCAGAAATTTGTATTCATAGTTACCGGGGGAAAGCATCACGGCCTTGTTCCATATTCCATTTTCATCTCTTTGCATGGGGTGCTTTTTGGGGCTCCAGTTGTTAAAATCTCCCATCAAGACGACCTCTTTGGCCTCGGACGCGTTTAAAGAAAACGTCCATCTTCTTCGTTTAATTTTCTGTTTTGATTTAACCTTTGACATCTCAAACCTCCTTAAAAGCAACACCTCAACTGAACAAAAAAATGCTGCCAAATAAAAAAAGTAACACAAAGATCCTGTTATCCAGGAAATCTGCCTGCCCTGTGAAATGTCTGCCCAATGAAATGCAACGCATATTTTATCGGGGTGAAGCCTATTTCAACGGGGGCGGCATCCTCGGCTTTCGTTCGACTGAGTCAACACCTTAGCTTTTTGAAAACATTATCCCTTCGGGTATGACTCAATTTTTACTGATAAATATTGTGGATAAAAGCTTTTGAAGTGAAGCTTGTTTAAAATCGATTTATTAAAAAAACTCAACGATTAGCCTTGATCTTTTTATGTTTCTTTCAGGCAGTATTCGCGCCACAGGCAGTCTTCCCGGTCACAGTTTCCGTCTGCTTTTCCAAAACATTCCGGGTTTCCCTCGATGTGCTGGATGCTTCGAACGAGACGTTTTAAATCCGGGAAATGGTCCTTTGAGTTGTTGTCCGAATTGTCTGTCATTTACATCTGCCGAAAGTTTCAACAATCTTCCGCCTCAGGGGTATGAAAAGAGAAAATCAGCTTAGATAGATTGATGGATTACTTATTATCGACTTTATCGGTTTTGTCCATAGGGGGACGGCTTCATTTTTTCTGGGGAAATTTCCTATTCGGGAATTCCCCCCATACAACAGAGGAAAAATTCTGGTGATCTGATAGGACTATAATTGATTTAAAGCGTTCGATTGGGTGTCATTACCTGTTTGTTATCCGTTAGTTGGAGATGTATTTTTTCAGGTTTTATATATCCCGGGGAGTCAGGAATTTTATACGTGTTAAATCACTCCATGGATAATGTTTTTTCAAACCAATAACGAGGAATAGATAACGTCTAATGGAGTTTTGCTCGATTTGGACTGGAGATTGCTGAAAGGTTATTCTTTCCACAAATCGACGTCGATGAGGCCGAGCTTTGCAGCATAACGGGCCAGGTCAATCGCGCTGTGTAGATCGAGCTTTCGCATGATGCTGTGACGGTGGTTTTCAACTGTTTTGGGGCTGATGAAAAGTTTATCTGCAACCTGGGTTGTAGACAGTCCTTCGGCCAAAAGGCCCATGACTTCCTGTTCCCGAGCGGTCAGCAAGTCATAGCTGGTACCCGAAATGGCCACCTCTTTTTCCGGCAAACCGATAAGTTTTTTGACCACCTGATGGGAAACCGAAGTGTCCATAAAATAATGTCCCTTTAACACAAACTCAATTCCTTCTAAAAGCAAATCCGCAGCCGATTCCTTTACCAGATAACCCATGGCACCGGACTGAAATGCTTTTACGATATAATCTATTTTGGAATGCATGCTGACAACCATGATGCGGATTTTGGGAGAACATCTTAATATATCACCGATCAAAACAAGTCCTTTTACATCCGGCAGCCCCACATCCAACAAGACCAGATCGGGCTTGAATTCTCTGACCATTTGAAGCCCTTGACTCCCGGTACCTGCTTCCCCGACGATTTCATACCTGGGATTGTCTCCGATAATCGTCTTAAGACCTTCCCGAAAGAGGGGATGGTCGTCAATGATTAATATGCGTTTCTTCTGCCTCACGATTCTGCTCCTAAAAAGGTATTTTTATATAAATTTTAGTGCCTTGCATCGGATTCGATTGAATGGTCATTTGCCCTCCAAGCAGATTGACCCTTTCTTTCATGCTACGAAGTCCCATCCGTTTCTCATTACCCAATGCAAGTTCCCGTGCCTTGACATCAAAACCTTTTCCGGTGTCTTCTATGCGAAGAATAATGTTCGGGAATACGCCCAAAAGCCTGACGATGGCCTTTTCGGAATCGGCATGTTTGCGGATATTGTTTAGACCTTCTTGAACCAAGCGGTAAAGATGGATTTCGGTATCAGAGTCCAGTTTAAATAAATTTAAACCAGCCGATTGAAAGTCAACATTCCTTCCAAATTGGCTGGAAAATTCTTCACAATATATTTCAAGCGCTTTCAAAAGGCCCATTTCAACCAGAGCCGGGGGTTGCAAATCATAAGAAAGATCACGGATGGCATTGATGGCCTTTTGGAGGCGGTTTGAGATTTCCAGCAGTTTTTCTTTTACCGGAGTGTCTAATGCAGGCTGCTCCTTTATAAGCATGTCAAACTGAATTTTTGACGCTGAAAGATCTTGTGCCACCCGGTCGTGAAGCTCACAGGAAATCATCTGACGTTCAGTTTCTTGTGCTTTTAATAATTGTTGAGATAGGTTATGAATACGGGTTTCAGAGCGCTTTCGTTCACTAATATCTCTGCTAACACCCCGGTAGCACGAAATGTTCCCCCTCTTGTCCAAACACGGAACTCCGCTTGTCTCCATGATGACTTCAACTCCGTCCTTTCGAACCAGCGTATTATCAAGGGATTCGATGGGTTTTATTTCCGCCATCAGTTCAAAGATCCGCGCTTTTAAGGCCTCTTTATTTTCTGAAGAGAAAAAATCGTAAAAGTTTCTGCCGATCACCTCCTCACGGGGATAGCCGATGATGTCTTCTACAACAGGGTTTGAATAGATGTATTTTCCTTGCGCGTCCATCTCCCAGATCCAATCCGATGTGTTTTCAGCCATATCTTGAAATCGTTTTTCGGATTTGAGAAGGGATCGCTCGAGTCTGTTTTTTCGAACCACTTTCTCAACTACGGTGGGCAAAAGGGTAAAAAAATCCCCGGATTTGACCAAATAATCTATGGCCCCCAATTTCATGGCGCGGACAGCGACATTCTCGTCTCCCTGACCCGTGATCATAATCACCGGGATGTCTTTGTTTTTTTGACTTAAGGCCTCCAAAAACTCGATACCGTTCATACCCGGCAGAAGGTAATCTGTTATGATGATGGTGGGTATGATGCTGTCAAGCAGTTCTAAGCATGTGTTTGCTTCCTGGAAATGATATACCGAGGCATGCGAGAACTCTTTGGCGATGGACCGCTTCATCAGCCTGAAATGGGCCTCCTCGTCTTCAATGATTACGAGTGTCAACGGTTCCACTGTCAAAACTCCTCCTATTTTCCTTCCGGAGTATGAAACAGGTTTATTCTTTAAAGATGGGCGGTTTATTGAGAATCATCCAGTAAAAATCAATTTGCATGATCTTTTCCTCAAACTCTTTGAACCCTACAGGTTTGGTCAGATAGCTGTTGGCATAATGTTCGTAGGATCGGACAACATCCTCTTCCCGTTCCGATGTGGTCAGCATGATCACCGGAATTCGTTTCAGCAACGGGTCTTCCTTGATCTTCTTCAGGACATCTAGACCATCAATTCCGGGCAGCTTAATGTCCAACAAAATCAATCCCGGAGTGGGATATTTGATTTTATCTTTATATTTCCCGCGGTTGTAAAGATAGTCAAATGCCTTCTCCCCATCAGTAACAATGTGAACCCGGTTTGCGTTTCCGGCCTTTCGAATCGCGCGTTCGGTAAGTTCCGCATGCGCCGCCTCATCCTCCACAAGCAATATGTCCAAAGGTTCGTAATCCATGTGCTCAAGTCTCCTTGTCTTTTAAAGTGAAGAAAAACGTGGTCCCTTTCCCCAACTCGGATTCCAGCCAGATTTTGCCGCCATGATGTTCGACAATTCGCTTTACGATGGTCAGCCCAACACCCGTCCCCTCTCCGATTTTTTTTCCGGCCGGCAGCCGTTGAAAAATCTCGAAAATCTTTTGATGATAATGTTTATCGATACCGATGCCGTTGTCCCGGACAAAAAATACCTTTTGGCCGCCCTGCTCAATTGCCCCCACATCAATCCGCGGCGCAGGATTTTCCTTGCCAATGTATTTAACGGCATTGGACAACAGGTTTTCCATTACCTGGCTCAATCGTTCCATTTCACCATAAATCAAAGGAAGACCTTTTTCAACCGTTAATACTACGCCGCTTTCATCGATGTAAGGTTGAAGCATTTTAAGAACTTTTTTCATAAGATTGTCAAAAGAAAACTCGATCTTTCTTTCCGGCAACCGCCCGATGCGGGAAAGATACAGCAAGTCGTTGATTAAAATCTCCATCCTTCGGGAAGCATCGCTCATGTAATTCAGGTATTTTTCAGCATTTTCATCGATCTGATCCCCAAAGTCTTCGCGAAGTGCCCCGATAAACCCCTCGATAGTCACAATAGGCGTCTTTAGATCATGGGAAACGGTATACACGAAGGTTTCAAGCTCTGTGTTTTTTTCAGCGAGTTCGGCAAGCGCGGCTTCTAACTTTTTTTCATTTTCTATTAATGCCTTTTCCGTGCGTTTCCGTTCGCTGACTTCCTGAAGCGCCTGATCTCTGGCTTGCCGATACATTTGCATTCGCTCAAGAAGGAGATGAAGGAGCAATGAGAGGGTTGCTGAGACGACAAGGCCAAAAATGAGAATGGAAACCTTCCAGGCCATGCCAGACGGGTAAATGACAGCTTTTGGAACAAGATCCAACTTCCACATTTTGCCGGGAAATTGAACCTCTCGAAGTATCCGCAACCCTTTCTTCCCCGGATTTCCGTCGCTCTGTTGTTCATTCGTGTAGATCAGTCGATCCGCTTCGTACAGCCGGACCCTAAAGTCCATGAAGATGTCCTTGGCCAAACAGATATCCACAATTCGTTTAACCTGGAATACACCGTTCAAATAACCTTGAATCTTGCCGGAATAGACCAGCGGCAAGAATGTGTTGTAACCGAGCCCTCCCTGAATAAGCTCCATACAAGGGGTTACGATACTTTGGTCTGTGTGAAGTATATGAAATTTTTTTTGCACCCGAAAATTCTGAGGTTTAAAGATCGGCGTATCGATGACACGTTCATTGCTGTTTTCCGGAAAAACCCATCGAACGACGCCCGTGGGATCGATCCAGTTGATTCCCGTAAAGCCGGGGTAATGGGAATAAAACATCTCGGCAAAATCAAGAAAACGCGTCTGGCTGAAATCCGGCGGAACCCTTTCAACCCATCTTTCAGCCATTGATTCAAGAGAAGCCATGCGAGCATTCATCAGACCTTCCATACGAATCCGTATCTGCTCCGCAGAAGTTTCTGTATGCCGAAGGACGAGCTCCCGTTCGTGTCTGTTTTGATTTTGCCACAGCAACACTGCAATGCCGCCAAAAATCAAAAATGCGAAAAAAGGGGACAATTTTTTCAAATGGTGCATTGAATTCTTTTATTAAGTTTCAATCTGAATATGATGTTCGCTCAGGGTACAAAAAAACCACATTTTTCGGTATGCTCACATTGTAATATCGACAAAAGTTTTTAACAAATTCGAGCGGTTTAGTCCATCTTAAAATTGATTTCAAAACTATTTGGCATGTAATCCCATAAAAAAAGTGAGAATGTGTAATTTTCAACCTCTCACCTTTTTCATAAATCGAGTCTTTTGTAAATGCAAAGAAATGACTTCCCGGTTATTTAACTTTAATCTTAATCTGTTTTTTCTTGACTTTCTCTACCTTTGGAAGTGTTATCGTTAAGATACCTTTATCAAAGGCCGCTACTGTTTTATCTTCTTCAACACGGGATGGAAGATCGATTACGCGTTGATAAGCCCCATAGTACCTTTCCGAACGATAACGATTTTCCTCTTTTTCTTCTTTCTCTTGTTGCTTTTCGCCTTTGATGGTTAACCGATCGCCGGTGATGCTGACATCAACGTCTTTTGCATCTATTCCCGGGAGTTCTGCTTTTATAATAAGATGGGTATCGGTCTCCGAAATATCCACCAATGGTTGCCATTTTGGAAAGCCGATTTTTGACAATGATGTCTCTCCGAAGATGCGGGTAAAAAGATCGTCCATCTCCCTGCGAAGCCTGCTGATTTCTCCAAACGATTTCCAAGGAACAATATCCATAATATTCCTCCTTCCTTGAATATCTTTAAAAAACAGTTGTGTTGATCAGGCCCCCATAAATCATTTTTCTTTGAGAAGGGGTGCCTTGAATTTCATCACTCGTAATAACAGCACCGGCACTGTCGCATGGCTGACAACCTTTTCGGCCACACTTCCTAGCACCCAGGCAATTTCTCCTTTCCCATGAGTGGCCATGGCGATGAGGTCTATCTTTTCCTTTTCCGCATAGTGTACAATTGCGTGGTCTGGTACAGCCTCCTCATAGACCCAATCGACCCTTACACCCTTTTTCTCCAGGGCGTCGGCAGTTTTTTTCAGGTACCTTTCCGAGATCCTTTTTTCGTGGGCCGAAGCTTCCTTTATAACTTCCGCGGTCGCCTCTACCGCTCCTGCAGCACTCGCAAGATGGCCAAAGGTTATCAGGGTGACCTGAGATTGATGAGTTTTGGCCAAATCCTCCACTTGGGGCAGGATCTTTGCCGCCAACTCTGATCCATCCAACGGAACCAATATTTTTTTAAACATGAGCGCTTCCCCCTTTTAATAAGATTAAAATTGGCTTTTGTATTTTATTAGAAACAAACCAATTTGAGTAATACCTGCGGTTCTATTGCTCTTTTGATTTTAATAAATGAGTCTGTTGATTAATGGTCTTTTCGCACAATCTCTGCGTTATGCTCAAAAAATAATCCTCGGAATATCAAATATATGCCTGTGGTTATTTTTTTCGCATGCCTTGATCTTGGACTAAAATCCTAATTAATCAACAGACTCATAAATGCGCATGAGGGGAAAACAAGTTTCTTCTACTTCAAGTTTCAGTTGAGGCTGCAAAAGGGGTTCAGAAATCATACTCATATGTCTCGTCGCGGGCCGGTCTTATATCTTTAATCATTACAACCACATCAAGGGGTCTGTTTTCCCGATCCTTAACCAGATTCGGGATCGTTGCAGCACGATAAAATCCCGCCTTCGTAAAAGCGTTTATCGCAGAAATGTTAACGTCCGGAACCTCAGCAATGAGTTTTTCAAGCTCGAGCTTGAAGGCGATATCAGCAATCTCCTTGATCATTAGCTGCCCCAAGCCGACTTTTCGGTAATCTCTGTGCACAAATAATCGTACGGTACCCAAATGCCATTTCCAACCGTATCGACGACGATTTAAAGTGGCATCGGCAATAACGGTGCCATTTTTTAATGCTAAAATGGGCAGTGTCCTGGTGTAATCTATATTTTTTGCCCATTCCTCAACAATGAGCCTGCTGGCAACATCATCACGCAAATATCGCGCATCTTCTTTGGGAACCGCTTTGAAAAACGTATACAAGGCATCCTGATCTTCTGCCACCATCGGCCGAAGAAGAATCTTGGTTCCATCTTTTAGCTTTTCCTCTTTTTTATACGTGTTTAGATCGAACATCGAAACCACCTCCTTTCAAACCTTAAGGCATCTTGAAATGGTTTTATTTCCCCTCATGCTGTTTTTTAA
>Ga0224495_10002938_pt1 | contig 10748 bp, 9 predicted proteins | sample SF_Jul11_sed_USG_FD_168128 | JGI IMG/M metagenome (GOLD analysis project Ga0224495, IMG submission 168128) | Sediment microbial communities from San Francisco Bay, California, United States - SF_Jul11_sed_USGS_4_1 | ecosystem: Environmental > Aquatic > Marine > Sediment | place: USA: California...
AGGCTCCCCCCTCCACTGGCCAGCATCGCTTTGCCACCTTCCCGGGCCACCAGGAAAACGCCGGTGAGGTTGGTGCGCAGCACCTGATCCCATACTGCAAGTGGATAGCTTTCAAACGGGGCAAAGACTTCGCCGACCTTCATCAGATGTTCGCCAGTTGCTGCCGCATTATTGAGCACGACATCGACACGACCAAATTGCTTCAAAGCGGCCTCGAACAGCGAGATCACATCAGTCTCAGAGCCAACATCACAAGCGACACCCATAACCTGTGAACCGGTCCCTTCGGCCAAAGCCATAGCCTTTGCAATAGGCTCACGCTCCGCGAGGTCGGCCATCACAAGACGCGCCCCACGCTGAGCGAAAGCTCGGCAATAGCCGGTGCCCAGCACACCCGTACAGCCCGTGATCACGACAACACGATCTTTTAGTGAAAAGCGCAGTAGTTCCTTGTCAACGGTGTCAGCCATGGGTGGCCACCAGACGCTTGCGCATCAGGAATTCTATGAGTTCAAAATCTAATTGGCTGTCGATATCAAGGCTCTTGGAAGCGCCGATGTCGTAACCCTGTGTGCAACCTGATAATAGGCCAGTGCCACGGCGCAGATACACAGGTGACAACACGTAGATCGACGCCACGTGCTCATATACCTTCGGCGCATCCTGCCTGCGCACCACCGGATGAGGTAAAGTCTTGCACATGCGTTGGCAGCCGTCCACGATCTCAAGCATATTAAAGTATGGGTTTTTGCGAGATTCACAGACTGAGAACACCGCATCTACATTTGATGCCCGATACTGCGCGATTGCCTTCGTGATATCTTCTACATCACGCAGAGGAGACGTGCAATCAAGATCGACAAAGAGATCAATTTGGTCCCGGTAATGCCGATCGCATTCTTCAAGCGCATGTTGCCAGACGCTCCATTTTCCTGCAGTGTCATTGGCCAAGTCAGCCGGTCGCATGAAGGGTACTTCCGCGCCGTACGAACGTGCCACATCTGCGATGGCGTCACTATCAGTAGACACAACCACGCGCGTGATTTCCGGACATGCCTTAGCTTGCTCGATACTCCATGCAATCAGTGGTTTCCCGAGCAACGGGCGTATGTTTTTTCCTGCTAATCCCTTAGAGCCAGCGCGGGCACCAATTACACAGGTAACGTTCATTAATCTCTCTCTTTAAAGTTTAAAGTGAAAATCAATTTCTTTGGGTTTGATGCATTGCCGTTCCTCTGCCGAACGGTGGCACGCCAAAGCGATCTGCAAAGCCTCGATCGCATTCCCAAGGGACGATGAAGGCTTGAGTTCCGGGGTCGACAAGCGACGCAGAAAGTAGGCCATATGCTCACGGAACATGGTGTTTCGATCAAATTCGGAAGGCACACGATGCACGATGTCCGAGGAACCATCGGCTCGGGACAGCGAGACCGTCCCCGTCGGATAGTCCCAGGTCAGCACACCTATCGAGCCCACTATCTCAAGTGCTCTCCCATATCCGGGTCGAACGTAGTCGAGGTGGACTTGTGCCAACGCACCAGACTCCAGACGTAAACCGATTTGCGCGATTGCCTCGGTTTCAATGCCAAGGCAATCAACATGGCGAGTCATTGCAGTCACATCAACCACAGCCCCGGCTAGCCAGTGCACAAGATCCAGTTCGTGTATTAAGTCAAAAATGACACCGCCACCTGTCTTCCGGAATGCGCCATAGCCCGTCCGGTGATCCGTTCCCGGGCGCCAATCAGGGAGCCACTGCCCCACCGACGCACGTAAGTGCATCAGCTCACCCAAAGCACCATCAGCCAAGTACTGCTTGATCCAAACAAGGTTAGGGTGAAATCGAAGCATGAACCCTGCTTCGACGACAAGAGCATGCAGCCCCATCAGTGCCTGGAGTTCATCACACCCCGCCAGAGACACTGACAAAGGCTTTTCGAGCAATAAGTTTTTTTTGCGACGTGCTGCCTCCAAGGCTACATCCATATGCAGGTCGGTGCGATTGGCAACAACAACCCCATCAAAATCCTCTTGCAGAGCATCATGCAAATTTTCAACCAACCGCATACCCGCGTGAGACGAGCAGGGTGCGCCCTCAGCTGCACGGTAACTGAAAGCTGCCACCTCTGCACCCAGATGCATCAAATTGGATATGTGTCGCTGCCCAATCGAGCCTGTGCCAACCACGAGCACCTTCATGAATGGCCTTCGAGCACAACTTGCTCTCGGCTAATTTGTCGCCCCTTTTTGATGGGCGCAGCAGCTCGCCGCCCCAGTAGAGAATCATAATCCTGAACCGAAAAATCCCCGCCTCCTGGCCGCTTTACCCAAATGTTTTCTTCGGTCAACAATTGTCCCGGCTCAATATCCTTGATGGCCACGACAGACGCAAAGGCAAAAGCTATGGTAGGAGCCTCAGCGTCAACTGGTGTCTTATCTCCGCCTCGGGCTGCGAAGATAACATTTGCTCCATCAATGAGTGCAGTGAGCGCTATCGGATCCATGGAGCAGACGATGTCTGGACCAGGTCTGTCCATTCTGTCCGTGAAGTGCCGCTCCAAAATTGATGCGCCCAACGCCACAGCGCCTAAACAAGTGTAGTTCGATATCGTGTGATCAGACAAGCCGATTACTGCGTCTGGGAATGCCTTACGAAGTTTGCCCATGGCACCGAGACGGACGAGTTCAGGGGGTGTCGGGTATACGTTTGTGCAATGAAGCAGTGCAAAGGGCACTTTGGCACCACGAAGGATTTCCACCGTCGGACGAATCGATTCAATTGTGTTCATGCCTGTACTTATGATGGCCGGCTTGCGAAGGTTAGCAATGTGCTTGATTAGGGGGTAATTGTTGCATTCACCCGAACCGATCTTGATAGCAGCTAAGTCAAACTTCCTGAGTCTCTCGGCAGCTCCCCGCGAGAAAGGTGTGCTGATGAATATTGCACCGCGACTTTGTATATGCTGCATGAGCTTCCATTCGCTTGCCTCAGAGAGAGCACAACGTTCCATAATTTCATAAATCGAAACATCAGCATTACCAGGGATAACTGACTTTGCCTCTTCTGACATCTCGTCTTCGACAACATGCGTCTGATGCTTGACGATCTCGGCACCGGCATTGATTGCCGCATCCGCGATTTCAATGGCAACATCCAGCGAGCCCTCGTGATTGATTCCAATTTCCGCAATCACGACTGGCGGATAATCGTCACCAATCCAACGGTTACCAATTTTAAAGCTAGGCATAATTTCAAAGTCCATTTATCTAAGTTACTCAACCCCCCAAGCCACTGCCAGCTCGCGTTAGTTCATCTACGGGTTGACTTGCGGGAGGCGCAGCACTTTCAAGTGCATTTCTTGGTAGATAGAAACTTTTTCGGGCATTCGGAGAGTAATGGCAAGAAGGCCTGCTTTTGGTAGCCACTTGTTCTGCCACTAAATGAATGGTAGCACGCCCAAGATGCTCTATTCAACTTGCCAATGCCACATACTGGCACACATGTCTTTCAGGGTGCTATTGGCACGCCAACCCATTTGTTTTGCCGCTTTATCTGTTTTGGCGTAACAGGTCGCAATGTCGCCAAGGCGGCGTGGGGCGATTTGATACGGTACGGGTTTTCCGCTGGCGGCTTCGAAGGTTTTTATCATCTCCAACACACTGCTGCCTTGGCCGGTGCCCAAGTTGAAGGCATGCCAGCCAGTTTGCTGGCCAAGGAAGTTGAGTGCCGCTAAATGGCCTTCTGCCAAGTCCATGACGTGGATGTAGTCGCGCACCCCGGTTCCATCTGGTGTGGAATAGTCGTTGCCAAAGATATTGAGGTACGGCAGCTTGCCAGTAGCAACTTGCGCCACGTAGGGCATCAGATTGTTGGGTTCGCCGCTCGGGTCTTCGCCGATCAGACCCGACTCATGCGCCCCCACCGGGTTGAAGTAGCGCAGGCAGGCAATGCGCCAACTGGTATTTGAGTTGGCAACATCGGCCAACATTTCTTCGATGTGCAGCTTGCTGCGGCCGTAGGGGTTGGTGGCGCTGGTAGGGTGATCTTCGTCAATCGGCAGGTATTGCGGATCGCCATAGACGGTGGCGCTGGAACTGAACACCAGCGTTTTGACATCAGCGGCCTGCATGGCCTGCAACAGGCTGATCGCGCCTTGAACGTTATTGGCATAGTAGTCGATAGGCCTGGCGACCGATTCACCAACCGCTTTGAGGCCAGCAAAGTGGACGACTGCGCCGATTTCGTGGGTTTTGATGGTCTGAGCGAGTATTGCTGTGTTGCGGATATCACCTTCAATAAGCGTTATGGACTGCCCAGTGATCTTTTCCAACCTTTGCACGACATCGGGCCGGCTGTTGCAGAAGTTGTCAAACAGCACAACGCGATGCCCGGCTTGGGTAAGCGCCACTGCGGTGTGGCTACCGATGTAGCCTGCGCCGCCTGTCATAAGTATGTTCATCTTATTTATCACTTTCGTTCGTCAATTCAAGGGCGGCATGGATCAATGCAGCACCCATAAACACCGGGCTGGAGGCTATTTGATCAATCAAAGGGGCAACGCGGGGGGTTAAACTGGCGCGTTTGGCTAGTAGCAGCACCCCTAGAGACCCCACAGTTTTGATCTGGTTGATTTTCGCGCCTTCGCGACCACGCGCAGATGGTTTCCTTCGGCAACTGCTTCCTGGCGCGGCTTGCAACTGGCGGCGTACCAGTGTTCCAACATGCACATCGCGGCAAAGCCGCTGGCAGCTTTGACAAGGCAGTTACTCATACACGTTTACCAGCAAGCCCTTTTGTTCGGTTTCGCGCCGCAGATCTTCGATCTCCGCGCGTAGCCGCTCGTATTCCTGCACTTTGGATTTGAGGAACTGCACAGTCATGCGCGCCTTTTGCTCGACACCAGCCGGAGTGAGCAGGTAGGCGTAGGCCAGCTTGTTGTCGCTGTTACGGAAGTTGTTGATCTTGATGCTGCCTTTTGCTACCAGCGCATTGAGACAGAAATTGACTTTGCCTAGGCTGACGCCCAGCCGTTTCGCCAAATCTCTTTGCGAAAGTCCGGGGTTCTCTTCCAGTGTCTTGAGCAGACTGTAATGTGTGGTGTCGTCTAACATTTGAGGTGCGTTCAATCGGTGAACGGCGCGCATTAAAACAGCAGAATCCGACCGCGTCAAGTACCCATCGGTCATCGACCAACCACGTATTCATCACCCCAACTCCGAGAAATTTAACCACGCGCTGGTTGCGCCAATTGCCCATGGTTAGCGTTATTCATTTCAAAAAACATCGGTTGACTCCGACCCCAATACAACGCGCGCCTCTTTAAATATCCCATCTACAGATGTCAAACCAGGCTGATATCCAAAGTCAGCGGCCCGCGTGTTCAGCGAGTAGTAATGAGCCTTGTTGCCCGTTGCATTGATGTTGGCGTGTGCTTTTACTATTTCATATTGCAGCCCGAATTTCTCTTGCATGGCTGACAATAGATTCGGTTTATCAATGGGTGCAAGGGTATAACAGTCTACAGCGGCGTTGGCAGGTGGCGCAGCAAGCAGCGCACCAACAAGCTTAAAAAAATCGTACGGGTGCAGAAAGTCACGCACAATGTAATCGGATGAAGTCTTTAACACGGCTTTATCACGTATGGCGCGCAAAATATCCGTGATCAGAAAGCGCGCGGAAAGGTCTTGGGTGTGACTAAAATAATTGAACACGCGAATATCGAAGATAGCGAATTCAGGATGAGCGCGATGCCGGCATTCCGCGTGCAGCTTCGCTACACCATACCATTCGTGCGGGGCCAGATCGTTTATCGCCACAACGGCGGGCGTATCCCGTTTTGCCGGTTCGTTGAAACTCGAACCATATGCTGCACCGCTGCTCAAAAACAGGTAACGGCATGATGGGTGCGTCTGTAGATAATCCAGCACCATTTGATCAAAGCGCAAGGTGATATCGAAGATCGTGTTGCCCATCTCTACCGCCTGCGCCGGATTGCCGATGCCCACGAAGTTGATGACTGCATCGAACTCCTGCTTGGCGAACTCGGAGAATTCATCTACTGGATAGCGTCCTGACAACCCAGAGGACGCCAGCCATTTTTTAACCTCATCCGGGCGGCGCGCGAATAGATGCAGATGTATGTCCGCTGTTGCAGAAAAGGAGACTGTCAGGTCTCTGGCAATCTGGCTGGTTGCACCAAGGATGGCGATTCTGACCATGATACCCAGTTATCCGCTCAGCTTGGGAAACTGATCATCCAGTTTCGATCCAAATGCCAAGCGTGGACGGCATTCCGTCGCGCCTTCCATCATCACTTCAATGAGTAGCGGGCCTTTTTGGTCAGCGATCAGCGGCAAGATACGATCCATGTCCGCTGCGCTAACCATTCGATGCGCCTCTATGCCATAGGCAATGGCGATATCGGTGAACGATGGACTGCTGTAGCCTTTGCGAGTCGACTGGTCACGGCCATCGAAATACATATCCTGGAAGTTCTTGACCATGCCCAACACTGCGTTGTTCATAACGATGATAGTCAAATCCAGCCCCAGGCGATTCAACGTATCCAGTTCCTGAATATTGATCTGCAGACTGCCGTCGCCGGTAATCACCACAACCTTGTTCCTGGATTGAATTGCGATCCCCAGTGCAGCGGGTAAGGCAAAACCCATCGCGCCCATGCCGCCACTGTAGTGAACGGCCTGATCAGGAGACAGACGCAAGCTTTGCGCCGCCCACATTTGGTGATTGCCGACGTCGCAAACGTAATCGACGGAATGCTTGGCCAGAATGCGATTCAGGTTTTTGAAAAGCTCGCTCGGACTGATCATCCAATCTGCATACTCATTGAACTGTGCCCGGTCACGCTGTGACGACAGCTCGGTCGCCCAAGTCTTATCCAGACTTGGGAATGCAGCAGCCCGGAGAGGGAAGGCTTTAAAGAAACTCTCGGCCGTCGCGCAGATATTCAAGCCGGCCTGCACTCGATTGCCCAGTTGAGCGGGGTCGATGTCTATCTGAACGATGCATGCTTTGCGCGCAAAATCGTTCACATCAGAACCAGTTTGCCGTACATCGAGGCGCGCGCCCACCACAACCAGCAAATCGCAGTTCTGTACCGCCCAGTTGGCCTCGCGATTGCCATAACTGCCGATCATGTTGAAATAATTGTTGCGCGCGACTACCCGTTCATGACCCATGAGAGTCGATACATACGGGATACCCAGCGCATCTGCCGACAACAGCCACTCGTCCATGCTGTCGGCCCAGCGTGCACCACCACCGATGCAGATCAACGGTCGTTGCGCATCTTTGCACAGCGCCTCTAATTCCTTCAAGGCGGTCAGGGTGATTTCGGGCCCCCTGTTGATTTCCAGTGATGTGTTCGACCATTTTTTTACCAGCGCATCCGGGATATCGTCACGTTGCACATCGTTGGGAATATCCAGCAACACGGGTCCCTGGCGTCCGCTCAGCGCTGCTGACAAGGCCTTGTGCAATTCCGGCAGTAAATCTTCAGGGCGATCCACACGTACCGCGTATTTGGTCAGCGAGCGCGCAACCTCAACGATGTCCAGCTCCTGGAAGCCTTGCTGCCTGATGGCTCGATCGCCCTTGAGTTCGCGCGTATTGACTTGTCCGGTGATAAACAAACACGGCACAGAATCGAACCAGCAACTGCCGATACCGGTGATCAAATTGGTTGCGCCCGGTCCGCTGGTGCCCATCGCCACCGCAATCGTTTTTCCCTTGGTATGCCTTGCCACCCCTTCCGCAGCAAACGCCGCAGATTGCTCATGATGCATCGAGATGATGTTGAACTGCCCCGATTCGGCGAGGCTGTCGAGCAGGTGGGTAATCATGCCGCCCACAAGTTCAAAACAGGTTTGCACCCGATGGGCGATCAGAAATTCGGCGAGTGCGTCAGAAGCTTTCAATGCGTATCCTGTATTCTGTCGTTCTAGAAATTCACGCCAAAGAACGCTTCGATTTTCTCAACCACGAAGCTCAGCATCTCTTCACTCAGGCCAGGATAAATACCGATCCATAAAGTGTCGTTCATCACTTTGTCGGTATTGGTGAGCTCACCGCTGATACGGTAGGTGCGGCCTTCGAAATACGGTTGGCGCGTGAGGTTGCCGGCGAACAGCAGGCGTGTGCCGATCTTGTATTGATCGAGGTATTTCAATAGCTCGACGCGCTCGATGCCTGCCGATTCGCGTAGCGTAATCGGGATGCCGAACCACGAGGGTTCGCTGCCTGCGGTGGCTTCCGGCAGGATCAGGAATTCTTCGCAGGATTTCAGACGTTCTTTGAGGAACGCGAAGTTGTGTTTGCGGGCCTCGACGAAGCCTGGCAGGCGGTCCATTTGCGCCAGCGCGCAGGCAGCCTGCATGTCTGTGATCTTGAGGTTATAGCCCAAGTGCGAATAGGTGTATTTGTGGTCATAGCCAAACGGCAGTGAGCCTAGCTGCTGGCCAAAGCGCTTGCCGCAGGTGTTGTCACAGCCCGGCCCACAGTAGCAATCGCGGCCCCAGTCACGGAACGACTCGATGATGGTGCGCAGGTCATGGTCTTTGGTAAAGATCATGCCGCCTTCGCCCATCGTGATGTGGTGTGCTGGGTAGAAGCTGCAGGTGGCGATATGGCCGAAGGTTCCGACGTGCTGAGGCTTCCCTCTCCCCAGCCCCCCCCCGGTGGGAGAGGGAGCATACGTGGAGCCGAGCGCGTCGCAGCAATCTTCGATGACCCAAAGATTGTGTTTCTTCGCCACCGCCATGACCGCATCCAGATCAAATGGATTGCCAAGTGTATGCGCCACCATGATGGCTTTCGTTTTTGGGCTGATAGCCGCTTCGATCTTGTGCGGGTCGATGTTGTAGGTGGGGATATCCACGTCCACGAACACTGGAACCATGCCGTTCTGTAGCATGGGGTTCACGGTGGTCGGGAAGCCTGCCGCGACGGTGATGACTTCATCGCCCGGCTTCAGTGCGCGCGCACCGAGCTTGTGCGAGGTGAGCGCAGTGAAGGCCAGCAGATTCGCAGAGGAGCCGGAGGTGGTGGTCAACGCGTAGGGCACGCCGACGAATTCGGCGAAGCGTTTCTCGAACGCCTCGTTGAAACGCCCGGTGGTGAGCCAGCCATCCAGGGATGCCTCGACCATGTTCTTCAGTTCTGGTGCGCCGATGACCTTGCCTGACGGTGGAATGACGCTGATGCCTGCCGTGAAAGCTTTTTCTGCGTATTGCAGCGCGCTGTATTGTTCGACCAGATTTAATATCTGCTGCTTCAATTCTGTCTTGTCCACTTAAAAACTCCCGCTCAATGTTTTTGAAAACTATCGTTATATATGCTGATCTGACGCAACGTCAGTTCACGCATGTTTTTCTTATCCCGAAATGCACGATGCCAATCGATGATCGCGCCCAACGCATCTTCGAGATGCCATCGCGGATGCCAATCCAGGCGCGTTTTCGCTTTGGAACAATCCAGCTTCAGGTAATGCGCCTCGTGCGGATGATCGCCGCCATCCAGCGCCCAGCTTGCACCCTCGCCCCAGGCCTGGGTCAGTTTCTCCACGATCCATTGCACCGGCTTGGCGTCTTCATCGTTCGGCCCGAAGTTCCAGCCTTCGGCATATCCTGCGCCTTCTTCGTAGAGTTTCTGCGCCAGCATCAGATAGCCGGACAGCGGCTCCAGTACATGTTGCCACGGGCGAATGGCATGAGGGTTGCGAATGTTGACGGGCCTACCCTCGGTGATGGCGCGCATGATGTCCGGGATGAGCCTGTCCTCAGCCCAATCGCCTCCGCCGATGACGTTGCCTGCCCTAGCGGTAGCGACGGCGGGTGAGGGTTGATGGTTTAGGGTTGATGGATTGAAATAGGAGTTGCGGTATGCTGCGGTCACCAGTTCCGCACATCCCTTGCTGCTGGAATAGGGATCGTATCCGCCCATCGGTTCATTCTCACGGTAGCCCCATGCCCACTCGCGATTCTCATAACATTTGTCGGTGGTGACATTTACCACGGCTTTGACACTCTTCGTGCTGCGCACCGCTTCAAATAAATTCACCGTCCCGATCACGTTAGTGGTGTAAGTCTCCACTGGTTCAATGTAGGAGTAGCGCACCAACGGTTGCGCAGCCATGTGGATCACGATCTCCGGCTGATGTTCGGCGAACACTTTGCGCAGATACTCCAGATCGCGGATGTCAGCGATGATGCTGGTCATGCCTTTGCCCACTTCGGCAACCTCGAACAAACTTGGATTCGTGGGTGGAGCGAGGGCATAACCCACGACCTGTGCGCCCAGGGATTGCAGCCAGAGCGACAGCCAGCTGCCCTTGAAGCCTGTATGACCGGTCAGCAGGACGCGCTTGCCTTTCCAGAAGGTTGGATTCACGACCAGACCTTCCACGGCGCTTTGCCGGATTGCCATAATTCTTCGAGGTGCATCTTGTCGCGCAGCGTATCCATCGGTTGCCAGAAACCGTTGTGATGATATGCGGCAAGATTCCCTTCTTCCGCCAAACGCTCCAATGGATCGCGCTCCCAGATCGTTTTGTCATCGGCGAGGTAATCGATGACCTTTGGCGACAGCACGAAGAAGCCTCCGTTGATCATCGCTCCATCTCCCTTGGGCTTTTCGCGGAAGCTGTTGACCTTGTTGCCGTTCATGTCCAGCGCACCGAAACGTCCTGGTGGAATAGTCGCGGTCAATGTGGCTTTGACATTTTGCGCCT
>Ga0224495_10002939_pt1 | contig 10741 bp, 12 predicted proteins | sample SF_Jul11_sed_USG_FD_168128 | JGI IMG/M metagenome (GOLD analysis project Ga0224495, IMG submission 168128) | Sediment microbial communities from San Francisco Bay, California, United States - SF_Jul11_sed_USGS_4_1 | ecosystem: Environmental > Aquatic > Marine > Sediment | place: USA: California...
TCGATGCGGCGGTTCTTCTGCCGTCCTTCCGCCGTGTCGTTGGTAGCCACGGGATCGTATTCGGCCCTGCCTGACGGCACCATGCGCTGCGGAGGTATGCCGACTTCCTGCAGGAAGCGCACCACATTGGTCGCGCGCGCGACCGAAAGCTCCCAGTTGGTCGGGTAGGTTCCCTGCAGCGCCTTGGCCAGCGGCACGTTGTCGGTGTGACCCACGACCCGGATGATCTTGTTGTCATATTTTTTCAATGCTTCGCCGACTTTTTTCAGCACATCCTTGCCGCCACCCTTGAGCGCTGCCCGGCCCGAGTCGAAAAATATCTGTTCGGCCAGATCCACTGCCAGCATGTTCTGGTACTGCCGCACTTGAAGCTGGCCCTGCTCCACTTCCTTGGCCAGGCCCTGGACCAATGCATCGTACTGTTGCTGCCGCTGCTGGCTGGCCGCAAGCAAGGCGGCCTTCTGCTGTTCGAGGGTGCTGACCTGCTGCTGGATTGCTGCATTCTGCTGCTCCAGCCGGATGCGCTGCTGCTCCTGCTCGGATTTCTGCTGTTCCAGTTCCGACCGCTGCTGTTCCAGCCTGGCCTTCTGTTCTTCCAGCGCTGTCTTCTGCTGCTGGAGCGTCATGATCTCTTCGTTCTTTCCTGCTTCCATCTTCTTGAGCGTGTTGGTGCTGACGCAACCGCTAGCGATGAATCCCGCCGCAAGCACGGCAATACCGGTAAGAATCTTTCCATTCATGATTTATGCCTCCTGTGTACTGTTACCATATCAAGCGTGCCAACCTGATCAACATTGATGTCCCGATTGATTATATGCTGCCTCGCAGCAAAGGTGCACATCTATTGCGCGTCGTTTGGCTAAATGCGGCGATCCACCGGCGGGACGATCTGGCTCACCCCGCCGCAGTGCTTTACATTTACGAGTGATATTTAAGGATACTGAACAACCATGTCCGTCGCGCAAACCATCATCCCGATCTTCCTGCTGATCCTGCTGGGAGTCGCGATGCGCCGCTGGTTCGGCCTGAATCCGGACTTCTGGCCGCAACTGGATCGCCTGATCTACTACGTATTTTTTCCCGCCCTGCTGTTCAGCACACTCTCGCATTTCAGGATCAATTTTGGCGCTGCGACGCCGATGCTTATGGCCGCAGCCTTGTTTATGAGTTGTGGTATCGCGCTGGGTTATTCAGCGAAATATTTATTTCTTGTTCCAGACAAAGTGTACTCGGCAACATTCCAAGCTTCGTTCCGTTTCAATAGCTATGTCGGACTCGCGATCGCCGGAGGATTGCATGGCCAAGACGGACTTGCCGCCATCGGTTTGCTGATGGGCTTCATGGTGCCGCTCGCAAACGTCGCTTCAGTATTGATGCTGGCGCGTCACAGCGAGAGCCACTGGTTCAAGGAGATTTTGTTCAACCCTTTGATCATGGCTACTGCGGGCGGCATCGCCTTCAGTCTTTTGGGATTGCATTTGCCGAAAATGTTTGACACCGTACTTGGTTTGTTGTCGCAAGCCTCGCTGCCTATGGGCTTGATTGCAGTCGGCGCAGGCCTGCGCATGCGGGGATTGCGCAGCCACCCCGGCACATTGTGGTATGGCGTGGCGGTAAAGCTGCTGGTTTTGCCTGCCATCGCATGGGGACTGGCCGTGGCGTTCGGGCTGGGCGGCGTGTATTTCCACATCCCGGTATTGCTGGCTGCGTTGCCGGTATCCACCGTGGCCTATGTGCTGGCGAAACGCATGGGCGGCGACGGCGACACGATCGCCGCGCAAGTAATGCTGAGCACATTGCTGTCCGCACTGACGTTGCCGCTGTGGCTGTTGCTGATGGGGTCGTAAATCAGCAAAAGGGCCAGCCCCATTCAGCGAGCGATCAAACGGCTTGTCATGCCGCCAGCGCTGCTTCGTAATTCAGTTCGCTATTGATATGGCGTTTCTATCGTTGCCCGATATGCGAATTTCGTAAAGAGAAAATCAAGCTCGCGGCGGTGAATGCCAGATAAACGAAATAGCTGACCATATATAGAAGTGCTGAGAGTTCCAGAGTCATACCCGTATCGAACATCCACAGTAGCAACGCATACAGTGGCAGCGATAGCACCTCTCCCAGCATGATCAACCTTGTGCGGTGTGCGGCGAACAAGCCGAACAGAAATACCCACGAGGCTATGCGTATCCAGCTGCCCAGCATAAAAAATCCGGCAGTCGTATCGCTGACGAAGAAACGTGCGTCATATAGAGTAGCCAGTATGGCGTGCTGGTTGAGGTAGATCACCGACAGCAGGCACGCTGCCGGGATCAACACAATTACAGCGCCTCGCACTATCTCTTTCCCGAATTGCATCGCCCCGCCAAGGCCGATATCAAAAGCGCTACCCAGACGCGGCAGAAAAACCAGCGACAATACACCGGCTGCGCTTGCAGTAACCCATTCGGTGGAGCGCCACAACGCCTGTAAGTATCCCACTTCGTCCCAAGAAAGCGCGCCGGACAGCATACCGCGTACCAGCAACATCGACATCGGACTCATGATGCCTATTGCCAGACCAACCGGCACGAACCTGGCCAGCTTGCGCAAATATTCTGCTTCCTCTTTATGCGCGTCGCCAGTACTTGGCAACTTGCGCCCAAGCAATTCCCCCCCGGACAACTTGCGCAAGTAACGCCAGATCACCGCACCGATGACAGCCAGCACGGCACATTGCACCCACATCAATTCGCGCAGCGACAACCCCAGCCTTGCGCCTACCGCCGCCGCCAGTAACACTGCGCTGGTCAACAACGCCAGCCGCAGCATGCGTTGCTGCTGGTGTTTGCCCAGCCAGTAGGCGTTGAGCGTGGCGGGGATGACCGCAATGGCTCCGGCCAATGCAGCCAATACAAACAGGTCTGGTTTGATATCGCCCTGGATATGGCCTGCCACCAGCACCACGCCCAGTGCTACAGCCAGAGAGGTACCTAATCCCAGCTTGAGCGCAGCATGCAGCAGTCTATGCTCATTGCGTGACTCGCGCACCTGGGTGATTATTACTGTCAATCCCTGCAAAACACCGGCCAGCGCCACCGAGTTGACCAGTTCCACCACCGATTGCAACTGTGCCCAGTGCGCGACCATGGCCGGGCCTCCGGTCAACGCCAGCACCTTGTCCAGTCCCGATCGCCCGAGGAGGTCGATCAGGATGATGGCGAATGCGGCCAGTACGCTTTGGATGGAAGTCAATGCGGCCTCATCAATTATTCAAGCTAAACTGTGCAATATTCGGAGATGGGTCGATATTAACCTGTACAAACAAAAAGGCCAGCTTGACGCCGGCCTGTTTGTTTTTCACTACACAGATACTTACAAAGTCTGTGCTTTTCCGCTCGAATCCATCTGCTTTCCCTTGTGCAGCAAGGGCATCGCGTCGAAATATTCCTGGCGGGTCACTTTGCCGTCATGGTTGGCATCCACCTGGCTGAAGTAAGCATTCAGCATCGGCATATTATTGGCTTCTTGTTTATCCAGCCCGCCGTCATGGTTGACATCGGCAGCCTTGAAACGCTGATCAAGGTGAGTTGTGCCATCGCTGTGTTCTGCCGCGTGCTTGTGACTGCCCTGCATTTCCTCGGACGTTATTTTGCCATCCTTGTTGGTGTCCATTTCCTTGAAGTGCTTGGCGTTATACTTGGAATAATAACTGTTGAATTCGGCTTTCGAGATTGCCCCATCCTTGTTGGCGTCTATATTTTTAAAGTCGAATGCTTGATGTGACATGCCCGACTGGTTGTGCATCGGCGAATCGCACTTCTCGCCGTCGGCATGAGCCAGGCCGGCGATCAAGATGAAACCTGAAACTGCTGCAATGTATTTGATGGTGTTTTTCATGATTGGTCCTTTATGAAAATTGTATATGGGAATCATCCAGCGATTTGAAGCCGACTTTACCATGCTGATGTGCAAAATGCGAAGTGAAGCATCACAGCGGAAAGGGGCAATGATTTCTGTCGCTACGCCCTTCTTCCCTTGGCAACTATCCAACTTGCGGGGTTGAAGACAGGCAGCTCGCAAGGAAGTTCAGCGCGAGCGGGGCTGTTTTACCGGAAATGCCGCGGCGCCTGGTTCAGGGCGCCTCCGTAGCGGCTTGTTCGAGCAGGACTGCCCGCGTCCCGGGCGTCTCCAGGCTGATGCGGCCCAGCTTGCCGCTGCGGAATTCGGTGAGGAATATCATCGCCGCTTTTTCCAGGTCCGGTTCGCCGCCTTTGCCCTTAAGCAGGCAGCCGCGCTTCCTGGCGATGGTCTCGATCACGCCCACGCCATCCAGGCCGGGCACGTCAAGTTCGTAACGTTCTGACAGCTGCTGCGGGTAGCGCGCCAGGAGCGTGGCGGCGAGATACTCGGCGATCTCTTCCTCGATGACGGCGTTGCGCCCGATCGCATGGATGGCCGCGAGCATCAGGCCGTCGCTGTGATGTTCGATCTTGGGCCACATCAGGCCGGGCGAATCGGTGAGTGTCATGCGCTCGTTCAACTGGTGGCACTGCTGCGATTTGGTCACCGCCGGTTCGTCGCCGACATGGGCGACGCGGCGCTTGAGCAGCATGTTCATCAGCGTGGATTTGCCGACATTGGGGATGCCCATGATCATCATGCGCAGCGGCTTGTGGGTGCTGATGCGATGCGGGGCGAGCGGCTGGCACAGCTTGGGCACTTTGGCCGCATCGCTGGCGCTCTTGCAGCTCAGCGCCACCGCCTTGACCCCTGCCTGCCTGTTGTAGAAATTCAGCCACTCCTGGGTGACCGCTGGGTCGGCGAGGTCGGCCTTGTTGAGTATCTTCAGGCAGGGACGCTGGCGATGTTCGCGCAGCTCCCTGATCATCGGGTTGCAGCTCGCTTCCGGCGCGCGCGCATCGATCACCTCGATGACAACATCGGTGAACTCCATCGTCTCGGCGGCTTTTCTGCGCGCCGAGGTCATGTGACCGGGGAACCACTGTATGGACATTTGGGTTGTGCTGATTAAATTGAGGGCGGATTTTACTCTGTGCCGCCCGCAGATGCGCGAAACGCATGAAATTTGACACCTCCTCTCCGGCTGCCCGATAATCCATGCATGAATTCGCCGCTCGCCATCAATTCCATCCGATCCGACGCCGCACATCTGTATGCAGCGCAGAGCAGTTCGCGTGGTGGGCAGGCAAATTAGTTCAAGGCTTTATTCGCTTTGGCAGCCTCCCCAAAGGCCACAGAACATTCTGTGGCTTTTTTTGTTTTTGCTGTTTGGCTGGATTAGCCATCGGCAGTATTGTCTGGAGAAAGTTTGATGTCGCTACCGGCCGCATTCGTTTCGGTCATTCTGATCTGGTCGACCACCCCGCTCGCCATCAAGTGGAGCGCGCTCGGCATAGGTTTCAGTTTCGCGGTGTTCTCGCGCATGACGATCAGCGCCCTGTTGTGCATGGCATTGCTGGCAATACTGCGTATCCGTTTTCCGCTGCACCGCAGGGCGCTTCATAGCTATCTGGCCAGCGGCCTGAGCATGTTCGGCACGATGGAACTGACCTATTGGTCGGCGCAATATGTCAGCTCGGGAATGATCGCAGTGCTGTTCGGCCTGTCTCCGCTGATCACCAGCATGGGAGCAGTGCTGTGGCTGAAGGAGGAAGCGATCACGCCGAGCAAACTGTTGGGCATGCTGCTGGGATTGGCCGGTCTGGTGTTGGTGTTTCAAGGCAGCCTGGAGTTGGGCGACAACGCATTCACAGGGTTGGCAGCTTTGTTCATGGCGGTGGTAGCACAATCGCTGGGCTTGGTTTGGATCAAAAGGATAGGAGATGACAGTCCAGCGCTGGCGACGACCCTGGGCACCTTGATGGTGGCGCTGCCGCTATTCTTCTGTGCATGGTGGTGGTTCGACGGCCACTGGCCCGCAACGTTGCCGGAACGCGCGGTGGCAGCAACCCTTTATCTGGGGGTGTTTGGCTCGGTGCTCGGTTTCGTTCTGTACTACTACATGATCAAGCACATGGAGACCGGACGTGTCGCGCTGATAGCACTGGTTACCCCGGTGCTGGCCTTGCTGTTGGGCCATGGTATGAATCAGGAACCGATATTGCCCAATGTATGGTTTGGCACCGCATGTATTTTACTGGGCCTGTTCCTGCACCGCTGGGGCAAGCAATGGCTGGCGTATTTGCCGGCCCGCCGCCAAGATAGGTAGCCAACAATGGCGCATAGATTTCATTCCGGCGCCAGCAGCGCCAGTTGCGCTTCATCCAGATAACACCACTCGCCTTCAGCCAGCCCCAGTTCATCGAGTTTCAACTTGCCGATCTGGGTGCGGCGCAACGCGGCGCAATGGTTGCCGGCAGCAGCCAGCATGCGCTTGACCTGATGGTATTTGCCCTGTTCCAGCACCATCTCTATTTGCTGGCTAACGAGCATGCGGCAGGTCAGCGCCTTCAGTGGCGCCGGTTCGTCGTGCAGTTTCACGCCGGCCAACAATATCGCAACCTGTTCCGGCGTGACCGGTTCATGCGTGGTGGCGACATAGACCTTGGGGATGTGACGTTTGGGCGAGGACTGCCGGTGGATGAACGGCCCGTCATCCGACATCAGCAACAGGCCTGTGGTGTCGTGGTCGAGGCGGCCCACCGGCTGCACGTTACGGCGTGCGAATTGCTCCGGCAGCAGGGACAGTACTCCGGGATGATGGCTGGCCTTGCGCGAGCATTCGTAATTGTCCGGTTTGTTCAGCGCGATATAGACATGTTCGCGGTAAGTCCAGGTCTCGCCGTAGACCGTAAACTCCAGCCCATCGGTCCCGATGGCGATAGAGCTGTCGGTGATGGTCTGGCTGCCTATGCTCACTTCACCGGCGGCGATCAATCCGCCGCACCACTTGCGGCTGCCAAAGCCCTGCGATTGCAGAATACGATCCAAGGATAATTTGCCCATGATCGGACTTTAGCAGATGCCGCCTGCAAACAGGATTCGTTTCCGCTGCAAGCCATGCGCGAAGGCGCAAAGCGTTATTCCACAAATTCCCCGCTAACGTTAAGATGCGGCCATGAGTCACTTGCTTCCACTTTCGCGCGTCGCAAAACTGCTCGGGATAGCACGCCATACATTGCAGGAGATGATACGCGACGGCACACTGGATACATTCGACGGCATGGTCGAACTGGAAGAGATGCTGCGCGTTTTTCCCGATTCCGATTGGGAAGACGATGCGGAATTCCGCCGCATCACCGAGATCAAGGAGAAGGCATTCGGCAAGCGGGTGTTCGAGCGCGCCCTGCCGGACAAGGAGGTGCTGGCGGCGCGCCTGTTCGAACTGGGCAATGAATATGCCGCCACCAAAGCATTGCTGATGCATTACAGCCAGGTGTTGTCGTGGCTGGACGAGAAGATCGACGAAATCGAGGAAGGCCAGAGCAAGGAAACGCGCCATGCGCTGCACACCCTGCGCGCATTTCTGGTACGCCATTTAACCGAGTTGCCGCCGGATGCCGCCAAGGTGCAGGCGGTGATGGCACAAGAGAGGGTCATGAAGATCATGTCGGCACAAGTCACCATCCGGCCCAGCGGCCATGAGTTCTTTGTCGAGGGCAACGATACGCTGCTTGAAGCCGCGCTGCGCGCCGGCGTGTCGCTCGAATACGGGTGCAGCAACGGCAATTGCGGCGAATGCCGCGCTCGGCTGATATCCGGCAAGGTCATGAAAGTCCGCGCGCACGACTACGTGTTGCGACAGGATGAAAAGGACGCTGGCATGATCCTGCTGTGTTCCTGTGCGGCGGTGGACGATGTGGTGATAGAAGCCAATGTGGCCGGCGCACGCGACATCCAGGTGCAGCAACTGGAAGCCCGGGTCAAATCGCTGGAAGTGTTCAACCCGCAGGTGACGGCGCTGCATTTGCTGACGCCGCGCAGCCAGCGCCTGCGCTTTCTTGCCGGACAGTCGATCAGGTTGTCGGTGAATGGCGTAGTTGGTCACTATGCTATCGCCAGTTGCCCGTGCGAGGACAGGCATATCGAGATTCATGTGGTGAGTGATGTTGGCAGTCCCTTTTCCGCAGCCTTGTCCGGCAGCCTGAAGGTGGATGACCGCATCGAGGTGCAGGGGCCGTATGGCGAATTCGTGCTCGAGGATGCCTCCACTCGCCCGGTCGTCTTTGTCGCATTTGGCACGGGTTTCGCGCCGATCAAAAGCCTGATCCAGCATTCCATGTCGCTCGATCTGGCCGAGTCCATGGATCTGCACTGGCTGGCAGACCAGACGGGTCATTATCAGAACAATCTTTGCCGTTCCTGGAACGATGCGCTGGATAATTTCAACTATTTTCCGCATGCGCTCTCCGGCAGCATGGAGTCGCAGCTGGCAAATATCGTTGCCGGGTATACCGATCTTGCACGTCGCGACGTCTATGCGGCCGGAACGGCGGAGCAACTACAGATCGCCAAAAAACTGTTCCTGAAACAAGGGCTGCCGGAACAGCATTGGCGGGCCGGGACAACGGATGTATGAGCGAAGCGAAATTGCAAAGACTCTACGCTAGTGTGTTTTGCGTTCATCCGCTAACGTTGGTACTCTGGCTCTGTTTACTTACAGGAGTTTTACAATGACTTTGCCTTCCCATGACTTCCTCGCTGCCTACTGGTCTCCGGCTATCGTCGAGGCAAATCTCATCGTCTTCTACAATCTGGTCGGCGCATTGCTGCTGGGCCTGCTGGTCGGCTACGAACGTTCCTATCATGGCCGCGCTGCGGGGATGCGCACCTACGGCTTGGTGTGTCTTGCCTCGGCCGCGCTGACCGTGATCGTTGGATATCCCGAGCTGTGGTTCGGCGGGTTAAGCCATACTGCAGCCTATCCGGATGTGACGCGGGTGATACAGGGCATCGTCACCGGGGTCGGCTTTCTGTGTGCAGGTGTAATCATCAAAGAGGGTTTCACCATCAGCGGCCTGACCACGGCTGCTTCCATCTGGGCCGCGTCGGCAATCGGGATACTGGTTGGCATCGGCTTCTATTTTGCCGCAATCATGCTGTCCGTGATGTCGGCCAGCGTGATGATGTGGATTTCGAAACTAGAAGCCTGGCTGCCTTCCCGTCTCGCGATCGCTGTCGTACTGACTTTCCGCAAGGGCTTCGAACCGGGCGAAGAATTGGTGGCGCGCGCCATGAGCGAGCACGGCTACCGTCTGGCCGCCGGTTCGCTGGTGATCAGCACCAGCGAATCCGGACAGGTGTGGCAGTTTTCGGCCTTCGCGCTGCGCAACGACACCAGCTATTCGATACCCACCATCTCGCGGGAGCTGTCCAAGATCGACGGGGTGGAAAAATTCCAGCTCTCGTTTGCCAGGAACTGATGTAATTCGGAATGCCGCAACTGCTGTCAGGATTTGCGCTGGGCCGCGGATCCAACCCGGGCATTCATCTTCTCTTCAGATGACCAGATGACCATGTAGATTTGGTATTGCGCCTGCTGGTCTTTAAGTTCGGCACGCTCTATCCTGCGCGTTTTGGCACCCAGGGCTGGCGGCAGGGCCGCTACCACCGCCTGGGTCACGAGGATCTGATTTGCCCGTGTTTTCGCCGCGACCCGCGCCGCAAGATTGACGGTATCGCCAAACACATCACCGGATTCGCGCGCCACTTCACCGTAATGAAAGCCGATTCGGATATGCATCGGCTCGCCGTCAATGTATCTGTTGTTCTCCAGTGCATCCTGCATCGCGCAGGCGGCATGAAATGCCAGTTCCGCGCTCGGGAAAGTGCACATGACTTCATCACTGGTGACTTTTATCAGGGCGCCCTGAAATGCCGCAAGATTTTTGGTCATGTTGGCAACGCACTGCGCAATGGCCCTGCGTCCCCGTTCATCCCCTAGTCTTTCGTATATATCCGAACTGCCGGAAATATCGGCAAACAATACCGCGAGTTGTTCCTGGTTTCCTGACATTTGGCGCCCTTTTGTGCCGCGACTCGATGGATTGTAATCCATTAACACAAAATGTGACCAATGCTATATCGGAAATACGACGAGGTCAGCGGGCTTATCTGGCTGCCGGCTGCAAGTTGCCCATCAATACCTTCGGCTCGATCTCTATCATTCCCGCTTCACTGGTCATCATGATATGGCTTTCCTGAATCGTGCATTGCAGTTGCATCGTGCGGCTGGCCAGCGCGGCGAGGGCCTGCGTGGTTGTCCCGGGCAGCTTGAGCACGGTAAGGTTGTCCAGACGTTGCAGCTTGTCGCGATTCTCGTTCCACCAGATGTCGGCGGCTCGACCATAGCTGACCACCACTACATGCATCGCCCGCCCGCTGGCCTTGCGGATCACGCGCTCGTCGGGGAGGCCGACTTCTATCCAGCGCTCGATCGCGCCGGTGAGATCCTTGTGCCACAGGTCGGGCTCCTCATCGCTGCTAAGGCCTTTGGCAAAGATCAGCGCGTCGTCGGCGTAAAGCGCAAAGGCGAGCAGGCGCACCATCATGCGTTCGTCGGTTTCCGAAGGGTGGCGCGCCAGCGTCAAGGCATGGTCGGCATAATAATGGCGATCCATGTCGGCTATCTGCAGGGCGGCTTTGAAGACGGTTGCTTTGATTGCCATGTGGTTGGTAGTTTGTCAGGGTATTTGCAGCCGTGCATTCTATGCGACTTGGCCAAATTGCACCGGATGGTATTGCGCTGCCGTTCCGACTATAATCTGCATCATACGGACTTAACTGTTGGAATATCAGAATGCAG
>Ga0224495_10002940_pt1 | contig 10737 bp, 9 predicted proteins | sample SF_Jul11_sed_USG_FD_168128 | JGI IMG/M metagenome (GOLD analysis project Ga0224495, IMG submission 168128) | Sediment microbial communities from San Francisco Bay, California, United States - SF_Jul11_sed_USGS_4_1 | ecosystem: Environmental > Aquatic > Marine > Sediment | place: USA: California...
TGCAGCTTTCTTCCACTCGGAGTTTCAATTTCGTAGATATTCTCGCTCACACCTGTACGCGCAAACTGTGCACCACGCTGTCCACCTGTGAGGCTTATTGTAAAGTCCCCCGATGTCCATGGCCCCCTGGGATCATTGTCTGGATTGGAATATCGAGAATCCGCAGAATCAGTCCGAGGCAAGAGATTTGGTCGCCATGTAGCCTTGTCTCGTGCAAACACAAGCACATGATCATGACTATCGGAAAGCCATACGGCATTTGCTTGAGGGGAAAATTTCTTTTGCCATACAACATTTGCGACAAAATTCTGCCGTCCGAATATCTCATCGCAAAGAACCTTCAAATAGTGCGACTCATTGTCATCTATGGTGATCCAAAGAGAACCATCGGGAGCTAAAAGATCACGAAGTAGCTCCAGCCGATCTCGCATCAGCGATAGCCATAGGGAATGTTCAACACCATCATCGTAATGACTGAAGGCACTGCCTGTATTGTAGGGCGGATCGATGAAGACGCACTTGATCTTGCCAGCGAACTCCTGTTCAAGGGCCTTCAAGGCAAGCAGGTTATCGCCAAAAATGAGCCGGTTGTCGAACAGGTCGTGATCGGTGACGCGGTGCGCGGCGTGGTAGGACTTCTCGCGGTCCTCCAGCAGAATGCGCGGCTCCAGCTTCGGCCGGTTTTCCTTCCCGATCCAGGTGAGTTCGAGCTTGGTCTTGGCGTTGCGATTGCTCACGAAGGGAACCTTCTGGTTCTTGCGGCCCAGTATCCTGGCTTGCGCTTGAGGTGCATGACCGCCGCAACGTAGATCGTGTTACCTTGCACGGCATACATCAGACCGTAGGGAAACCGGGGAATCAGATACCTGCGGAACCGTCCCTTGATCCGGCGCCACATGAGCGGATGCCGGACAATCTCTGCGGTTGCCGCCTCCACGTCGGCTAGGAATGCCTTCCCCAAGCCAGGCTGACTGTCTTCGTAGAACGCGGCGGCGTTCCGCGCTTCCACCAGCGCTTCGGGGTCAACGAGGAGTTTCACCAGCCCAGATCCTTGCGAATCTGTTTGAATGCCCGCTCAACCGGCACCCCCGTTCGTGTCCCACGTCGCCAAGCGGAAAGCCGACGCTCAGCCTCCACTACCCAAGCCTCCTCCACCTGGGTCAACGGCTCGCGTGTCACGCTCCGCATCAAGCGTTCGGCCAGGACTTCACGATCCTTTACCGGCAAGCGAACCGCTTCGCGTTCGATTTTGAGCAATGCTTTACTCATTCCTCTTCCTCCATTCGGTTCTCAACTCACTCCATGGTATGTGAATTGATGTTGCGTGGCCCCTAGAGCCGGACTCGTTATCCCACACGATGAGTTGGTTGTCGAATAGGTCGTGGTCGGTGACACGGTGCGAGGCGTGGTAGGACTTCTCCGGGGCCTCCCGTAGAATGCGCGGCTCCAGCTTCGGCCGGTTCTCCTTCCCAATCCAGGTGAGTTCGAGTTTGGTTTTCTTGCTCATGCTTTGGCGAAGGGCGTAATTATGGGCATCAATAGCTTGCTCAGCATGTCAACCGCAATAGTCCGGGGAGCATACTAGCGCCTTTTCAAAGATTGCCAATTCTTCATGCGAAAGACGACATTTCTCACGTGCATTGCTGTTAATTCTAATCACTTTCAATCGGCAACGATGATCAAAGAGGAAAATCCCACTGACCTGCGAAGGGGCAGCAAGCAGTTCATTTACAATGCCCTCCTGCCCGGACAGATTGCGCGTTAGATACTCTCTCAACGAAATTGGTGAGGTATCTGTAGAAGACCGGCCAGCAAATAGTTCGTCCAAGGCCCATCCGATTGATGGGCTTTCTGGTCTCAGATCGGATATCACCGACGAGAGTCTGATTAGCAATAGATTAGGGGCTTCCGGTAGGAGTTGGCTCTTGGTCGAGTCGAAGCCTGGTGCAATTTTGTTGAATACCGTCCCATATAGCCAGCGGCCCGGAGCGTACGCGTCCTGGGACTCGCAGAAGGCTTGGTCGCTGTCCTTGGTGAGCACATCTGCACAATGCTTCTCCCAGCGCCCCTTGGCAGCCGCAGAATCGCCTCGCGATGTGATCTCAACGCCGACCACGCATTGTCCAATTCTGACCGTGGCATCAATGTTCCTGCTATTCGGCAAATTCCAATCGAATGCCTCAACAGTGAAAGCGCTGCTCTTCAACAGTGCTGCCTTGGCAAACACCTCGAACAATCCACCTCGCCATGGATTGTCGTTTTCCGTTTCGTCTTTCAGAAATTGGCATAACTGGTCTTCGCTTGCTGGTGCCTTGTCCAGCACAATTCGGAGGTCGCTATCGAGTGCGTCGATCTCGACCTCAGAAGCATCCTTGAGAAAGAGAAAGAATGGCTGCCAAGAAGCCCACTCCAAATCCTTCGTGTCACTGAGCGCAATTTTCTTTTTGATATCTTCGAGTCTGGCCTTTGTGAAATATGTTCCGATGAAGCTCCCAGCCTGACGGTGAGCCAATTTCTCACGGACAATGGCAATCATGTCGAAGAAATAATTCTTGTCTTCGTGGTTCGTGACCGTCTCCAGGAGGATGCGCGGCCCCGCCTGCATGGCGGCGTGCAGGTCCTGCTTCGTCTGATTTACCTTCTCATTCCAGGTGAGTTCGAATTTGGTCTTATTCATCTGGCTGAGGAGAGTTGTTCGATCCGCCAGATGGCCGTGGCTTGATTGGCCATCCAGTTTTGACGAGCGGCTAATCGTTCCGGTGTCCAATCCGCATTGTCGGTGGCAATCTTTTTTGTGATGCCCAAGCTGCTTTCTCCGTACACCGGCTGCTTTTGTGCATAGGGGGCATTGCCGAGGTCCTTATTTTGAGCCGTATGCAGTAACGTCAGGTTGCCAAGGCGGAACGTCAGTGCCTCGATTTCGTCCTCTGAAAAAGCGTCCCACCCTGCCTCCGGATTCTCCGGCAATATATGCTCAAGACTAAGACTGATGCTGTCAAAGTCTAGGTCCTGCCCTGTGAGGCGCTTTTCTAACGAGCAAAGAATGTATCGGACGACCCGTCGATTGCGAGATTGAGTCGTGCGCATTACCTTTTCGGCAAAAACGGCTTTGAACGCGTCGTCTCCAAGATAAATGGACGATATGGCTGAAAGTGCGGCTTGAACATCGGTAATCTCCTTGCGGGAAATTTGTCCTGCAACGGCGTTATAGATGCGCTCTTGTTCATTGGTGGGCTGGCTACCGATGACGTTGTAGCGAAAAGAAATGATGACGCACGCGCGCAGCAGCGTCTCGAATGCCGCGTCGGGGAACCGGCGATGCGCGGCCATGAGAAATGGAAATGGTTGGCGAACACTGAACATGCGAATATCCGCCGCATGGCCCTTAAGCGTCTTCGGCCATTGGGAGGCTTCCGGTTGCGTCAATGCCATATAGGCATCCATATCCTCCTCCATATCGCGGATGAGGCTAAACACGGCGTCACGGCTCACGACCTTTCCACGGATGGTTTTGAAGAGTTCGGTTTGCCGAACGAACGAATGACGACTGTTCCAGTGAACACGAAGAAAATCTGGAAAGCTTTCGCTTCCCAACCGTCCGACCATAGCCTCCCAACGATTTTCGAGAGTTTTCATTTCATGCTCATGCTGCCCATCGCGGTGCAGTACTGAAAACAGATAGTTCTTCAGGAGATCCGTTGCGGAGAGGCGTACGCCACGGGCGTTGAGTGTCTCAAAAACCTTGTACGCATTCAGTTCATCGGTCACGGTGATAACCGTGAAGAACAGATGGTCACTCAGAGTTTCCACAAACTGCGCCAGGGAGACGCCTTCGTCAGCCCCCGCTTTACTGACATGGTCCCGGATATGCTTCTCGAACCATTCAAAGGCCTTCCGCAAGCTGTGCTCGGAGGCTCGAAAGCCGCGCTGAGGGAGATGGCCAAGCGGCACGATGTAGGTCTGGTAGTAGGTGTCATTGTTCCGGTTAAGGGTCAACTTCGACCGAGACACAAGAGTAACCGGATCGAGATAGCCGATATAGGTTTGGCGGATTTGATCAAGACGCTGTTTGTTGCGGTCTGGATCTTTCTTCTCGTCAATCAAGCGTTGAAGGTTCTTCAGGACCGCCAATGCAATCAGGCTTAAGGTTGTGAGTCGTTGTTGACCATCGATAACGTCGAAGACTTTGTCGTTCTCGGATTGTAGGACGAGATACCCCATGTAATGAGCGGGCTCGCCTCCTGATTTTATCGTTCCAAGAATATCCATCCAGAGATCTTCCCACTCTTCCTCGCCCCAACTGTAGTCGCGTTGAAAACGGGGGATTCGGTAGGTGAGCCCATTCCCCATGAGCTTTCGATATGTGTCATTCTTGGTGTTGAAGTTTGTCGCTGACATAATGCGTATGTCCTCTCTGGGCTCTACAATAATTGGTTTATGAGGTCATAATAAAGTCCAGCGAATGAAAAACCACAATTTCTGTGTGACTCGTTGTTGCCGATTGCCCTCAATCTCGTGAATGAGCTGTTTCCATCGACTGTTGATCCCAGCCTGGACGCTACGAAATATTCTCCGCTCACTCCCGTTTCTTCTTCAGCGCTTTTATGCCTTCCTCAGTCAGCCGGTACTTCTGCAACCGACTCAGAGGCTTGTCGGGGATGATGCGCTCGACGAGGCCTTTTGCCAGTAATTCACGAGTAGCCTTGTAAAGCGGACCGGACACTTGCTTTTGCTTCAACGCTTTGGATAAAGGGGTCTTCGCCATAGGCCCCTTCCTCAAGGCCTACGAGACTCGATGCTCCAGGGAATCTAGCTCCGACTCTAGCTGTGGCGTTGAGAATCACTTCACTCTCCATCGGACGGTAAATAGCGACACGGAGCTTACCTTTTGTTGCAGCTTTCCCTCAATCTCATTGATCAGCTGTTCGCGCCGTCGATCGATCTCGTCCTGTGCATCGAATAGGGCCCTGCGGTGCTTACCTCGCTCGGATTCGATCGCCTTGATCTGCTTTTGACCGGCGAGCTTCTCTTCCAACGTCAATGCTGCCACGGCTGCCCTGCGGGCTTCCTTGATCTGCCGATCGAATTCCTTAATCTCTCGTTCTAACCCCACCTTTAGGTCATCGGCCCAGGCATCCAGCTTGTCGGCTTCGATCTCGAAGAATTCCGCATTGCGTTGTGAGATGTGGCGACGAATGGCCTCCTGACGTTCTTCCGTCCGCTTACTGAGCGTTGGAGGCTCAATCAGGGAGTTCTCCGGCTGCGCGACTGTGGCAGGCAGTGAGAGCAGTCGCCGAACGGCTTCCTCGTCCAATACTTCGCCGCTGTCGGTCATCCCTGTTGAAATGAGATAGTCTTCGGCTTGATCCAGCGCTTCTACGGTGAACAGCGAGAGGGTCAGGACCCCGGACTTGCCGACGAGTGGTTCAAGCACACTAACTTTGCCGTCATGTTTCCCATACTCAAAGGTCAGTTCTGCCGGATCGAGCTGGCGGGTCTTTGCCTGCTCCAGCACATGCTCTGCCAGAGGATGTGCCAGTCGATAGAGATGCGCTTCTCCAGTTCGGCGAGGTAGTTCGTAGAGACCCAGCGAGATCTCTACTCGGAATGGACAGGAATTGAGTCGGAACGAGGTGTCCGAAAGGAAGTCGGTATGATCGCGCAGCTCAAAGCGTGTGAGCTGCATCAGGATGCGCTCATATCGATTCAGGTACAGCCGCGAGCTTTCGTCGCTGACGCGCAACTTTTCCCGCACTTCATCATCAAAGTGTTCGAATAGGAGCTGGCGGGCACGAGTCATGGCTTCGTCGATCTGGGTGCCAAGTTCTCCCTGGAGCTGTTCAAATGAGGTCTTGATCTCCTGTGGGGTGCGGCAGCGCTGGTAGATGTCGGCGATCCGCTTTTCGAAATCCACGCCGGACTCAATCGCCCCCAGCACTTCGTCGCTGGCCCCGAAGACGCCTTCAAACAACAGGAATTTCTCAGAAAGCAGGCGAAAGACATGCTGATCGGCTTCATTGTTCTGGTTAAGGAAGTTCACTACGACGACATCGTGCTTTTGCCCGTACCGGTGGCAGCGGCCGATGCGTTGCTCAATCCGTTGTGGGTTCCATGGGAGATCATAGTTCACGACGAGCGAGCAGAATTGGAGGTTAATCCCTTCTGATCCCGCTTCCGTAGCGATCATGATCTGGCCCTGTTCCTTGAAGTAATCCACGATCGCGGAGCGCAGGTCTGCGGAACGTGACCCGGTGATTCGATCTGTCCCTTGATGGCGCTGGAGCCAGTCTTGATAGAGCTGTTTCGATTTCTCGTCATTGTTGGAGCCGTTGAAGAGAACGATGTGGTCTTTCCAGGGGCTATCGGCCAGGACTCGGAGGAGGTACTCCTGGGTGCGGCGTGATTCAGTGAAGATGATGGCCTTTTGTGCCGCGCCTAATTCTTCTGCTTTGCCAAAGGCGGTGCGCAGGGCTGTGAGGAGCGCTTGGCCTTTCGCATTGCGAGTGATCGACACGGCCAGCTTGCGGAAGCCTTCAAGATCGTCGATTTCTTGTTGGATGGCTTTGCGGTCGGCTTCGGTGATCACCTTTGAAGCAGCTTCTTCCTCATCCCACTCCTCGGCCAGCTCATCGAGTGTCTCAAAGTCTTCTTCCAGCGCCTCCTCAATCGGGTTCGGCCCGTCGGCGAGTCGCAGACGGTCACGGAGGCGCGAACTCATTGAATCCAGCGCTCCGGCGATTGCAAACGATGACGAGGCCAACAGTTTGCGGAGGACGAGGGTCATCAGGGACCGTTGGCTCGACGGGAGCGCTTGCAGATTGTCGCGACGAAGGTAGTCGGAGACGAGATGGTAGAGCCGATCTTCACTTTCCGCCGGCGTAAAGGGTTGCACCATGGGTAAGCGCTTGGTGTAGCGCACATAGGGCAATACCTGACGGCGAAGCGTACGTTTGCAGAGCGGCTGCAAACGGGCCTTCAATGTATCGAATGTCGCTTGGTTGTGAAGGTTCGCAAACTGCTCTTTGAAACTCTTGAGGTCGCCGAAGATCCGGTCATCCACCACACTGACCAGCCCATAGAGTTCGAGCAACGAATTCTGTAGCGGTGTGGCAGTAAGAAGCAGCTTCGGTGCGTCCTTGAGGGCATGCTTGATGGTGTTGGCAATGACATTCGTCGGCTTATAGACATTTCGTAAGCGATGGGCTTCGTCGATCACCACGAGGTCCCAGCGCATGAGGCTGATTTCGGCTGCCTTGCTGCGGGCAAATTGGTAGGAACAGATGATGATGTCGTCGCACTCGAACGGCCGGACATGACCTTGGCGGACCGTATCGTTGTAGGACTTCGTCTCCAGAATGCTGCAGGGCAGAAAGAACTTCTCCAGGAGCTCCTGATGCCACTGTTTGCGGAGATTTGACGGCGTGATGACGAGGATCCGCCGCTTTCGCTCCGCCCACTTCTGGGATAGCACGAGACCAGCTTCTATGGTCTTACCAAGCCCCACCTCATCGGCGAGCAAGGCACCTTTCGAAAGTGGCGACCGAAAGGCAAAAAGAGCGGCTTCAATCTGATGTGGATTGAGGTCTACCTGCGCATCCACTAACGCGCTTGCGAGCTTTTCGATGCTATCGGACGGACAACGTTTCGTGAGTTCGTGGGCAAAATATTTGGTGTGGTACGGAGTTAGCATTGCGATCGCAGAATACCCTGTTATTGCCAGGAAATCACCCCAGCTTGGGAGGCAAGGGCTTCAAAATAGACGCTATATTTGAAGCTATCCGGCCACGAGTGGGTCGAGCCGATCGGCATGTTGGTGGGCCCAGGCAAGCCATTGATCGGCTTGGCTTCCTGGCTGAATCTCGCCATGTTTGGTGGTCAGCATGTCCTTGAGTGCTGACAGATAGGTTCTTAGCTGCTGGGCCTTTGCCCAATTCGTAGCTTCCTGCTCTAAGGTCTGCCGTCTGGTTAACTCTTCTTGCCGCTTGATCGCTTCTTCCTGACGCCGGCGCTCGGTTTCACGCCTGATCTGTTCCTCCTGCTCCTGTTTCAGTCGCCGAGCCTTGACCGCTTCCGCTACTTTTAGGAGGCCCACGATGAAATCATTAAGGCAGGTTTCAAGCTTCGCGGCCTTTCCATCGCTCCAGGTTTTCTGCAGCCCGTCGGCCCCCCATTCGGTGATTTTCAACATCAGCTTCCCAGTGGAGACGTACTCATACCGATGGTACCCCCAGGGATCCGGTCGTCGGTTCTTGTCTGCTGGACGTTCGATCCGTTGAAATTTCTCTTCGAGACCGAATTCAATAGGCTGGCCATTGATGCGCACGCCAAATGCTTTCTTGAACCCGTCCTGAATACCGACCTGATGACCGCGAGCCTCCAGCGCGAGGAGGAGGGCGTTCATGATGCGTACAGCCCGAGAGAAGTGTTGTGGGCTCACCCGAATATTGAACTGCCTCAAATTGCCTGACCGAATCGCGCCGTACTCATCAACTGAGGCCGATCGCCATTCTTCCAGATGAATTTTCAGCAGGTGATGCGGGCTTGTGAGCCGGTCGGGTACTTCAATTTTCTGCTCAGCGGTCTGTTCTGCGCTGATAAGCTGCGTGGTGTCCTCTGACATCTGCACAACAGCTTCTGGCCTGATGGTTCGGTGAATGGCAACGGCCTGCTTGGTGGGATCCGAGTTCGCTGGAAGAGGAAGTTGCTTAACCGCTTTCCCCGTCTCCTTCCTCCGCCAGTAGCCACGCCATGGACAAGGAACATTTAGTTTCTTACAAATCTTGGCCAATGCCACATTCGAGACCCCATACTCCTTGGCCACCTTCGTCATGGGCTGAGCCCAGACCTGATCGTATAGGACCTGTCGCTGAACAGTCTTTGTTTGGTGATGATCACTGAACATACACTCCCTCCAAGTTCATCTGTTATGGCTAACCCATGAACGGAGCGAGAAGAATATCGGAAGTCACTCAGAAATTGCAGGGTGCTATGGGAAGGGAACGTAAACCAAAACTTGTCCGTCAGAGGAGACGGCGGCACATGGGGACTCTGGCTTCTTGATGCCAGCCGCGTTACAAGGCAAGCTGTTCTATGTGTTGACTGGCCTGCTCCAAATCTTCATCCGTCTTTGCCATACAAAACCGCATAAAGCGACTCCCCTCAGAACCTTGAAAGAACGCTTCGCCCGGCACGCCTGCCACACGCGTCTTGTCCAACAGGTACATCGCTCGTTCGCGGCCAGTTTTTCCTGGAAGACGAGTCACATCAGCCAACACATAGTACGCCCCCTGTGGAACACAGGGGGGCAAGCCCGCTTTGTCCAGCGCTCGACAGAATCGATCTCGTTTCTGTTGATGCTCCTTTGCGAGATCAACATAAAATGAGTCGGAAAGGTCTCGTATCCCAGCCGCTACTCCATGTTGCAGCGGGGTCGGTGCACACACGTAGAGGACGTCACTCATTGCGCCGATCGCCTTGGCCCATTTCGCTTCGGCGACACTGTACCCGATCCGCCAGCCGGTGATACTGAACGTCTTCGAATACCCGCCGATCGTAATGGTCCTGTCCGACATATTTGGAAGTGATGCCATACTGACGTGCTCGCGCCCGTCAAACACAAAATATTCATAAATCTCGTCCGTGATGACCATCAGGTCATGACGACGGGCACACTCCGCAACCTGCTCCAACTCTCTTCGTGTGAACACCTTGCCGGAAGGGTTTCCAGGAGTATTCACCACAATGGCCTTTGTTCTCGGTGAAACTGTCCGCTCCAGCTCCTTGATATCGAATGTCCATTCGGGCGCTCGCATCGTGACGTACCGCGGAACCGCATCGACCGCGATCACGGCCTGGATATGATATGCGTAGAATGGTTCGAAGAAAATGATCTCGTCCCCAGGATTCAGCAGCGCCATACAGGTCGCCTGGAAAGACCCTGTGGCTCCGGCGCTGACCGTGATGTTGGTTTCCGGATCGGCCTTCATGAGATTGAAATCTGCCAACTTCTTGGCGATAGCTTCTCGAAGTTCCGCAATCCCATCAAATCGCGAGTAGATATTGTACCCCTGATCCATGGCCTGCTTCGCGCCGCGGATGACCGCCGTTGGCACGGGTGTATCGCACACTCCCTGGGACATATTGATCCCTTTGACCTTCGCACAGGCTAGGGTCATGGCTCGGATATCGGATTGAGCAAGGCGGGCGGTGCGGTCGCTTGGGTTGTGTTTCATCAGCAAATCCTCGCTAATCCTTGGGCCATGTTGAGCCCTTTGGCCTTTACGCAAGCCTGCGTCATAGCTCGGATTTCCGACTGAGCTAAATCCGCCATCCGCCGATTGACCGCCCGTTCCCTCGTCATCATCATATCGTCCCTTTCCCGATTACCGGCCCTCTTTCTCCCAAACATCTCATGCATCCGTCAAGAGCTCTCCAGATACCACCCCCTTTTGCAGTACCACTATCGAGGAATGCCGTCCAGCCGCCTGCTGCTATGTTTCTTCTTGAGGAGGGAACAAACGATGAATTCCATCATGTGTGATACAGAACGTTTTCCTGGAGGCAAGGACAACGTGTCGCAGATAGATCGTCGGGCACGCCGTGTCGGCATAGCCTGCCGCATGTTTTTCTTTGGAGATCAGGACTTCGAAGGCGAAGCAACGGTGCACGACGTTTCAACACGCGGCTGCAAAGCCTCCACCTCGGTTGAACTGACCGTCGGTATGTGCCTGAGGCTTT
>Ga0224495_10002941_pt1 | contig 10736 bp, 11 predicted proteins | sample SF_Jul11_sed_USG_FD_168128 | JGI IMG/M metagenome (GOLD analysis project Ga0224495, IMG submission 168128) | Sediment microbial communities from San Francisco Bay, California, United States - SF_Jul11_sed_USGS_4_1 | ecosystem: Environmental > Aquatic > Marine > Sediment | place: USA: California...
TGGGAAAAACGAGTTGTGCAGAGGCCTCATTTGGAAAATGGAATAATCCAAGAGGGAGGAAAGAAAGGCGGTGGAGGATACAACCGGAGGGATCGGGAGAATGGTGTGAAGGGGTCCAGGCAGTCTGCCAACAGGAGAGACTGCCCAGTCTGACCCAGGGGATTACAGCAGGGCCAGCATTTCTTCCACGCGGGTCAGTTTTTTCCGGGGTCTGCCTTCCGCCTGTCCTCGGGAGACCTCCTCAGCATCCAGCTTTTTCCAATCGGAAAAAGAGACCACCCGCACCCCCTTGCCGCTCAAAAAGCCCAGGATGTCGGAGCCTTCAGGCAGTTCTGTGTGATTGAGGGCGCCGGATTGAAAATCATCCAGCATGGCCCGGACGGTTTCCACCGCACAAGCCTTGTTGGTGCCGATTACACCGGAGGGGCCCCGCTTGATCCATCCCGCGGTATACAACCGGGGGATGACCTGTCCTCCCTCACTGGTCAGCACCCGTCCGGTTTTGTTGGGAATCACCCCCCATTGGGGGTTGAACGGCACCCCCGGCAACGCCTCACCCAGATATCCGATGGAGCGGAACACCGTCCCCACATTCAGGATTTCCTGAAGACCGGTGCCCTTGGCCCGCACATTGCCTTTTTCGTCTTTTTCCAGCCGGTTTTTTTCCAAAACCAGGGATTCCACCTTTCCCGCACCTTTCAGTTCCACCGGAGAGAAAAAAAACAACATTTGGATTTGTCTGTCCGCAGTCTGATTTACCCCGGCGGTTTTTTGCAGATGTTCCCGCATAATATTCACATTCCGCTGATGAACCGGGTTGGATGCAGACTCTAAAAATTCCAGACTGCAAGGATCCAAATCAAAATCCTCCGGGCGAAGCACCAGGTCCACCCCCTCCAGTTCCGTCAATTCCCGGATTTCCGGGTTGGTGAAGGCGGCCTGGGCCGGCCCTCTCCGGCCCACCATCACCACCTGGCGCACCTTGGATTGCTTCAGGGCATCCAAAGCATAATCGGCAATATCGGTTTTTTGCAATTCATGAATGGGAGCGGTGAGAATCCGCACCACATCCATGGCCACGTTGCCGTTTCCGATCACCGCCACCCGTTCCGTATCCAGGTTGAATGTATGCCCTGTGTAATCGGGATGGCCGTTATACCAGGCCACAAAGTCTGTGGCGGGGTAGCTGCCGGGGAGGTCTTCTCCAGCCACCCCCAGTTGGCGGTCCTTTTGGGCACCGGTGCAAAACACAACCTGATGATAGCGGGCCAGCAGGTCCTCCAACCCCATATCCCGGCCAAAAGTCACATTCCCCATAAACCGAAAACCCGGATGGGCCGCGGTTTTTTCATACACCTTGGTCACGGTTTTGATTTTCTGGTGATCCGGCGCAACCCCCCCCCGCACGAGCCCGTAAGGAGTGGGCAGATGATCAAACAAATCCACCGTTACCATGGGGGATTCCGATTTCAACAACGCATCCGCGGTATAGAAGCCTGCGGGTCCGGCGCCGATCACGGCCACCCGTATTGGATTGGAACCGCTGCCTAAGGTCTGACTCATGGGGGGTTCTCCTTTTGATGTGATCACAAACCGCCTGCCTGGGCAGTTCTCCCCGGGTTCGCCGGAGATGGCAAACCCGATGGCTGCCGGGAAGGCCGCCATTTAACCGCGGTTTAGTTTTTGGGCGATAAACTCCGCTGCCCTGCCGTAGGCCCCGGGGGTTCCCAGCGATTGGGCCACCCGTTCCAAAGCCTGACGCATGGTCTTTTGGGCGGCCGGATTCTGGGCCAGGGCCAAAAAAGCATCGGCCACTTTTTGAGGGGTGAAATCATGTTGGAGCAATTCCGGCACAATTTCTCTACCCGCCAGAATGTTGACCATGGATACATGCCGGATATGGACCAGCCGCCGGGCCAGCCAGAAGGTCAAAGGCGAAACCCGGTAAATCACCACAAAAGGAATGGCCGCCAGCCCCACCTGAAGGGTGGCCGTGCCGGAAGCCACAATGGCCAGGTCCGCCACAGCCAGCAGGGGGAAGAACCCGCCCGGGGCCACTTTTACCCCCACCCCGGCAGCCTTTATCCTTTGTTCCACCAGGGTTGCCTCCAGTCCGGCAGCCAACGGCAGCACAACATGGGCGTCCATCCCCTGGGCCTCCAGCCGGGCAACCGCGGCCAGCAATATATCCAAATGACGGTTCAACTCGCTTGTCCGGCTACCCGGCAACAGCCCCACGACGGGTTTGTCCGAAGTCAACCCCAGCCGGGATTTCAATGCGGAAATCTGGCTGGCATCCGCCCCGGCCCCCACCAGGGGATGTCCCAGAAAAACGGCCTTCACCCCCGCTTTTTGGTAAATCTCCACCTCAAACGGAAACAGCACAATCATCCAGTCCACGGTTTTGGCAATGGTCCGGATACGCCCCCCCCGCCAAGCCCATATTTGCGGACTGGAGTAAAAAAACACGGGGATTCCCCTGGCTTTGGCCGCACGGGCAACCTTTAAGTTAAAGCCGGGGTAATCTATCAGCAAAACCGCGTCCGGTTTCAGGGTATCCAGTTGTTTTTCTATGGCCCACAGAATGCGGTACAGGCGGGGAAGATGGCGGAGTACCTCCACCAATCCATGCACTTGGAGGGATGAGAACGGGATCAGGGGGTCCAAACCAGCGGCCACCATCTGGGGCCCGCCAACCCCCCTGACAACCAGGTTCGGCATGCGTGATTTCAACCCCTGAATCAGGGCGCCGCCGTGGGTGTCGCCGGACGGCTCCCCTGCAATGGCCAGGATTTCCATGGGATGGAGCAACCCTTTAGGGAATTTCGTGACGGGCCGCACCGCCCATCACATCATGTCGGCCGCGGATTTCCGCTTCCACTTCTTTTTCCCAGTTGTGCTTGCGGATATCGGCGGCCCTGGCGTGGAAAACCTCCACCTGCTCATCATCCCCCAACCCTTTGTATACTTCTGTCAACATGTCACAAATGTGTGCGTTGTTGGGATCAATCGCCTGGGCCGATTCCAATACACCCCGAGCATCCTCCCATTTTTCAGCTTCCATAAAATGGGTGGCTTTGGTCAGAAATTCCTTGATTTCGGCAAGTTCTTTGGTTGGCGCTTCCATGGTTTCTCCTTAAAGTGATTGGTGGTCTCAATAACAACGGTTAACGCCCAAGAGCCGGTGTATCAAAAAACCTGTGCCGGGCGAAAATTGGCCGGATTGAAACACTATAAATGGGTTGGGAGATGAAAATCAACGCTCCTGCCGTGGAGACGCATCGGCCTGTTTCTTGGCATATCCCCTCAGCCAGCCATCCAACCCCTGCATATCCTGGGGACTCATCCGATACCTGGAATCCGCCAACACGTTTTGGACAACCGGCTGAATGTATGTATAAAAATGGTCTCTCCATTCCGGAAGGGGCTTCATATCCACATCAAATGTAACATCCCCCACCCCCAACTGCCTGCGGAATCGGAACTCCTCCGTGGCACACCCGGGCAACATAAACATCACCCTTACCTCCAACACATGGTCCGGCATGGGCAACCACCAGCGCCCTTCAGGGGATATGTGGGCCAGCCGGACGGTGCGGTAAGTCAACTGCTTTTCTGTATCCCGGCGGGAAGGATCCCCCGGCACACCTTCCGGCCCGACGGAAACAAACAAATGTTCCTCTTGAAACACCAGGGCGACCGCCTGACCCGCAGGGAGGGGTTTTCCCTCCAAAGTCAGATTGCCATGGATTTCTGTTGTTCCCAGGCCAAAGTCAAAATGGGCACCTGTCTGAAGACAGCCCCCCAAAACCATGGCCGCTCCAGCCAGCCAAATGGCCGGGTTTCCGGCCCCATTCCATCCCTGCCGCCAGTGGCCACCAGCCGCCCGCCCCTTGAATCGGAAATTCATAAAACCTGACAATCCGGGTTATTCTTCATCTTCGGAATCATCCCGGCGGCCGATCAGATTCTCAACGGGTTCATCATCCCGATATTCCAAAGTGATTTTATCCGTGTTGATCTCCTCCAAGGCCACATAGGTGTCCTTATGGGGCGAATGGACGAGGGGTTCATGGCCCCGGTGGAGATCCTTGGCCCGTTTGCTGGCCATAATGATTTTTTCAAACAGGGTCATATCAAAACTCTTGGGGTATTCCTCCACCAGATCAAGATAGCTCATAGGCTCCTTTTAGGGTTTTCAGGCCGGTTTGTTCATTTACAGGCAAATTGTTAAAAAAACAGAAACTTTCCGGGTGGGAGAAGGCATAGTCCGCCGGGGTTTGTCAGGCCGGTTTTAGCGGGCCGGTATCTGCAAAAGCATTTTTTCCGCCAGGGGGGTCAGAACGGAGGTGCCCTCCTTGGGTTCTACAGCTTTCAGATGGGTTTTCGCCTCATCCCACTTTCCTTTGAGCAGGGCAATCCGCCCCAGGTTCAATTCCATCAAATCCCGAAAGCTGTCCGGCAGCGCCCTGTAATGAGCGGCCGCCTTGTCCCATTCCTGTTTGTCCTCTTCCAACTTGGCCAGCCCCACCAAAGCCACAGAAAGCTGGGTATCCTGGCTTTTTCCGTGGTCCACCACCATTTGATAGGCATCCGCGGCGGAGGTGGTGTTGCCCTCTTCCAAGGCCATGCGGGCCATATACATCCAGGCAAAAGGGGCCAGCTTAGACCCGGGATGGGCCTCCAAAAACTGATTGAACGCCTTGCGGGATTGCTCCCGGCGCTGGGTGGGGGCCATCTGAAATTCATTGTAAACTTTTTCAGCCAGATAAAAATCCTGTGCCTGGGAACCGGCCTGATACCGGTTGTAGAAGACCAGGGACGCAGTCAGCACAATCACCAACACCAGGGCAACCGCCCCCAAAATAAAATTGCGCCGGTGGCTGTGAATATAGCCCACCCCTTGAAACACGAAATCCTGAAAGGGGTCCTGTTTGAGAGTTTTTTTATCCAGGCTGTCATGCGCCATTGAAATTACCTGTTGGAAAGGACCTGATGAAAACACCGGAGGACCGAAAAACACCGGAAGACGGCATGGTCCGCGTGATAGGGATTCGTTCCCCACGATTTTCTGAAAACCCGGACAGTTGCGGTGGCGGCCCAAAAGCAGCGGCGGGCCAAAAAACTGATTTGCCCCTCCAAGCTGAACAATGGCTTCCGGTGGGGGTTATCCGTTCCAATTTATTACATCCTACCCAGGGAGGCAACACAAACCGCCTTGGCTGCGCGATTCTCTGGTTTTCGTCCAGCTTTGGGAAGGTTGAACCGATGCCCCCCCCGGTTTGGAATGTTGTGCGCCAGAAAATGAATACCGGATAGGGATGGACTGAACTGAAGGCTGACAAAGCCTGAAAAAAAGGATTTAATGGGGGTCCCTGGAATATCAAAGAGGTTCCGGCCATTCATCTCCTTTTCAATTATCCAGCAGAAGACATGGGATTCAATCAGTCCGCCAAAGCGATCATCCACCACTTCACCGAGCCATTCCAGTTCGAAACCCCCTATATGGGAGAGCCGGAATTCATTCCAGAGCTGTTTATGGCCTATGAATCCTGGGGGGACCCCGATAACCCGGCCATTCTGGTGTGCCACGCCCTCACCGGAAACACCCATGCCACGGACCCGGATGCCCCGGATGACTGGCGGCGCTCCTGGTGGCCCGCCATGGTGGGGCCGGGCAAAGCCATAGACACCAATCAATTTTATGTGTTGTGCATCAACATCCTCGGGGGTTGTGGCGGTACCAGTGGACCGGCAACCGTTCACCCCGAAACCAAAACCCGCTACGGCCTCCATTTTCCCATTGTTGAAATGGAGGATATTGTCTGCTCGCAAAAAAAATTGCTGGACGCCCTGGGAGTCAAACGGCTTTACGCCGTGATCGGGGGAAGTCTGGGGGGATTTCAGGCTTTGGTATGGGGAAGGATGTATCCTGATTTTGTGGACCGCCTGATTGTCATCGCCTCCTCGGCTTATTCCAATCAGTTTATGATTCTGACCAACCGGGTGCAGATTGACGCCATACAGATGGACCCGCTGTACCAGGAAGGAAACTACCTTGAGGACAACCCCCCCGATGTGGGGTTAAGGCTGGCCCGGATGGTGGGGTTCACCACCTTTATCTCCCCCATCACCATGGAAAAAAAGTTTAGCAAGTACCACGCAAGCCAACGGGAGCCTTACGCTGACGCGTCTTTTCATCAGCAGATGTTTCATGATGCCGAAAACTACATCCGCAAGGTTTCCGCCCCGTTTACCACCGATTTTGACGCCAACTCCATGGTATACCTGCTTCAAACCTGGAACCACTTTGATCTGGCCATTAAGTATGGCTCCCTGGCCAAAGCCCTGGAACCGGTTCTGGCCAAAACCCTGATCATCGCCGCCACTGGAGACAATCTGTTCCCCCCGTATTTATCGGAGGACATTTTAAAAGCTTTGGAAGCCACCGGCAAAAAGGCATCCCTGACCATCGTGGATGAAAACTACGGCCACGATTTCTTCCTTAAACCCAATATCATCCTGGAAAAACTGACCGATCCCATCGTGCGGTTTCTGGAAAAATAATCCTTCCTCCTCAACCCCTGACACCGCCCCGACCATTCCCAAAAGAAAAAACAGCTGAAAGGAAAAATGTCTGAAGTCTCAGGATGCCTAGTGGCTGAACAGACCGGTTTCCCATCCGTTATCCCGGTCCCCGTAACCGTTTAGCAGCAATTCCACCATGGTGGGCAGGACCGCCTGACTGATTTCATTGAGTTTGACCAGAGACATCCCGGAAGGCAGGGTTCCTCTTTCGACGATCATCCGTTTCAGGGTGTCATAAACCTGAATCAGATACACCACATCGTTGGCGGCATATCTCAATTGCTCGGCAGTCAGGTGAGCCGACCCCCAATTGGTTTGTTGCAACTCTTTTTCCAGCTTGACCCCGGCAAGTTCTTGAACCAGGTCCTTCAACCCATGGGCCCCGGTGTAGGTCCGAACCAGTTTGCTCATCACTTTGGTGCAGACAAAAGGTTGGCATTCCAAACCCAAACTGGATTTTAAAAACGCCACATCGGAAAGGGCGTAATGGAACACCTTTAATACCTTGGGGGAGGTCATCAGCCGGGCCAGATTGGCCGGTGGCTGAGGAGGATTCGGACGGACCAGACACACATTTCCCTGGCGGTCGCACATCTGCACCAAACAAACCTGGTCCCGCCCCATCCGAAGGCCCTGTAGTTCGGTATCCACCGCCACCACATCGGATTGCATGAATTTTTCCAACAACGCATCGGGGATATCAGAAACAACCTTTACAGAAAGGTCTTCAGCCATCACATTCCTCTCGTTTTGGATAAGAACGGCCTGGGTTTGCCCAGGCCTCACTGAGGGTATACCTCAATTCAACCTTCCCCCGTGGATTACATACACAATAGAGCGACCTCCAAGAATTTCATATCAGAAAATTCAGATGTATTCCACTGACACGATCTCCACTTCCATCCGCCCCCGGGGGATATTCACAGTCACCGCATCCCCTTCCCGTTTTCCGATGAGAGCCTGGGCCAGGGGGGTCTGGAAAGAGATTCTGTTTGTTTTCAAATCAGCCTCGTCCGGGCCGACAATCTGATAGGTGATGTTTTCTTCCGTTTCCAGGTTGGCAATGGTGACTGTCGCCCCGAAAGCAACGGCGTCGGTTTTCATTTTGCCAGGTTCCACCACCTGGAATTGGGGCAGCTTGCTGTTGATTTCCTGTATTCTGCCTTCAATAAACCCCTGTTTTTCCCGGGCGGCATGATATTCGGCGTTTTCCTTCAGGTCTCCATGGGCCCGGGCCTCAGCAATCTCTTTTTTTACAAAAGGCCGCTCCACAGTCAGAAGGTTTTTCAATTCCTCTTTTAAATGTTCCAGTCCTGCTTTGGTAATGGGAATGGGGCTGCTCATGGGCTTCCGATGAGTTAAAAAACCGCGGCTTGTTTCTTTTTGGGGTTATCCCGACCATAGGAAGAAAAAAAAAGAAAATCAACAACTCTATTTTTTTCTCCTGCCGGGTGGGCCACTCTCGTCCCCCCGGTGGGGACAGGGGGAACTTTGAAAGGCGGTTCCTTTTTTTGATGGGTTGTGTTAAAAATAAAAAGCTTATGGAGCGGGTGGGCCGCCGAAAACCATCCAAAATTCCAACCCATGGATTCCACTGTGAAATCAATCAAAGACCGCGCCTTTAAATTGGCTGGATTCCTTCGCCTTCAGAATATGGAGGAAAAGAGGAAAACCCTTGGGGGAAAAATAAAGAATTCCTACGGAAACCTGTTTAAAGACTGGTTTACCATCGTTCTCATCCCCCAAAAGGCATCACGGGTCATCCGGCTTAAAATACCCCAGCCTGTATTCCTGGGGGGGGTGGGCCTGTTTGTCCTGGTATTCCTGGGGGGGGTGTATGCCATTGTTAACAATCTGTACCTTTCCGGACAAATGGGGGACTTCCAGAAAGTCCAACGGGATAACCTACAAAACCAAATTTCCTTAAGAAAAGTGTCCAATCAGATGGAGGCCCTGTCGGAACAGTTTGACCGAATGAGGGAACTGGATTACAAACTGCGGATTCTGACGGACCTGAATGTGGAACGGCCCAGCCCATCCGCCTATGGCATCGGGGGCTCCCTGGAACCCAGCGAGGTATCCACCCTGGAGCGGATGGATTTAAGCAAAATGGATTTGCTGACCCTGCTGGAAAAAGACCTCAGCCGTATGAAAGAAATGGCCAACTACCAGGAGGAAAGCTTCAACAATCTGAAAGATTTTCTCAGCGACCGCAAGGATCTGTTGGAACGAACCCCCCACCGATGGCCGGTCAAGGGGTTTCTTTCATCCACCTTCGGCTACCGGCTGGACCCCATCACCGGGTTGCAGAAAAAACATGAGGGGCTGGATATTGTTGCCAAACGGGGTACAGTCATCACCGCCCCTGCCGACGGCATTGTCACATACACCGGGGAAGACCCCACCCTGGGCCACATGGTGGTGATTGATCACGGCTACGGGGTGATCACCCGCTATGGCCACAATGAATCCCTGCTGGTGCGGGAAGGCAAAAGAGTCAAGCGGGGCACCCCCATCGCCACCCTGGGATCCTCCGGAAAAAGCACCGGGCCCCATCTCCATTATGAAATCCGCATCAAAGACATCGCGGTCAATCCCATCAATTACATGATGGAATAACAACGTAAGGACCCCCCTGGGGGTTGCCGTCATCGGTTAAAAAAAAGCATTCACATCCTGTCCAGCCCTTATCAATACAAAAAAAAACCCGGTGCCTTATGGCCCGGGTTTTTTTTTAACTGGGTGGGAACCATCTCCACCAAACGACTGCTCCTCCCCAAGTCCTCCCCAAACCACCGTCACCCGGCAGCCCCTAAAAACCCAACCTTCAGCCGACTCAGCCAAACATGCTTTGGATTTCTTTGGATTCCTTGTCGGTGATAGAGGCAAAACCCACCCCGACGATATAGGTGGTTTTCTTGCCACCCTGAGTGGTCATCCACACCACTTGGGCGTTCAGGGTTTTCAGGATATCCTTGGTGTTCCCTTTGTGGATATTCACCTTCAGGTCGTCCTCCAACTTCACGGGGGGTTGCTTGTCAAACTGCAACCGCATCCCATGCATGGAGTAATCCTTGGCAACCCCCAAAAAGGTGTCCTTTTTAATCTGGATGGAAATCCCCACCTGCTTTTTGGAATTGTTTCTGGTTTCACTGCGGCGATCCAACTCCTTGCCCCATCGCTGAAACAGCTTCTGGCGCACCTTGGCCGAATCAAACAGCGTATACAGCTTGTAATTCTGGGGCACTTCCGAAGCCGGCATCCCGGAACTTTCAAACCACCCCAGGGAGCCGCCCGAATATGGGAGGTATCGTCCTTTGGTGCCGATCCGGTCAGGGCCTTCGGATTTGGGCACCCAAATATCCAGTTCTACCCTGGTTGCCTTAACCACCTTAGTTTTGCTTGCTTGTGCCATTGTCGCGCTCCGGGAATCTTCCCAATACCAATTTGGGGATGATGGGTTTCCTGCTTAAAATGATTACTTCTTCTGAATTACCCTGTTTTGATAAAAAGGTAAAGACCGCAATTGAGGGTTTTTGATGATAAAAAAAACGCAACTCCACCCCCAGGATTCGGTTTGACTCTATTTCTTTTTTTGATTAGTATTTTAGGCTATCCCTGGGTATGGATTCCATGGTCCGTTTTTTCCGGGTCCCCCTCTATGGACCACCCGGAATATCCAATGTGAAAAAGCCAACGGGAAAGTCCACCTGCGTTCAACAGGCTGGAACAAACAAATCGGGTGGCGGCTTGATTTTGAGGAACAACGAAAAAGGCATCTATGGGGTGCCTTGGCGTGCAGAACAGACGCGGAACAGAAGGTACGGTAAGGAACGCATTGGCGGGAGGCCGTTCCACAGCAGACAGATTGGGCGTGAGGATAAGGATTTCAGCTCCGAATGGACCAGGCAGAAAGATCGGCCAGTCCAACAGGACGCAAAGGAAACTGGTTTTGCCTGGACCGCATCGCAAGGGGTTGCCCCAGGAATACAGGCAAATCCAAGGTTTTTAGAATAACGCCACCAAAAACACGGCTTCGTGCGAGACAACACCCCCTCGTCTATTCACCCCTCCTGCCCGGACGGACATGAAACCCTGCCGATATTGCTTTTCTGGCGCTCTTCCCCCCTTGCGCAATTCCTCCTGAT
>Ga0224495_10002943_pt1 | contig 10735 bp, 8 predicted proteins | sample SF_Jul11_sed_USG_FD_168128 | JGI IMG/M metagenome (GOLD analysis project Ga0224495, IMG submission 168128) | Sediment microbial communities from San Francisco Bay, California, United States - SF_Jul11_sed_USGS_4_1 | ecosystem: Environmental > Aquatic > Marine > Sediment | place: USA: California...
TTTCGTTCCCATTGCTCTGTTTCACGGATTCAACGGCATCTGGGGTGTGATTGAAGACTACCGACCAGGTAAGGGTACAGGTAAGGGGATAAAGACCTTCTTCTGGATAGTGGGTATACTTCTTTCTGTGTACGGATATTTAGCTGTCAATTCACTTTTGAGGAAAGGAGTCTGAGATGTACGATAAAAAACCTGGAGCTATAGGGCATTATTTCAAGGAGATTAATTTAAATCCCAATGTGGGAACCTGGTCCTGGTTTCTACACCGAATAGCCGGGGTGGTTTTGTTTTTATATATTTTTCCTCATTTCCTGGTTACCAGCTCTTATTTTCTAACCGGTACTTCTGAAGGTTTCAACTCCTGGCTCTCTAAAGTGCAGACCCCGTTGTTTCATTTCCTGGAGATTTTCTTAGTCGCCGCTGTAGCTTTTCATCTGTTAAACGGCTTAAGAATTATTGTAGCAGACTTTTTCTTTATGACCAAGCAACAGAAAGGGCTTTTGTGGGTGGCAATGCTAATTTTTTTAGTGGTAATGGTTCTGACTTTGGTAATATTTATACCCAGGATTTTCGCGAGTTAGGAAAGGAGAGGAAAGGAAATATGATATTTCATGATATACTAATCGTAGGTGGGGGGTTAGCCGGGATGAGAGCAGCAGTGGAGGCAGCCAAAAAGGTAAAAGACGTGGCAATAATATCCAGAGTTCATCCGATGAGGTCACATTCCGGAGAGGCTCAGGGGGGGATTAATGCGGCTTTAGCTAATGTGGAAAAGGGTAAGGATGATACGGTTGACAAACATGCCTTTGATACAGTCAAAGGAAGCGATTTCTTAGCAGACCAGGATGCATCAGAGTATTTGACTTATCAGGGACCGGAGACCATTTTCGAGATGGAACACTGGGGTTGTCCTTTCAGCAGGACACCCGAAGGTAAAGTTGCCCAGAGACCTTTTGGCGGTGCAGGTTTTCCCCGAACCTGCTATGCCACCGACAAAACCGGCTTATATCTATTACAGACTTTATACGAGCAGATCATAAAAGAAAAAATCAAGGTTTATGAGGAATGGGTGGTATTTGCCCTAGGTTCAGAGGGAGATAACTGTTATGGAGTTATAGCCTATGACCCTCATTCCGGAGAGTTGACTCCCGTGGGTGCTAATGCGGTTATATTTGGCACTGGAGGGATCGGCAGAATTTATTCAAATACCACCAACGCCCTTACCAATACCGGCCTGGCAATGGCTGCCCCTTACTGGGCAGGCGTTCCTCTTAAAGATATTGAGTTCGTGCAGTTCCATCCGACCAGCTTAGCCAAGTCCCATATTCTGATGACCGAGGGGTGCAGGGGAGAGGGTGGTTATCTGATCAATAATAAGGGTGAACGGTTTATGAAAAATTATGTTTCAGAGACGGTTATGGAATTGGGTCCCAGGGATATTGTTTCCAGATCTATACAAACAGAGATACTTCAGGGTAGAGGATTTCCGGATGGTTCCATTCATCTGGATTTAAGGCATCTTGGTGCAGGTAAAATTATGGAGAGGTTACCCGGAATAAGGGATATATGCTTGAACTTCATCGGGATTGACCCCATATACGAACCTATACCCATAACTCCAGGCACGCACTATAGTATGGGCGGAATCGATACGGATATCGATGGTGCCTGCAGGATGAAAGGATTATATGCCGCAGGAGAATGCGCCTGTGTGAGTATGCACGGGGCAAACCGCCTGGGAGGGAATTCCCTTCTGGATACAATCGTTTATGGTGCCAGAGCTGGAAAGAAGGCTTCGGAATATGTAAAGGATAAAGAGAAGGGTCCAAAAGTAAAGGTATTAGAAGAAGCAGCAAGAAGAGAGGAAAGCCGGATTGCCCAGTGGAAAAAAGGAACAGGAGAAGGAAACCCGTATAAGATAAAAAATGAGCTTTCTCAGGTAATGGTGGAGGGTTTCGGGATTTTCAGAAACGAAAAGGATATGGCTAAAGGTTTAGAACAGGTCAAAGAGTTAAAGGAGAGGGCAAAAAAACTGAAGCCAGCCTTTAACGGTAAGAAATATAATTACGACATCATTGGCTTTTATGATATGAAGGGGAATCTGGATGTGGCGGAGGCGATTGGTACAGGAGCTTTGACCCGTAAGGAGAGCCGCGGTTCCCATTTCAGAACCGATTTCAAAACCAGGGACGATGCAAACTGGCTCAAACATACTTTAACCTATTTCAACGAGATGGGTCCGCGTCTGGATTATTCCCCGGTCAAGATAACCAAATATAAACCTGAGGAGAGGAAATATTAATATGGTAGAATTCAATATCTTTAGATACGACCCGGATAAAGGGGGGGAGCCTTATTTTCAGAGTTATAAATTTGAACCGGAAAAAGGGATGACGATCTTAGAGGGTTTGCTATATATTAACGAGAATCTTGACCCCTCCGTAGCTTACCGGGCTTCCTGCCGCGAGGCGGTTTGCGGTTCCTGTGCCATGCACATTAATGATATGTACCGATTGGCCTGCAAGACACAAATATCCGTTATGGGAAGTAAGATAACTTTAAGACCATTGTCTCACCTTCCGGTGATGAAGGATTTAGTAGTTGATTTGAATCCCTTCTTCGAACACTTTAAGGAGATCAAGCCCTACTTTATTCCCAGAGAAGCACCGCCGAACAAAGAATATCTTCAAACCATTGAACAGAGGAAAAAGATAGATGCCTGGCTGGACTGTATCCTGTGTGGTGCCTGTTATGGTTCCTGTCCGGTTGCAGGGAAGGATGGAAACTATTTAGGACCTCATGCCCTGTTAAAAGCCTTGAGGTTCGTGGATGATTCCAGGGATGGAGGAGCCAAGGAAAGGATTGCCGTAGTTGCCCGTGAAAACGGTGTATTCAGGTGTCATACTGTTTTCAACTGCCAGAAAGTTTGTCCCAAGGATCTGGACCCCAGCGGTGCTATTGCACGCTTGAAGATGAAAGCGATATTTAAGAAGTATTAGCCATAATTTGTAGTGCGACCTTTTAAGGTCGCAAGAATATTTGTAGGGACAGAACACTGTTCTGTCCCTATAATTTTTACTCTCATCAGACCTCTTTTTCTCAATTAAGAGAGGGTATATAATTTTCTCTCAGATTTTTCTTTTTGCTAACTTTAAAAAGAATATATAGAAAACATCACAATTCGATTCCGCTGAAGTTCTTGACACCTAAATTCCTTTGCTTTATATTCCGCAAAAGATTACTTTATAATTTACCAAGAGGAGAAAATAAATTGTCCGAACAATCCAAACCCGAACAGGAGTTAAGCGAGCTTCTTTTACATCGACGGGAAAAACTCAAAGCCCTGAAAGAGAAAAATATCAATCCATATCCTTATCTTTTTAAAAGAACTCATACTTCCAAGAATATACTGGATGATTTCGAAAAGATGGAATCAGAGGGGATAGTTGTGAGTGTCTGCGGCAGGATAATTTCCTTAAGGTCTCACGGAAAGAGCCTTTTCTTTCATCTCCTGGATGGCGAAGGGAAGATTCAGGTTTACGTCAAATCTGATGTAGTAGGGGAGGATAGATATAAGCTGTTTGAGCTTTTCGATATTGGAGATTTTATCGGTGCTAAGGGGAAAGTTTTTAAGACCAAAACCGGCGAAAAGAGTATCAGAGCAGAAGATTTCGAACTTCTTTCAAAGTCTTTGCATCCCCTACCTGAAAAATGGCACGGGCTTCAGGATAAGGAATTGAGATACAGACAAAGATATTTAGATTTAATCTCCAATCCTGAGGTGAAAAACACTTTCATCTTGCGAACCAGAATTTTATCTGCTATCAGAAAATTCTTAGATGACCGGGGTTTCCTGGAAGTAGAGACTCCGATATTACAGCCTATTTACGGTGGTGCGTTTGCACGCCCTTTTATCACCCATCACAATGCCCTGGATATGGATTTATATTTAAGAATAGCAGATGAGCTTTATTTGAAAAGGTTGATAATTGGTGGATATGAAAAGGTTTATGAGGTGTGTAAGGATTTCAGGAATGAGGGGATGGATAAAAACCACAATCCGGAGTTCTCAATGTTAGAACTATATCAGGCTTATGCGGATTATAACGACATAATGGAATTATGCGAGAAACTACTCAACTTCATCTCTCTGGAGATTTTAAAGTCCAGCAAGATTAAATTTCAGGAAGAGGAAATCGATCTATCACCTCCCTGGAGAAGGCTTTCCTTCTGGGAGTCGATAGAGAAGTTCACCGGTGCAGACCTTTATAAGGAGGATGAAAAAAAGATCAGGGAATTTGCTCAGGATCTGGGGATTAAGGCAGAGGCTTCTGTTCGCATTGGTAAAGTTATAGAATCGATTTTCGAGGAGAAAGTTCAACCCAATTTAATCCAGCCGACTTTTATCCTGGATTATCCGGAGGAGATGTCTCCCTTTGCCAAGAAACACAGGGATAAAGAGGGCTTGACTGAAAGGTTTGAAGGTTTTATCGCAGGATTTGAGCTGATGAATGCATTCTCCGAGCTGAACGATCCATTAGACCAGAGAGAAAGGTTCGAACAGCAAGCAAAGTTCAAAAAGATGGGGGATGAAGAAGCGCTGGAATTAGATGAGGATTTCCTGAAGGCTATGGAATATGGCATGCCTCCAACAGGCGGTGTGGGTATCGGGCTTGACAGGATGGTGATGCTCTTTACCAATTCAACTTCAATAAGAGATGTGATTTTCTTCCCCCAGATGAAAAAAGAAGTCTAAACAGGTTAGTGTAATGGTAGGCGCAAGCTTTAGCTTGCGTAGGAATTGCGCAGACTCCCGCTTGTAGCGGGATAAATTCCGTCTGCGGCTACCAGAGAGATAAATAAGTGATTTTATGTCATACGAATTCTTCATCGCTAAAAGGTATCTCAGGTCAAAGAGGAAGTCCAAATATCTTTCGGTGATTACTCTCATTTCCATCTGTGGGGTGCTTATCGGGGTTGCGGCTTTGACTTTTGTCCTTTCTATGATGAACGGATTTGAGAAAGAAGTCCGCTCACGTATAATCGGCATCACTGCTCATGTTACCATACTTTCCTCTGAAGGTACCGGAATTGAAAATTATGAAGAGCTCTTGCCCTTAATTAGCAAAAATCATCAGGTTAAAGGTATCGCTCCATTTATTTATCTTAAAGCTGCTATAGCCTCTAAAGAGGAGAGCGATGGAATTGTAATACGCGGGATTATACCGGAGGAGGAAAGAAAAGTAACTGACATAGAGAAAAACATGGTAGTAGGGAAATTCGATATAATAGAATCGGAAAGCGAGTATCCGGGCATCATATTAGGGCTGACTTTAGCGGATAAATTAAGGGTTAAACTGGGAGACGAAGTAATCCTGTTCAGCATTAATAAAGAAACAACAAACATAGGGTTCCTCACTCCAAAGGTTACAAAATTCAAAGTGGTGGGAATTTTTGAGACCGGGATGTATGAATACGATTCGAATCTGGCTTATATCTCGCTTGTCTCCGCCCAGAGGGTTTTGAATTCAGGACCGGTTATTTCGGGTTTACAGGTAAGAATCTCGGATTTTTATAAAGCTCAGAAAGTGGCAAAGGAGCTTGATTCGGAGCTGGGGCCGGAATATTATGCTACCGACTGGATGCGTATGCACAAAAATCTATTTTCCTGGATGACCCTGGAGAAATATGCTATGTTCATAGTTTTGAGCCTGATTGTGACTGTAGCTGCTTTTAACATTATCAGCACCCTGATTATGGTGGTTATCGAGAAGAGAAAAGAGATCGGCATCTTGAAGTCTATGGGAGCAACTTCTCCATCCATTATGAAGATATTTATGTTCGAGGGATTGGTTGTAGGTGCTACCGGTACAATCATGGGAAGCTTACTGGGATTTATCCTGTGCTGGCTTCAAAAGACCTTTAAGATAGTATCTTTACCTCCTGAAATATATTTTATCGCTACCCTGCCGGTTGATATGAGGTTGCTCGATTTCCTTATAGTTGCCCTGGCTGCGATTATAATTACTTTTCTGGCAACGCTTTACCCGGCAGCCAGAGCAGCCAGTATGCTTCCTGTAGAAGCTATCAGGTATGAATAAAAAATTTAAGAATTCAAAAGATCAAACGCCCAAAGATTCAAAAGAAAAAATTGTAGAGTATGACTTCAATCATACAAAGGGATAGTGATAGAACAATGTTCTATCATTTCTTGGGGAGATGGATAGTGTCAGGTAATCACACCTCGCCTGCAAGGTGGGAGATTAATAGAAAGAAATTAAATATATTATGAAATCTGGCGAAAATAATTGTATGGGGAGGGCAGGTTGAGAGATAAAAGGTTAGTTTTGAAAGCTGAAGGTATCTGGAGAAGTTTTCAAACAGGCGCGGGAACTCTTGACGTATTAAAAGGTGTAGATTTAGAAATATACCAGGGTGAGGTCGTGGCTATAGTGGGTCCATCAGGCTCGGGAAAAAGCACATTACTTAATATCCTGGGAGGTCTGGACAGACCAAGTCAAGGTTCTGTCAGGCTGGATTCAATCGATGTTTTCTCATTGAATGATAAAGAGTTAGCCGGTTTCAGGAATAGAACCATTAGCTTTATTTTCCAGTTCCATCACCTGCTTCCTGAATTCTCTGCCCTGGAAAATGTTATGTTACCGGGATATATTGCCAGGGAGAATTTAAAGACAACAAAAGATAAGGCATTAAAAATGTTAGATGAAGTTGGGCTTTCTGAGAGGGTTGAGCACAAACCGGGTGAACTCTCCGGTGGAGAGCAGCAAAGGGTAGCAGTTGCCAGGGCTCTGATCAACGAGCCCACTATAATATTTGCCGATGAGCCTTCTGGGAATTTAGACAAAAATATGGCGGAAAGTTTGCATAACCTGATCACGGGACTTAATCGGAATAAAGAGCAGACTTTTATCATTGCTACGCATAATTTTGAGCTGGCTCAAAGAGCCCAACGTATATTAAGATTGGAAGGCGGTAAGATAGAGCCGTATAAAATTTAAAGTTTTGCAAAGAGATTAATCATGCTTTGTGATGATTGTAAAAATAACAACGCTACCATTCAGGTAACCCAGATAATAAACAACGATAAGATGACCTTAAACCTCTGCCAGAAATGTGCGGAGAAAAGGGGCTTTCGGAGTCCTTTTGAGGGAGTGCCATTTCCCTTAGCCGAGTTTTTGTCAAGCATGATTACAGCAAGCGCCAAAACCGGGGATAAACCTCATACCAAAACCGTAATAGAAACCAGATGTCCCGGTTGTGGAATGAGTTTTACCGAGTTTGCCCAAAAAGGTAGATTGGGGTGTGGGGGTTGTTATAAAGCTTTCAGGCCACAGTTAAAAGACCTATTGAGAAAGATACATGGGTCTGACAGCCATCGGGGTAAAATACCCAACCTTCCAGGTAAAGAAATGACACATCTCCGGGAGGAGAGAAAATTACAGGAAGAGCTAAAGAAGGCAATTGAAGAGGAAAATTTTGAGATGGCCGCCCGGATAAGGGATAAAATCAAAGGTTTACAGACAGAGAAATAAAAATGTTTGAGGAATTAATAAAAAAGCCTGCTGCCTGGTTGACAGGCGAGGGAAAAAATTCAGAGATAGTTTTATCCAGCCGGGTTAGATTAGCCAGGAATATATCAAGCATCCCATTCCCTTCAGTAGCCATACCCGAAGAGAGGGAAAAGATAATCTCTTTTGTGAATAAAGCCGTCCAGAAAAGTTCTTTCTTGAATGGTGGTAAAGTTCATAATTCTTCTGAAATTCCCAAGCTGGATAAAGATTTTCTTGTCGAAAGACATCTGGTCAGTCCTGAGTTTATGCGAGGCAGTAATAACAAGGCTTTATATATCGGTGAAGAAGAGAAAATCAGCCTGATGATAAATGAAGAGGACCACGTCAGAATTCAAGCTCTTAATTCCGGACTGGAGATAAAGAGTACTTTCGAGCTCGCTGACAAAGTAGATACCGAGCTTTCCAATACACTGGAATTCAATTTCGATCCGGATTTTGGCTATCTGACATCCTGTCCGACAAATGCAGGGACAGGTATGAGGGCATCGGTACTTATTCATCTTCCGGGGCTGGTTTTAACCAAGGAGATAGAAAACGTTATATCCCAGGTAACCAAGCTGGGCTTGACCGTCAGGGGGTTTTACGGAGAAGGCTCTGATGTTTTAGGTAATCTCTTTCAAATATCCAATCAGACCACATTGGGAAAGTCAGAGGAGGATTTAATTGAGAGTCTGGAAAAGGTGACAAATCAGATCATAGAGTATGAGAACAATTCCCGAAAGACCCTTTACAGTGAGGCAAAAGAGCAAATAGAAGATAAGATCTGGAGAGCATTCGGTATCTTACGGAGTGCCAGAGTGATAACCTCTACTGAGGTAACCAATCTTCTTTCTGCACTCAGGCTTGGTCTGGGGATGGGAACCATAAAGGAGATACCTTTAGGTTTGATCAATCAAATTTTACTCATCTCTTTCCCGGCTCATCTGCAGAAATATCTTAATAAAGAGATGGAACCGAACGAAAGAGATATACTGAGGGCTGAGCTGATCAGGGAAAAATTAAAAAGCTCGATTTAAAAATTAACTTTGATTTCTCGGGGATAGCACTTAAATTGAAATCAGATAACGTATTTTAAATGGACGGAGAGAATTATGAACGAGATGTTCTCGGAAAAAGCCAGGAAGGTAGTGGAATTCGCCAGGGATGAAGCCACCAGGCTTAGACATGATTATATCGGAACTGAGCATCTCCTGCTGGGTATAATCAGAGTGGGAGAGGGGAAAGCAGTCGAAATCCTCACCGACATTGGAATAGACCTGGTGGAGCTCAAACAATCAGTTGAGGATGTAGTCCAGCCTTCTGGTGGTACTATGACCATGGGGCAGCTTCCCTTAACTGCGAGAGCGAAAAAGACTCTGGAGATATCCGGGCAGGAGGCCAGGGCTATGAAATCCAAGGAGATTGATACGGAGCATATACTTTTAGCTCTGCTGAGGGATGAGGAAGGAGTAGCTGCTCAGGTTCTCTCTATGTATGATATCGATTATAAGGAAGCGTATGAGGAGTTAAAAAGCATTCAATCCGGGAAGCCCTCCTCTTATGGAAGGAAGAGGAAAAAGAGTAAAACTCCGGCTTTAGACCATTTTGGCAGAGATTTAACTGAGCTGGCTCGCAAGGGTAAGCTGGATCCCATAATCGGAAGGGAGAGCGAGATAGAACGTGTTTCACAGATACTTTCCCGTAGGAAGAAAAACAATCCGGTATTGATTGGAGAGCCCGGAGTGGGTAAAACGGCTATAGCTGAGGGCTTAGCCCAGAAGATCGTTGAAGGAAAGGTTCCTCAGACCCTGGAAAATAAACGGATCGTTACCCTGGATATGGCTTCCCTGGTTGCCGGTACAAAATACAGGGGACAGTTTGAGGAACGGATGAAAGCAGTAATGAATGAAATCGTAAGCTCCAAAGACGTGATAATATTCATTGACGAGCTTCATACCATTGTCGGGGCTGGTGGAGCAGAAGGGTCTCTGGACGCTTCCAACATCTTCAAACCCACCCTTTCGAGGGGAGAGGTTCAGTGTATCGGTGCAACCACTCTTAACGAATACAGGAAATATATAGAGAAAGATGGTGCTCTGGAAAGAAGGTTTCAAATCGTAATGGTGGATCCCCCGACTACTAAAGATACTGTAAAGATCCTGCAGGGTCTCAAACAGAAATACGAGGAACATCACAAGATAAAGATAACCGATGAGGCTATAGAAACTGCAGTTAAGCTTTCAGACAGGTATGTTTCGGGTAAGTTCCAGCCGGATAAAGCCCTGGATGTAATAGACGAAGCTGGTTCAAAAGCACATCTATCCACCTATACCAAACCGCCTGAATTCGGTGAGATAGAACAAAAGATTCTGGAATTGCAGAAAGAGAAGGATTTATCAGTCAAAAATCAGGAGTTCGAAAAAGCAGCACAGCTAAGGGATGAGCTGAAATTCAAAAAGGATGAGCTGGAGGCTGATAAGAGAAAATGGGAGGAGGAGAAAAGCAAAGAGGTAGTAGTCTTAACCGATGATGATATTGCAGAGGTAGTATCCAAGATGACCGGGATACCGGTTTTCAGGCTGGAGGAAAAAGAGTCCAAGAAGCTGTTGAGAATGGAAGAGGAGCTGAAGAAAAGAATTGTAGGGCAGGATGAGGCTGTTACCGCCATTACCAAGGCGATCCGCAGGTCCAGAGCGGGATTGTCTGATCCCAGAAGGCCTATCGGCTCATTTATCTTTCTGGGTCCTACAGGGGTTGGCAAGACAGAGCTTGGCCGGGCACTGGCTGCCTTTTTATTTGAGGACGAAGAGGGACAGTTAACTGAGAAAGTAAGAAGAAAGCCCTATTCAGTGGTACTCCTGGACGAGATAGAGAAAGCTCATCCGGAGGTATTTAACATTCTTCTGCAGATGTTCGATGACGGTGCTTTGACTGACAGCTTCGGTCGTAAAGTGGATTTCAAGAATACCGTGGTGATTATGACCTCAAATATGGGGACCAGAGAGATAAAATCCGGCAAAGGATTAGGATTCCAGAAAGATGATCTGCTCTCCTCTTTTGAGCAGATGAAACAGAAGATAATGGATGAGCTGAAAAGGACCTTTAATCCTGAACTTTTAAACCGTATTGATGAGATAATCATCTTCAAACATCTGGGTATGCAG
>Ga0224495_10002944_pt1 | contig 10731 bp, 10 predicted proteins | sample SF_Jul11_sed_USG_FD_168128 | JGI IMG/M metagenome (GOLD analysis project Ga0224495, IMG submission 168128) | Sediment microbial communities from San Francisco Bay, California, United States - SF_Jul11_sed_USGS_4_1 | ecosystem: Environmental > Aquatic > Marine > Sediment | place: USA: California...
AATATGGCTGTTCCACTCATTATAACTATCATTAAAATAATCAATCTAAATACTGTTTTCATCATCGTCTCCTGTTTTGGGTAGTATTATCATCGTAATTTAGTATTCCAATGTTAACTTTCCAAAAGATATTTTATATTATTTTTATTTTTTTGACGAATGAATTTCTGAATACTCAACACTTTTATGCAGAATGGCATCTTTAAATCACTATCTTCTGCATTCTGTAACAAATCATGAAAATCATGAGAAATTGACTTCTACCGGAATTCCCGCAAAAAAAAAACGCTGCTTATGATTTCAGCATCTTTTCATTCAATGGAAAAATCCGTTAATTATCTCATTACTATTAATATATTTATCAACCAGAACCGGATTTATCTCACGCATCTCTGCAATGGTCAGGATAAAATCATCAACCCCAGTTTCCCATTTGTTTTTTAAATATTCAACAACAACCGATTTATTGTTATTTTCCAGAGCTGATATTACGTATATTAATTCATTTTCCTGCATACCTTTTTATCGGTAATATGAACAATAATTAAAACAGATTTTCCCATCTTAAAGAATAGATATTTTTATCGGTTGAAATAAAAATATCAGACCCTGAAGATTTAATTTGTTGAAACTTACCTGCTCCGTGAAAAAACATTTTTTCATCAAAAAGGTATATGTTCCCCTCATTCCAGAATACAATCCCATAATCATTATCCAGAACTTTCCAGTTTTCAACATTATGAGATTGGGCATCATCTTCTATAATAATACTTTCTAACAAGGTAAAAGAGCTGGTTAAGACATTTATTATCGTTTTGCTTTTATCGGTAACTAGAAAGAATGCCCTGCCATTTTTCAGACCCATCGGCAAAGAAAATGGATATTCCACCGACAAGGGATACTCAACTATCGATGTTAAAATCTCTTTTTTATCATCAATATGACCTCTGACAATCGTATCAGTATGTGAATCTGTTTTTCGAATCTGCAGCAAAACTTCCTTTTTGTTAAAATCACAAAAAATAGACTTTATTATTCCGTTTACATGGATCTGATTTTTTTTCTGCTGCGCAATATTTGCATAGATAAAATCTCCATTAAGAGTTGCATAGCAGACATCATTTGATTTGATATTATCTGTGCTATCCTGATGATTAAACTGGTACTGAATAAACAATAATCCCTCAGAGCTGTTTATAATATCGAGATCCGGTGTTAAAAAAAACAATCGCGAATGGTCACCTGAAAGCGCCATTATAAATTTACCACCTGGCATTGCCTGAAGATAATGACTGCTTCCCTTTTCCCATAAGAGAGTACCGTTTTTATCAAAATATAAAACAGTTCTTCCGAGACGCGGATACCAGATATAAAAATTTCCATTATCCGGATAGGTCAAATACCCATCATTTTTCATTAATAAAAACGAATTGCGTTGCTCTACCTGATCAACATCACCTGGAAGGGTGATTATTTCCATTTCAGATGGTTGGCCTGAAATTTTTCTGATGAAAAAATTATTTATATTATTTACTTTTTTGTTTTCCGGATCCTGAAATAAGACAGGTGGAACGGATTGATTTTTCTCATTTCGATAAACCATTTCCCCGCTGTTAGTGAATACATAATTCAACGAAAGAGTACTGATAGTTACAAACTCTCTGGAAGTAACATAAAAACTTGTTAGAATACTTAAAAGTAATAGAGGGACTCCGGCAATTTTCAACAACATATTATCGTATGAATAATTATACTTTTGTTAGAATTTTTTTCGTTTCTTTGTTTTTCAGTATGTTTATATACGAACCAAATTTTTCTTTAAACTGGTCATAAGAATAAATTATATATTCATAACCTTGCTCTGTTAAAAAAAGCTGACGATTATGACTAAAACGCTCTTCTGAAGACTCCTGAGTAATGACAGAGTAAAAGAAGGCTTTATTCCCTTCACTTTTTGGACGCAATATACGCCCGAGTCTTTGCGCCTCTTCTTGTCGGCTTCCAAATGTACCGCTAACCTGTATCGCAATATTGGCATCGGGAAGATCTATAGAAAAGTTGGCAACCTTGGAAACAACCAGGGCAGATATCTTTTTTTCCCGAAACGCATGATACAACTCAGAGCGCTCATTTAAAGGTGTTTTTCCGGTAATCAAGGGAAGATTAAACTTGCGTGAAATCTTGCGTAATTGATCAAGATATTGACCAATTATTAAAACCTGATCCTTTTTATAATTTTCTAAAAGGGTTCCAATTACCCTCATTTTTTCCGGATTTTCTGATGAAAATCTGAATTTTTCCCGGTCGTCTGCAACAGAATACATACCCCTTAAAAAAGATCTCATGGAAACCCTTACCTCGATACATTGGGCCTGTGCAATCCATGATTTTTTCTCAAGCTCTTTCCAGGGAACATCAAGTTTCTTTGGACCAATCAAAGAAAAAACATCCTCTTCAAGACCATCTTCTCGAACCAGGGTAGCCGTTAATCCAAGCCTGCGTTTGGCCTGCAACTCACTGGTCATTCTGAAAACCGGAGCAGGTAAAAGATGAACCTCATCATACAATATCAAACCCCAGTTATTGGAAGAGAAAAGATGAAAATGGGTAAACTCCCCTCCCTTATTTTTGCGATGTGTTAAAATGTTATAGGTAGCAATTGTAATAGGTTTAATCTCTTTTTTGTCTCCAGAATATTCGCCAATATCTTCAATCGGAATAGTGGTTTTATCAAGAATTTCATCGCGCCACTGTCGTATAGAAAGCGTGTTTGTCACAAGTATCAATGTCTGCGCACCCACCTTCTCCATTGCACCGATACCAACAATTGTTTTGCCGGCACCGCAGGGTAAAACAACAACCCCAGAACCCCCCTCAATAGATCCATCTGCATAGAAAGAAGAGACGGCCATTTGCTGATAATCGCGTATTACAAATTTTCCACCATGTTTACAAACATCGCGCAACCCAAATTTATACTCGCTTCCTTTATCATACCCGGCCTGATCATCTACCGGAAATCCGAGGCGTATTAATGCCTGCTTGATATGACCCCGGTAGTCATTTTTTACATAAATAGCATTTTTATCTTTCATCCCTTCAATGTAGGGTTGAACTTTTTTACTGCGAAAGATCTCTTTAAGATAACTTTCTTCCTTGGAAAATAAAATCAGCTCGCCTTTTTCATCGCGCAATAATTTAATTTTTCCATATCGGTCAATCTGCCGGGTGACCTCGGCATTTATGTTTTGTGGAACTGGATACTTGGAATACTTGTAAAGGGCATCGATAATATTTTCTGCGCTTAACTTGCTCGCACCAGCATTCCACAGGGAAAGCGGGGTGATACGATACGTATGCAGATATTCCGGTGATTTTTCCAACTCGGCAAACTTGCCAATTATACTTCTTGCTTCCTCAAATAAAGGACTATCTACTTCCAGTAATAGTGTTTTATCTGATTGTACAATCAATGGTCTTGTGTCCATATCCATCAAAATCTCCAAATTTAAAATATTAACAAATATTATTGCCTGTTATGGTAAAAAATGATTTGCCGCATCGATAAAAGCGCTACTTAGCTCAGAATAAAGTTAAAGTATTAAAATTTAAACATATTGTCAAGTTTTATAATCTTTGATTGCCTCACCTTTAACCTTCAAGCCTGTTATGGGAATGGCATTTATGGTATAATTGCAGAACCAAATTTCCCGATTTTAAATGGGGATTCATAAAAAATTGTTTGCAGCATGTATATTGCCAAAAGAATATCCATTCAAATCCAAAGGAGAGCTTCAATGATACATCCTAAACTTGACAAATTACACATGGGGCTGATAAACAGACCATTAAACATACATATTGGAGACTACGTAAAAGTACATTATAAAATCAAAGAGGGCAGTAAAGAAAGAATTCAGATCTATGACGGAACTGTTATTGCCGTGCAGAACAAGGGTGTTGGTAAATCAATCACTGTTCGAAAAATCAGTTTTGATATAGGCGTAGAGAGGATTTTTCCTTTATACAGTCCGTCGATTGATAAAATTGAAAAAGTAAGAAGTAACCGCGTACGTCGTGCAAAACTTTATTATCTTCGACAACTTCTTGGTAAAAAAGCTCGTCTGCAAGAGCTTAAAAAAGCAGAAAAACGTGACAACGTATTTACCAGAGCAGATGAGCACAATAAAGCCAATGCAAAGCCTGTTGAAAATGTTGCTGCTGAACCTGAAGCAACCCCCGCCGAATAAAAAAGAAGGCTTAAAAGAGCCGTTCCCAACAAGCCATTTCAAGGGGGAAAGTGTATATGCACGAACCCCTTGAATTAAACTGGTTTCAACAACATAAATCTGCAATATCTGGTAAAAGTTATCTTCTGGCTATTGATGAGGTAGGAAGAGGTCCTGTTTTTGGCCCCGTTACGGTTGGCGGTGTTCTGATTAAGCTTAACGATCTTGAAACACTTGCCGGAATAGAGATCTATCACAAAATCAAAGATTCTAAAAAATTATCTGCAAAAAGACGGGAACAGTTATTGTCTGAAATAAAACCTCTTTTTTATACCGCTACGGCCCATGTTTCTGTAAATTATATTGATCGATACAACATTAACCGGGCTATTGAATATGGAGTCTACCGTATAACACAAAGAGCTAAAAACTTTCTGAAGCCAGCTGGTGAAACTATTGATATCATTTTTCTTGATGGCAACTACCGGTTTTCTTATCCGAAAATCAATATGAAAAAATTAATGCCGCGGATTGAAACCATTGTAAAAGGAGATGAAAGAACCTTTTCTATTGCCTGTGCTTCCATTGTAGCCAAGGTCACAAGAGACAAGATGATTACCCGTTCTGCTCAAAAGTTTTTTCAATATCACCTTGATAAGAATGCAGGGTACGGTACCCGCGAGCATATTGCTGCCATAAAAAAATATGGCCTGACACGGTTTCATAGAAAAAGTTATCTGAAAAAATATCTTTAATTTTCATAAGGGGGTGCCGGAGGCCAGATGGCCGAAGGCAGGGGCATGGGTAATATAGAAAACAAACGGATATACCTCACGCCCCTTTAATTTAAAAATAATTTTATTTATTGCATACATTTTATAGCTTCACAGGTAAAAATCTTTGCTGTTACCATTACAAAAATGATAGCCAACTTGTCTTAAATTTACATATCTGGGTCATGGCAGAAATATCACAGCAGTACCTGCCGATTACAGAGAGAAACCGTGATCAAATTGTCCGGGTCTCTAAAAAGCTGATTCAATTCAGAAAAAGCGCCCGCCTCTCAGCTCTTCTGGAGAAAATTCATGCTGCTGATCTTGCGCGAATCTGGAAAGATTACAGCGATATTGAAAAGTCTCATATTATTCCGTTGATTTCACCTGAAAAGGGAGCTGTTTTTTTATCTGAGCTCGATACTCTGCAGCGCGGAGAGCTGATCAAATCGCAGAATACGGACTGGATCATCGATCGTCTTGAGGAACTTTCTCCTGATGACTCGGTGGATATTTTGAAGGATCTACCGGTCAGAGAGGCTAATTTTATTTTAAAGAGATTTGATCGTTCTCACTCTCAGCAGATAAAAGATCTGATGAACTATCCGGAGGAGACTGCGGGAGCCTTGATGACATCAGAGTTTTTTGCAGTTTTGTCGAATGCTACTGTCGAGAGCATTACTGCACAATTTCGCAAGGAGCGGGAACTTCAGGAAATTGAGGATATTCACTTTATTTATGTCGTGGATAAAAAGAACCATCTGATTGGATACATACCACTTAGAAAGCTGATTCTGGAAAATCCTAAAAAAAAAGCTATCGATATTATGACCCCGCCCCTTGTGGCCGTTCATCCCGAAATGGACCAGGAGGAGGTTGCCAAACTTTTTCAAAATTTTGACCTTATCAGTATTCCTGTTATTACAAAAGAAAACGTTTTAATTGGCCGTATTACCATTGATGATATTATAGATGTTCTTGAAGAAGAGGCCTCCGAGGATGTTTACAAGATGTTTGGATTAAACAAGGAAGAAAATTTTTCTAACGGTATATTTTTAGCGCTCAGGCACCGCTTTCCATGGATGCTGATCAACATTTTTACCACGACGCTCTCGGCTCTGACCATTGGAATTTTTACGGGAATTATTGAACAGTTTGTAGTGCTGGCTCTTTTCATGCCCATGGTTGCTGCCATTGGCGGATCTACCGGAAACCAGATGGTGGCGATGGTTGTTCGTGGACTTGCGATCGGAAATCTGCACTGGAGAGATATCAGGTGGATATTAATCAGAGATATTACAACTGTAATTTTAGGCTCTCTTGCCCTTGGGTCGATGGTGAGTCTGACATGTTATCTTCTTTTTGATAACACAATGCTGGGACTTGTCGTTGCCATTGCCATGCTTTTAAATATGATTTTTGCCACATTTGTAGGGGCATCCATTCCATTTATATTAAGGTCCTTAAAGATGGACCCTGCTTATGGATCATCAATTCTTGTTGCCGCCTCGACAGATATTATGGGGTTTTTTATTTTTTTAGCACTTGCATCGATTGTTCTGATAAAATGAAAAAAGTCCATACCCCTGAAACCGTAAAACCTGACAAAAACCTTGCCAAACTCTTGTATTTCTCTCTTCCTGATACTCTTCGACACAATGTTTCCTCTTTTTTATCGGTTCATGAAAGAGGTGTTCTTTCTCAGTCCCCTCCCCCCACGCTTTCTACAATGCGTTATAGCGCACTGACTCGCCTGTTAAAATGGAAAAACTCAAATAATAATTTGGAAAAAAAGAACTCTTATGGGTATGTGTACTTTGCATTTCATGCTGCCTTTTGCATGACTGCACTGTTTTACAGAGAGTATGTTGCAGCAATTTCTGCAATCGTTTATGGTATTACCGGAGCTCTCTTTTTATCTAAAAAAAGCAGTCGTTACATAAAAATGCGCCTCCATTTTTCTTTTCATCATCCAGAGTATCTGATTTATAGTGGACTGATTTTTACTGTCTCTTTTTTAACACTTGGGTATATAAATTTACCTCTGGCTGGAAATAATGATTCTTTTATAATTATTATTCAGGCTGCTCTTTTAGCACCTCTTTTTGAGGAGTTCTTTTTCAGAGAGGTGCTTTTTGAAATTTTTGCAAAATCGATTTTACCTGTATGGGGGGTTGTTGTTCTCACTGCTTTTCTGTTTTCGCTTGTTCATATCAACATGGAAAGTCAGTTTATTGAATTTGTAATCTATTTTAATGCTGGAATTTTACTTGGTTCTCTAAGATGGATCTCCTCTTCACTGACCCTTCCCATTATAACACATTCTGCGATCAACACTACAATTCTTTTTTTATGAAAATGAAATTCAAAAATAATTTCTGATTTTTAGTTTTTGACGCTGTAAGAAAAAAAATTTCATTACCCATTGCAATGGATATTTTAACAGAAATCATTAAAAAAAGAGCCCTTACAGTACCTTCCAGAGAAGAGAGCCAAAAATGGGATTTAAAACCGGTTACTATAAATGTAACAGACCGATTGAAAAATAAAGGCCGCCTTAATCTTATTGCAGAGATAAAAAAAAAGAGCCCGTCTAAAGGCAGTATCAATGAATCCATCTCCATACCCGGGGCGGTTGAGCTTTACCAACCTTTTGCTTCTGCTATATCTGTATTAACCGAACCAGAATATTTTGGTGGCTCACTTCATGATTTAAAAGAGGCATCAAGGCTTACCGATATTCCTCTCTTGAGAAAAGATTTTCTTACTGACCCCATGCAGGTTTTAGAAGCCCGCGCCTATGGAGCCTCTTTTTTTCTATTGATTCAGGCGGCGCTTTCAAAGCTCCAGGTTCAGGAGATGATTGCTGCCGGAAAAGAGTACAATATGCCGGCACTTGTTGAAGTTCATAATGAGAAAGAGCTTGAACTGGCCTTTGAAAACAACATCGAAATTCTAGGAATCAATAACCGCAACCTTCATGACCTTTCCATTGACTTGAACACAACGCAACGACTGGTTCAAACGATTCCTGCCCGGCTTCAGAGCAAAATTGTTATTGTTTCGGAATCAGGACTCAGCACCAAAGGTGATCTGGACAAACTTCCTGCGCTTGTAGATGCTGTTCTCATTGGCACCTCATTTATGAGCTCAAATAACCCGGAAAATTTATTAAAAGAGATGTTCCCTGGATCATAATCAGGAAAATCAATTGAATACTTTTAATCATAAATTAAAAAACAGATCACGAAACAGATGGGTTCTTGAAAAACAAAATATATTTTTATTTTTATTTATAATCTGTACTACATTTTTTGCCTTTTATTTTACCTTTGAACAGGGGCTATTTAAAAACAATTTTTTATTTTATCTTTCTCAAAATAAAATATCAATGCCCGCATACTATTTCTATACCTACAAAAACCCCATTTTTTTGTTTCTTAAAGATTCTTCTGTACATCCCTTATATCTTTTACCTTCCCTGATATGGTCGCAAACCTCGTATCATTACACTGCCGCTTTTTATCTGCTCATCTGGATTCTGATTCATTTTTTTTATATTAAAAATTTTCACTCCCTTCCTCTTCCCCTGACTATATGGCTGATCTCTCTGCCCCTTCTCTTTTCTTCAGATATCACTTTTTTCTTTCTTTTTCTTTCCTTTCTCTTATTTCGATATGCAGAAAATTATTTCAGACCATCAGTGACAAATAACAGTTATTCCCGTAGTACTCCAGAAACTTTTTTTATGTTAAAATATGAAAACAAGAACCTGCTTCATCTGATTTTTTTTATTTTTTCCTCGATGACCAGCCTTCCCGCAGGTGCTCTCTATTTTATTCTCTATACAGCAACCAGCGATGCGGATCGTCATTTCTACAAAATCAACATGAATTATTTTTTCATTTCAATTTATCTTGTTATGCTATTTATTATCATACTCTTATTTTTCCCTGACGTATTATCAAAATCCACTGATTTTAACAGAAGTATGATTCTTATTCCAGACTATTATAAACAGGTGACCGGAAATTATATTGTTTTCAACTCTTTAAAAGAATTCCTCGATGACTCCGGAGCCCTCTTTTTAATCTGCTCGCTTCTATCTATTATTATAGTTTCCATGATAGCGAAAAGAGCAAAACCGGATAAAAAAAATCTGATTCAGGTTGCCATGATTATTCCATTATTCTATCTCTCTTTATCAAATTTTTTTTTAGCCCTTTCTACCCTCTGTTTTATTTTCCTGAATAAACTATCCGAAAAAAAATATAGAAAAAATTACCAATGGATGAATATTTTTCCACTAAACCGGGAACATTTAAAAATTACCGCTGTTGCTCTTGTCACCTTTTTGTATATAATTCTCTATCAACCCCGGCAACAAAATGTCTGGCTTTCCAATACTACTACTCTGATGATATCGAACGATGATTTGCACCAGCTTTCGGTGCAAAATAACAATGTCCATAATATTGAGCTTATCGATTTAAAAGTAATTCCTGAAAATGTTGAGATTATTAAAAATTCTGTTAAACTGAAAACTATTGAACCGATTTTTTCCAACGCACTGATAACATACCTTGAAGCAGAACAAAAATATGCGGCAAATCTTCTTTCTCAATATGAAAAAAAAGATTTTGCCCTGGTTATTCGTTCATCGATAAATCCTGCTGATGAACAAAGGCCTTTTAGAAGAATTCATAACATCTGGAAAACTTTGATAGAGACAAACAGCTCTGAGACAAAAAGAGATCTTTTCATAATTTAGACTAATAGTCACCCATGGGGCTGCTTGCTGTACCATAGAGCTTGCGCGGAATTCGACCTGACAAATAAGAGAGACGTCCGGAAATCCACGCATATCTCATGGCCTTTGCCATTTTCACCGGATCATCAGCTCCCGAAACAGCACTATTTAACAACACTCCGTCCATCCCCAACTCCATCGCCTCTGTAACATCACTTACGCAACCTATACCCGCATCGAGCAAAACCGGAACTTTTCCGTTGATAAGCTCCATTATCATCTTTATATTTGAACGATTTTCGATTCCACGTCCACTACCAATAGGACTTCCACCAGGCATAATTGCATCGGCACCGCTGTTTAGCAAACGAACTGCCACCACAGGATCATCACTCGTATAAATCATCAGTGCAAGTTCATCAGATGTAAACTCCTTTCGCACCATCTCTACTGACTTGATTGTTTCTACGGGATCGGGAAGTAGAGTTGTCAGATCATTAATAACCTCAATCTTTAAAAATTTCATTCCCATTTCAACCGCAACTCTCGCAAGCCTCAAAACTTCAAAGGCGGTGTGAGCACCGGATGTATTGGGTAAAATAATTATCTTTTTCTGATCAATATAATCCATTATATCCATACCGGTTTCGTACTCTTTATTCAATGGAATTCTGCGCAGAGCAACTGTTACCATATCCGTTCCGCTTTCTATATGGCATTTCTGCATTATTTCCAGTGTTGGATATTTCCCTGTTCCCAGAAGCAATCTCGAGCTTAAAAGCCTTCCTGCCACAATAAATTGATCGTTTGCTATAAGTTCGTTTTCCATACTGATTAACTATATAAAAAAATTGTCATGCTTTCGAATAAAAATGGCGATTGTTCAATTAAAATGTCAACTCTATTAATTTTTACTTGCCACTCCATAGAAGACAATAGATTCGGATGACTGGATAATATATGATATTTGATTGGATAC
>Ga0224495_10002945_pt1 | contig 10730 bp, 6 predicted proteins | sample SF_Jul11_sed_USG_FD_168128 | JGI IMG/M metagenome (GOLD analysis project Ga0224495, IMG submission 168128) | Sediment microbial communities from San Francisco Bay, California, United States - SF_Jul11_sed_USGS_4_1 | ecosystem: Environmental > Aquatic > Marine > Sediment | place: USA: California...
CCGTATTCGGCCATCCGCTACGACGCGGCGACGAACCTCGTCTCCAAGTGCACGTTCTGCGTCGAATCCATCGACGCGGGAGAGGCGCCGGCCTGCGTCACGTCCTGCCCGCTGCGGGCCCTGGACTTCGGCGACATCGACGAGCTCAGGAAAAAATACGGCGCGGTCGACCGCGTCGTCCCTCTGCCCGACCCCGAAGCGACCAAACCCGCCCTGGTCATCACGCCGCATAAGGACACGGCCGAGGCCGAGCGGCGGGGCGCCGAAGTCGCCAATTGGGAGGAGGTCTGATTGGCCTGGCGGGAATGGCCGCTCGTGGCCTTCACGCTCCTGGGCCAGCTTGCGACGGGGTTTTATCTCTTCTTCGTCGTCCCCGTTATGTTCGTCGGCCGGCCGGCTCAGGGGAGCGAAGGGCGGAACGCGATCCTCTATGCCACGGCCGCGGTCATCGGGATGTTGGGGGTCGCGGCGGCCGCGTCTTTTTTCCATCTCGGCCGCCCCCTCAAGGCGCCTAATGCGCTGTCCAATCTCCGGACCTCCTGGCTCAGCCGCGAGATCTTGTTCGAGCTTCTTTTCCTCATTTCCCTGGCCGGCCTCTTCGTTCTCGTCTGGCTGGGGAGAGGGGAGGGGGTGCCGGCGAAGGCGGCGGCCGGTCTCGCGGGGAGCTTCGGGATTCTCTTCCTCGTCAGCATGGCGCGGCTTTATATGGTCCCGGGTGTGCCGGCCTGGAACCGGGCGGCGACGCCGGTCTCTTTCTTTTTAGCGACGATGACCCTGGGGAGCCTGGGGGCACTGGCTGTCAGTGAAGTGATTTCCGGCGCTTATCAGATCGAGGAAGGAACCCTTCTCCCCGGCCCCTCATGGTTGAGAGCGCTAACCGTGTTTGCGGCCGCTCTTGTCGCTCTGGGCGTTGTGGGCTACGTTCTCCTGACCTCCAACCACGGCGTGTTAAGGTCCCGGGCGGCCGCGTCGCTCAAACCGGCGGTCGCTTCTCCCGCGGTGTTCTTTGTTCTCAGGTTCGTCCTCCTGGCCGGCTGCGGGCTTGCCCTCCTGGCGGCCTTCCGCTCGGGTCTCGGGGGAGGGGCGGGCACGCGGGGGGGAGCGAATCTCGTCTTGATCGCGTTCGGCCTCGCGGCGGTTTCAGAACTTCTGGCCCGCTTTGAGTTCTACGGCCTCGGCGACGGACGCCGCTCCTTCTAAAGGGCTTTGGACGCCTTTCGGGCGGGGCGCCGGGGAGGAAGTCTTTCCATATTGTTTTCCGCGGGCCGAATGGCTATATTGATGTCAGCGTCCCGGGGCTCTGACCGACAGGGGCCGCGAGAAAGGAGAATCACCGTGCCGCAACTCATCAGGAACATCCTCTGGCCGACCGACTTTTCCAAAGAGGCGCAGGAGGCGCTCCTCTATGCGGGCCTGTTCGCCAAAAAGTTCTCGGCCAGGATCACGGCCCTCCATGTGGCTCCCGATTTCGTGCCGGGGCTGTATGAGACGTCGCACGTGATCCAGAGCGAGATCAGCCTGCGGACGGACGCCTTGAAAAAGCAGGCTCAAACGAAGATCAAGTCCGCCGCGCAAAAGAAAGGGGTGGCGATAAAGAAGGTCATCGTGACAGAGGGCTCGCCGGCCAAGAGAATCATCGAGACGGCGGAAAAAGAGAGGGTCGACCTCATCGTCATGGGCAAGATCGGCCAATCCGGACTAAAGAATATCCTGGTCGGCTCCGTGGCCAATCAGGTCCTCCGGCATTCACCCGTCCCGATCCTGGTAACGAAAAGGGGGAAGAAAAAGCTGGCCGTCAAGAAGATTCTCGTGCCGACGGACTTCGCCAAGGAAGAGGACGTCGAACAGAAATTCGCGGGCCGGCTCGCCGAGCAGTTCGGCGCCTCGCTGACCTTTATTTATGTCCTCGAGCTCTATGGCCACGAGTTCCGGATGGTGGACCACATGTTCCAGTCCGTGTTCGAGAAGTTCAAGCGCCGGGAGAAGAGGATCGGGAAGCGGGTCAAGGTCGCCAAAGTCGTGACCCGGGGCGTCAACGCGGCCATCGGGATCGACACTTATTCCCGGACGCACCGGTTTGACCTTATCGTCATGGCCACCTGCGCGGGCGGGCTGAGCCGCTTTATTCTGGGGAGCAACACCGAAAAGGTCATCTCCAACACCGACCTTCCGGTTTTGGCCCTGCCGCCGAAATACTGCGCCTGAGCCGACATCGCGGAAAGATGGTCGTCCTGATCATCCTGGGCGCGCTGCTCCAGCTCGTTGGCCTCGTCGGCTGCGTGCTGCCGTGGCTGGCCGGACCGCCGTTCAACTTCCTCGGCCTCATCCTCCTGTCCATCGCTAAAGGCTGGAAACCCTTCAGCCCGGCATTCCTGGTCGTCATGGGCGGCCTGACAGCCATCACGATGGTCCTCGACTACACGATGCCGCTGGCCGGAGCCCGCCGGTTCGGCGCCTCTAAACGGGGTTTTTGGGGTGCGTTCATCGGGATGCTCGTCGGCGCTTTCGTCTTTCCGCCCTTCGGGCTCATCCTGGGCGCTTTCGCCGGAGCCGTCCTCGGCGAGCTCTCGGCGGGAAAAGAAGAGTCGAGCGCTCTCCGGGCCGGCTGGGGCGTTTTCGTCGGGATGATGGCGGCCATGGCCCTCAAACTCGTCGTCTCCGGGATCATGACCTTCTATTTCGTCCGCGCCCTGCTCTAGAGTGCCGGCGAAAGAGCTGAAACCTAGGGCCGGGGGCGTTTCTTGGCCACGCGAGGCTTGCGGACCTCCGGTTCCTTTGTTTTGTCCGGTTCGGCCACGAAGCGTCCCGTTCTGAGAACGATGGACTCTCGGATCTCCCCGCCCTCCTCGGGCTTGAGGGGGTTCGGTCTCCGGTACAGGACCCGGCCGGCCTGGTCGAAAACGGTCAGATAGATCTCTTTCTTTTTATCCTCGAGCGCCTTGCGGGTTTCCGGCTTCAGGACGAACGCGAAGTAGCCGGAGGCATCGGCCTTGATGTCTTCGACCCCGAGGCTTTTTCCTTCCTTATCCGTCAGCGCGGCGACCAAACCCTCCCGTGCCGTCATTTTCTCGTCCGTGATCCGCCCGTGAATCAGGGCGTCCTTCTCCGCCGTGGCCGGGACCTTGATCTTCGATATCTCCAACTCGACCTCGAATCCGGGGAGGATATCCGAGTTCCGCTTGAGAGCGTCCGTCAATTCGGCCACTCGCGGGTGGTCCTCCCCAAGTCGCGTTTTCAGCCGGACGATTTCCTGCTGAATGAGCGCGTGACGGAGAGCCCGGACATCCCGGAAGCGGCCCAGCAGGGCCAGGCTTTCCTCCTCGACAGCATCCTTGATTTCGACGACTTGGGACAATCCTTCATAATCCGTGCTTTTCTCCCGAGTTGACATGGTGCGCCTCCTCATCAGGTCAGGAAATGACCATTTGTTGGATGAATCCTCCCGCTATGGCGCAGAGTTCATCAGCCAAGAGGGTCAGGTTGCCAGCGGGGTAAACTTTTGTCTCCGCGCTCAGGCCAAGGGCAAGCAGACAATGGTCGCCTTGGTTTCCCGTCACGGTGTTCAGCATCTGCGCGATCGACAACAGCGACAGGGCCGTCACCTGATTCGGCTCAAGGAAACGGTTCCCGCAAACCCGCGCCGTCCGGGCCAGGACATAGCAGTTGATCGAAAGGCGGGCCGTCGCCTGGCGGTTGTCGACCTGATTGTCCGTAAAACCGACGTCGTCCAGGGAAGCCACGAGATGGGTCGCGAGGCTCTGGTTCTCAGGCCCGATGGAGGACTGGTTGTCCTGGAACTGGACGCAGCCGTTCGGCCACTGAATTCGTCCGGTCGAGACGAAGGCCGCTTCGGTCATGGCCCGTTTGGCCTGCGCCCCGGCGGCCCGGATGCTTCGTCCGAGGTCAATGATGAGGACAGCCCCCACCATGGGATTCAAAAAGCCCGGGCCGTCGAGCCGGCTGTCGAAATAATTATCGAGGACCGAGACGGGCCCGAGGGCTCCGATCGTCAAGGCCCGGCCGACGGGCTGACTCACGACGTTGCCGTGAACTCTCGCCGCGAAGAGCTCGGGCGACAGGGAGACGGGGACCTGTCCGGACGTTTCAAAATCGAGTAGGCAGGAGGCCAGCGGCAGCACGATCCCGCCCCGGAATCCGGGGTCCAACTTGTCCTCCATGCCGGCGGCCACCGCTCCGTTGCCGCAGATCCGGTTCAGGCTGACCTCGATATGTTCGCCGTAGGCCATATAGACGCCCACAACGGGCAAAGGCGAGGCGCCGTTATCCTCGATCCGGTTCTCGACGATCCGGACCTTCTCGCCGATACCCAACGAAATCCCCCCCAGCCCCTTCCGCGCGAGGTCGGCCCTCAACGCCTCGGAGCGGGTCGCCAGGAAGCAGCGGAGGATGTCATTCCGGCTGATAGTTAAGTTCACGACGGGATTGCCGTAGACTCCCAGGATCGCCCACCACGGAGAAACGGTCACGGCCGTCATCGGCCTCGTTGAGCGCGGTGAACGCGCCGGAAGGTCCAGCAGCGCCATGCCGATCCCGGAGAGCCCCATATGGGAGATGCGGTTGCCTTCGATCACGATATCGCGGAGAAACGCCAAGCTTTTTTGTATCTCCTTCTCCTCGGCATCGCCCGCGACCGCCTTAACATTGAGTTTGCGGCCGAGATCCTCGTCGGCGGCTTCGGCGCTGTCCAGTCTCATGCCCGGCGATACCGCTGACAGCGCATAATCCCCGGCCGGCAGTCCGGCGATCCGGATATCCCCCTCCTTGTCCGCGGCGATCGTTCTCTTCGCGCCCGTCTTCTCATCCCGGATCTCGAAGACGACCCCGGCCCGGGCCTTTTCGCCCTCGACGACCCGCGCTTTGAACGTTCCTCCCGCATGGGCGACCGCGACCACTTTGCCGATCCCGCCCAAGTCGAGTTCCGGCAGCGGTTCCCAACGCCCGCCCAAGGCGATCCCGTTGCCGGCTCCGCCGTGGATATCGTTGTCCCGGATGGCGATTCGTTCCGCGCCGGCCCCGACCTGGATGCCGCCTTGCGCCTGGGCGAGGATCCTGATATCGCCCAGGCCCGCGATGCCGACAACCTTCCGGGCAAAAACTAGATTCGCCAGGCGGACGTAGCTGGCTCGATTCTGATAAAGCAATCGGAAATCCACGCAGGGATCGTGCGGCCTAAAGGGTTTTCTCTCGTTTGGGATTTCAACGGAGGGTTCTTCTTTTTCTGTCCGGCTAAGACCGATGTCGTTCCGCTCGACCAGTCCTTCCTCGGCCTCCAGGTAAATGGCCACGCCCGCCCCCGCGCCATCCAGCATGCGGATCTGGTTCTCGCGGATTGCCACCCGGACTCCGCCGCGGACGCGGACGGCGTTTTCGAAGGCCAAGATCAAGTTGGAGACGATTTCGATATCCTCCAGCGCTCCCTGGTCCGTTTTTTCCGCCGCCACTCCGGTCCCCTCCAGGTTCAGGACGCAAAGGTCCGTCAGGACGATGCCCCGGGAATCCACGATCTTGAAAACCGGATCCTCCTCTTTGTCCGGAGCAGGGCTGATCTTCGTTTTTAATCCGCAACCCGAGAAAGTGATGAAACGGCGTTTATCGACGACGACGTTGGCCCGGTGGTCGCCCGGCAGAAGGCAGAGCCGTCCCCCGTCCTCAGGAAGGTTGTTCACGGCTTCCTGGATATCGTCGAAGTCCCCGTGGCTTTCGACCCCGTCCCCGACCATGAATGTGCAGCAGTGTCCGCCCCGGGCCGGCTCCCCCTCCTCCAGCTCGATCAGCGGCGGAAAAATATTGCGGCAGTCGGAAACAACGGGTTTTTTGAACTTGCCTCTTACGACATCCACGATGGCTAGCGGGGCGAAGTGATGGCGGATCCCGCGGGGCGGAAGCGCGAGGGGGAGGCCGTCGGCTCCGCAGGGCCACTCCAGGCCCCCGACTTCGGGGGCCACGGCCGTTCGGGCTGGAACGGTCCAGTAGTCTCCGCACCGGTAGGTTCCTGGGGAGAATTTGACCTCGACCCCGTTCTCGATCTTGAGCCAGCCGTCGTTAGCCGGAGGGATCTCCGCTTTGATCTCGCCCGCGCCGTCCCAGCGGCGGAGCTTGGGATGGAGATCCATGTCGACGGCGGCAGGGTCGAAACCGCTGTCCGGTTTGAGCGTGATTGTCCGGGAGGCCCGTTCCGCGGTCAGGATTTGAACGACCTGTCCCGGCTTCTCCAGGAGCTCAGTCCGGTCATCCAGAACCTCGATCCAGGCGTTATCGACGAATCCCAGGACGTCGTCCGGCCCCGTCCCGCTGACCGTGATGGTCAGGCCGCTGATCTTTTCGATGGCCGTGACGACCGAGCCGTTATCGCGTGACCATTTGAAGGTGACGTTGTCCTGACCGAGGCGGCCGCCCCGATGGATCTCGAACCGGTAGAACTGGTTTTCCAGCCCGCGGTATCCGGCCTGGGCGGGGAGGAGACACGGATCGGTCGATGGATCGGCCGAAGCCGTCCGAGCGCTGAGCCGGCCGTCCGCTTTCGCCTCGGCCGGGCGCCATTCGGGACCGAACTGGGCGCACTCGGCGTTGCGGGAAACGCTTTCGAGCTTCACTTGCCAGACGGTCTGCAGACGGCCGGCCGTGTCCGGCCCTCCCAAGGCCTTCTCCCTGATCGCGGGGTCGTCGAGGGCGCCGACGTAGCGGTGCCAGACGTCCAGATAGACCAGGGATCTCCCGTCCGCCGGCGGCTGCGGGTCTAAGAGATGGGGCTGGTTGAGATAGCTCCACCTCCGGCGGAGTTTAAGTTTTTTCGGATCGGCCAGCTTCGCCACGTCTTCCGTTTTAAGCGCCGGCTTGAATTTCAGGAGGGACCTGTTTTTCGGATCAATCGCGCTGACGCGGACGATCGACGACCAGTCTTCTTCTCCGGCAATCTCGACCCAATCGTCCTTCCTGAAGGGACGGATATCCTCTGAGATGTCCCGGATCCTGACCTGGCCCTTGTCAAGACCGAGAATCTCCACGGCCGCGGCCTCGGCCGCGCACAGGATTCCGTCGACATAGATCCGGCCCGGGGAGATCATCAGGTCGGTCCCACCGGCAGCGATGCTCACGGCGAAGCCGCCCCCGTATTTGGGGACTCCGCTCCAACCGATGACATCACGGGCTTCCGTCTCTGTCCGGCGCCGCTGAATCTGCTGTTGTTCGTTGAGGTCGGCGTCGAGCTGGACCCGCCCCTGCTGGAAAAGGACGGCGCCGTAATGCCTCCCCGGATTGTAGGTCAGGCGGCTGAAGTCACCTTTCATGGGAATCCTCCTCGGATCTCTCCTTAGCTCGCATAGAAGATCCCGGCCTCGAGGCCGAATCGCAGGTATTCGTCGAGCCGGCAACGGAGATTGGCCTCCCGCTGCGGCTGGAACAGGTCGTGAAAAGCCCCCATCTCGGCCCCATCATCGGCCCCGCGGCGGATCTCCTCGGGGCAAGACCGGCTCAGTTGCCCGTAGCCGGGCCGTCCGTAGCGAAGAGTCGTGAAGTGGGGCCTGGTCCGTTCGGCGTCCTTGACACAGGCCGGCCGGCACCGATGCCGCCGCGGAACGTGCGAATCCCAGGGGACGAAGGAAAAGCGGACGCATCCGTCCTGGAGCTTTTTGGAGATGACGGGAGAGCACAGGATCGAGTTGCAGGCCAGCTTCAAGAACACGACATGAACCTTGCCGATGACCGTGCTCCGTTCGATTTCGACGATCCCGGCGGCCTCGGGCCAGGGATCGCTGGGAATGTCCTTGCCGGCGAGCGCGATGCCGTCGGTTTGGGTGGCGTCGAGGATGCTGTCGGTGAGCGTGAGAGACTGCTCGCCCCGCAAACGGACGGGGCCGACGATGCTGTGGCTGATCTCGACCGAGTGTTTTCCGGATTCCGTCTCGAGGCTGTCCGCGCCCGGTGTCAGCGGCTCCCCGGTCGATTTCAATCCCTGGCCAGGGACGAGCGTGCAGTGCCGGATCCTCAGGGTCTTGACCTTGCCTCCGACGTGGAGCGCGCCGCCGCTAATCAAGAATCCGTTGAACGTCACCTCCGCTTCGTCTCCCTTGATTTGCAGAGGAGATTGAAGTTCCAATAAAGGACGACAGCCGTTCGCGCTCCGGATCTCGATCGCTTGGTCTTTGGCCAAGTTCATAGATAGGGACTCTTGATAACGGCGATTGTCCGTAATCTCAATGACGACGCATTGGTCCTGGGCGGCCTGGAGGGCCTGGGTGAGCGTGGGATAGTCGCCCGGAACGCGGATGACCGTCCAATCGTCTGTGGCGATAAATGAGGACTGGCGCTCGTATTCTCCGCCGCCCATGTCCGCGCTGAATCCGTAATAGAACGAAACAGCGGGCGGTTGAGGATGGTTCGTCCCGAAATAGATGCGGCCGAGGACGGGGTCGATCGCCACCTTGCCGGCCGGCGGGGCCGGGCCCCAATCATCCGGGGAGCTTCGATCGGACAGATCACAAACGCGCACGGCGCTCGGATTGTCAACGCCCGCTATCCAGATGCTTTTGTCCTCACCGTAATAGTCTTCCACATGGTCATGGAAACGGCGCCGGCTGATCGGCAGCGGGACGTTCATCTGCCCGGCCAGATGGGCGATCTCGGGCTCCGGCTCAGGCTTGGTCAGGAGAGGCATGTTATGGCCTAAGGGACTGAATAAGAAACGCCTCTTTTCCGCCGGACCCGCCGGCTTGGCCGGGGACGCCGTGGCGCCGCGGGCCTTCAAGCGCCACAGGAAAATCCCCACGTTGGGGATGTTGTATTTCCCGCGGCCGCCGACGACGGAGCGCACTTCGCCCAGGTGAACGAACGGCTCGAAAGGCGTGCTGAGAGTCTCCAAGTCGGACGCGCTCTTGAGGCTTGCGAGTGATGTGTTGTCAAGCCGGATATGATTCATGTGCTGTGTCAAGGCCAGGCGCTCGAAGAACTCGACGGCCCTCGCGTCCCAACCCGTAACGTCGCGGGCTAACTGCTCGAGCATCGTCGCCGTCCCTTTGCGGCGCCGGTAGCGGATGGTGTTGGCCACCTCGGCGCGTCCGCCGGCCAGTCCCGGCACGCCGCCGTGGAGGAGCCGGCAACCCACCAGGTCGCCGATGTAGGGAACGACCCAGTCCGCGCAGGTTTCGATGAACTGATCGTCATGGAGGTCGTCGAGATTCTCCTCGATCGCCGCGACCTGCTCCGCCAGGAGCCCGACGAATTCGGCAAGGGGCTTTTCCCTCTTCTCCTCCCAAAGCCGCGCGTCGTGCAGGCGATGAATGGCCGGCAGCAGCTCGGCCAATTTCTTGGCGTCGATGGTCATGGCATGTCTCCCAGCTCGGCGAGCGGTTCGTCATCGAGCGTGAGGAGCTCGGCGCCGGCCCAGGACCCGTCCACATTGACCTCGGGGGGGGCGGCGAGCAGGCGGTCGTTCGGCACGGCTTCTTCGCCCTCCCGATAAAGGGCGTTGACGTCGACCGATTCGACGCCCGGCACGCTCTGAACCACGGCCAGGACCTCGCTGAGGAAGACGGGTTGCCCGAGCGACCTGGCCGAGAAGGAAAACGCGGCCCGAAGAGACTTTTCCGCCGCGGCTTTTACTTTGTCCTTCTGATATTCGGGGAGGACCTTGATTCGAAGGGCCACCCGGAAGGAGGCCTGGCGGTAAGAGACGAGGCGCAGAGGGACGAACGGAGGCCCCGCCTTGTCCAGCGCGTCGCTCAGCTTCGCCGCCGGGGAAAGCGCGGAGCCCGCGGCGCCGGAGCTCCCGGATTTGCCCGGGGGTTCGGCGACGGTCAGAACGATTCCCTTTTTCTCGCCTTCCCAGATCCAGATTGCCCAAGCCTTGGCGATGCCGGCGAAGGCCAGGGCGAAATCCTCGTAATCCTGGAGGGAGACCGCCCGGTCGAGTGTCCTGACCTTGAGGGGGGCATTGACTTTCGCCAATTCAAGGGGTTCGGGATCGTCTCCGCCCTCCGCATCGCAGGGATTCGTCACCTCCTTGAGCCCGTAGGACCTGGTCAGGAGCTGAGACAGGCGGTCTTTTTTGACCCGGCCTTCGAGCCCCAGCCCCTTGCGATAGACGGCCTTGACGTTGTTTTGGCCGGACGGAAGACGCGCCCCATTCCGACCGTCGCCGAAGCGGACGAGCGTCGTCCCCTCTTCATCCGTCCGAACGACGTAACGACGGTCATCAGGACCGCTGGACAAGAAGTTTTCGACTTCTTTCCAGGTGATATCGTTGACGGTGACCTTGAGCGTGGTCTCCGTGCCCGATGGCGTGGAGGCGCTCCGGTAGGTCAGGGGCGCTTGTTTGAGTTTGAACGACTGGAAGCTCCGGGAGCCGTCCCCGCTGCCCAGGATTTCCTGGACGGATTCGCCATGGCCGGCCGCGGCTACGTTGGCGTTGATCGTGGCGGTCTCGAGCTTAAAGGTGTTCGCCAGGTCCTCGGCCAAAACGAGCTCCGTCCAGCCGTCCTTGCGGAGGACATTTTGAACGATGGCCGGCTCGCTCGCCCAGGTGCCCGGGTTTCCGGCTCGTTCGCCGCTGACGATGATCGTCCGTCCTTTGGTCAAGCCGCTCAACAGGCTTTCGAGCTTGAGCGTGTGACCCTCGAGCGTTTCTGAGACGGGGACGTCGGCGAGCTCCAGCCGCTCGCTCTGCGCGTAGACGACGATCCGCCTCAACGCAGCCACGCTGCCGATGTCGATCC
>Ga0224495_10002946_pt1 | contig 10729 bp, 10 predicted proteins | sample SF_Jul11_sed_USG_FD_168128 | JGI IMG/M metagenome (GOLD analysis project Ga0224495, IMG submission 168128) | Sediment microbial communities from San Francisco Bay, California, United States - SF_Jul11_sed_USGS_4_1 | ecosystem: Environmental > Aquatic > Marine > Sediment | place: USA: California...
CATGATTTCTTCATCTTCTACTACCAAAATCGATTCTTTTTTCATGACTTAAAACCTCCAGTCTTTACTTTAAAACTCACTTATTCAATTTCAATTTCGACATCAATAACAAGCTCTCTTGTGGAATACTATAATCTACTTGATTCTATATATTGCGAGAACTGTGCCAAAAAGGGTGTGTTTTGGAGATTGTTCCAGGAAATTCGCTAATTGTAGGCTACCAAAGTACTTATGATAGACAATATAATTGCTGCGACGCTGACCAAAATTTTTAGAGTGCTAATATATGCGACATCAAGCGCCTATTTTATTGACATCAATACTGTACTTCTTCAGCTTATTATAGAGGGTCATACGGTGAATACCAAGTATCTTCGCGGTCTGCGCAATGTTGCCGTCCGTTTCCTCAAGAACTTTCAGGATTTGGTCTTTTTCCAGCGATTCGAGGGTCCTCTCTTTCACCGGCGCCTGTCGGGCCAGTTCCTGCGGCAGTTCGGCCATAGTAATGCCCTCATCCTTTGACAGAATCACACCGCGTTCAATCATGTTTTCCAGTTCTCTGACATTGCCGCGCCAGTGGTAATTCAGCATGAATTCCACTACCTCAGCAGAGAAGCTTTTGACACGCCTGTTGTTCTCTTCGGCATACTTCTTCAGGAAGTGCTCGGCAAGGGGCAGGATATCCTCACGCCTGTTTCTAAGCGGAGGCATGTCAATAGTAACCACATTTAATCGGTAATACAAATCTTCCCGAAATCTCCCATCTTCGGTCATGGCCCGCAGGTTTGTATTCGTAGCGGCAATGATCCGCACATCAACTACAATTTCCTCGTTGCCGCCAACCCGGGTAATTTTCTTTTCTTCGAGCGCCCTGAGCAGGTGGACCTGTGTATTGGCATCAATCTCACCTATCTCATCAAGAAACAGAGTCCCCTTGTCTGCCGCCTCGAACTTGCCCTTTCTTCTTTCCACAGCACCCGTAAAGGAGCCCTTCTCATAACCGAAAAGCTCACTTTCCAGCAGGGTCTCCGGAAGGGCTGCGCAGCTTGTGACGATGAATGGTTTGTTGTGACGTTGGCTTTGGTGATGGATGGCACGGGCGATTACTTCCTTACCCGTGCCGCTTTCTCCGGTGATAAGAACCGTAGCGCTGGTGGGGGCCACCGTTTTGATAAGCTCGAATATCTTTATCATTTTGGGGCTTTTGGCAATAATACCCTCGAAGCTGTATCGGTCCTCAATCTTCCGGCGCAGTGTTATGTTCTCTTCAACAAGATTATGATGTTCCACCAAATTTCTTATAAGTAACTCCACCTTTTCCGGGCAAAAAGGTTTTTCGATATAGTCGTAAGCACCCTCTCTGATGGCGGTAATTGCCGTTTGAATGGTGCCGTGGGCCGTAATAATGACCGTTGATATGGTCGGGACTATAGTTCTTGCCTGCTTCATCAATTCGATACCGTTCATGCCCGGCATGATCAGGTCGGCAATCATTATCTTGACCTTCTTCTGCCTGATTATACGCAGTGCATCCTCTCCACAGTTGGCGGTCAGCACTTTATAACCTACGGACCTTAACCAGTCGCGGAGAGATTCTCTCACTATGTCTTCATCGTCCACAACGAGCAGTTTAGTCTTTTTCTTCATCTACGATCCCCAGATATATCGAAAAAGTCGTACCGGAACCGGGATTACTTTTTATTTCAATTTTGCCGTGATGACGTTCGATGATTCCATGAACAACGGAAAGTCCAAGCCCCACACCCTTGCCCTTTTCCTTGGTAGTAAAGAATGGCGTGAAAAGCTTGCCCAGATTCTCCTTCGAAATACCGACTCCAGTATCGCTAACGTCAATTCTAATAGCATCTCTGATTGAGTCGCCGATCTGAACACGTTTGGCGACCGATGTGCTTATTGTCAGGTCACCGCCGTTGGGCATTGCCTGGGCTGCGTTCAGGATGATATTCATCAGGGCCTGCTGGACCTGGTCAAAGTCCACAAGGACGGAAGGAAGTGACTCGCACAATCTCTTTTCGGTTCTTATGTTCTCGAGGCTGATTTGATGGCCGATTATCGAGAACGTTGCCTCTATCACTTTATTAATGTTGACCGGTCTCAGTTTCACTTCCGTCTGGCGCGAGAAGTCAAGAAGGTTCTTGATTATGCGGGAGCACCTTTCCGTTTCCCTTCCAATCTTTTCAAGCTGCTTTTTTGTCTCTTCGGTCTGCAGTTTACTTTGATCGTACCTCTTGAGAAGAAGCTTTATATACACAAGAATACCGGCTAACGGATTATTGACTTCGTGAGCAACGCCGGCGGCTAACTGGCCTACGGAGGCCAATCTCTCCGATCGGATCAATTCCTCCTCCGCCCGCTTGCGCTCCGTGATGTCTTCTCCCGAACTAAGACAGCCGATGATATCACCCTCCTTGTTTCGGACGATAGTGTTTTTCCAAGCGATAATCCTTTCCTCACCGTCTCTGGTTAGGATTGGATTTTCATAATATTCGGACACCTCGATTTCGCCGGCTATTAATTTCCTGAAGACTTGTTTCACTTCTTCCCTTATCTTTTCCGGGATACAGAGCTCAAACCAGTTTCTCCCGATAATTTCTTCTTCTTCGTAACCAAGGACCTCGCAGCCCCTTTTGTTAATAAGGGTGATTTCTCCCTCTCGATTAAGGGCCACGATCATAACCCGGGCCACGCTGAGATACTGGTGCGCCTTGTCTCTTTCCTCTCGCAGCTTCTCCCATAACCGCTTGTGCTCGGTCAAATCTGTAATGATCTCCAGAAGGCCGATTATCTCATTATTCCCGGATCGCAGTGGTGAAGTCGTTATGTCCACATGTATTTTTTCCCCTGCTTTATTCTTAATAGTTGCCTCATAGTTGGACAACGAGCTGCCGGTTTCCAATGTCCTTTTACCGGCACATTTACCCTTGCAGAGGCTGCTCTTGAGCACCTTGTAACATTTCTTATGCAGTACATCCTCTCTCTTGTAGCCGGTAATTCTCTCGGCTGCGCGGTTGAAGGTGATTATACGGGCATCCTGGTCTATTGTAAGAACACCCTCATCCATACTCGCAAGGATATTATCAAGGAATTCCTTTCTTGAGGTTTCTTCTTCACTTCCCACGCTAACATCTCCTTTACGGAAAAACCGGACCTTCACCGAAAACTCTCAGCCCCGGCTGGTCGTCGAGTTTCCTTTCAGCAGGAAAGCTCTTTGGACGCCTTTAAGTTTACACATCTTTTTTCCACAAATCAACCCATACTTCTTTTGTGCTGCCCTTGCCTAGTCAGCTACAGAAGACGCCAAGAAAAATGCAAAAAGGCGGGGAATAGAGCTTTGGTATTTCCTGGAATTGATGAAACAGATATGCCGACATGTACGCATACATATACAGACTTTTGGAATACTTTGTTATTTCTTGTCTTTTATTGGCAACACGGGAATGAATAAGGAACGAACTCTGAAATGTTGAGAACACTTAAAAACCTGCTTTCTGGCATAAAAAAAGCCCCATTGTCACCATCTGACAATAGGGCCAAAACACTGGGCGGTACTGGACTTGAACCAGTGACCTCCTGCGTGTCGAGCAGGCGCTCTAGCCAGCTGAGCTAACCGCCCTCTTAAGTAAAAATGTAGTATGGTTAAAAAACAAAATAAAGTCAAGAAATTTTTTAATTTGTTGTGGTTTGGCCGACGGACTCACAGATTTGATTGTCCATAAAAGGCAGATGAATCAGCCCCCCTGTTGCTACTTAGCTGCTCGGCTGCCTCTTGAGGATGGACATGCCCGAAACACCCAAAACAGTGTCCTGCTTACAAATGGATAGAAAGACGTGGCGTGTATGAGGGAAAAGGGAAAAGGGAGAAACGGTTAGGCGGCCCAGTTAGAAAGTGAGCTAAAGTCGGATGGCGGATATTTTTATAAACGGCCGGGGTGCAGGGCGGTCAGTTCGGCGGAGTCCTTCGAATAACGGCGGCAGATGAAACAGTCCTCTGGGCATCGCCGCTTGAAACCGTAATTGAAATCTGCACGCTCCTGGTATCCGACCCGTCATCTGTGGGAGTCTTAACGAAACTCATCGCAGTAACATTGTCACAAAGAACGTAATCACTGTCAGCAGGGTCATCATTTGTGATCAGATAAAGTTTGCTGTCGGCGCTGTTATATCGATACGTAATATTATCTCCGCCGGCGGTATAAAAGCTGCATTCATTGCTCGGCGCATTGGGATCAGCCCAATAACCCGTGCGAAGCTGAGTAGTTATCCGAAACAACGCCTGGCGTGCCCTGTTGACGGCCATGAAGATATCTTCATTATTCCGATAACTGGCCATCGAGGCGCGAAAAGCGAAAGCCACCGCGACAAGCAGCATAGCCGTGATCGCCATAGCAATCAGCAATTCCACAATGCCAAAACCATTTTTGTTCCCGGCGTTTTTCATTTCACATCTCGTATTTTTCTTAAAGTCTGAAGTTTTTCGATATCTCGCAAAACAGGGGCCCCGGCCCTCGATTAAGATACGCTCTACGGCTCCTCGTACGAAGCCCGAACCCAGTCTGCCGAGACGACCTGCTTAGAGCCGTAAAAGACCTTTACGGTCACTCTGAAGAAGTATTGGGGATTAGCGCTGTCATGGTCCGCGACAACCTGCTCGAAATTTGTTGCGCTGACATTTTCAACGGTAATCTGCTGAGTATAGGCGGCAAAGTCATTCAAGGTCGCTTTGTAATTATTAATTGGTGGCGAAAAAACCGCTCCATCAAAGTCATCCAAATCGTCATAGTCGGCCAGAGTAGTCTCACCCGCTTCCGGGCCGAATGTCGACATGCCAGTATTAGGGTCAACGACCGGCAGTACGACAGTAAGCTCCTTTATCTGCTCAAGAAGAAACTCTGCCGTTGACAATTCGGTTCCTGCAGCGTTAGTCTTTGTAAACGAGCTGTTGGCTGCAATCAGAGATGCAATTGCAATACCGACTAAAACGATTGCAATCAAGACCTCTATAAATGAAAAACCACCCTCGTATCTTCTACCTTGCATTTGGTATCTCACCCCCCCAACTTTTTTATCTGCCCGCGACAAGACTAGACATCTTAAATATGGGCAGAATAATACTCATGGCGATAAAGCCGACCAAAACACCCATCAAGACTATCATAATTGGCTCTATCATTGAAGTCACAGTCTTGATGATTGTTTTTAGCTCTCTGGCGTAAAATTCGCTAATGTCTCTGAGGACGTCACTCATCGTACCTGAATCTTCGCCACTTCTAATCATTTGTACGACATTGCTGGGCATCAATCCGGAGCGTTTGCCTACTCCTTTTACATGGCCCAGTAAACTATCCGCTATCTTTTTTCCCTGCCTAACATCTTCGTGTACTCCAAGCCACATCTCCTTGTAAAAGATGTTTCCGGATATTTGTGCAGTTATCGAAATTGTATTCAGGATAGGTACCCCCGCCCTGCTTAGCACACCCATCGTGTGGAGGCTTCTTGTTATATACAGACACCGGCAGAGGGTTTTTATAAGCGGTAAAACCAATTTCATCCTGTCCCACCATAGCTTGCCGACACTTGTCCGCACAAAGTACCAAAATCCCCACAATGCAACCCCAACAGCAGGAATAAGAAGGTACCAGTAGTTTCTCAAAAATGCGCTGGTCGCCATCAAAGCCTTGGTGGGAAGGGGCAGAAGATTCTCTTTTCCTGCAAAAACGAGTGCAAACCTGGGCAAAACAAAAACGAGCAGGAAAATTGTCACGGACACGGCCATAACTGCAATGATAACAGGATAAACGCAAGCTGATTTAACCTGTGAGCTGGTCTCCGCTTCCCTGTCCAGATACTCCGCTAACTTTTGTAACATTTCACTGAGTGAGCCTGAAGCTTCCGCCGCACCCACCATATTTATATAAAGATTGCTGAATACGTTCGGATGCTCAGCAAGGGCCTGAGAAAAACTTTGCCCGGCTTCGATTTGGGTTTTCAAATCGAGCATGATGACCTTGAATTTTTGGTTATCACACTGCTCAGCTATTGACTCGAGGGCATCAAGAATACTTATACCGGCGCGAATCATGACCGAAAGCTGATTGGTAAAGTTTAGAATATCCTTCTTGCTGGGCCCGAACTCAAATCTGAATTTCCGTATTTTGTTCAGCCCGCTTAACTGCTCTTCGTCCCGGGGAGGTTCGGGTGAAACCGGCACACTGGTGCCCCTGCGCCAATCCTCTTTTTCCGACGTTTGAACTTGTTGCTGCTCCTGGAGAGTGGCAGCAGTTTGTTGGGATGATTCTTCTAACATATCTATAGGACCTATTTATTCTATGTTTAGCTCTTCCGCTTCCTGTGACTGTACAACTTCATATTGCTCCAATGGAGTAAGCAACTTCTCCATTTTGCCGGGATTGCCTGACCTTGTAATCGCTTCTTCTCTATCTATGTGACCCTTGAAATACATCTCAGCAATACTGTGATCGAGATTCTGCATACCGATTCTTCGTGAGGTCTCAATAACATTGGGAATCTCGTAGATTCTGTTCTCACGAATACAGTTCCTGACGGCAGAGGTGCAGAGCAAAATTTCGGTACAAGGTACCATTCCCGGCTCATCTATCCTTCTAAACAGAGTCTGGGTGATAACGGCCTGCAGCGTATTTGAGAGCATCGTTCGAATTTGATTCTGCTGATTTCCCGGATAAATATCAATAATACGCTCAACTGTCTGCGGGGCATTGATAGTGTGCAGTGTGCTGAATACGAGGTGTCCTGTTTCGGCAGCGGTAATTGTGAAACTCGTAGTTTCGAGGTCCCTCATTTCACCAACCATGATTATATCAGGGTCCTGCCTTAATATATGCTTGAGGCCCGATGCAAAATTCGGACAGTCAGAGCCTATTTCCCTCTGCTCAATCATACTTCTGTCATTCTCTAATCCATATTCTATGGGATCTTCCAGGGTAATTATGTGTTTGCCATATTTTGAGTTTATCAATCCAATGACTGAGGCAAGTGTAGTGCTTTTGCCTGAACCGGTATGGCCGGTTACGAGTACCAAACCCCTGGGCAGGTCTGCCAGCTCCTGCACTATCGGGGGCAGGTTTAAGGAATCTATCGTTGGGATCTGGTTCGGAATCACTCTAAATGCAATTGCAATAGTTTCACGCTGATAATGAGCGTTAACACGAAAGCGATGGCCATCTTCGACAGTTGTCGAGAAATCAAGGTCTCTGTCTTCTGCGAATCTTTTGAATCTTTCCGGGCCAATCATTGAAAGAACCATCTCTTTCGCATCTTCATTGCTGACTTCAGGAAAATCCGTATCGAGCAGCTCCGTATTCTTTCTCAAAACCGGCGGCATCCCGACGTTGATATGTACGTCGCTCGCCTGCTGTTCAATAGCATTTTCTAATATAGCCTTTACCTTTGTACCTGCCATGTCACAATCCTTCAATTAAGAATATAAGTGTTCACAGCTATTTTAAAACGAGTACCTGTTCATAATTTACATTCACTCTTTTATTTTATTATTACGCGGCATTTTCAACAAAGAGGTCGGCGGGCTCACTTGTCGCAACCAACAGAGTATTGCCCTTTGTCGCAACGGGCATAATGTGATTGATTTTTATGTAGTTGAGCTCAAGTTTATCAAATGCGTTCCTGTCTACCTCCTGCGATTGAATGCGGCGAAATTTCAGACCACACAGAGTGGCTTTAGCAATCATAATATCATCTTCGCTGCACAGCTTCGCCTGAAGCAGCAATTTTTCGTTATCAGAATGTTCGGCTACTGCGTCACCGGACTTACGCCGCAGCCGCTCGTATGTCTCAGACGTAATCTTGCCGGTTTCCAACAGGACATCGGCAACATCCCGCACGTGCGAGTCCTTATCCTCCTCCTGTGGAAAATAAAGGTCGCTGAGCCCATCGATATCCGTATCTATGAGTCCGCATCCAACATCATTCATCGCGTTTGATACAATCATTTCGATAACTTCAATACTATTTGAACACCTTCTAATTCAAGCTTAACGAAATCATCACTAATTTGAACAACTTTGAAATCTTTTATCGTATCTCCTTCATAGAGGATTTTATCATCGATCATACAGCAATAACCCTCTTCAGTTTGCAAAATTGTCAAAAGCTGCATGTCCTTTTTTCTTTGTTTTAGCCACTGCTGCCTTAACAATTCGGCCTCTTTACTATCGGAACTTTCAGCACCATCAGTCAGAAATATTTGACGTTCAAAAGGATTTTTTACGAGTTCATAGACGCGTACCTGCTGTACGTCCGAAAACTCATAAAATTTCTTAACTATCTGGTCCATTTTCTTAAACATTTCCGAACCAACGCCTGTAAGTCGAGCGATGGCCTTTTCTATCTGTGTTTCTTCGACGCCATTCGAGGTTGCAGTCGCTGATTGGGGCACGCTCTTTCTTATCATAAACAAAAGGCACAAAAGACCCATAACAAACAAAACAGCGAGTAACAGTGTCATCTTTCGAACATCTTTACCCTGAGCCGCCACGGTAAGATATTGCTGCTCTTTTTCAGAAGAAGAGTCGGGTGACTTGAGGTCCCGACGGTTCCCGGCCTCACCGCCCGACGGTCTCGTCGTTTCCTGCCCCACAGAATCTCCAAAACCCTGCTCACGCATAAAAGATAACATAGCCAATCTCCACTAAAGCTACTAATCGATAACGGGTAATTAGTGAGTATTAACCAACCAAAGAACGATTTAACTGGTTTTATTCTGGAAAAATATACTCACAATAAATTCAGCTTCAATCTTTCCTTCGTTCTTATCCTCCTTATCCAGGGTAAGCTCCCTGATCTTCATAATCCTTGGAAGTTTCTCAAGCTCCAGGAGGAAGGAATAAAAGGAATTAAAATCCCCGACCAAACCCATTTTTAAGGGCTGTTCTACATATCCGCTATTATTCTTCTTCTTGAGAGTTCGAATAGTTTTTGGCTTTAGCCCCTGCTTTTGCGCAATTACAGTTACCTGCTCGAGGACCTTGGCAATCTCACTTGTAGGCGGCAGCTTGCTTTCAAAAAAAGTGATAGCCTCCTGCAATTGCTCAAGCTGCTTTGTTAGCCCCTCGGCGGCGGCGGAGGCTTTTTCAAATTCTTCTAATTTGTCCAATTTTGCCTGAACCCGCTCTTTTGTCTCATAGAGATTCTTGTTAGCGGGCTTAATCATATATTGGTATCCAGCCGCAGCCACACTTATGATCAAAACGAAAAACACAACTTTTCTAAAACCGCCATTCATAATCTCACCTCATATTTGATATTTATCTTCCCGTATTATGCTTTACACGCCTTATCATCGTTATAAACTCCATGCGGCAGTCTTTCCCCTGGTTCTAATCCCGTCAATGTCTTCGTTACTAAGATGAACGTTTTTTCTAAGCATTGCCGTGAGTTTGAACTGCCTGAATGTTGTTTCCTCGATTTTGTGCTCTTTGGATTCGACAAGTGCCACGTTGTCCAGAAGAGAAGAACCACTGAGCTGCTTAATATATGCAGCAACTTGAAGGTCGCTTGGCGCAACACCTTCAATATCCATATATGTCTCTAACAATTTCTCCGGTGACTCTTGTACCTGCTCAGCGGACCTTTTAGCCTGTGCTTCTTCGTACTTATTTGTCGGCACAGCGCTACTTGTTCTTTTGGGCTCTTTCTGAATGACATTTAGTCTTAAAAGTGAGACGCCCGCCGGCAAATTATTCGTCAGCGAAGCCAGCAAAACACTTCTCGGGACCGGCTCAAGCAGCTCTGCGGTAGTAAGAGCGGTCTTTAACATTACCTTGCGTCTGGTCTGCAGCGCTTCAAATTGTTCAATTGCCTGCTGTGCCTTAGCCGCTTTTGCACTTAGATATTCTTCCTTTTCGGCAATGTTTCGTTGACTTATCTTTATGGTTACAAACGTACCGCTCAAACCTGCCATAACCACTGCAAACAACACAAGATACATCAAATTTGTTCTTCGTGATTCGCTGCTTTTAACATAATCATCAGGCACAAAATTTATATTAAGCATTTTTTATGTCCTCCTGTCGAATAATTCCAAAACGTAAAGCAAAAAGCGGCTCGCGCCTGTGGTATCGCGAGTACAGGCACCCAGCTTTAAGCTCAACAGATTTTTGTTGTCAAATTCCTCATGACAAACTCAGCCCAAAAGCAATGGCCCAGTGGGCTTGACAATCTCTTCTATCTACACCGGTCTCCAAGGGTTCGGCAACCTGAACCGCCGCCATACAATCTCCCATCTGTGCGGGCATTTCCAACTGTTTTGCTATTGTTACACATATGTCTTTTTCTATAGCTCTGCCGGAAAGGAAAACCAAACGCTCTATTTGAGCCTTTCTGTACATCGATGTGAAGTGCCGCCTGCAGGCATCCAATTCCATTACAAATCTGGCAACCATCTCATCGCTGTCAAGCTGTTTTGCTCCTAAAGGAATTGAGCGGGCAAGAAGCAAATTCTCATAGCGACAAATTACAACGTTCGTACAGTTTGGCTTTATATCAAGCAGGTATACAACGGCTTCGATATCGGCCTGTCGCCTGCCAAAAAACCTTGTATAGCTCTTTGCCATTGCAATCGGCCAAACGCCAATAGACTTAATGGCCAGGCCGGCCTTTTCGTATATCGCCAAATGTCTATCGATAATTTTTCTTTCGGCTGCTATCACCAGAG
>Ga0224495_10002947_pt1 | contig 10727 bp, 8 predicted proteins | sample SF_Jul11_sed_USG_FD_168128 | JGI IMG/M metagenome (GOLD analysis project Ga0224495, IMG submission 168128) | Sediment microbial communities from San Francisco Bay, California, United States - SF_Jul11_sed_USGS_4_1 | ecosystem: Environmental > Aquatic > Marine > Sediment | place: USA: California...
TCGGCAGAGCGAAGGCGAACATCAGTGGCAGCGCGAGCGCTACGGCGGTCCACCCGGTGCGGCGATTGTCCAATTGCGAGTCTCCTATTCTGTGTCGTTGTGCTCTGATAAAAATAGAGTCCAATTGCCACCTGTCAACCCATTCTTCGCCGTTACCAGGTGAAAAAGCGTTTTAACTCGACTTTCCCCCGGAATCCGGACAGGCCCAGGTCAACGCGGCTGTCCTCCGAATTGTTGTAAGTTACGACTATTTCTTCGTCTGCAGAGTTATACCACGCAATGTTCTTAAAGTTCAGGTACATATAGCCAAAATCCACTCCCAGCGACATTCCCAGGATGTTGAGAGGATAATCGACTCCGACAAATCCGGCGATCCCGGGCGCAGAACCTTTATAGGTCGTGTTGTTGTCCTCATAGGTGGCGGTGGACAGATTGAGATTCTGGTACTCCGGCCAGAGATTCCACTTGGCCTCGTAGTAGCCGACACTGCCGCCGACCCGGAAGGTCATTTTATCCAGCTTGTCTTGAAGAGTCGGGCGATTCCAGAGATAGTACTGCACGGCGGCGGAAAGCCCCCACACTTCAATCTCTGATTTCACTTCTTCGATGGTGCCGCCGGTTCGGTCGGGAGGCGTGTAAACAAACGACCCTGTCTGGCTTTCACCCAGTTTGAGCCAGTATTCGCCGTTGACCGACAGAGCTATTCTCTTCTTGACAACAACGCCGAAATCGACACCAAACGATTTCGCCTGCCCCAGCCAGGAGACTGACGTGTTGGAGAACTGGTCTGAGCTATAGTTGGCGAACTTGTTATAGTCGTTGTTACGGTTGATACGGTTGAGGGTGAAATTCGCCGAAATCCAGCCCAGTTTCCTGATCTGAGTTTTGGTCTTCTTCTTCAGGTACCGGTTGACAATATCCTGCTCGGATGACTGGGCTACGGCTGTGGCGGCCCCTACTGCAAAAACCACGAAAACCGCAAATATGGCCGATCTGGTACGCATACTACCTCCTTTATATTCGATATAAATATTCCGTTTGTACCATTATCGGCCAGTCAGGCCCGATTCTTGATTTTTACGCGATTGGCCAGCCCAATAAAAAAGCGGGCCCGAAGGCCCGCCTTGACAGCGGAATTCCGCCGAATTGACTAAAGGTAAGACTAATCCTATCCGGCGACGGAGGAGTAGTCCATTTGGGCCATCTGGGAATAGAGATTCCAGCGGCGGTCACAGTCCATCTGGCCCAGCTCAAGCAGCTTTTTGGCCCGTTCCTTATCCTTGGCGATCAACGCCCGGAACCTGTTCTCCGAGTAAGCATACTCTTCAAACGAGAGACTGGGTTTCTTGGAGTCTAGCTGGAGCGGATTCTTGCCCTGAGAGATCAGGTCAGGATTGTAGCGATACAGCAGCCAATGGCCCGACTTTACGGCCTTTTCCTCTTCCTCGAGGCCGCGTGACATGTCGATTCCATGGGCAATACAGTGGCTGTAGCAGATGAGCAGCGACGGGCCGTTGAATCTTTCCGCCTCAACCATCGCCTTGACCAGTTGGTTCTGGCTGGCGCCGATGGCTACCTGGGCCACGTAGGCCGAGCCGTAAGCCATGACCATCAAACCCAAGTCCTTTTTGGGCATGGGCTTGCCCCCGGCGGCGAATTTTGCCGTGGAGGCCCGAGGGGTGGCTTTGGACATCTGGCCGCCCGTGTTGGAGTAAACTTCGGTATCCAGCACGAGCAGGTTGACGTTCTTTCCAGAGGCCATCACGTGATCGAGACCGCCATAGCCGATGTCATAGGCCCATCCGTCGCCGCCGATGCCCCAGACCGATTTTTTCACGAGGAAATCAGCAACGTTTTTAAGGGCCGTGACTTTGTCATCTCCGTTCAAACCGTCGAGCTTCTTTTTCAAGGCGGCCACGCGCGCCCGCTGTTTTTCGATGCCTTCCTGAGTCGTCTGGTCAGCGGCCGCCAGCTCGTCATACATCTCGGGAGCCAGTTGTTCCAGCAGAACAAGGGCGTAATCCTGCAGCTTGTCGACGGTGAGCCGCATTCCCAGACTGAACTCGGCACAGTCTTCAAACAGAGAGTTTGACCAGGTGGGGCCGCGGCCGTCCGCGCGCTGACAGAATGGCGTGGTGGGCAGATTGCCGCCGTAAATCGAACTGCAACCGGTGGCGTTGCCACATATGGCGCGGTCGCCGAAGAGCTGGGTCATCAGTTTGACATATGGTGTCTCCCCGCAGCCGGCGCAGGCACCGGAGAACTCGAACAGAGGCCGTATGAACTGCGAGCCTTTGACGGTCTCGGGATTGATCAGACCGATGTCCGGGTCGGGAAGGACGTTCATGAAGAAATCCCAGTTCTTTCTTTCGCGCTCGCGGATAGGCATCTGCGGGGCCATATTGATGGCCTTGAACTCTGTCTTGTTGCCGGACTCGTCTTTCCGGTAAGCCGGGCAGGCGTTGACACATTCCTCGCACCCGGTGCAGTCTTCCGGGGCCACCTGGAGAGTGTAATACATGTCTTTGAACTGCTTTCCATTAGCGGCGACGTACAGGAAGTCGGCCGGCGCCTGCTCAATGTATTTTTTGTCGTAGACCTTGGGGCGGATCGCCGCATGGGGACAGACGATGGAGCAGATGTTGCACTGGATGCAGGTGTCCTTGTCCCAGACGGGGATGTCCACGGCGATGTTGCGTTTCTCATACTGCGTGGTGGCCGTGGGGTAGGTGCCGTCGTCCGGGAAAACCGAGACCGGAAGTTGATCGCCGCGGCCGGCGATAATCTCGGCCGTAACCGTCTGCACGAATTCGGGGGCGTGCTCGGGCACGATGGGCGGTCGTTTGAAGGTGGAGGTAACCCTGTCAGGATAGCGAACTTCCTGGAGCGATTCCACCGCGGTGTCCACCGCTGTGTAGTTCATGTTGACCACTTTTTCGCCCTTGCCGCCATAGGTGTCGACGATGGCCTTTTTGATGGCGGCTATGGCCTTGTCCTTGGGGAGGATGCCGGAAATGAGGAAAAAGGCCGTCTGCATAATCATGTTGATGCGCGCACCCAGGCCGATTTGTTTGCCCAGGGCAATAGCGTCGATAACGTAGAATCTGGCTTTCTTTTCGATGATCTGCTGCTGTACCTCGGCGGGCATCTTGTCCCAGACCTCGTCGGGGCTGTATGGCGAATTGAGAAGGAAGGTGCCGCCCGACGTCAGCTTTTCGACCATCTCATATTTCTCGAGGAACGAGAAATTGTGACAGGCGACGAAACCGGCCTGGCGAATCAAGTAGGGTTTGCGGATGGCCTCCTTGCCGAAGCGCACGTGGGACACGGTTACCGCGCCGGCCTTCTTGGAATCATAGACGAAATATCCCTGGGCATTGTTGTCGGTGTTCTGGCCGATGATTTTGATGGAGTTTTTGTTGGCACCGACCGTGCCGTCGGCACCCAGGCCGAAGAAGAGGCCCCGGAAGTTGTCGCCCTCGATGTCGAACGACCAGTCGGGTTCCAGTGAGGTGAAAGTGACATCGTCGGTAATGCCGACGGTAAAGTGATTTTTCGGCTCATCCAGTTTGAGATTATCAAAAACCGCCTTGGCCATGGGGGGGTTGAATTCAGCCGACCCCAGTCCGTAGCGGCCGCCAACGACCAGCGGGTGTTCCTTGAATTTGGCCGTGCCCTTGACAAGTATTTCGCTGACAGCGGCCTGAACGTCGGTGTACATCGGCTCGCCCACGGCGCCGGGCTCTTTGGTGCGGTCGAGAACGGCAATCTTTCTGACAGTCGCCGGCAGCGCCTGAGCCAGGGCGTCGACCGAGAAGGGTCGAAACAGGCGCACCTTGATAAGGCCGACTCTTTCGCCCTTTTCCACCAGGGCGTCGACGGTCTCGTGCACGACCTCGGCGCCGGTGCCCATTATCATCACCACGTGCTCGGCCTGCGGGTGGCCGTAGTACTGAAAGAGCCGGTACTCACGGCCGACCACGGCCTTAAAATGGTCCATAGTCTCCTGGATGATCTGCGGTGCGGCATCGTAGTACTTGTTCACCGTCTCGCGATGCTGGAAAAAGACGTCCGGGTTCTGTGACGTTCCCTTGATGGTTGGTCGGTCAGGGGAGAGGGCCCGTTGCCGATGGGCGGCAACCAGGTTTTCGTCGATCATCTCGCGCATATCGTCAAAAGTCAGCTGTTCGACCTTTTGGACTTCATGAGACGTGCGAAAACCGTCGAAGAAATGCACGAACGGAACACGGCATTTGAGGGCGGCCGCCTGGGCGATGAGGGCCAGGTCCATCACTTCCTGCACCGAGCCCGAACCGATCAGGCCGAACCCGGTCGACCGGCAGGCCATGATGTCGGAGTGGTCGCCGAAGATCGACAGGGCGTGACTGGCCACGGCCCTGGCGCTCACGTGAAAGACGGTGGGGGTCATCTCACCGGCAATCTTGAACATGTTGGGAATCATCAGCAAGAGTCCCTGAGAGGCCGTAAAAGTGGTCGTCAGCGCCCCTGTCGTGACGGCGCCGTGAACGGCGCCCGAAGCGCCGCCTTCCGATTGCATTTCGATCACTTCCGGGATTACACCCCAGATATTGGTTTCGCCCGCCGCCGACTTGGCATCGGCCTTCTCGCCCATATCGGAGGAGGGGGTGATGGGATATATGGCGATAACTTCATTGGTGGCATGGGCAACATATGACGCCGCCGTATTGCCGTCGATGGTTACCGTATGACGTGTTCTTTTGCCGGCCTGTTTTTTTGCCTTACCTTTGTCGGCTACAGCTTCATCTAACATTATCGACTCCTAAATTCACTTGTAAGCTGACTCCAATAGAGTTCTTATTCATTTACTGGTCCGATTTTGACAGGGTAATAGTCTTCTGCCCCTGGTACTTGCCTTTCTTATCCTTGTAGGAAATCTGACATTTTTCGGTGGCTTCAAGGAATATAAGCTGGGCGATGCCTTCATGGGCGTAGACTCTCACCGGCACGGGGGAGGTATTGGCCAGTGCTATGGTGGCATAGCCTTCCCACTCCGGTTCAAAAGGTGTAACATTGACGATCACTCCCGACCGGGCATACGTGGATTTACCCTGACAGATCGTGATCACATCTCGCGGGATTTTGAAGTATTCGCGGGACCGCGCCAGTATGAAGGAATTGGCGGGTATCAAAACCGAGTCGGCCTTGACGTCCTCAAAATACTCGTCGCCGTCGGCCTTGGGATCGATCTCGTCCAGATCATGTGCCCTCAGGATCTTAAACTGATCCGAAAGAGAGATATCATATCCATACGACGAGACGCCAAAACTGATACCCTGGCGGACCTGGTTTTCGGAGAATGGTTTGATAATCTCGTGACTGCGAGCCATCTCAATAATCCAGCGGTCGGATTTGACCGACATCGTGTGAACCTCCTTAGTATATAAAGCGCCTCAGGCTGAAAAGAAGCACGTCCCTTTCAGCTTGAAACCAGCCCCTTTACATAAAACTGGCGGGTGGTCTTTCAGCTAAACAGTTACCGCCTCATCTCTCTGCCACTTAATGAGATCGGCCAGTGTATGCTCTTCGAAAACGGCCACCATCTTATGCTCGGCCAGGATAAGCAACTCCCTTAGAGCACAAAACTCACCTTCCGGGCCTGTACACGCGTCCGGAAGACTTTTCATAATGTGATACGGCCCCTGGATAGCCTCGAGGACATCTTTAACGGTTATCTGTGCGGGATTCTTAGATAGAGTAAAACCGCCGCGGACACCACGATGCGAGCGAACAATTCCAGACTTTGACAGCGACTGAAAAATTTTTGCTAAAAATTTCTCCGGAATTACCTGGGCCTCGGAAATCTCCGAAAGCGGCGTCACGTCGGACAGACCCTTCTCGGAGAGATACAAGACCCCCAGCATGCCGTACGCTTCAGCCTTTGTGAACTGCATCTTGACCTTCTTTCATCTAACCCGGGTCTCGTCGACCCTTGATGTACAAAGCTGTCGTTAAGCTGACCATCAAGTCACAAAACGCAATCATCTAAAAATAACTAAAATAGACTTGTTAGTCAACCTGCAGTCGTTACTTTTTTCACAAATTAATGATAACACTTTTGGCCCGACCAGACAACGGTATACTTGATTGACATTTGCATTTTTTCTCTTACTTTCAGGGAACTGGCGATATCCACCCGAACAGCAGGGTAAAACGTGGAAAAAATCAGAAACAAGCCATCGCAAGGGCTTCTGGTGGTTTACACCGGCAACGGCAAGGGGAAAACGACTGCCGCACTGGGCATGTGTGTCCGGGCGGTCGGCTACAACTGGAAAATCTGCGTAATTCAATTTGTCAAGGGAAGCTGGAAATACGGAGAGATCAAGGGCATAAAGAGGCTGGAACCGAATGTGGAACTGAGTATTGTCGGTGAAGGCTTTGTCGGCATTCTCGATGACGATAAAGAGTTTTCCGAGCATCAAGAAGCGGCCCGGCAGGGCATAACCCGGGCCATCGAGAAAATCAGGTCCGGAGAATACCAGCTGGTAATTCTGGACGAATTGAGTGTAGCTCTGGACCTGGGTCTGGTGACTCGCGAAGAGGTCACAGCGCTCCTCGAGGCCCGTCCGCCGACGCTGCACCTGGTCGTAACCGGACGGGGGGCGCCTGACTGGCTTGTTGACCGGGCCGATCTGGTGACGGAGATGAAGGAAGTGAAACACCCATACCAGCAGGGCATGCTGGCGCAGAAGGGTATTGACTGGTGAGCGCGCCTGTGCTCAAAATGAAAGGGCTGCGGACAATATCGACCAACGGCCGTTTTCTCATGTCCGGATACGGATGCCTGAACATGCAGACCGCCATATTGTTACATGGGGCGATATCGATATTGCCGGAAGGGAAGGGCGACAACTGATACACAGGTCATCGAGACGCCGCGGAAGGCGTTAATCCAGGTGTGGAGGCATAACACCTCCGCAATGAGGCCTCGGTCGGACAACCGGATCAGGGGACAAAAGATCAATGGTGAATAGATGCTTGAGGTAGAATCATGGCTGAAGAGAAAAGATACGACATAGTCATCGTCGGCGGCGGCCCGGGCGGCCTGTGTGCCGGTCTTTATGCCGCGCGAGCAACGCGGAAAACGGTGTGCCTTGAGAAGTATCTGCCGGGCGGGCAAATCGCCATCACCGGCGATGTCGAGGACTATCTCGGTTTTGAGCATATTCAGGGCGCTGAACTGGGAATGAAGTTTGCCGAACATGCCAAGAAATTCGGCCTCGAAATTGAGATGGAAGAGGTAGTCGAGGTCTACTGCGAGGGCGATGACCGCCTTGCCCGCTGCGCCTCCGGTAATATTTATCGAGGCAAAGCGCTTATTCTATCGACGGGCGGCAGTCCCGTTTATCTGAATGTCCCCGGGGAAAAAGAATACAGCGGCAAAGGCGTATCCTACTGTGCCATATGCGACGGCGCTTTTTTCAAGGAGCAGGTCATAGCGGTCGTCGGCGGCGGCGATGCCGCCGTCGAGGAGGGCTCTTTCCTGACCAGGTTCGGCTCCAGGATTTACATAGTACATCGTCGGGACAAACTCCGGGCCCAGAAGATAATTCAGAAGCGCGCTTTCGATAACCCCAAGATCGAATTCATCTGGGACAGCGTCGTGGAAAGCATCAACGGCGACGGCAAGAGAGTAAATCATCTTGTCTTGAAGAACGTCAAGACGGCCAAGACTTCCAGGCTCGAGGTGGGCGCTGTTTTTGTCTACATCGGTTTTCGCCCCAACTCCGACATAGTGCGTGAAAATATCGAACGGGATGAGGGCGGATACGTTCTTACTGACAGCAAGATGGAGACATCGATTCCCGGCATTTTCGCATGTGGCGACGTGAGGGCGCAACTGGTGCGTCAGGTGACAAACGCGGTGGGTGACGGCACCACGGCGGCAGTCGCCGCGGAGAAACGTCTCGAGGGACTCGAAGATAAACTGGCGCAATAAGTTGTCACGGCTTGGAGTTTCCTGATGGCCGGGATTGCCGAACGCGACGGTCGGATCGGCTGGCTACTGCCAGTTGTTGTCAGGGTGACGCAGAAAGTGTGGCCGCATCCGGTTGCAGGCGGTTGCGTATTTTCACATATTCTGCGGCCGTCAGGTTCAGATTACCGCTTGCCAATCAAGGTCTTATCGGTTATCTTATAATTAGATATCATAATTACTTCACCGATTACCGCCGGCACGAACATTGCTTTGGTACGTTACGCGGATAGGCTGATAAGCTTATCCATGTTAGAAATTGTAGATAAGACGGGAGTGGTGCGCGCTGGACTTCCAGCCACCTGACGTTAGAGTCGGGCTTCCCCCCTCCACCACTCCCTTTTTTTATTTCCGGTTGCTCGCCGGCCCCCGCCTTCAAAATTAATCGAATCTTCCGATATATAGAGACTAGTCGCCATAAGATAACAGTGGGAATACGCGCCATGAAGAATATCAGACCGGGGTTTCTGGTTAGGCTTAGCAACATAATCATCGTCCAGATGTTGTTCGTTTTTGCAGCCGTCGCTCTGGTAATCTTCTATCCTACCGGAGACGTGGTTCTTGACTCGGACCTGCACGCTGTAGAAAACAGCGTTCAATTCATCTCTGAAGAGGTTACCCGGAGTCTGAATGTTCATACGGGCAATCTCCGAGAGGTTCTCGAGGATGTCCGGGTGCAGGAGTCACTGCTGGAGATGTTGTCCCGCGAAGCTAATCTGGTCTATGCCGGTGTTTTTGTGCAGGACACCGGGCAGCCAATGAATCTTGCGTGGCAGTATCATGATTCGGCAGAGGTCGCCGGGTCTGATCTGTCAGCCGGTGAGGCTCTGGATCTTATCCATAGCCGGCTTCAAAAAATGGACATGAGAAAAACCGACAGTTATCTTTTCCCGCTGCATTACTCTTCGAGAGGTTTTATCTATGGCTATCGGTTCCTCCACCGCGACGCGACCCCGGCCGTTTTCGTGACCACCGTGGGACACAACTTCATCATATCATCACGATCGCACCTTCAGTATGCATTGTTGCTGTTGTTTTTAGGATTCACGCTCGTCTCTCTATTAACCATCTACCTGATATCGAATCGACTCAAAGTCCCCCTGGAACGGCTGTTGAAGGGTTTCGAAAAAACCGCCGAGGGTGAGCTTTATTACGTGATTGAGTCCGAAGGAGATGGCGAGTTGAAAAAACTCGCGGATGCCTTCAACAACATGTCCAAGGCTCTCTTTGAAAACCACAGCCAGCTGAAAGCATATAACGAACAGTTGCAGTCGACGAATCGTCAGCTCCAGGAATCCCAGGGCTTCTTCTCGACCCTGATCAATAACTCACCGGTCTGTGTCGTGTCAACATCGCCGGAAGGAAAGATCATGGTGTTTAACCGCATGGCCTCAGAGGATTTCGGGTACGACCGCAAAGAGATAATCGGCCGGAGCCTCGAGGTCCTTTTTGCCAACCATCATCTCAACGGTTTTCAGGACAACCGGTCGGACTCGGTATCGAAAAGGTTCGAGGTGCTCTGTGAGCGGAAAGACGGCAGTGTCTTTCCGGCATACCTGGTCTCGTCTCCGGTCAGAGGCGACCATAACGAGATTATTGCCCACCTCTACATAATCAGGGACATCAGCGAGAGCCAGAGCTATCAGGAGATGATGATACGTATCGACCGCTATTACACCAGGGGGGAGATGGCGGGCGACATCGCGCACGAAATAAACAACTTTCTGGCGGTTCTCTCCGGCAACATCGAACTTATGCCCCTGATGATAAAGCGCGGCGACCATGAGAAAATAACTCAAAAACTCGAACTCATGAAAGCCACCGTTGACAGAATCGTCCGCTTTACCGACGGACTGATGGATGCCAACATGGGCGAGGTTCATTTCGACTGGGTCGACATCAACCAGTTAGTGGAGAACGTGGTGGCCTTCCTGAAGCCGCAGAACCGGTTCGATGAAATCACCGTCACCACGTGTCTGGCCACGAATCTGTCGCTGGTGGAGGTCGATGTCGGGGAAATCCAGCAGCTGCTGGTCAACCTTCTGAACAATGCTTCCGATGCCCTGAGCGAAACCGGGCGAAATGGGCGGGAAATCGCGGTCACAACGTCGCTGGTTTCGGGGGCCGACCCGGCGACTGTCCGGCTGGAGGTGCGGGATAACGGCCCGGGTGTGGTCCGCGACAAGGTGGACTGGTTGTTCCACAAGAGGTTTACTACGAAAAAGAAGGGCCATGGCATCGGGCTGATCACGTGTCGGAAAATCGTGGATGCCCATCAGGGCGGTATCACTTACGCCTTTGACGGCGGTGCCGTCTTTGCGGCGGAACTGCCGGTCGGCAGAAGGGCGTGTGGTGGCGAGGCACCCCCGGTTGCGCAGGGGCACTCGACCGGGCGATCGGCCTAACTTTTTGATTGCCTGCCTTCCATTGATGCGGTAGTTTCATCTTATGCCGCGACTATCCAAAAGCTCCCCGGCGGGATTCGATCACCGCTTTCTGGGCCTGACGGCTGCCGTCATCGTCCTGATCGTTCTGGTTCTGACGTGGATCGGCATCCGCGAGAGCCGGTCGGACAGCATGGAATTGCTGGTCCTCCAGGGAACGGCGTTCACCGAAGCCCTGGCTCAGGCCGCCGAGAACGCAATCGTCTCGGAGACCTTCTTTGACTATCTCGTTCACAAACGGTATAGCGAAATAGCGGTGGAGCTGGCCG
>Ga0224495_10002948_pt1 | contig 10722 bp, 20 predicted proteins | sample SF_Jul11_sed_USG_FD_168128 | JGI IMG/M metagenome (GOLD analysis project Ga0224495, IMG submission 168128) | Sediment microbial communities from San Francisco Bay, California, United States - SF_Jul11_sed_USGS_4_1 | ecosystem: Environmental > Aquatic > Marine > Sediment | place: USA: California...
TGTCGCGATGCGACTGCTTGGTGCCGATCAGGCTTTTGATCTGCGTGACTTTTAACGTCTTCCCGGTCTTTTCAACCTTGGCAGCCTTGGGCGCAGCCTTTGCTGTCTTGGTTGTCGCGGCCTTTGTTGTCTTGGCTGATGTCTTGGTTGTCGCGGCCTTTGCTGTCTTGGCTGTCGCGGCCTTTGCAGGCTTGGCAGCCTTGGTTTCAGCCACAGCTGTTTTCGTTGTTGTTTTAGTCATGACTTACCCCATAATCTCTTCAACGTTCTTGCCGCGCTTGGCAGCGATCTCGGAGGGCGAATTCATGGCTTTCAGACCATTCAGCGTCGCGCGCACCACGTTGTATGGATTGCTTGAACCGATACATTTGGCCAGCACATCACGCACACCGACCGCTTCGAACACTGCACGCATCGCACCGCCGGCAATGATGCCGGTACCTTCGGAAGCCGGCTGCATCAGGACTTTGGCTGCGCCATGCTTGCCGATCACGGTATGGTGCAAAGTGCCGTTCCTCAAACTGATCTTGGCCAGATTGCGGCGCGCTTCATCCATCGCCTTTTGCACTGCGACCGGAACTTCCTTGGACTTACCCTTGCCCATCGCCACGCGCCCGTCTCCGTCACCCACCACGGTAAGGGCGGCGAAACCCATGATACGGCCACCCTTTACCACCTTGGTGACGCGATTTACGGAGATCATTTTCTCGATCAGACCGTCATCACGCTTTTCCTGTTGCTGCATTTTTCCTTGCGGCTTAGCCATCGCTCAACTCCAATTAGAACTGCAGACCATGCTCACGCGCGGCTTCAGCCAACGCCTTGACACGACCATGATATCGATTACCGGAACGGTCGAATGCCACTTTGGTGATGCCGGCGCTCTTCGCTTTTTCAGCGATACGCTTGCCCACCACTGCTGCTGCAGCCTTGTTGCCGCCATTCGCCAACGCCTTGCGCACATCCGCCTCGACGCTGGATGCGCTTGCCAGCACCTTGTCGCCACCAGCGGAAATCACCTGGGCGTAGATGTGCAGGTTTGTGCGGTTTATGGCCAAACGAACCGATTTTTTTTCAGCAATGCGTGCACGGGTTTTGCGTGCCCTGCGCTGACGCGCTTCTTTTTTGATCAACATATCCGCCTCAATTATTTCTTCTTGGTTTCTTTCAAAGTCACCACTTCGTCGCTATAGCGCACACCCTTGCCTTTGTATGGCTCGGGTTCACGATAAGCGCGAATTTCCGCGGCAACCTGTCCGATCTGCTGCTTGTTGGAACCTGTCAGGACGATTTCGGTTTGTGTCGGCGTTGCAACCTTCACGCCAGCCGGCATCTTGTAAGTAACCGGATGGGAATAACCCAAAGTCAGGTTAAGTGTGTCACCTGCCGCCTGCGCACGATAACCCACTCCAACCAGGGTCAGCTTGCGCTCGAAACCCTTGCTAACCCCAACCACCATGTTCGCCAGCAACGCTCGAATCGTGCCGGACATCGCATTGGCTTGCGTTGAACCGCTTTGCGCCTTGCACAAAAGGCTGTCGCCCTCACGCACCACGCTCACATCGCCACTCAAGGCTTGCTTCAAGGTACCCATCGGGCCCTTTACAGAAATTTCACCCGCACCCAGCGCCACTTCGACACCTTTGGGGACTACAACAGGATTTTTGGCAACTCTAGACATGACTACCTCACTACGCGACGACGCACAGCACTTCACCGCCAATACCATTGGCGCGCGCTTTGCGGTCAGTCATCAAACCCTTGGACGTGGACACGATGGCAATACCCAGACCGTTCATCACCTTGGGAATGTCTTCGGAACCCTTGTATATGCGCAGCCCGGGACGGCTGATACGCTGGATCTTTTCTATCACCGGGCGGCCGCTGTAATATTTCAGGCCGATTTCCAGCGTGGCTTTACCGCCTTCGCCAGCGATGACACTGAAACCATCCACATAGCCCTCTTCTTTCAGCAATTCGGCTATCGCCACCTTCAGCTTCGAGGATGGCATTGCTACTGATGTTTTTTCCGCAAGTTGCGCATTGCGAATGCGCGTCAACATGTCGGAGATCGGGTCACTCATACTCATATAATTTCTCCTACCAGCTGGCCTTGACGACGCCGGGAATCTCACCACGCATCGCGAATTCACGCACTTTGATACGCCCCAAACCAAACTTCCTGAAAGTACCGCGCGGGCGGCCAGTCAATGCACAGCGGTTGCGCAGGCGCACCGGACTCGAGTTGCGCGGCAATGTTTGCAACTTCAGGCGCGCTTCGGCACGCTCCTCTTCGCTTGCTTTGGAATTTTCAATTGTTGCAATCAGCAACGCACGCTTGGGCGCATACTTCGCAACCATTTCACGGCGTTTTTGCTCGCGGTTAATTACTGCCTTCTTAGCCATTAGTTATCCCTCATTTCTTGAGTGGAAGTTTAAACGCCAGCAGAAGCGCTTTAGCTTCCTCATCGGTCTTCGCGGATGTGGTGATGGTAATATTCATACCACGCAACGCATCGATCTTTTCGTATTCGATTTCCGGGAAAATGATCTGCTCTTTCACGCCCATGTTGTAGTTGCCGCGGCCGTCAAAGGATTTCCCGGAGATTCCACGGAAGTCGCGAATGCGCGGAATTGCAACTGAAATCAGGCGATCCAGGAATTCATACATGCGCTGTTTGCGCAATGTCACCTTGCAGCCGACCGGATATCCTTCGCGTATCTTGAAACCGGCGATGGACTTCTTGGACATCGTGACAACCGGCTTTTGACCCGCGATCTTCTGCATATCGCCAACCGCAAACTCCATCACTTTCTTGTCAGCCACCGCCTCGCCGACGCCCATGTTAAGCGTGATCTTTTCAATGCGCGGCACTTCCATGATGGATTTGTAGCCGAACTGTTCCATCAGGTCTTTGGCGACCTTGTCCTTGTAAAACTCATACAAACGAGCCATGCTCTTTACCCCTTAAGCGTCAATCATTTCGCCGTTGGACTTGAACACGCGAACCTTGCGTCCATCCTCCAGCGTTTTAATACCGACCCGATCGCCCCTCTTGGCAGCCGCGTTATAGATCGCCACATTCGAAATGTGAATCGGCAATTCCTTTTCCACGATACCGCCAGTCAAACCCTTGACAGGGTTGGGCTTTTGATGTTTTTTTACCTTGTTGATGCCGCTCACCAACAGGTATTCACCCAGCACACGCTGCACACTGCCTCGGTTGCCCTTGTCTTTACCTGTAATTACGATGACATCATCGTTTTTCTTAATCTTGCGCATGGTTTTCCTCGACTCGATCTATTTCTTCTTGCACGCTTCGGAGCTTAAAGCACTTCTGGTGCCAGCGAAACGATCTTCATGAATTTCTCGGTACGCAATTCGCGTGTCACCGGCCCGAATATACGCGTGCCGATCGGCTCCAGCTTGGCATTCAACAATACTGCGGCGTTACCATCGAACTTGACCAGTGAACCATCAGACCGGCGCACGCCTTTGGCAGTACGAACCACCACGGCGTTGTATACCTCGCCTTTTTTTACACGGCCACGCGGAGCGGCATCCCTGATGCTGACCTTGATGACATCACCCACGGAAGCATAACGACGCTTCGAACCGCCGAGCACCTTGATGCACATCACGGAACGCGCACCGGTATTGTCAGCCACATCTAGAACAGACTGCATTTGTATCATTATTTAATCTCCAACTTGTACCGCTCACAGCGGCCAGTTTTGGAACCCGTACGGGTTAGGTCGCCGCTAGCGGCGATGAAACGAAGCCGCGCATTATATGCAAATTCAAGGAATACGCAAGCACAAATTACAATTAGGCTGAAGTCGCCCTTTCCAGCAGCTTGGATACACGCCAGCTCTTGGTCTTGGCAATTGGACGGCATTCTTCAATCGTTACCACATCACCCGTATGAAACTCATTGGCCTCATCGTGTGCATGATATTTCTTTGAAACGCGAATGATCTTGCCCAGCAGCGGGTGCTTCACCTTACGCTCCACCAATACGGTTACTGTTTTGTCCATCTTGTCGCTGGTCACGGTCCCGGTCAGGGTGCGTTTCATTGCCGATTCGGTCATTGTTCTCGAGTCGCTCATTTCTGGGCATCCTTCTGTGTCAACACTGTCTTTACGCGCGCGATGTCGCGACGCACCTTGCGGAATTCGCTGGTATTGGTCATTTGCTGGGTCGCAACCTGCATGCGCAGCCCGAACTGCGCCTTGGTCAGGGATAGCAATTCAGTTTTAAGATCCGCTACGGACTTGGCTTTGAGTTCACTGGCCTTCATGTTATGTACCTACCTGTCTGACAACAAAAGTTGTGGCCAAGGGCAGCTTTGCCGATGCCAGAAGAAATGCTTCACGAGCCAGGGTTTCGCTTACGCCATCCATTTCGTACAGCATCTTGCCCGGCTGAATCTCGGCGACGTAGTACTCTGGATTGCCCTTGCCATTGCCCATGCGGACTTCGGCCGGCTTCTTGGAGATAGGCTTGTCCGGGAAAATTCGGATCCAGATACGGCCGCCACGCTTGATGTGGCGCGTCATGGCACGACGCGCTGCCTCAATCTGGCGAGCTGTCAAACGTCCGCGCGCAACCGCCTTCAGGCCAAAATCCCCGAAACTCACCTTGTTGCCACGGGTGGCAACACCGGTATTGCGGCCTTTCTGTTCCTTGCGGTATTTTCTTCTAGCTGGCTGTAGCATGCTTTGCTCCCGACTTTCTTGCTTTCTTTTCCGGCTCAGCGGCTACTGGAGCAGCGACTTCCTGATCCGACATTTCACCCTTGAACACCCAAACTTTCACGCCTATCACACCATAAGTGGTTTTTGCCTCGGCAGTTCCATAGTCGATATCCGCACGCAGCGTATGCAATGGCACACGGCCTTCGCGATACCACTCGGTACGGGCAATTTCGATACCATTCAAACGCCCCGCGCTCATGATCTTGATGCCTTGCGCTCCCAGGCGCATTGCGTTTTGCATCGCACGCTTCATCGCGCGCCGGAACATGATACGTTTCTCAAGCTGCGCAGTAATGCTCTCGGCAATCAGTTGCGCATCGATTTCAGGTTTGCGAACTTCTTCGATCGCGACATCGACAGACTGCAGCCCCATGCGCTTGCGCAACTCGGCACGCAACGTTTCGATGTCCTCGCCCTTCTTGCCGATCACCATGCCTGGACGCGCCGTGTAAATCGTCACCTTGGCATTCTTGGCTGGACGCTCGATGATCACTTTGGCAACACCAGCCGAAGCCAGCTTCTTCTTCAGGTAGGCACGAACCTCGATGTCCTTGAGCAGCAGATCAGCAAAACTCTTGCTGTTTGCAAACCATTTGGAATCCCAGTTTTTACGAACACATAACCGGAAACCGGTTGGATGAATTTTCTGTCCCATGATCTATCCTTAATTCCCGACGCTGACGGTGATGTGGCAAGTCTGCTTTTCCAGACGATTCCCTTGCCCTTTGGCTTTGGCGATAAAACCACGCCCGGATGCCGCCTTGTCGACATAGATGGTCTTGACTTTCAGCTCATCGATGTCTGCACCGTCGTTATGTTCAGCGTTGGCAATAGCGGACTCGAGCGCCTTTCTGATGATGACCGCAGCCTTTTTCGGGCTGAAATTCAGAATATTGAGCGCCTGAGCGACCGGCAAACCGCGAATCTGATCGGCAACCAAGCGACCTTTCTGCGCGGAGAGATGAATTTTTCTTGCAACTGCGGTAGTCGTAGTCATCATACCTCCTTATTTCTTGACCACTGCTTTTTTATCAGCAGAATGGCCCTTGAAGGTGCGCGTCAGGGAAAATTCACCCAGCTTGTGGCCCACCATGTTTTCGGATACGTACACTGGAATGTGCTGCTTGCCGTTGTGCACCGCAATCGTCAGGCCTACGAACTCGGGAAGCACCGTGGAACGGCGCGACCAGGTTTTCACCGGACGTTTATCGTTGGTTGCACGCACCGTCTCGATCTTCTTGAGCAAGTGTGCGTCAACAAATGGGCCTTTTTTAATTGAACGTGCCATATCTATCTACCCCTTAAACCTGAAAGCGACGACGGACGATCATGCCGCTGGTGCGCTTGTTGCGACGTGTGCGGAAGCCCTTTGCAGGCACACCCCATGGGCTGACCGGATGGCGGCCAGCAGCAGTTTTGCCCTCGCCGCCACCGTGCGGGTGATCTACCGGGTTCATCACCACACCGCGAACGGTCGGGCGGACGCCGCGCCAGCGCATCGCGCCGGCCTTGCCGATCGAGCGCAGGCTGTGTTCGGAATTGCCCACCTCGCCCAATGTCGCCTTGCAATCGATGTGCACTTTGCGAATCTCTCCGGAGCGCAAACGCAGTTGCGCGTAGCTGCCTTCGCGTGCCAGCAACTGCACCGAGGTACCCGCCGAACGCGCCAACTGCGCCCCCTTGCCCGGCAGCATTTCGATGCAATGTATCGTGGAGCCGACCGGAATGTTGCGCAACGGCAAGGCGTTGCCTGCCTTGATCGGCGCTTCCGAACCGCTCACCAGAGTTGCACCAGCCGCAACTCCCTTGGGTGCGATGATGTAACGACGTTCGCCATCGGCATAGCACAACAGTGCCAGGTTGGCGCTGCGGTTTGGGTCATATTCAAGGCGCTCCACCTTGGCCGGGATGCCATCCTTGTTGCGCTTGAAATCCACCATACGGTAGTGCTGCTTGTGGCCGCCGCCCATATGCCGGGTGGTGATATGGCCATTATTGTTGCGGCCCGCCGTCCTGGTTTGCTTTTCCAGCAGCGATGCGACCGGCTTGCCCTTGTGCAGATCAGGGTTGACCAGGCGCACGACAGCGCGCTGACCCGGAGTTGTTGGTTTCAGTTTAATCAATGCCATGATGATTATCCTTGCTCGCTTGCAGCAAAATTGATTTCCTGGCCTGCGGCCAGACATACATAAGCCTTCTTCCAGTCGTTGCGATGACCGACGAAGCGCCCTAGACGCTTGACCTTGCCCATGACATTCACGACCTTCACGCTATTCACGCTCACCTTGAACATCATTTCCACGGCCGCCTTGATCTCTGGCTTGGTCGCATCCGTCACGACACGGAAGACAACCTGCCCGTTCTTGTCGGCAACATGGGTTGCCTTCTCGGAGATTTGCGGCGCAAGCAGCACCTTCATCAAGCGCTCCTGGCTAAATTGTTGGGTACTCATGCAAACATCTCCTCGATTTTGGCAATCGCATTGCGCGTTACCATCACATTAGGAAAGCGCACCAGGCTGATCGGGTCGGCCTGATTGGCTTCCAGCACCAGCACATTGGCCAGATTGCGTGAAGAAAGGTAAAGGTTCTCATCAATGCTGTCCGTAATGATCAGCAGGCGATATTGCTTGGTATCCACGCCCATGCCCTTGATCTTTTGCGCCAGCTGCTTGGTCTTGGGAGAGTCGACAGTCAGATCCTCAACCACTACCAGACGGTTTTCGCTGACCAGCTTGGACAGGATAGCCGCATACCCAGCGCGATACATCTTGCGATTTATTTTCTGGGAGTAATTTTCTTCGCCGGTATTCGGAAATATCTTGCCGCCACCGCGCCACAGCGGACTGGAGGCCATACCGGCGCGCGCACGGCCGGTGCCTTTTTGTGCAAATGGTTTACGGGTGCTCTTGGCGATTTCGCTGCGGCCCTTTTGCTTGCTGTTGCCGGCACGCGCATTCGCCTGATAGGCAGTGACCAACTGATGAACCAGATCCTCACAGTATTCGCGACCGAACACCTCGTCGGATGCCTTCAGTTTTGCGGTAGCCTGACCTTTGTTGTTTATGACATTGAGTTCCATTATGCACCTGCCTTTACTGCGGGACGCACAATGATGCTGCTGTTTGTGCAACCAGGGACTGCGCCCTTGACCAGCAGCAGTTGGCGCGCAACGTCAACGCGTACCACCTGCAGATTTTGCACTGTCCTTTGCACATCGCCCAGATGACCGGTCATGCGCTTGCCGGGGAACACGCGACCCGGATCCTGAGCCATACCAATGGACCCCGGTACGTTATGCGACTTGGAGTTGCCATGCGATGCGCGGCCAGATTTGAAATGATAACGCTTGATCGTGCCGGCATAGCCCTTTCCCTTGGATATGCCTGTCACATCAACGAGTTGACCGACCTTAAAAATCTCGACACTAACCGTGGAGCCCGCTTGCAGGCCAGCCAGCTGTTCGGCAGAGACGGTGAATTCCTTTAGCGCACTCCCGGCTTCCACACCCGCCTTGGAAAAATGCCCGGCCGCGGCCTTGCACACGCGTCCAGGACGGCGCACACCATGTGCCAACTGCACAGCGGCATAGCCATCGGTATCTGCGGATTTAACCTGAGTGACACGATTATTGGACACTTCCAGCACAGTCACGGGCAACGAAGAACCGTCATCGGTGAAAACGCGGGTCATGCCAATCTTGCGACCGACAAGTCCTAAGCTCATTTTTTATTTCCTCTTGTTAAGGGGCTGACTACAATTGGTCAGCCGATTCTTTAAAGCTGGTAAAACAACTACACCACTGTTACTGCAACTTTATCTCCACATCCACACCAGCCGGCAGATCCAGCTTCATCAGTGCATCAACGGTCTTGTCGGTGGGATCAACGATGTCCATCAAACGCAGATGGGTACGAATCTCAAACTGATCGCGCGAAGTCTTGTTGACATGCGGCGAACGCAACACATCGAAGCGCTCGATCCTGGTTGGCAAGGGCACCGGGCCATTCACCACCGCGCCGGTACGCTTTGCAGTATCAACAATTTGCGCAGCCGATTGGTCAATCAGGCGATAGTCAAACGCTTTGAGGCGAATGCGGATTTTTTGACTTTGCATAATTCTCTCTTGCATTTACGCGGCAATGCCGCTAATTTAAAGAACAAAATCGCGTGGCCCAGAGCCAGGATCATTCCAGATACCAGGCCCAGCCCACGCGAGGGCGCGCATTATAGTGCTACTCAATAATCTTTGCAACCACTCCCGCACCGACGGTACGGCCGCCTTCGCGGATCGCGAAACGCAAGCCCTCTTCCATCGCGATCGGGTTGATCAGGTTCACCGTGATGCTGACGTTGTCGCCCGGCATCACCATCTCGGTTCCTGCGGGCAGTTCAACCGCCCCGGTCACGTCGGTGGTGCGGAAATAGAACTGCGGGCGGTAACCCTGGAAGAACGGGGTATGACGCCCGCCTTCGTCTTTGCCCAATACGTAGATCTCGGCAGTGAATTTGGTGTGCGGCTTGATGGAGCCGGGCTTGCACAGCACCTGGCCGCGCTCGACTTCTTCACGCTTGGTGCCGCGCAGCAGCACGCCGACGTTGTCGCCCGCCTGGCCCTGGTCCAGCAGCTTGCGGAACATTTCCACGCCGGTGCAGGTGGTCTTGAGGGTGGGCTTGATGCCGACGATCTCGAGTTCCTCACCCACCTTGACGATGCCGCGTTCGATACGGCCGGTCACCACGGTGCCGCGGCCGGAGATGGAGAATACGTCTTCTACCGGCATCAGGAAGGAGCCGTCAATGACGCGCTTGGGTTCGGGGATGTAGCTGTCCAGGGCTTCGGCCAGGCGGAAGATGGAGGGTTCGCCCAGGTCGCCCTGGTCGCCTTGCACGGCTTTAAGCGCGGAGCCCTTGATGATGGGGATGTCGTCGCCGGGGAAGTCGTATTTGGTGAGCAGTTCGCGCACTTCCATTTCAACCAGTTCGAGCAGTTCTTCGTCGTCAACCATGTCGCATTTGTTCATGAACACGACGATGTAGGGCACGCCTACCTGGCGCGCCAGCAGGATGTGTTCACGGGTCTGGGGCATCGGGCCGTCTGCAGCGGATACCACCAGGATGGCGCCGTCCATTTGGGCCGCACCAGTGATCATGTTCTTGACGTAGTCGGCGTGGCCCGGGCAGTCCACGTGGGCATAGTGGCGGTTGGCCGTTTCGTATTCGACGTGGGCGGTGTTGATGGTGATGCCGCGCGCCTTTTCTTCCGGTGCCGCGTCGATCTGGTCGTAGGCCTTGGCTTCGCCGCCAAATTTCTTGGACAAAACAGTGGTGATCGCCGCAGTCAGCGTGGTCTTGCCATGGTCGACGTGACCAATCGTGCCTACGTTGACGTGCGGTTTGGTGCGTTCAAATTTGCTCTTTGCCATGATTATCGCCTTTCATTCAAATCTAATTTTTCAAAACCAGAAGTTTCCAAGAATCTATTTCTTGCTCAATGACTTTTCTTCATGATGGCTTCAGCAACATTCTTCGGCGCTTCGGAATAATGCTTGAACTCCATCGTGTAAGTCGCGCGACCCTGCGTGGCTGAACGCAACGAAGTCGAATATCCAAACATCTCCGCCAATGGCACTTCAGCTTTAATTATCTTGCCGCCACCCATCATGTCATCCATACCTTGCACCATGCCGCGACGTGAAGACAGATCGCCCATCACCGTACCGGCATAATCTTCAGGCGTCTCCACCTCAACCGACATCATCGGCTCAAGCAACACCGGATTGGCTTTGCGCATACCATCCTTGAAACCCATTGAAGCAGCCATCTTGAAGGCATTTTCATTGGAGTCCACTTCGTGGTACGAACCGTCAAACAAGGTGACTTTGACATCCACAACGGGGAAACCGGCCAGGACACCATTAGGCAACGTTTCGCGCAAACCCTTTTCCACTGCAGGAATAAATT
>Ga0224495_10002949_pt1 | contig 10716 bp, 10 predicted proteins | sample SF_Jul11_sed_USG_FD_168128 | JGI IMG/M metagenome (GOLD analysis project Ga0224495, IMG submission 168128) | Sediment microbial communities from San Francisco Bay, California, United States - SF_Jul11_sed_USGS_4_1 | ecosystem: Environmental > Aquatic > Marine > Sediment | place: USA: California...
CAGATTTGGATTGAACTCCAGCGCCTTATCCCATTCCTCAAAAGCAAGGCCCGTCAGACCCGCCATATAATAGCTCAGGCCGAGCTGCACCCAGGCAGGCCCATAGTTGGGATTGATCACCTTGGCCTTCACAAAATGCACAATCGCCTCTTCTGTCTGGCCCTTGTTTCTCAGCGCAATGCCGAGCTTTGTATGGACATCTGCCAGTTTCGGATGAAGCCTTACCGCCTTCCTGTATTCTTCGATCGCCTGATCATTCATATTGAATTCAAGATAGATATTCCCGACCCGGTAATGCTCATTCGCAAGCTTTCCCGCTATGAAGGGATCGAGCGCATTGGGGTCAGGGTGGGCTATCTGAGCGGCCATCGAGAAGACTTCCTGCGCCTTGCTGAACTCCCCAAGATCATTGTAGGTCACCGCAAGATTCAGTGATGCCTCGGTATATCTCGGATTGAGTTCTAGTGCCTTCTCGAAATGAACGGCAGCTTCACGGAGATTGCCGTTGAGGTTCTCTATTATCCCCAGTTTGTTATGAACATCTGCGTATCTCGGATTGAGCGCTAATACGTCTTTCAAAAGAGGTTCTGCCTCGGAGAGCTTTCCCTCTTCGAAAAGTTTTTTACCAAGTTCGTAAAGCTCTTGTAATGGCTGATTTACCATAGCTCTAAAATTATAGGGAGTGCGTTGAATTTTTGTCAACAATGCGAAGAAGGCCATGCGGCATCTACTGACCTGATCCAGTCAGCCGAAAAATTCATGCTCGTCCTGATTAGGTAAAGTTTACATAGAACAGGTAAATTTTACCTAATGGTGATGATCCTGATACAGCTCGCTCCAATTTTATTCTTAAAAATCAAAGTGATACACATTAAATCCTGGCTGGCATAACGCTTGCACTATATCAGTAGTGATACGTCAGAAATAAAACTGTATTTCCCTTGGACAATACAGATATTGTTTCAGAAATATTGAGGCGTAGGAGGCAGCATCGGGGGAGTGCCTTTTCCATGTGTACCGCAAAGATCGTATATGTGGTATACACTTGTGACGGGGCAAATGAGGTGAGCGAAGAGAAGGACGTTCTGATTCAGGCAGAGGGCTGGAGGGTCCTTTGCCCTATCGCTTTCAAAGTCCTCCTCTTCTTCCTCGTTTTTCCCACTGCTGAAAGAAAACAGCGTGTGCAGGTTTCCACTTTCAAATAATTATTTCTGGGACATGCCAGCCGGAAACTCCGTGGACCTGAAGGTTGAAAACGAAACCATTCAAAAAACCACAAAATGCCCTTCTGCGTTCAAATGTTTAAGTGATAAAAACTTCCCCCTCTGCGCGCCTGAAAGTTCTATCCCGGGATATGGCTTGTTCGTTCATCCTGCTGAGATAAACTCATGCAATTATAAAATGTCATTCGGCAATGGCTTTATCTGCACCTGTCCTACACGATATGAAATCTTCTCCCGCTACAAGCGATAAGAGTTCCCGGCATTTGCCTGCACCGAAACCCTGATTTCAGAGAAAGCGCTGTCGTATCGAAAGTCGAGCATTCAACGGCATTTTCTTTCCTCCGCGTCATGCCCCCCAAAAAGCAACTCTGTCAAAAGACGGGATGTGAGCGGAAAAAGCTTTCACAGCGGCAGCATCACCCCTTCACTGTCTTCAGGCGAAACGTCCTGTCCGCATATTCGTCATGCTTCTTTATCAGGAGCCATTCCTTCTCTTTCCCCGACATCCTCGCAAGGGCAAAGACTCCTTTCAGTTTTTTGCCCCTGAAGACCACCTCCAGCTTCCCTGCGCCGATACTCCCGGCCTTCAGTGCATAGGTGCCGCTGTCCCAGACGAAGACCTCTCCTGCCCCGTACATGCCTTCCGGTATCGTACCTTCGAAGCCGGCGCAGGCGAGGTCATGGTCATTCACCATCACGGCGAGCCTTTTGTCGGCGGGGTTCATGGAAGGACCTTTTGGCACCGCCCAGGACTTGAGCACGCCTTCCATCTCAAGCCTCAGGTCAAAGTGCAGCCTTTTTGCGTGATGTTCATGCACAACGAATACCGGCATCTTACTTCCCGGTCTCGGGAAGATTCTTTAACCCGAAAGCTGCTTCTGCCGCGACAAAAAGACCGCCATGTGCGCAGAAAAAGCTTTCATCGCAGCACCTTTGTAAGTCATATGCTATCTGAAGAAACATCACTTTTTAATACCAACAGTCCGATTTCAACAGCAGCCAATTTCTGCATTATGAAAGGTTTTTATGCGTGTATGCCTGTCATAACCGACTGATAGCCGCATTTTCCGCGGTTACAGCTATACAATTATTTTACCTCTGCCCTCAGCCCTTTGCCTCCTCTTTTTTTATCTTGGAGAAGAGGAGTGTCATCATCCCCGCCATAAAAAGAATACCGCCGATGAGCGCCCAGACCGCCCCGGGTTCCCTGCACACTTCTACCATGGCAACCAGATAGGGCTGGAACCGGATGTTTTTTATAAATACCCCGTAGCCGTCCCGGAAGGAAGGGCTGTTCGGACGTATCCTGTCAACCCCCAAAGACACACCGCCCCTGAAATATTCGACATCAGCCGTCCAGTCCTTCATGTATCCCATAGGATCCATGTCAACATCGATCTTCCTGAAAAGTACGTCGCTGCCACCGGGCAGTCTGAGCACGGCGTTTTCATAGACTACCGCTGTACCTTTGAAGCTCCCGTAGCCGCTGACCATATGTGCGAGGAGTATGAAGAGAAAACCGATATGCGCCACCTGAGGAGATATGATAAGCATCCAGTGCCGCGCGCGCTTCTTCTTCACGACAGACTCGATGCTGCAGAGGAGCGTATTCGCCGTAAGAAGAGAGAGTACGCCGATCGCGGCCCAGAGCCACCAGGTTATACCCGGAGGCGTTTCAGCCATAAACCTGAAGAGCGGTTCCGTATGAAGCGCAAGAAACTCCTCATTCGCAGGCATAACCACAGCTCCATAGAAAAGAAGACAGAGGAGCGTCATGAGAAGCCATATCGCAGTCCTCAGTGACAGAAAAAACTGAAGTATTTTGACCGGGATGTTTGTATTTTCCAGCTCATTCCTCATCATACGTTACTCATGACAGCCTTTAAAAGGTATGAGAACTCTTCATAAGCAGACTCACACCGAGATAGGTGAACAGTACGACACCAAAGCCGGCAATCCCGAGCACTGCAGCAGGCCTGCCGGACCACCATTGCCTCAGCCTCGCATGGAGATAAAAGCTGTAGAAAAGCCAGAGGATCACGGTCCATACTTCCTTGGGGGTCCAGAGCCAGTACGTTCCCCAGGCGTAATAGGCCCAGATTCCGCCGAATATCATCGCAACCGAAAAGAGGAAATAGCCGACGAGAATCATCTTGTACTGGAGTATCTCGGTCTCTTCTTCCCCGCTGAGCAGGTACAGAACGCCGAGCACCGCGGCCAGTCCGAAGAGGGCGTAAGAAAAGAAAGAAAAGGCGACATGGACCTCGAACCAGAACGTCTTCAGTACCGGCGGCAGGGGAAAGCTGTGGGGTCTCGCAAGCATCGCAAGGAACATGAAACAGACGGTCACCGCCGTTACAGGATTCAGAAAACGCTGCCTGTTCTTCAGGCTGAAGGATACGGGAATACCGAAGAGCATGAACGAGAGAGAGAGGAAAAAGAGCGTATCATGAGGGCCTGTAAGGGGAAGCCTGCCGAGCTCTGTTCCGCGCGAGACCATATAGGCCAACTGGAGGAGAAAGCCTCCGTAGACAAAAGGCAACCGGTAATAGCCGAAGACATAGAGTGCGGCAGACAGGATGGCGATAAAGACCGGATTTATCGGCATAACAGGAATTCGGGTCTCACGGAAAAATCTTGCCCGGGTTGAGGATATTCTTCGGATCAAAGACCACCTTGATCTTCTTCATCAGCTCGATTTCAACGGGGCGTATTTCCATCGTGATATACTCCTTTTTGGTCAGTCCCACGCCGTGTTCCCCGGAGATGGTGCCGCCCAGCTCAAGGGTCGCCCGGAATATGTCCCCGACGAGTTTCGAGGCCTTTTCATATTCTTCGTTATTGTTTCTGTCGACCATCAGATTCACATGGATATTGCCGTCACCTGCATGCCCGAAATTCACGATCCTGATCCCGGTGCTTTCGGCTAATCCCCTCAAAATCCTGAGCATTTCAGGAAGTCTGCTCCTGGGGACAACAATATCCTCGTTTATCTTGGTAGGACTGATATGAAAGAGTGCCGGAGATACCGCACGGCGTGCCTCCCAGAGCTTTTCCCTCGCGCGCTCGTTCTGGGCCATGACCACTTCCCCGTCGAGGTCGCCGCATATCCCTGATATCTTCTCGGCATCCCTGGTGATCACCGAGGGGGCGCCGTCAAGTTCAATCAGGAGCAGGGCGTCGACATCATCGGGAAGGCCGATTGGCTTGTAGTTCTCCACCGCCTTTATCGTCTCTCTGTCGAGGAATTCCAGCGTCCTCGGGATAATACCCTCTGCAATGATCCGGGCAACCGCAGCGCCTGATTGCTCAAGTTCTCTGAAGAGTACCAACAGCGTAATGACTTCCTGGGGAAGGGGAAGGAGCTTAAGCCGTATCTTCGTTATGACGGCAAGCGTCCCTTCAGAGCCGACCAGGAGCCCCGTGAGGTCGTATCCGACAACCCCCTTTGCTGTCTTTACCCCGGTCTGTATCAGCCGTCCGTCAGGAAGGACCGCTTCCAGCCCCAATACATAATCTTTTGTAACGCCGTATTTCACCGCCCTTGCACCCCCGGCATTTTCAGCAACGTTCCCCCCGATGGTACAGAAGTTCATGCTCGCCGGATCAGGCGGATAAAAAAGCTTATGGCGCTCGAGTTCCCTCTGGAGTTTTCCGTTGAGAACCCCGGGCTCCACGAGCACGGTAAGGTTCTGCTCGTCGAGCTCGATTATCCTGTTCATCTTTTCCGTACTCAGGATAATTGCGCCCCGTGCGGGAACAGAGCCGCCGGTCATGCCGGTACCGGCTCCGCGGGGTATAACGGGGATACCGTTTGCGAAGGCGTATTTCATGACTTTTATGACATCAGAAGTGTCATGCGGCCATGCAACCGCGGCAGGGGGGGCCTCAAGCCCTGAGGCATCGAATCCATAACATAAGAGATCCTCAGGATGAGTCGAGGTCTTACCGGGCAAGAGTTCTGATAAATTATCCATTTTCCAAAAAAAATATTCCGTCCCCTAAGGGATCTTTTCCGTTTCTGCGAGAGGCTCCCGAAGATCACCGCCGCACACAATACAGGCGCAGGCTTCGGCACGACCCTCACTTGAATTGGCCAACGGGAGTCGGTTTCCCGTCAGCTTAGCATGAAACCTTCCGTCTCCCGACTTTCGTCTCCTCTAGACTCCGACCTCTGCGAGCTGCATAGAGATCACCTTGGTAACACCGGCCTCCTCCATCGTAACACCGTAGAGATGCTGGGCAACACCCATCGTGGTCCTGTTGTGCGTGACAACAATAAACTGGGTTTCCTTCGACAGCGCTTCGATCATCTTCGAATACCGCTCGGTATTGGATTCATCGAGCGGCGCGTCGGCTTCATCGAGTATGCAGAGGGGGGTCGGCTTGATTAGGAAGCTGGCAAATTGCAGTGAAAGCGCGGTAAGGGCCTTTTCTCCTCCGGAAAGCAGGTGCAGGTTCTGGAGTTTCTTTCCGGGGGGCTGCGCGATGATGTCAATACCGGTCTCGAGGATGTTGTGCTCGTCAGTCAGGACAAGCTCCGCCCTTCCTCCACCGAAGAGGGTCACGAAAACCTCGGCAAACTTCAGTTTCAGCGCCTCGAACGCCTCTCTGAGCTTTTTCTTCGTTGTCTGATTGATCTTTGCTATGGCCTCTTCAAGCTCCGCGATCGACTTATTGAGATCTTCCTGCTGTTTTGTCATAAAATCGTACCGCGTCTTCAGTTCCTCATATTCTTCGAGTGTCCCGAGGTTCACCGGCCCCATCTCCTGTATCTTGCTCCTCAGTTCAACAAGCCTTTCCTCATCCTGCGGCGTCACCTCCGCAAGTTCAAGGGACTCGATTTCGATCCCATAGTTATTCCTGACATTTTCGATAAGGTTTTCGATCCTCATTTTATGTTCAGCCTTAAGGACATCAAGCTCTGACAGCCTTGCCGTCATCTGCGCGTGCTGCTGCCTTGATCTCCTCAGCTCCTGCTCGACAATGAGCAAATCCTCGTTTTCTTTCTCGATCTCGTCCTTCTTCTGAGAAATATCCTGTCGTACGAGGTCCGCGTCGGCAACAAGCCTTCGCAACTTGTCTTCCTGCGTTGATATGCCTGCCCTGCGCTGGGAAACTCGCGCAAGGACCGATTCAATCTCGGTCCGGAGGCTTTCCCTCCGCTGCCCTAATTCTGCGAGAAATTTTATTGCCGATTCCATCTCGTTCCTGACCGCTTCAAGCCGTTCCCTGTTAGATGCGGCCTCAAGCCTCAGGTCTGTGACTTCGGAACGGTATCCCTCTATTTCGGATTTCTTCTGGGCGATGCTTTCCTGGAGGCTGAGCAGCTCGGTCTCCATATCGGTTTTCCTCGCCTCAATCGCTTTTCCCTGTTCTTCCGTCTTCATAATGGCCGCCGTAACAGCTTCCTTCTCCCGGCCAATCTCCTCGAGCTCAATCGAAAGATAGGAGAGTTTTCTGCTCATCCTTTCCTTGTCTTCCATATATTTCTCCACCGTGAGCTTCGCGAGTGAAATCTCCTTCTCAAATGCGTGAATTGACGCGTCGACACTCCTGATCGCCTCTTCTTTTTCGAGGCTGACATCCTGCATGGTCCGCATCTTGTCTGCTGTCTGTTCTATAAAAGCCTTCTTTTCCGCGATCTGGTCTTCCAGTTCCCGTATCTCCCGCTTCCTCCGGAAAATACCCTTCTCTCCGCCTATAACGACAGCACCGGACTGTTCCACCACCTCTCCGGTCATGGTCGCGAAACTGTAGCTCCCCGCTGCAGACTTCAGGTCAAAGGCAGACTTCAGGTCTCTGACAATCAGGACGCTCCCCAGCAGGTTTTCAGCGACCTGCGCGTAACCTTCTTTTGGTTTCACAAAGTTGAGCGCCCTGCCGATGACTCCGTCAGGAACAGTGCCGCCCGGAACCGAGGGCAGCGGGGACGCGGTAATGAATGCCGTCTTGTCAACGCTCTTTCCCCTCAGCGCGGATATGGCCTGCTCTATATCATCAAGGGATTCGAGAATAAATGATTCAGCCTTCTCAGAAAGCGCGCTTTCGATGGCTTTTTCATAGTCCGCCGCAACATCGAACACATCCGAAACTGAAGAGATCAGCCTGATACTGGCGTTCTCCCTGATCAATTCTTTTGTAGGCTGATCGAAAACGATTTCCTTCAGGGAATCCATGCGCGATGTGCAGGATGCGAGTTCCTCCCGTGCCTCGGCGAGCATGCGGGCGAGTTCCCCGATCCCCGCCTTTGTTGCCGTGAGTTCCTCGGTCAGAATTTCCTTCTTTTCCTTCATCAGAAGCGTCTCGCTGTTTCTTCCGTGAATCTCGGCTTCGACCGTGCTTATCGCGGTCTCGATCTCTTCGAGCATTCTCCGGGAATCGCCGGATTCCCTCACTGAGGTGTCCTCTCTCCGGTAGAGGGATTCAAGAAGGGACTCCTGCCTGCTCATTTCATTTCTCAGCTTGCTGATCTCATCAGAAACCCTGAAGATTTCCCGCCTTTTATCTTCTATCAGTTCTTCCTTGTCTGAAAGCGATTCTTCGATGGATCTGAGGTTTTCGGTCTTCTCCTTCAGTCTCTCCGCAAGAGCCTCCATCTCCTCGGATATCCGGGAGCTGTTCAACTGCAACTCCTCGTATTTGGCGGAGAGGTCAATGCTTCTCTGGTCCATGTCTTCTCCCTGATGCAGGAGTTTCTCATGGTACTCATCGAGGTTGCTGATATCATTCCTTGCCACCGCTATCTCGCGTTCTATATCGGCGATTTCGCGCTCCATCAGCTGGAAGGTGTTCTGCACCGCCTCAAGGGCCTTCTCTTTTTCGAGGAGTGAGACGCGCCTTGTCTCCGTTCTGTTTTCTATCTCTGTTATCCCGGCGCTTGCAACCGCCTCGTTCTCCTTGAGCAAAGTATACTCTTCCGTGATCAGACTGAAAGATTCCTTTATCTGCTGGTATTCCCGTCTCGCGATCTTCAGTTCTATCGCGTGCATCTCTGATGAGAGTTTCTTGTAGCGCTCGGCTTTTTTGGCGAGTCTGTCGAGTATGTTTATCTGCTTCCTGACTTCGGCGATGATGTCATTTATCCTGAGAAGGTTCAGACGGGAAGATTCGAGTTTTGAAAGGGCCTCAGCCTTTCTGACCTTATATTTCATGACCCCCGCGACTTCTTCAATGATAAACCGCCGCTCAAGGGGCTTTGAATTGAGGATTTCTCCGATTCTCCCCTGCTCAAGGATGGAATAACTCTTGAAATCCAGCCCGGTATCGAGAAAAACATCCTTGATATCCTTCAGCCTGCAGGTGCTCTTATTGATCATATATTCACTTTCACCGGAGCGGTACAGCCTTCTGGTTACCGTCACATGATCACTTTGTCCCTGTCCGTTATTCGCGCCGGCACCGTTCATGCCGGAAACCACCAGGGTCACTTCCGCCATCCCCTTCGGCTTTTTCGTGACAGAGCCGTTGAAGATGACCTCTTCCATCTTTTCACCCCTGAGGCTCTTGGCGCTCTGCTCCCCCAGCACCCACCTGAAGGCGTCCACGATGTTGCTCTTGCCGCAGCCGTTCGGACCGACAATACAGGTTATCCCGGGATGGAGGGCAAACGTAGTTTTATCCGCAAATGACTTGAAACCTATGAGTTCGATTTTTTCGATGCGCATTTTAAAAGAGATGAATACTTATTTTTTTTGAGGTTTTAGTATACCCTATCTCAAATTTTACTGACAAGGGTTTCGAATAAAAAAATGGCTCCATGTTATTCCTGCTTCAGTGCGTATGCGGAACAGTTGTCATCGGCACGCAACCGCTTCATCCCTCATAAAAAAAGGACTCCCGAAAGAGTCCTCTTTTCTAACACTTTTTATTGTGCCTGCCCGGGCCCTTTTTAGGAGCCGCTCAGGTCGAAACACCAAGCCTCGGCAAAACCACCGCCTGCAAAACTATCCAGACGGCAATGATAGCGAGTCCGATGAGTACATCGCTCATTATGCCTTTTCTTTCTTCTCTGATTTCTCTTCTTTCTTTTCTTTCCCTTTGGCCTTCTTTATCTTTTCATAATCTATGAATTCAAGCACAGCCATGGGGGCTGAGTCCTTCAGCCTGTTTCTTGTCTGGACGAGCCTGAGGTAGCCTCCGTTTCTTCCGACAAACCGGGGAGCTATTTCATTGAAAAGTTTCGATGCTACCGTCCTGTCCGTCACGTATGACAAGACCTGTCTCTTGGAATGCAGGTCGCCCTTTATTCCGAAGGTTATCATCCGTTCAGCAATCCTTTTTGTTTCTTTCGCCTTTGCAACAGTCGTTTCTATCCTCTGGTTATCAAGCAGGGCAGTAACGAGTCCGCGCAAAAGAGCCTTGCGCTGGTTTGCAGGCCTGCCGAATAATCTTCCATCAACTTTATGACGCATTATTGCTCATACCTCCAGTCTGTAAGGCTGTCTCTTTATCAATGTTATCAAGATCGACCTTCATGCCAAGGTGAAGTCCCATCCTCGCGAGTATCTCTTTTATCTCGTTGAGGGATTTCCTTCCGAAATTTTTCGTCTTGAGCATTTCCGGCTCTGTCTTCTGAACAAGTTCAGCTATAGTCTTAATATCTGCGTTCTTCAGGCAGTTATACGACCTCACGGAGAGTTCCAGTTCATCTACGGTCTTGAAGAGATTGGCATTGAGCGACCTGCTGTTGCCTTCTTCTCCCACCGTCACTGTCATCGGCTCATCCGCAACAACATCTTCATATTCTTCTTCAGCCACAAAAAGGTCCATATGCTCGATAAGAATGGAAGCTGTTTCGGAAAGCGCCTTTTCGGGGGTCATGCTCCCGTCGGTCCACAATTCCATGATCAGCCTGTCGTAATCGGTCGCTCTCCCGACCCTTGTCTTTTCCACCCAGAAATTGACCCTTTGCACAGGAGAAAAAACAGCGTCGACAGCGATCATGCCAACCGGCAGATCCTCTTTCGTAATCTCCGTTGTCTCATAGCCCTTGCCTTTTCTGATATACAATTCGGCATCGAACCTGGCATCCTTATCCAGGGTAGCGATAACCAACTCAGGGTTCAGCACTTCTATCGTGGAATCAGCCTGCAGATCTCCCGCAGTCACCACGCCCGGGCCCTTCACGCTGAAGTTAGCGATCTTATTGCCTTCCCCGTGAAATTTAATCCTCATCTTTTTCAGATTCAAAATAATATCAATAACATCTTCCTGAATCCCTTTTATAGACGCAAACTCATGCAACGCGCCCGAGATTTTTACCGCAGTCACCGCAGCGCCGTCCAGAGATGAAAGCAAAACTCTTCTCAATGCGTTCCCGATTGTTGTGCCAAAGCCGCGCTCCAAGGGCTCGACAACAACCTTTCCGTAAGTGCTGCTTAATGTCTCTTCATCAAACCTGATTTTCTCAGGTAATTGAAAGCCTTTTTTCTTTAGGTTCATAAGGCCTCCCATCTGCCTCAAATTTATACGTTATTAAATACTCTGTCGC
>Ga0224495_10002951_pt1 | contig 10711 bp, 7 predicted proteins | sample SF_Jul11_sed_USG_FD_168128 | JGI IMG/M metagenome (GOLD analysis project Ga0224495, IMG submission 168128) | Sediment microbial communities from San Francisco Bay, California, United States - SF_Jul11_sed_USGS_4_1 | ecosystem: Environmental > Aquatic > Marine > Sediment | place: USA: California...
TATGGCGCTGACATCTTCAACTCCGGCTTCATCGCTGAGTAAGCCTTCAGCCAATATCTCACCACTATCTAGATTCATGCTTCTTCCTTTAGCCATTGTTATTTTTCTTTCTTGAGGAAGGCCTCCTGAAGTTGTTGCCCGGAACTTATGGTTGTGCTAATTTGTTGGGGGAAATTCAGCCCTTGCCTTGCCAGACCGTGTCCCAGTCGCTCTTATTGTAGCACAACGTCCGTAGTTTGGGAAGGTTGTTCACTCGCTCAGTAGACCAACTCTGCCAGTGTCTCCTGAATATCTCATCCGTTCTGGTCGGAGAGAATGTATCTCTTGGCGACGAAAAGTCATGTCGCAACATTCTCCACGAGACGCTAGCGGCTTTGGCTTCAGGGGGATTGCACTTTTGTCAGTTTTGTTCAACACTCGAATAGCTCAACGACCAAATACAACATTTTCAAACGAATTATCTCTCTCATTAATACCTTGCATCAGCCATTTTTTGATGTCTCCCACTGCAAGTGCTATGATTGTCCTAAAGAGAACCCTAAAGATAAAGGAGACGCTAAATATGATGACAGATTCTGAACTTGAAAACCTGAGTGTAGCGTTGTGGCGCAAGATGTACCAAGCCTACACCCGGTTCAAGAATGGTATGGACCAAATACTTAGTGAACATGGGCTTACTATGGAGCAGTATTTAGTCCTTGTGACTATAAAATACCATGATGCGCCTATAAGAATCACTGATATAGCCCGCTGGCTAGAACGTAGCACAAACAGCATCACTATGATAGTCGATCGAATGGTCAAAGCTGGTCTGCTCAGAAGGGTAAGAGACAGGCGTGACCGCAGGACAGTAAATGTATTTCTCACCAGCAAGGCGCAGGATGCTCTTAAGCCAGCAAATCCAGCAGCCTGGGAGTTCATGCAGCAGGGCATGTCGCCACTATCATCTAAGGACAAGAATACCTTTGCCAGTCTGTTCGAGATGATAAACTACAAGCTACTTGAGTATCTCAATCCCGGAGCGGACGTAGAGGGAATGCTTAAAAGTGATTCCAAGCAGCAAGACCATTTAATGAAACAGTGGCGCAAGCAAGCGTGGCTTGCCACTCCCAGAGCCAAACGTCGGGGTACTCGGAAGGGAAAGACCGTCTGACGGGGCCAGTTAACCTTAGTCGGTTCGGCGCAATGGTAATCAGGCATATCACATAGAACATTGGTTTGTGCGGTGCTTTCGCGGGGGCTGAGGTAACAGTCTGGCTAAATGTATGGCATTGTTTAGAGCACGTCTAATAAATCGGAGATATTTATTTCCAGCATCTTGATGCTAGAAATCAATATCAGTAATATGGCTGGTTTGGTCGTCAAAGACTGGAGGCGATGGTCTGCAGAGAAGCCTATGAAGACATTTCTGGCTTAGCCAATGTTAGAATAGGCCGCTTCGTGATTTTGACCAACTAATTTTGGCACCCATGCCTCAGGTGTTATAATCCCACAACAGCTATGGTAAGGCTGATTAATATCTTCTTACCTCTTGTAGAATCTTAGAGTGGAGGCGTGAACTGTGTCTAAAGCATATCAGATGTATATAAACGGACAATGGCTTGATGCTATTGATGGCAAAACTTTTGATGATTACAATCCTTATGACGGTGAGGTTTACGCTAGGTTACCTTCCGGCAAAAGGGGAGATGCCAGAAAAGCATGTGATGCTGCCGCGGCTGCCTTCCCCGATTGGTCACACACGCCACCGGCGGAAAGACAGAGATACCTTCTGAGAGCCGCCGATATCCTTGAAAGGAGGCGGCAGGAGATTCTTAATATTGTTACCCAGGAAACCGGTGCTACTTTTGGCTGGGGTATGTTCCAGACCGGCTTTATTCCCGGTCTGCTCCGGGAAGCCGCTGCTCAGGTGCACGCTATTAGCGGCGAGATTATACCAGCTGACCTTCCGGGAGCCTTCTTTATGGCCATACGCCAGCCGGTAGGTGTGGTGGCAGGGATTGCACCCTGGAACGCTCCGCTGATTCTCTCCTTGAGGGCAGTAGCTTTGCCAATGGCTTGCGGCAATACCACGGTGTTGAAGCCTTCAGCAGAAGCTCCTGTCAGCGGGAGTATTATTTTTGCCGAGGTCTTTGAGGAAGCTGGTTTCCCCAAGGGGATATTTAATGTGGTAACCAACGGGCCTGGCTTTAGTGGGGAGGTGGGTGATGAACTCATCGAGCACTCAAAAGTGCGACGGCTGAGCTTTACGGGTTCAACCGAGGTAGGCAGGCAGATTGCCGAGAAAGCGGCACGGCATCTGAAAAAAGTGACTCTAGAGTTGGGTGGCAACGATCCGCTGATAATTTTGAAAGATGCTGACACTGATTATGCGGTCAATGCGGCTACATTTGGCCGCTTCAATCACCAGGGTCAGATATGTATGTCCTCTAAACGAATTATTGTGGAAAAACCGCTAGCTACTCATTTTACTGAGAAGTTCGTCAAGAAAGTCCAGAGACTAAAAGTAGGAGACCCTCAAGATCCGGATACCGTTATCGGACCGCTTATCAATCAGGAACAGGTTGACAAGCTTCACAAACAGGTAGAGGAAGCAATTAAACAGGGCGCTAGGCTTGTCTGTGGCGGCAAATATGACGGGCGCTGCTACTACCCAACTGTGCTGACCAATGTTACTCCAGATATGAATATTGCCCGTGAGGAGACCTTTGGACCAGTGGCACCGATAATAATTGTTGAAGATGCTGATGAAGCAGTCCGCGTGGCTAATGATACCCGCTTCGGACTTTCAGCCGGTGTCATTACAAGCGATTTTCAGAAGGGGCTGGAAATAGCTGAGAGGCTGGAATCAGGTATGGTGCATATTAACGATTCCTCCATTCATGATGAGCCTCAGGTCCCGTTTGGGGGGATGAAGGAAAGTGGCTATGGGCGGCATGGCGGACGGGCCGCTATCGAAGAGTTTACCGAACTCCGCTGGATAAGCATACAAAGGACTCCAAGGCAGTATCCTTTCTAAAGATACAAGAATACAAATGGATTCCGCCTTTGGTGGCTGGTCCAAGTCCAGCCGCTGCCACTTCTTCTTTCCCTAAGCTTAAGGGTGAAACAGTAGAAGCCCGGTCCTTACTTAATAATGTAAAACCGCCAGGCACAAAACCAGGTCTTGGGATGTTCGTCGGGAGGGCAGCTGATGCAATCGACTTTGATTCTGGGGTCTATCGTCTTGGCAAATGTCGGAAATTCTGTCATTCCGGCCGACTTGCAGGGATAATCAGGCAGCTTGTTGATTTTTCTTGTTTGCTGAACTAGGCATCTCACCATACGAAGAACGAGTTCGTTCCCTGATCTTTCAACGGTCTGCTCGTTGATGTGTGCGTAAAGTCGAAAGCTTAAAGCTTGTTCTAGACCGTCGAGCCCGCTTTGCTCAGGAAGCTGCAAAAACGATTTTATCATGGCTGCTTCCAACGGCGAATACTTGGTCCAGCAGGTATCGTTACACCTTTTGCTGGTATACATATCATAGTTATCCTCAACAGTTCGGAACCATATCCCATCACTTGTCAGCCAATTAAAGGACATAGCTTTTATCAGGCTAATTAAGCTTTCCTTTTCCATGTTAACCAGCCAAAGTGGCAGGCCGTTCTGAGTTTCAAAGCCCAGAGTCTTGGACAGGCGGTTCACAGCAGGGGGGAGAAACGAGGAGAAAACCTCTTCCTCGAGCCGAATGGCTTCTTTCAGACCCAACTGATGGACGACCTCGTTGAACCATATCCCATAGTGCAACATTGTCCGTCTTAATGCATCAATGGCGTAATGAGCTAGTTCAACTTGCCCGAGTTCTTCTAAAGAGTCCGTGGTCATATTTCTTGCTCCTTGAATTCAATTTTAGGATATCGGATATTTCAGAAATCAGCGCGCTGCCGGGTATGCACCAATGATGAAAACACCATTCTGCGCAGTGTCCAAGGGAACTACTGTCCTAACGGGATTGCCGTAAATGTATAAATACTGTTCCGGCAGCGAGAGATGACTCGTGTAGTCTGAGTATAGTCGTCCCTGGAAGTCCTTAACTGCTGAGTCTCCTTTTCTACTCATTACTTACCTCCGCGAAACTGCATACCAATCTGTGGTCTGATTGGTTACCGCATTGCTGTTCATCATAACAAGAATACTGACCGTGTAACAATGGTCAGTTTTGTTGGGGCACTTTTCGTCAAATTGTTTCGGATACAACCTTAGACCATGTGTTTTATCTCAGAAGACAGCGCTGGCACCGAAAATACCCTTTTGCAGGATAAATTACACTACGAGCGCCGGCGATATATTAGTCTTTTGGAATGACTGGTAAGAGCAAGTGAGAGGGGTATTTACCGTCGCGGTAGATTTTATGGAGTGTTGGTTTGCTGCTGCAGACGTGCCACATTACATCATATGTTTCGGGGTCGGTAGGAATATCGATGCTTGATATCTCCAGCTTGATGCGATGGCCTGCCTTAAACGTATAAGAAATCGGGCGTAGCTGAGCGACGTATTCGTTGATCTCCCCCGGTTCTACGGGAATCGATTTTGTGAAGTCGTGTCCGATTTCCCAGGGCGTTGTCTTATTCTTATCGAGGGCCCTGAAAGAGGCTTTGAGCCAGCCCGAAGCCAACGGTAGTATGCCGCTGTTATCCGAAGGTTCGTCTCTTACGTCTATTCTGAAGTTTGTATCGTCTGCATCTATGGCAGCGTAAAAGATTATCCTCGGGGGGCCGGTTACCTGCAGGTCTTCGGCTAGGGGCGGAGTCAGATACTGAACACGGGCTCTTTCCTCCGACACATAAAGGGGCTGCTGGACAAAACAATCTGGAACGTCGTTGTAATTGTCCGGTTCCGGCGACAAACTCTCCAGGCTGTTAAGATAGAATTTCGTCCAGACAGTACTTTCGATCGGCCACTCGTTCGCCTTGGACCATTTGTTGTCCACCGCAGTATAGTATCTTATCGGTGGTTCATCCATAATACCCGTATCAATACCCTTAAGCCAGTAATCGTACCATCTCAAGACCTCTTCGTGTTGTGCCTTCCACGGCCGGGTTCCCATATTAGAATACAGTAAGAATTTCTTGGGGACTTTCAGCGTGTTATAGATATTAATCTGCGGTTGGGAAAAGAAGCTGAATAGAGGCCCTCCCACATAAGCGGGGACTTTTATCTTGTTAACCCTGTTGCAAACTGACCTCTCCCAATAATATGGCCCATCATTGGTATTCAGCATGAAGTCGAAGAGGACAGGATTTTTCTCCGGATACTTGAGCAAATGATAGAGGTAAGGGTATTGTCTTAAATCGGGATTACTCAGGGCTTTCTCTACAAGCCGTTCCAGCTTCTTTGGAGGTGTGTTCTTTATCATAGCTGATATAACATTCTTGGGAGCATAACCGCACCGTGCGGGATACGTACCGGTGTACAGACCGTAGAGAAATATATTCAGAACTCCGCCTTCATACAAACCGTGGTTATATAAGTCGTCGGCGAATATCTCCCAGGGACAGATTGCTTTCAGATGTGGCGGCTGTTCAGCGGCTACAAAAAGCTGGATTGTGGCAAAATAGCAGATACCCGCCATCCCGATTTTGCCGTTGCACCAGGACTGCTGCGCCAACCACTCTACAATATCGGCGCCGTCTTCCCCTTCTTTTTTAGAAAAGAGGCCTTCATATTCACCCTCCGAGTAGCCTGTGCCTCTCAAGTCTCCTATCACGTAAACGTAACCCCGGGGCACGTAAAAGTCGGGGATGCCAGCTTCTATTGATGCTTCAAAAACCGATTTGCCGAATGGTTGCGGAGGTGTGTCAAATGTTTGTACTTCCTTGCCGTAAGGAGATAAAGCAAGCAAGGCCGGGAACTTGCCAGGTGCGTCCGGACGGTAAATATCAACTGCCAGCCGCACTCCATCACGAGCTGGAACATAGACATTCTTTTCGACCTTTACGCCGTACATTGGCTTAAGCCCAACCTCTTTCTTACCGCGTGCCATTGTTCCTCCTTTTGGGCTTTCTTCGCCTCGCCTTTTACAAATCTACTTCAAGCTGGCGTATATATTCCGCCATGGGCCATCAGCGGCATAGGTAAAATTCTATTGATGTACTAATGGTCCCTTTCATGAAGCATTTTCCAAGTTTCCCTCATACGCCTTATCTTTTATAGAATAATAAGTCATTCTTTTCAGAAATTTAAAGCGATAATAACAGATTTTATGAATATTTTCATCGATGGCATCCGCCCCCATTATTTGGATGCTAATGTTAGCAAAATGTTAGCAAATTCTGATGATTGAGCTAGTAGGCCGTGCGAGACTCGAACTCGCGACACCCTGATTAGAAGTCAGCGTGTCAGTTATTCGGATGATGCTAGCTTTAAGTCATAAAAAGTAAAAATGGGGTATTTCGAGAAATAGTTTTATTTTCAATTCCCCCTGCGGATAGTCTTAAAAGATCACACTGAATCCCTTAAATCCCCCAAATCCCTAAAAGATTTTGATACTTCCAATGTCACCGCGTTGGTACTTCCGGATTACGGCTCATACGGATCATCCCAAATCCCCTTGTCGATGGGACCTGTCGGTCCATCTGCCATTCTACATCCCGTATCTATTCCAAAGATACTACAAGTGCCAAACCTACAGGTGCCCCAACGGTAAATTGGCCCGCTCGCTGGGTCATACGGGTCGCATCCTGGGTTATCCGGAGCGCACGGAGCAGTATAGTCCGTGCTCATCCAGCGCGGCCATACGCTTGAGCCAAGTTCATGCTCAGCATCATAGTCAAATGTCTCAAGATTGGTCCACGTATCCCACTGAGCTCCTTCTCCGGTGTAGTCATACAGAAAAACTGGAGGAGGGGTGTTGATCTTGCCATATCTATGTTCCCCGAAAGGTTCAGGATTAGTCGCATAAATGCCATGTGAGCCATCTGCTGAATACACAATTGGGTGATCGCTGCCTGTTACTTTCGAAATTGTATCCCAGGGATGAGATGTACCAAAATCATGGGCTGAGACGAACATGTGAATCGGCTTGAGTTCCCAGCCTGTTGATGGGTTATAAACCCAACCCAGCCGAACAGTGATATGTTCCCAGTCTCCAACATGATTTCCCCAGACGGTATCAAAGTATTCTTTTCCGCGATTGTATGGAAAGTAGAAGAAGTACGTAAGGTCTATGACCTCAATCTCCTCCCCGCCCCATGGTATTACTTGTTTGTTCCAGAAAGCATAGGCCGGGGCAGCACTGAGCTGGCAGGGATTATCGGTCGCGTCCCCATTGCACCCGTAATGGTATTCGAGCCAATCATCGGGTTCATCGATAATTTCCTTTGGGGATACATAATACTTGTAATCTAGTTCGGGAGGTCCGGGAACAAGACAACATGGGAATAAATGGTACCAGGAGGATGGGAAAGGTAACGGGGGAATATCCTCCGGTGAATATCGGAAGAGGTGGTCAAACGACCACTCAACGGATGAGGGATAGAAGCTTTCATTCGGATGGAAGAACACACGGGGGGCATACTGTTCCAGAAGGGCAAGTTTTTCATTGTCACTGACTTCGATTGTTATTGGCCTGGCAGGCCAAGCCTGGGCTTGATTGTAGCAGAAATATACCCAGTGTTCATCTTCGCAACCCGAGTGAATATCTAAGGAGTCTGTGTACAGCGGCCATATATTAGTGTTTGAGCCACATACAGCCGAACACTTTGTTGCGGGATTTCCATAAGCCCCGTAACTGATTGCCGCGTTAGTTACAAACCTTTCCGCATCTTTAAATGGCTGATACTGAGCGCACATACCATTGCGCCAGCAAGAACCTTCAGTACCTGTTGTCAGACGACTCACAGCAGTCCATCCTGCCGGGCAACTTTCATTCCAATAAGGCCAATGGGCTGCTTTGATCCCCGTTACAACTGGTTGATCAGATGTCTTCGATACCAGTTCGTACTTTACGTAGACGAACCGGTCGTCTCCCCCAATTCCTGCATTTATGTCTTCCGGAGTGACAAATTGGCCGAATAAGCCCGTAATATAGGGTTCTGTGCATCGGGTTGTGTTCCTACAGAAGGCCAGGCCGGTATAGCCCGGTGGATGATATAGGAGGGGACTGATGATGGTGGATTGGATATCAACGATCACCGCATAAGCGTTATACACTTCAATCAGCATACTTTGAATTGTGTATTCGTTGAAACCAAGCTGTTTCAATACCAAGCCAGCATTGTAGGCATCCAATTCGTAAGCACATTTCATTGCGAAAGTTATCTCGACAGGGCTAAAGTCTAAGGCCAGAAGGATCTGGGCAGCTTCGAGAGCGGGCAAGCTTAAAGCATTCTTGAGCACAATGGCAAGATTGCCAGCGCTCAGTTCGAACTCTTCCATCATCACCTGTGCAATTTCCATGGCCGAGTAACCACGTTCGCGGAGCACAATTGCCCTGATTATTGGATGATTGTCAATATAAAACCTGATTGGGATTGTCTCCCCTTTTTTGGGCACGTAGGTTACGTTCCCAATATCCAGGCCAAATACGATAAAATGTATCTCAAATGTTTTTCCTGAGTCTGCTTTAGAGATATTCCAATTGACGTGATAGAATTTGTTCTGCAATCTAATATAATCAAGGCCATTGTTTATTTTCTGCGATGTGAACTGGTAAGCTGCTGTGCATTGGTCTCCATTCACTTCACATATCATCACCTGAAGTAGGTCTGTTAGTGTTCGATCTGCTTGAGTTATGTTTTCGCTATTCGTACCAAGAGGTGGCAGTAAATGAAGAATCGATGACAATGGGGGTAATGAACACGAATCTGTGTATACCACGCTAGTGATATCATTGGGCCTCTTGTTTTGGCCAGTGGCTTCGTTTTTCTCCTCTACTTTGCCTTCAATATTATCGGTGGGTTCCTTGTTCTGGCCTAGCACTTCACCGTCATCTTCTGATTCGCCTGCGGCGCTCTCACTAGGCTCAAATTGTGTACCAGTTATCACTTTTGCCAAAATCGACACCAACATTATTTTGTCGGTAAACCCCTCGAATCTTTGATATTCATTCTGTTCCTTTGGTTCTTTGCCATATGCAAGGATCATGGTGGGAATACTTTTTATATCGAATTCATTAATAACCTTTCGGTTATCTTGAACATTGATGTGAACGAAGGTAACACTCTTGTTGTATTCATCTTCAAGTTCGTTAATTATCGGCGTTTGCCTCTCACAGCAAGGGCACGTTTCAGAGTAGAAATACAGAAATACCAGATTGCTCTCTTGCGATGCATTGATTTGCGTGTCCTGTGTCATTTCCAGCCTAGTAGCACCTGAGGCTGTCAGAGTATCGGTGCTACTACTCGCGCTAAATGCCCAAGAAGCTGGGATAAGCATTGTAGTGAGCAACAGAAGGATTGTAAATCTGAAAGCTCCACCACGTACTAACGTTGTTACCTTGGTGGAATGTAGACCGCTATTTGCCTGCCCAAGTATTTTCCCCATTTCCGTTCCCCTCCTAGTAAAAAAATGAAACCGATCTTTTACAGGTCGGTTTCACTATTGGCTTGCCGCCACCATGGTGACCATATATAGGTGACAGTTCACAGCCTCCTGCTTATTATGGCAATAATGGATATCTAATGAGTCTATTTTATTAGTAGTTTAAATCCGAACAACACCTCCTATGTGAAGGGCTCTTATTATATTTATCATTTTTCACGATGTCAAGATGAGGTAAATTGACTTTACTTACTAATTATTCGAGAAACGCTTTTGATCAGTATTGATTGTACTATAAAGTTGCACCGCGTAGTAGTCATAAAGCACAGATCTATTTATCTATATAATAGATCATGAATGATTTGAGTTATAGTTATATTGATATTAGACGGGAAAATGTATAAAATCAGGGTGTCGGTTGACCTGGTGTTCTGACACCCTGATTCTTCCAAGAATTGGGGGGAGAATCTTGTCTGGTAGCTTTGGTGAGCCGTGGGAGACTCGAACTCCCGACACCCTGATTAAAAGATACAAGAGGTATGTCCCGGAGCGTGAGAAAGGGTAATTCCTGATACCTTGATGTTGATAATTTAGCTTCAGGTGGTACCATTTGGTGCCACCTGATCATTTATGGTGGCAAAAAGTTCGTTAGCAGAAATGTTAGCATAAGGTGCATAGATAATATCTATAATGGGTTAGTATCAGCAATAGATTATGAATGGTACTGTTAGTTTTAAACAAAGGAGATAGTAGGGGGGGGTGACAAAATATGGGAGACGGTATAGTATTGTTTACTATATAGGAGAGATTACTATAACGTAGCGCGCAGATGATTATCAAGGCAAAAAAAGGGAGAGTTTAACACGCAGCAAAGTTCGAACGACGTATAACGGGAGGTAGTAATGAGAAGTAGAAAGTTGATCTTAAAGGTTTTATTGTCTGTAGCTCTAATAATAATGGTACTGAACCTGTCGTGCACGATAGCCGGAGGCGGGCGTCACACAGTGGGGGTTAGGCCCGACGGCACGGTAGTCGCCACGGGAAATAACGACGATGGGCAGTGCAATGTTGATGGCTGGACGAATATCGGGCTTGTAGCCGCAGGCTTTAGTCACACGGTGGGGCTTGAGGAGGGTGGCACCGTAGTCGCCACGGGAAATAACGACGATGGGCAGTGCAACGTCGGCGGCTG